>Ga0055538_1000675_pt1 | contig 10581 bp, 9 predicted proteins | sample AraplaCvi_mLB_r2_2_FD_55038 | JGI IMG/M metagenome (GOLD analysis project Ga0055538, IMG submission 55038) | Arabidopsis root microbial communities from North Carolina, USA - plate scrape CL_Cvi_mLB_r2 | ecosystem: Host-associated > Plants > Roots > Endosphere | place: USA: North Carolina | reverse complement strand
CAGGATAAAGACGGGAAGCTGTACGACCGCAGCACGGATCCGGAATATGTAAGATGGCTGAAGACATTCCGTTTGGCGAATGAAAAAGGTCTGATGTCCAAGGATATTTTCGTGGATAAACGCCCGCAGATGGAAGAAAAAATCGCACAGGGCCGCTATTTCGCGATGCTGTACCAACGCAGCGATATGGCGAACCAGCAGAATGCGCTGTATGCAAACGATCCGAATTCGGTCTACATCGCAGTGGACGGACCGGCTAACTCCAACCTGGATCAGCCGACCTTGTCGGGTCCTTCAATCTCCGGCTGGACGGTAACCCTGATCTCCAAGAACGTAAAAGATAAAGCGCGTGCTATCCGTTTCCTGGATTACCTGATCTCCGAAGAAGGCCAGCGTGATACCTACCTGGGCGAAAAAGGCGTGACTTGGGATACGATTGACGGCAAAGATCAATTCTTGCCAGAGGTTGCAGAGCTGTTGAACAGCGACCGCGGCGCATTCGACAAGAAGTATGGAGCATCCCATACCTTCTGGATGATGATGGATAACAACGTTACGCAGGCTTGGGCGCCTCCGGCCGTGGAACCGTTCAAGCAGATGGAAGACTGGACCCGCGGCAAGACTCGGAGCTTCTCGCAATTCGATCAACTGGATCCGGATGCCAGCTCCGAGGAAGGCATCATTAACGACAAGGTCATGAACGAGTGGGGCAAAATCCTGCCGAAGCTGATCTTTGCCAAAACGGATGCCGAATTCGATCAAATCTGGAACGATTACCAAGCGAAACGCGAATCGCTCGGATTTGCGAAAGTTCAGGAATACAGACAGAAAGAATACGAAGAGAACGTCAAGAAGCTTGAGGAATTCCTGAAGTAAGGCTTCTCGCTTGAGCGCAAAAAAAAACAGAATGCAGGCGCAAGGTACCCTATGATCGATTTTGTCGAAATAGGGTGCCTTTTGTCGCATCACGAGCTAATATAGGATGGTATCCGATCGGCTGAAGCTGCCTTTCCATCCAGGACTCGGTTACGGTTATTTCATAAAACGGGATGTGACAGTCATGATGAAACGAATGACATCGCTTATACAATCGTTTACCTATTGGATTGGCCGCAGGTCGATGCAGAGCCGTTTGGTTGCTGCCTATATTTTGATTTTGCTGATTCCGAGCATGATCGTGTCGAATTATTTTTTTAAGCAGATTCGGGATACCTATATCAGCGATGCGCTTAACCAGAACTCATTCCTGCTGGAAATTGAGAAGATGAACATGCTGAACCAGATTGAGGCGATCGAAATGGCCGCACAGCTGGCGATTTCGGACGACGGGATCAAGGATTATCTTCGGATCAATGAAGAGCCCGAGCCGGCATGGCTGATCGATTTGGCATGGGGGCCTTTCAAGGATATACAACGGATCCAAACGAACAATCCGAACATTACCCACCTTCGGTTATACACGAACAACGCGAACGTGACGGAAATGTGGCCCATCATTTTTCAGGAGAAACGGATCGCAAGCGAGCCGTGGTTTCCCAAGGTCAAGGAATTGGACGGTGGGGAGATGTGGGTATTCAACCACCGCGATCCCGATATTCTGCAGCGCTACGCCGCCGATGTGTCCGAAGAGCAGCCGAAGGTGTCCTTGATCCGCCAAGTCCATAGCGGGAATTACAGCGGCGTGATTCAGGTGGATATGCTGCTCAAATATTTTGCTCCGAAGACCTTTGCCGGTATCGTGGATGACAGCTCGCAGATGGTCATCGTGGATCAGGAAGGGAAGCTGTTCATGGACCGAAGCCAATCGTTCATGACCAGTCACGAGGGACTCCGGGACGAGGTGGAGCTTCAATTCGCTAAGCTGAAGCTGCAGACGGGCGACTCCGAGGAGACCATACATGCCAGGTTCAGCCTGGACGGTTCCTCGTTCCTGCTGATAGCGACGCCGATGGAGCGGCTTCATGCCTACGTGCTGAATGTCGTTTCCCTGGAAGGGGCGCTGAATAACGTATCCAAGGCCCAGGGGCAGATTATAGCCGCGAACATTGTGCTGATCATTCTGCTGTCGATTATTACGTATTACTTGAATTCCATTATCCTGAAGAGCCTGCGTCGTTTAACGGAGACGATGAAGAGAGTCCGCAAGGGAGAGGTTACCGCTGCCATTGCGATCCGGGGCGGCGGCGAGGTGGGCGAACTGGCGCATCATTTTAACAAATTGATCCGCACCATCAATGAACTGATTGCCCAAGGGGTTCGCAAGCAGGCGGTGACCAAGGAAGCGGAGCTGCGCACGCTGCACAGCCAGATCGATTCCCATTTCCTGTACAACACGCTGGAAAATATTAAAATGCTGGCCGAAATCGAGGGACAGCGGACGATTTCGGACGCGCTGACCTCCCTTGGCGGAATGATGCGTTATAACTTCAAATGGTCGGGAGAGTACGTCAAGCTGAGGGATGAGATTCGCCATATCCGCAATTATATCGATGTGATGAATATCCGGTTCGACGAGCCGATCCGGCTTGAACTCAACATTCCGTCCGAATTCATGGAGCTCGAGGTGTTGAAAATGTCGCTGCAGCCCATCGTGGAAAATGCCGTCAAGCATGCCTGGCCGGAGTTCCCGGATCAGGAGAAGCAGATCAAGATCGATGTCATCGCGTGGGAGGAAGACCAGATTACGATTAACGTCACGGACAACGGAATCGGGATCGAGCCTTATCGGCTGGGCAGACTGGGCGAGATTCTGCGAACGGCGGACGACGAGGAGCTCCCTTTGGGGGATTATGGGCGCGGCGGCGTGCAGGCCGGTGGAATCGGGCTTCGAAACGTGCACCAGCGAATCCGGTTGTTCTACGGGAATGAATATGGAATCGAAGTGAAGAGCGAAGAGGGGGATTTTACGCAGGTGACCATGACATTCCCTAAAGTGCTGTTAACAGGAGGAGGCAGTGGACATGAGAAGTCTGATGATCGTGGATGATGAGAAGAATATCCGGTATGGCCTGAAAACGATGATTGAGCGGGAGTTCCCGGATCAATACGAGATCCGTTTGGCTGCCCAAGGGCAGGAAGCGCTGGATGCCTACAACGAACAACCGGCCGATATCGTCATTACGGACATCCGGATGCCGGTCATGGACGGAATGCGCCTGATCGAGACGCTGGCCGAACGGGAGGGTCCGCTGGGCGTTACACCCGTCTTTTTGATTCTTAGCGGGTATGACGATTTTGAATATGCGAAGGCGGCGATCCGGTACCAGGTGAAAGAGTACCTTCTTAAGCCCATTCGACGGGACGAACTGTTCGCTGCCCTCCGAAAGACAGAAGAAGTTTTGATCCGGCAAGCGGACGTGCATGACCGCATGGCAGCCAGTGACGCATATCTTCAACAGCTGCAGACCCATCGGCTGAAGGAGCTCTTGGAGTCGCCCCAAGGTGTGGATGGGGAGCCNGAGGCTGCCGCGGCTGAAATCGGATTTGATTCCTTCGTAAAGCCATTCCGGGTAGCGGTGATGAAATACAAATACGAGGACGGCAACTCCATGAACAAGGATGAGCTGAAGCAGCTGATTGATAACATGACGGCTTCGGTGGAAGGGCGGATCAATGCGTGTTTCCTGGACGGTAAGGGGAGGGTCGTACTCATCGGCAGTCCGGACGGACAATTCGAGAAGCTGGCACGGCAGTTTACCGAGCGGGAGATGGACGGGCTCTTCGTCGGAATTAGCCGGAAAGGCTTCCGGTTCGAGGATATTCGGAGCTGTTACAACCAGGCGCTGACCGCTTTGAGTTATACGTTCATTCACCCTAACGTCAAACTGATGAGCCATGATGACATTCAAGGGGAGCTGAACACGTATCCGGTGCCGGAAGAGAATATCCGCAAGCTTGGCAACATGCTCGGCACGGAACGGGAGCGGGAGATCAAGGCGCTGCTGCTGGACATTTTCCATATCGATGACATGCCCCATGTGGCCATCGATTATTTGGAGTTTGTCAGCAAACGGATTAATGAACGGGTGCTGGACGAAGTGTTCCGCGTGTACGGAGACTCCATGGTGGAAGTGTTGAAGCTGTACCGCAAGGTTGGGACGATGGACAATTACCGTCATTTCCATACGTATTTCAGGAATCTGGAGCATCTGCTGCTGCACGTGAACGAATATGTTAAAGGGATCCGTTCCGCCCACAGCGAGCATTCCGAGATCAAGGCAGCGGTCAGCTACATGGAGGAGAATTATCACAGGCCGCTGAACATGGCAATGGTCAGCAATTATGTATCGTTGAATTATTCGTATTTCAGCGAAGCGTTCAAGGCTCATACGGGCGAAAATTTCGTNGTTTATCTCAAAAAGCTGCGAATAACGAAAGCCAAGGACCTGCTTCAGGACGGTGACATGAAGCTTGCCGACATCGGCAAAGCGGTCGGGTTTGAGAACACCAAGCAATTCTCGCGCGTCTTCAAAGAGCTGGAAGGCATCTCGCCGCATGAATACCGGATCAAAGTGCAGACGGATGCAGGCTTGCAGCAGGAATGATTTCAAAAAAACGCTGGGGGGACCAGTCGCCNAAATGATATTGTTAGGCAGCCAAAGATTCGGCACGATCCAGTCTTATTGACTGGGTCGTTTATTTTGCCCTCAGACCATGATATATTCCATCTTATTTTATCCTTAATATGGTAAAATANAGGAGTCGGAGGTGCGTTATGACGAATTCAGCGAAATGGATCTGGGTATGGATGGTAGCATTGGTGCTGGCCTGCACCGTGTTTCTGATTGAACATCAGAAGAAGATCGAACAGGGAACGAAAATGACCTTGCAAAGCATTTTGGGTACATCTCTATTTCAAATATGGAGCCATTACACCGACATTTTGGAGCTGAAGTCCATGCCTCTACATGAAGCACGCCTTGCGGAGGTGCGGCTGAAGCTGGCGGCCATCGAAGCGTATTCCAGGACAGCGGATGAAGCCGTCCGTTCACAGCTGCTTAACCCCATTGCGGGAAAGTTCCTGGCTCTGTCCGACAGCATACGGGAAAGCTATGCGGAGAACGGGGAGTTCTCGGAGGAAGACATCGAGAAGTACGCGATCATCATGAAGGATTCGGAAGCATNGATTTCCCTGATGTACAAGGTGTATTACGTTTCGGATTCGGTTGAGGGGGGAGAAGTCAATCTGGACATCTCCGATTACGACGAATTGGTAGCGCTTAACAACCGGTTGAAGCATGATTTGAATGGTTTTGCGAAGAAGTAATTTAGAATGCCGGAACCCGGAGAAGAAACGATAGTGATGACGAAAAAAAGACACCTGATCGGCTTTCCAAGGACATGCTTCGGAATAAGCGATCGGGTGTCTTTCCTATATGCAGGATTATGTAATCCCTGTGTTATTTATTGAGCTGCGGTCTCTAATGTGGACAGCGTCATTTCCATTTTGCGGGTGATTTCTTTCTGCCACTTCACGTCTCCAAGCTGGATCGCGAGGTTCAGCAGGTCCAAATAATCATCCATTTGCAGAGAACAGCGGCGGGAAGTCGTTTTCATAAGTCAATCGGCTCTCCTTTATATATAAACTCTTCAAGCGAAAAGCGTGTAAACCTGGGTATAAATACATTCTCAACACATTCTCACTTGTTCGGTAATGATAATCATTATCATGTGGTTAATCTCATTATAAAGGCTTCCCGCCCAGGTTGCAAGCCGCTTTCTTGGATTTTGCGTAAAAATGAATTAATTCATGAAGAACCGCTGCCTGTATTTACGCGGCGAGATCCCTTCCTGCTTCGTGAAACAGGAGGTGAAGTAGGCCGCATGATTGAACCCGACCTCCTCCGCGACCCGGCTGATGCTGAAGTCGGTCTGCATCAGCAGCATCTTGGCCTGCTCGATCCGATAGCGCTGCAAATATTCAACCGGCGAGCAGCCGAATTCCTTCTGCATGCAGCGTGCGATATAGACAGGGTGGAAGTTGATGCGGTCGCCGAGCTCCTGTACCTTGAACTCCTCGCGATAATGCTTCCGCAGATAAGCTGCGGCCCGTTCGGCACAAGCGGAGGAGGGCGAGGAGAGTGGCGTATCCAATGCGGCGGCCAGCAACTCGATGAGCTCTTGGAACACCACCTGCTGCCGCCACAGGATTTTGGCCTGGTGACCGTACTGAACCAGCGAAGACAGGGTAGCCAGGAGCTCCATCGCCTTTTCCGGCTGAGGCAGGGTGCCGAACTGGGGAATGTTAACGGAAAAATAGTTCGGCGTCATCGCCTTCAGCTCCGGAACTTCCTCTCTTCTAGGCGCTTGGCAGGCCTCGTCCGGGTGCCAATCCCCGGAGGTCTGGAAATGGAGCCAGTAATAATCGGTCTCCTCGGTGCATCCTTTCGTACCGAAATGATGCGTATCGGGACGCAGGATCAGGAACATGCCGGGTTTGATCTCATAAGGATTTCCGTTCTCGGTGACATGCAGCTCTCCCTTCCTAACGACGAGCAGATCAAAGATGCCGATGTTTTTGCGATTGGGATGCCCACTGTGAATCGGAGCCCGGGTCAGCCCGCTATTGATGTATTCCGGCAGCGGTGGAACGGTAACATTCAGGATCGTCATAAGAAAGCCCTTTCGTGGTTCGCGAGGTTTGAATTTTGAAAGTTTTCGTTCGGAAAATGATATTATAACTCCAGTATACCATCTATAATTTGAAAAGGTTAAAGACCGTTTCATCATGAATTGTGTTTAACCCTTACATCATGGGTGGAGGTTGGAATGTTGGATAAAAACACAAACAAATTTACATTATGGGTTCTCGCATGGCCCATATTTATCGAGCTGTTCCTGCAGTTTCTGCTGGGAGCGGTGGATACATTGATGGTCAGCCGGATTTCCGACGATGCGGTGGCCGTGGTCGGCTTCTCCAATCAGCTGTTTCAGGCGATGACAACGCTGTTCATGACGGTCGCCAGCGGTGCCGGCATTCTCATTGCCCAGAAGATCGGCTCGCATCGGACGGGGGATGCCCGAACGATCGGCATCATGGCGGTAAGCGCCACCACCATCATCGGCTTGGCGTGCAGCGTGATATTGTTTGCAATGCCGGAGGCTATCGCCTCGGTGCTGCAGCTGCCGGAGCATCTGCTTCCGCTTGCGGGAACGTATATCTCCATTGTCGGCGGCGGGATGATCTTGATTGCCATGATGGCTACGATGAGCACGGTCATCCGCAATACCGGCAACACGCGCGGGCCGATGTACGTGGCCATCGGGATGAATATCATCCACGTCATTATGAACTATGGGTTTATATTCGGAGCTTTCGGCTTCCCGCAGTGGGGGCTTACCGGCGTTGCGATTTCNACGGTNGTCAGCCGNTTGCTTGCCGTTCTCTTGCTGCTGTACATGTTTCTGCGCTCCTTTGAATACCGAATCAAATGGAAGGAATTCGGGGTGTTCGACCGCCCGCTGTTCGGCGAAATCCTGAAGATCGGATGGCCGCTCGGTATCAATATGTCCTGCTGGGTCTTTACGCAGCTGATCATCTACTCCTTCATTGCAACGCTGGGTGCCGCCGAGCTGGCAGCCCGTACGTACATGAATACGCTGGAATCCTTCTGCTTCCTGCTTGGCTCGTCGATCGCGATGGCGGCCCAGATCCAGATCGCGCATCTGTTCGGGGCTGGCCGGATCCCAGAGGCATACCGAAGCGCGTACCGCGCACTGGGTATTGGGGCAATTTACGTGGTCGTCAATGCATTCATCCTGTATGTTTTCGGAAAACAGCTGCTGGGGCTGTTTACGGACGATAAGACGATCGTAGCGATCGGGGCATCGCTTCTTGGGATGAACCTGATTCTCCAGCCCGGCAAAATGCTCAACATGGCGCTCGGCAACTCGCTCAATGCCGTCGGAGATACCAGATTCACCATGTACATTTCCCTTGGCTCGATGTGGCTTGTCGCCACCGCGCTGTCCTATGTGCTTGGCATACACATGGGATGGGGTCTTATCGGCATCTACTCCTGCATGATTGCCGACGAGTATTTGCGCGGCGTGTTGTCTTTCTTCCGCTGGCGGGGGCAGAAGCACCTCCGCAAGGCAGAGCAAGTCGAGCCGGTGAGTCATCAGGCACACCCAATGGAACCGATCCCGGCGCAAGCTTAATGATTGGCTATAATATAGAAAAAGGATACTTCGGCCGTGCGGCATCGGGGTATCCTTTTTTTTCACAATAAATAAATTACGTACTCGAAAACTTTTTGCCTGCATGCCGGGGTATTGTAAGTGATTGGCCAAGTGAAAGGAGGCAAGCACGGTTTGGTACACGACCTTATACAACGATTAAAGACGGAGTACAGCGATGAACTGTTTGAACAGCTGTATCGATTATATGCAGATCGGGCGATTCGAACGGCAGCCGCAGTCACCGGAAGTTCGGCAAGCGCCGCCGACGTGGTCCAGGAAACGTTTATTCGGGTTTACCGCAATCTGGGGTCCTATGATATGAGCAGGCCCTTTGAGCCGTGGTTCAACCGGATTCTCTATAACGAGTGCAACCGGTATTTGAAGAAACATGCGAAGATGGTGCCTTCGGAAATTTCCGAGGAGAGGGATCTTCCCTCCGAGAGCGACACCTATGAATTTGAGCGGCACGGCGAGGTATATGAGCTGGTGCAGCGGCTGGATGATCCGCACCGGATTCCCGTTATTTTGAAATATTTGAATGATGTTGCCGAGAAGGATATCGCGGACATGATGGAGCTGAACGTCAACACGGTGAAGTCCAGGCTGTTCAAAGCGAGAAAGAAATTAAAGGAATGGATGCTGCAGAATAGGGGAGGGAATCAGCATGGGACGTGATCCATGGGATCAAGAGATTGCAGACGGCCTGAAAAAGGGGACGGATGACGCGATGCGACATAAAGACGAGATTTGGATGGCGATCAAGGAGCGGATTCATAACGAGCAAGCCCAGCAGCCGGCGGAGCCGGAGACCCGCTTCGCGCCAAGGGAATCGAAAGGGCGCCGCCGTTCGGGACGTAGAGCGGCAGGATGGATTGCGGGAACCGCCGCTGCGGCGGCCATCGTGCTGACCGTCAGCTTTCAGACGGCGCCTGTCCAAGCGTTCATTGATCAGGTGAAGGAATGGTTCGCTCCTCAGAAGACGGTTGAACAGGAACTGGAGGGCATGCCGGAAACAAGCGTGGATCAGCTGCATGAGGGAGCNGATTACGTGATTTATATGGATGAGAGCCGGTTTAAGATGGTTCGTGAATCCGGTGTGGACCGCATTGAATTGAAGGAGAAGCCGACGGATGACCGCTATCCGGAGGTGTTCATGGAAATTTCGCAGGAGGGCATTGATCCAAAGAGCGCAGCGGAGCAGCTTCAGAAAGAGCTGCAAACGTATCCGAAGGTCGAGGCGAATCTCGTGGATGAACCGATTCAAGGCTGGGAGGTGCGTGCGGTAGGCGGCACCGGCGGCAAAGAGTGGGATGATCCAGTCATACGGTATTATGTGTTCGATAACGGGCAGGGCGGCAGCTTTGTCGTGAAGCAGCAGTATTTCCTGGAGGCCTCCGAAGGCTTCGGTGCACGCTTCCATAACATGATGAAGGAATTCCATATTACCTCCCATCATAATGGAGAGACAACGAAGGAGTAGTGAGCAATGAACAAGATTAGCATGATATGGATTGCAGTCGTGGCCGTGCTGGTGATCGGAGGCTGCAGCAACGAAACTCCCCTGGTCGAGAACGAGCCGGTGAACACATCCGTGCAAGGGCTTGAATTATCCAAGCAGCCGCAGCCGGAGGAGAAGAAAGAGGCAACTCCTGCCGGAGAGAGTGACGAGGCTTCAGAAGATCAATCGGTGGCGAAGGCGGCCGATCCGTCGCCGTCTGTTCCGGCTTCCGCGGAAAATCCAACCTCTCAAGCAGACGCTTCAACCTCGAAAGAGCAGGGAAAGGATGCTGTTTCTTCCCTGAAAGAGCTGTCGCTGATAAGCAAGACGATGGAAGAAGTCCGGCAACAGCTTGGGGAGGCGAAGACGACGGCTAAAGGCGGGGGATTCACTTCGTGGCAGTATGATCATCCAGGCAAGGAAGGCTACCATTACCCCGAAACCGCCGTGTCGGTGGATGTTCAGGGCCTCGATAGCGGAAGCATGAAGGCGCAGCTCATGATTAGCTTTAACGAGAACAACTTGGTGGACTCTTATTCCATCTATCACGTGGTGGATGGTGAAATTATGGTGTACCGTGTCACCGAAGCAGGGGCTGTGGAGGAACCGGGACAGGCGGATTAAGCAGANGGCGCTTATACAAGATAATCGCCAGNAGGCGCAATGAATGATAACAAGTGCAAGGGATAGTCCGACCGAAGGGTGGTGGACTTTCCTTGTTGTTGTTTATAGCTCGGATAGAATCGTTTGAAGATGGCTCTACATGTTAATTTAAATAACATTAAATAATCTTTATTACAGATGCATTGTTCTTTTTATTTCTGATTATATTTATTTAAATCTATCAAAAAAGGCAATTATATAGGGGTTATCATCCATAAACTATCATTGTAAACGTTTTC
>Ga0055538_1000671_pt1 | contig 10608 bp, 3 predicted proteins | sample AraplaCvi_mLB_r2_2_FD_55038 | JGI IMG/M metagenome (GOLD analysis project Ga0055538, IMG submission 55038) | Arabidopsis root microbial communities from North Carolina, USA - plate scrape CL_Cvi_mLB_r2 | ecosystem: Host-associated > Plants > Roots > Endosphere | place: USA: North Carolina | reverse complement strand
GATCCTTGCCGGCAAGCTTCAGCGCCCGGAGCAGCAAGACACTCATCTGCTCACGGGTAATCTCCTCGTCCGGACGGAATGTGCCATTGCTGAAGCCTTCGATCAGCCCATTCTCCACAGCCGTAGCGACAGCGGATGCAAACCAATCGTTTGCCTTCACGTCCTGGAAGCCCGCGTCGGCTCCCTGATCCTTCAACCCGAGCGCACGGACGAGCATGGCCGTGAACTGCGCTCTCGTGATCGGCTCATTCGGACCAAAACGAGTATCGCTCAGTCCTTCAATCAGTTTTTTTGAGGCCAGCAGCGATACGTCCTCGCGGGCCCAATGATTGCTTAAATCCCCAAATGTCTTCGCATGGGAGACAACAGAATAAACCCCGCTCTCCCTCCATTTGAACTCCGCTTGGGAGGTACCGTTCGATGTGCGAATGAGCGCCGGTACGAAGACCAGCTTGCCGGATGCCGGATCCATCCGCAGCACCGTCGTTTGGGATGGGCTGGCGACACGGGATAAAACCTTCGTAAACTTAGCGTAAGGTCCTTTCAGTGCCGGGAGTGTCGATAACTTGTCACCCTGCTTCCATGCCAAGGTTATGGCAAGCGATGCATCCAGCATGGAGGCTCCCTCCTCCAGTGCTGCCTTCATCCGGTCCTCTTCTTCTTTCGAAGCAAACCCGACGCGGATCTGCAAGCTTTCCGCCGTCCCTCGCTGCTGCATGGCTTCCGTCAGCGACTGGAGCGGTATTTCCAATCGGCCTTGGGAGGATTCCAACACGATGGTGCCCCCCGGCAGGTCTTTCACGGCAGCGCTCAGTCCTTGAACCGGCAAGTGAAGAACGACGGAATCCGAAGCGTCGGTCAACGAATACGTAAGCAAGCGTGAAGCCGCCGGCAGCTTGCTAAGCCGTGCCACATCATCAAGCAAAGACTTCTCGTTTGCATCCGCTATGATGACCGTCCTGCCGTCCGGTGCCGTCTCTTTCTTGATGTTCAAGCGCTCGGGTTCGGTCGGTTTTGGAGGGGTCGGCGTCGTTCCTCCACCAGGTGAACCGGATCCGCCGCCCGGAGTTCCCGGATCGGATCCGCCGTCTCCCGTAGAAGTCCGGATGACCTCAAACGTCTTGCTGTTTGTTTTGAAGTCGTCAACGAACACGTCCACGGTGATCGAATTGGCGCCCGTTTGCAGCGGCACATTCGCTGTAAATTCACCTTTCGCCGACAGGGTCGCATCGGCACCGTTCACCTTTACGGCCGCTTGGCCGGGTCCAAGTACTTCGACCAGCCCTGTCAACGCAAGCTGGCTGGCGCGCGTTTCCTTGCCTTCGTCATCCATCAGCCCGCTTAATACAGCCGAACGAACCTGGTCGCCCGTTTTGTAAGCATTGGCCACGAGCTGACGGAGCGTCCTTGTGCCAGACGGATCCAGAGCGGAAATAACAAAACCTCCCGCTGGTATGACGCTGTTATTCTCTTCCGGNGCTCCCCAGCTCCAGTTGATCGCTTGGTTCCGGTTGACTACGCGCGTCACGTGACCCGTGTTATCCACAACCACTTCAACCCCGAAGCGGTTCGTGCCCGTGGAGTATCCGAAGGCTTCCGTCATCACGTTGACGTTGCCCTCGATCCGGTTGATATTATAGAAATTGCCTTCTAGGAACGAATCCGGGCTTCCCGGCAAGCTCATGCCGAGCTGGTAGTCCTTCACCCACTCCTTATCTTGGAGAGCGGCAGCCGCGATCGGCCAGTTGACCTGAGAGGCGTCAAACAGCATCAGGCCGTTCGTGGACTTCAGCCCCGCCTGGAATACTTCGCGCTGGACGGCCGGCGCCTGCACATTGTTCATGGCAATGCCTGCATACAGCGGAATTTCCCCGTTCGTCACGATATTGCCAAGCGTAATGTATTTCTGGATTTCCTGACTGGTCGTTTGATAAGCCCCGATCATCAGAAAATCCAAATACTCGATGTATCCGGTTTGATAATATTCCGGCGTATACACCGATTCGTCCGGCATGCCAAGTGCCGGATTGAACCGGAAGTTCTTGCTGCCCCAGTTGACGCCGTTTAGATAATACGTCTCATACCAGGATCCTACATAAGAGGATACCTCGATCTTCCTGCCTTCTGAGACTTCATAGGAATCCACCAGCGCCTTCACTTCGCCGAAGAAGCTCTGAATCGTGCCCGAGCGGAATTCCCACCAGTCCTGAATCAGCGGGCCGTATACCCTTACATTGTTTTCATAGGAGAAGATATCGTTTGGCCAATTGACAAGCTGCTTGCCCCGGGCCTGCAAAAACTGCTCGAACTTCACGCGGGTTTCGTCGCTGAAATCGGCCCCTTCGTTGTCATACCGGCTTCGGTCATGGACAACCCCGTCCACGTCGTAGTTCTTGATGATTTCCTCGAACGTTCTAAGCTGATAATCGCGAACCTCGTCATTGGACGGATTGACGAACGCAACCAAGCCCTGCTTTTTGCTTTCGCGCAGACGCTTGATCTCGCCGTTGTTTTCAGGGAAATACACGCGTTCTTCCCAGTCGAGGTGGTCGTTCAGAACCGCATACTCGTTATGGGCGATCGATCCTTCGGCAAACACGTTGATCGCCGCATGGATCTCTAATCCCAGGGCATGACCATGGTCAATGAACTCCTGCAGCAGGTCCAGATCCGGACTTGCCCCCGCCTTTTCCGGTGCCTTGATCTCGCTGACGTAAGGTCTGCCCGTCAAATCGTTCTTTTTGTACGAAACATAGCCTTCAACGCCCTTCACGTCAAACGCGACCGAAGTCACGCCCGTTTCTCTGGCTTTTTGCAGAAATGCCAAAACATCCTCGCTGGTTTTGAACTTTCTTGCATTGGATGCCTGGTCCACCCAGAGAATGACTTCTTTTTCCGGAGAAAAACCAGGTCTGGCAAACACGGCCAAATGACGCACATCCTGCTCGATGTCATTCTTCATCACTTTGACTTCGATATAGTTGGTGCCGTTCGTTAACGTATAATTGTGAGTGAAGGTGCCATCCGCTTCAAACGGAATCTCGTTCCCGTTCACCAGCAGTTTGATCGCCGCAACATCATCCATGTTGTCGATGCGCCCCGTGATGGCAGTGCTGCCTTCCGTTACGGTATACATCGTCTGGTTATCCAGCGTAAGCCGTGCAATGAGGCCGTTGCCGCTCATGATGTCGCGTACCTGAACCACTTCCCCGTTCTTGCGCAGCTTGATCATGTCGCCGACCTTAAAGTTCTCGGCCAAAAACCGCTTGATGTTGTTGCCTGCATAGCTGTTGTCCTGTGCCATCAGCACATAACCGCCTTCGGGTATTTCAAGATCGGTCGGTCCGGTCCACACCGGNGGCTTGCCGTTGATCGAAGGATTGACCACCCGCAATACGCGGTTGTTGGCATCCACCTGCACGGCCACATTGGTCTGGGGAATCGTGATGGTNCTGCCGTAATCTCTCGTAAATACCGCCACGATGTTCGGCACNCCCGTGACATCCTTATCAACGTAATCCAGCTTNTTNCGCGGACCTTCGATGTCGATCGTAATATCCTTCGGTGCCGCCTCGACTTCAATATAATCCTGGTTCTCGATCGGTTCGTACACGATGTTCAGCGTTTGGGCGGCCAATTCGCCGTCTCCCTTAAACAGCTTTACCTCAGCCGCGTTCGGGCCCGGCTCCAAATACACATTCGTGCGGAACACGCCATCCGCCGTAAGCGCCGTTTCATCGCCATTGACGGTCACGCTTAAATCCAGGTCCGCGGCATAGTTCGCCACAAAACCCGCAATCTCAATGACCGGGATATCCACGGTCGCATCGTTTGGCGTAAGCAGATGCAGCTCCGGCGGCAGCGGATCCGGCCCAGGCCCNGGCTGATCCGGCAGGAAATCGGCTGCTTTCACTTCGACGCCCGCGCGCATCAGCTTCACCGAATCTCCCGTTTGGTTTTGATTAAAGAGAGGCTTTTGAAAAGCGGATTGCTCCCACGGAAGGGTCCCTCCTGCCACGACAACATAACCGCCGGCCGGAATCGGGAGCAGCGTGCCCGGATCCCAGGCCGTCGGAGGATCGGCGTCCGGTCCGAGAATGTCCAGCACTTGACCGCCGGCATCCACCGAGACCGCGACATGAAGCGTGGGCACCCATACCTCATTGGTATACACGGAGCCCGTAACCGAAGCACCGCTCGTATATAGCGCCAAGTAGTCATTTTGGTTCTTCAGCGCGTCGCCTGCCACGTTGATATCCGTGANTTCAAGACTGCCTCCGTCTTGGGAGACCAGCGTAACCGGTTCGGGACCCGCGCTTTGAGCCGGGGCAATTTCGTTATCCGCGAACGCGGAAGAACCAATCGGCACGATGAGCGATACGATCAGCGACAAACTGAGGAGCAGCGCGATCCGCCTGCGAAATAAACGATACATCAAGGAATACCACCCTTCTTTTATTCAGAATGAACGATCACGTGAATATAAATTCAACAGTCACCCCCTTTACGAATTTTGAAAAAGCAGCTGCTTGCGCAGACTGCTTTTTCGTTTAGGTCATTTACTTCGTGGATTGAAACCATTCATTTGCTGCGGTCACCATATCGGCTCCACCTTCGGCTCTCCATTGAGCCAGGAATTGATCGTAAGCATCGATCGGCTTCGCTCCGGAAATGAATTGCAGCACATTGTCATCGAGCATGGTCGTCAATTTCAGCAGGTTTTTGGATACGGCTTCAATCGGCGGTGCCGTTGACATCGGATCCACAACGATGATGCCTTCGGCATTCTTCTGGAAGGCTTCGAAATGCGCTTGCAGAATCGGATCTTTACGTACGCGTGCCTGCCAGTAGATCGGGTATTTCTCTTCGTCTACCCCTGTCAGGAAGCTGCTTGCATTACTCAATTCATCATTGAAAATCGGCAGAATCGGATAGTATTTTTCGTCTTTCACTTCATAGTGGACGCCTTCTTTACCCAGCGCGATGCCTTTGAAGGTCTCCGGCTCCATCTTTGCGTTCAGGAATTCCATGGCGGCTTCCTTGTTCTTCGAGGATTTCAGGATGGCTACATACCAAGTGGTATTCGCTTTCGCTCCGACCATGGCTTTGCCGTCCTTGCCTTTCAGATAAGGAATGATGGACGTTTTGGCATCCGGGAAGTTTTTCTCCAGTGCGGCAATCGTCGTGCCTGCGTTCCACCATGCCAGCTTATACATCGCCGCATTGCCGCCCGAGAATTTCTCNATGGACTTTTGCGCGGTATTGATCGGCGTTTCGGTGTCCAGCAGACCCTCTTTGTACANTTTGTTCATNAAGGTGATGTATTCTTTCATTTCNGGCTGCTCGGCACGGTGCACCAGCTTGCCGTCAACCTCTTTCCAATCGGTCAAAATGCCGAATGTCGTCGCGATGTCGCCATACAGGGAGTCCTTGCTCATGGTGAGCGGAATGACTTTTTTCTTCTCTTTGATCGTTTTCAGCACATTGTACAGCTCATCGGCGGTCGTAGGCGTGGCCAGCCCCAATTCATCCATCCAATCCTGTCTGACCACAAGCTCCTCTCCGATGCTTACGCCGGCTCCGGTTTCAGGAATGCCGAAAATCTTGCCGTCGATCGTTGCACTGCCAAAGGATTCCTGTTTAATGGACTGCTTAATATAGTTGCCGTGGGATTCCAACAGCTCATCGATCGGCTCGAGCGCTCCTGCAGAGGCCAGATTGTAGAACTGGGCCGCATTCAATTTCACCAGATCATAGTTATCTTTGCTGGACACGAGCAGGTTCAGCTTCTCGTCCGCGTTCTCGGCCGGCAGCAGCTCGTATTCCACGTTGAATCCGGTTCTTTCCTGGATGTACTTGGCCACGTATTCGGTCTTCGGATCAAACAATCCATATTGCATGATCATGCGCAGCCCTGGTTTTTCAGCCGTTGTATCTTTGTTCCCGTCGTCTTTCGGGGTGCTGGCCGGTGTGTCCGATGGCTGAGCCGCCGGCGTGTTCGTCGTTCCGCCTCCCCCGCCGCCGCAGCCGGACAGCGCCAGCGTGAATCCGAGAATCCCGGCTAGTACCGCGGATTTTTTAATCTTGATCATGGATAACCCTCCTTGTGATTGAGAAATTCAATGAATTCTGCCAGCTGAGCAATACGGAGCGCATCACCACCTTTATAAAGTAAGGCCTAAAGGACCCTAACCTTTAACCGAACCCACCAGCACGCCTTTGACAAAATACTTTTGCAGGAATGGATACACCAGCAAAATCGGGATCGTTGCCAGCAGGATCGAGGAAGCTTGTATGGACTGCGGCGTGGCGTTGATCGCGGCGTCGACATTGTCCTTCAGGAAATCCCCGCTGGATGAAACCAGCAGTTCTTTCAGGTATAGCTGCATCGGCTTGATCGCCGGATCGGTAATGTAGATCATCGCTGCGAAATAGTCGTTCCAGAAAGCGACCGCAAAGAACAATCCGATCGTTGCCATGACGGGGAGCGAGAGCGGCACGATGACCGAAACCAAAATGCGGATGTTCCCCGCGCCGTCCAGCTTGGCGGATTCCTCCAGCTCATCCGGAAGACCTTCGAAATAGTTTTTGATGATGAGCATGTTATACACGTTCACCATCGCCGGCAGAAACAACACCGGGAAGGAATTCACCAGATTCAAATTCTGCATGAGCAAGTAAGTCGGAATCAGTCCGCCGCTGAAGAGCATCGTGAATACGAAGATCAACAGAAGGCCTTTCCGTCCGCGCAGCCGGTATTTGGACAACGGATAAGCCGTCAGCGTGGTCAGAAACAAGCTGCAAGCCGTTCCGACGATCGTCAGAAAGATGGACACCTTGAGCGAATTCAAGAACATGGAATCCTGCAGCACGTACTTGTAGGTTTCGAATTGAACCCCGATCGGGAGCAGCCCCACCTTGCCCGATATGACGGCTCCCTCGCTGCTTAAGGATTTGGCGATCAGATTCACGAAAGGCAGCAGGGTCGTTAACCCCATCACGATAAAGAACGTGTAATTGAATACCGAGAAGCATTTTTCCGAGAACGACGTTTTGATGACACCTCGGGTGGTGTTTGTTCCTTCCAAAGCTTTTTTGTGATCCATTTATGCCACCCTTTCTTTACCAGATCCCGCGCTGTAAGTATTTTCTGCTCATGGCATTGCCGACGATGACCAACGTGAACGATATCACCGCTTCGAACAAGCCGACCGCGGTCGAGAAGCTGTAGTCCTGGTTCCCTAAGCCTTGCCGGTAAACATAGGTACCAATGACATCCGACACCTGGTACACCACCGGGTTGTACATGACCAGAATCTGCTCGGTTCCCGCTTCCAGCACATTCCCCAGCCGCAGGATAAACATCAGGACAATGATTGGCGCAATCCCCGGCAGCGTGATATGCCACAGCTGCTTCCAGCGTCCGGCGCCGTCAATCTTCGCCGCTTCATACAGCATCGGATCGATCATTGTAAATGCTGCCAAATATACGATGGTGCTCCAGCCCGTTTCCTTCCAGCCCGCGGACGTGATCAGCACGCTCCGGAACACGCTGTTATCCAGGAAGAACGCAATCTGCTCCATGCCCAGAGACACCAGCAATTTGTTGACGATTCCTCCATTCGTCGACAGCAAATCGATAAACAATCCGCCAACGATGACCCAGGACAGGAAATGCGGAAGATAGATGACGGTTTGCACCGTGCGTTTAAATACCATATTCCTCAGCTCATTGAGCATCAGTGCGATAATGATAGGGAGCGGAAACAAGATCACGATTTTCAGGAAGCTGATGATGACCGTATTTTTGAATACCTGAGCAAAATCCGGCGACGTGAACAGCTTCTCGAAATGCTTCCATCCTACCCACGGGCTGTCGGCAAATCCGGTGAAGATGTTGAAATCCTTAAATGCGATCGTGATCCCGTACATCGGCGTGTACTTGAACAGTAAAATGAACAAAATGCCCGGCACGAGCAGCAGATAAAGATCCCACTCTTTCCATATGTCGGACCCTAAACGGCCCCAATACCCTCGTTTTGGCTTCATCTCTCTATGCGGTGCGGGCGATGGTTCTAACGTGGGTTTCATCGACTCGTCTCCCCCTTTCTATTGATTCAATCTCCTTGGTTACTACAAATTGTAATTCTCTGCGCAGGGACTGAGTAGGCGAGGATCATTACTATTTATGGTAATCTGATGTTGTGTTGGGGCACGGACGTCAGTAATTATGCCATGGGGCTACGGTGGGTGTTTCATGGGATGTTAACTTATGATGATCGAACGAACCGTTGCAACGAAAATCATACTGGAGTTCAAAGCATTTGCTTTCAAAACCCTAGGAGCTTTTGAAACCACTTCAAAAAAAGAGGGTTGTTCATCACTCCGCATGCGGATTGATCTTCCGATCCCTGTTACCCCCGGATTTCATCCGAATGGATAGACAATGTGGAAATCCGGGGATAAAGGGGACCGCTGCCGCTTCTCCAGAACAATTCCGCCTGCTCCGTTGAAGCTGATTCAATCATGGTGTTGGCATTCGAAGACGGCAATGCCGTGCTTCGTCGCCAAGCAAGGCCTCCTCTGCTCTGCGCCGAGCTTGGCCTCCCTAGCCTCAACCATGCTGCGCGGGTGAATTACTTCCGCCCTGCCGATGGTTGGGGCTGGGGGTAAAAGCAAACGAGCCGTTCGGTGTATGCCCCGAACGGCTCGTTTGCTTGGTTTATGTAACTGCGCGCGCTCCTGTTGCGCTGCGTTTTGCCCCCTCCCCCCATCCTAATAGGGGGAGGATGGGGGACCCACGCGGTCCAGCGGAGAGGGCGAAACGATTCCGGAAAAGCGTTAGCGGTCACCCGAAAGTTTTCCAAAGGAAAACTCGCATCGAAAGCATTGACTGGAGCCAACTTTCTTCCGCTATCATCATCATTCCTGAAATTCGGCGACAACAGCGATTGGAGGAACGATACGGCCGCGCAGCGGGCTTTCAGATGTGAGCAACAGTATCATCCAGCCTCTCCCATATCCTTATCCCTTGAACTCCCCCGGATTCACGCCCCAATACTTGCGAAACACCTTGGTGAAGTAACTGACATCGCGGTACCCGACCAGCCGGGCGGCNTCGTATACCTTGAGACCGTCCTGCAGCAGCGANTTNGCCCGCTCCATTTTGCGTTCGAGCACATATGCGGAGAAGACGACCCCCATTTCCTGCTTGAATAGCCGGCTNAGGTAGGAAGAATTGACGTAAAGCCGGTCCGCTACCGTATGCAGCGTAATCTCCTGGTCCATCTCCTCCTCGAGCAGGTTCAGAATGTCCTTTACCACCTGATTGCTTGTCGTTTTCCGCTGTTCGCCCATAAACGTGATGATATGTTTCACCGTTCGCTCCAAGAGNGACCAGGTTTGCATTTTGGTGCTCAGCAGCTTGACGTTGTGGAAATATTCGATATCGTCGCCGACGACTCTTTTTACCGTCCAGCCCTGCTTCTGGATCATTCGGGTAAAGAAGCTGTTCATATAAAGCACCGCCTCCTGGAATTCGTCCGAGGATTCGGACCTCGAGAAGGCTTCCTCCCATAATCCCTTCAGCGCCTCCAGCGCCTTCGTTTCATCCGCCGTTTCCAGCGCGATCTCCAGCGTCTTCTCCAGGTTCTGCTGCACGATCACGCCCTGAATATCCCGCTGAAGCTGCTCCCGGTAAGGAATCGCGAGATCGTGTCCATACACGACGCGCTCCTGAAGCGCCCGGCAAGCCTGCGCATACAAGAGGCTCATCTCCTCGATCGTCCCGATGGATGCACAGATGCCNGCGCTGGCCGTTATCTTCAGCACCTCCCTCGTTTGGGAGAGGAGCTTGGATACGTCCGCATTCAGCCGCAGCATGGCTTCCTTGGCATCCTGGCTTTCCTCCAGGATCANGACCATCAGGAGCATATTGCCTGAATCNGACGTGATCCAGAGCGATGGATGGGACAGCAGCTCCTTGGCCAGGCACTGCATCGTAAACTGCAGCAGCTCGACATCCCCCCGCTGAAAGCGGGTCTCGCTCTCCGGCAAGGGGTCCAGATCCACCACGGCGACGGCGAAACGGTCATTCTCCTTCAATGAAATATATAATTCCCTGCCCTTGGTAAGGATGTCCTGTTTTGTATATTTGCCGCTGACCCATTGGATAAAAAAGAGATTTTGCAAATGCGGCAGATTGTCCTTCCATTTCTGCTCCAAGGCTGCCTTGCGCTGCCACTGCTCCAAGTCCTCCCGCAGCTGCTGCCTCGCTTCAAGCACCGCTTCGAGAATGTCTTTCTCGCCGGCGGGCTTCAATAAATATTTGGACACCCCGTATTCCAGCGCCAGCTGCGCGAACTCGAAGTTGTCATGCCCGCTTAGGATGATCATTTTCGTCAATCGGCTGATGTCCTGACGGCTTCGCAGCTCGCCGAGGAGCGTCAGCCCGTCCATTTCAGGCATCTGTACATCGATCAGCATTATATCGGGTTTTTTTCGGCCTACCAGCTCAAGGGCTTCGATGCCGTTGGACGCCATGCCCACAACTTCAATCCCATGCTTGTCCCACGGGATATTGTAAGCCAGTGCGTTGCGCAGCCGGGG
>Ga0055538_1000662_pt1 | contig 10800 bp, 9 predicted proteins | sample AraplaCvi_mLB_r2_2_FD_55038 | JGI IMG/M metagenome (GOLD analysis project Ga0055538, IMG submission 55038) | Arabidopsis root microbial communities from North Carolina, USA - plate scrape CL_Cvi_mLB_r2 | ecosystem: Host-associated > Plants > Roots > Endosphere | place: USA: North Carolina | reverse complement strand
TGTTATTGGAGGTATCTTCATTGAACATTCAACTGGGCCATTTTGAAGTGAATTCCGGACAATTGGTTGTGGCCGATCCTTGTTATGAATTGGATGCGAACATTATTATCATGGGCGTGTTGGAAGCCGTATTAAATGGAATGTGGGTAGGGGAAGTGGAGAAGGTGGAGATCCCGGACTGGGGCGAAGCCAACGCCAAGCTGACGGCTTACCATCACTCGGTAGCAGAACANGGGGCNNTNCTGGAGTGGATCAAGTGTCCTTTTGTGGCTGGAGTGGATAGCGGGCAGGCGGGGATTTTTGATATTCAAAAGTACCGAATTCCGGATGCGAATTCAGCATCGGATAGCTCGGACACGGATACGGAATGGTATTATGCCTGCTGCGACATCACCGAGAGCGGGGAAGAAGCAGGTGTCCTGGATGGGGGCGTCGTATCTCGTACCGGCAGGGGTGATGGTGCATACGGCGTGTATAAGGCCGTGAATGAGCAGGATCAGGTGGTTGGCGTGAAAATTGTGTTTATTAAGAGCTAGTCGAGCGCTAAAGGAAACTGAATAAGAGCAAGTATAAACAGTCATGGAAGGTAACCCTTTTATGGCTGTTTTATTAGGGATACAACATGATGCCAACCAAACCTGTCACTATACTAGAGAGATTAGAGGCATATTGGGGCTTCTGTACCAAATGGAAGCATGGAGGCTTCGCTTCATCCAACTTGCATACTCCAATGCCTTTGATATGAAGGACTCTGGAACCTTTTCCATATCCTAGAAGATAGATACAATAAGGTCCAATGAAACGTTGGAGAGGATGCAAATGCCTAGAATACTTGTCCCGCCCGAGGTATTAATTCGGGTATCGGAGGAAGCCGCCAGGGCAGCGGAAGAACTGGAAACGACCAAGAATCGGCTGGACCAGCAGATTACATATATGATGTCTTTGTGGGAAGGAACGACACGTTCGCTGTTTTTCGAAGATTTTCAGCGTGCCCACGGCGAAATGAATAAAATGATTGAGCATCTACGAACCATCGGCCAGGAATTGAAGGCCATTGCTTTCCGGTTCATCTCAGCCGATATGCGTGAAGATATCATAATTGCGGCATCGGCAGCGGGCGCTGCGAACGAGCCCAAAACGTTCTGGGACCATGCGGGGGACTTCTGGTGGGGGCTGCAGACCGGGGCGAAATCCGTGGCAAATTCGGTAAAGGATACGGCTACATCCTTGGTGGAAGACCCGCTTGGCACTGCCAAGTTCTACAGTGGCTGTTAACCAATTAAAAAAGCAGGGAGTAACTGATGGATTGCATACAGTTACTGTTTTTGGTGAGCCAATTAAAGTATTTATTAAAAATGGAAATGTGGACTCTGTTTATGGAACAAATATGTATAAACTAAGCGATTTATTAGATTAGGAGGACCGCACATGTTTATTATTTCCTTTAAAGCATATGATAATTTTGATGATATTAAACAAATGTCTGCTGAACAATTTGATCAGACTAAACAAGATATAGAAGGTATCATTGAACTGAATTTTAATGGCAATAAATACGGGTTATTCTTTGATGATTGTCCTTTTGGCGAGGAAAGACTTGTTCGATGGTTTGTTGACTTATTAACGATTGCAAAAAAAATAAAAGAGCATAATTACGTTGCGTATCGAATTCCGGATAGTGCAAACCTATGGCTTGAATTTATTATGCAGGAAAAGGAGCTGAGTGTGAGCCTGGTAGAGGATGTTGATCGAGAATCAATAATAGATCTATTTATTGATAAACCATACAAGGAATTTAAATATTCACAATGGAACGGAAGTAAAATCAGCACAGTTTCTTTTGTGGAGGAAGTAATAATAAATGCAAACAAGTTGTTGAATTTTATATCGGTGTTGAATCCTCAACTATTAAGTAGCGAGAATATTCAATTATTAAAAAATAAAGTGAAGAGCGTCCAGTTGAGATGACTCCGATGGACTCTCCTTCACCCGGTTATAATTTTGTGAAGACAAAATATAACTCTACATGGAACCAATACGGTTCATTGTATAAAAAAACTACAGTATCCGACACCACCTACATTGATGTACAATTCTCTGCGGGTACGGCAGTTGCCACTATTTTGTCAGTTATCGATATTATTTGGACAAAAGGTGGACTGACCACCCTATTAAAAGCATTTGCAATTACAATAACAGGATCTGTTATCGATACAGCATGGTATGGAATTCTTGATGCTACTAAGTACTTGACGCAAATCGAAGTGTTTTCACAAGGCAAACTCGGATTAAGANGTGAACAATATATTTTAGAGGCGAAAGTAAACGGAGTGCCAAAACAAGTGCATGATGGTGGAGATGGTCGTACGTATGATCAAATGATAGATGATGCCATTTATAATGTAATTATTCTAGGTTAAAAGAGAGGGTCTTCGTCATGAAAAACTCATCCAGAACTACATATTTGAGAAGACGGCTTATATCGGACGTTGTTTATTTGGTACTTTGTATTTTAGGGATAATTCTTGTTGCGAATACTAGACATTACTGGCTTACATTAGTCCCTATATTAGCATTAGTTCTTGGAATATTCATAATAAGATATCATCTAAAAGAATACAAAGATAAATCTGATAATGGATGATTTAACGAGCCTTTTAGAGGCTCGTTATTTTTCATGCTGGAGTCCGACAAAAGCTTTTGTTTTAGGGTAATTCGACCTGTGCAAGGATGGAGTGAAAACCGGCTCACACCATACANGAGATCTATACCGTCGGGAATCCAGAGAAGTTAAGCAGCCTCTAGGATGATTTCCGATTTAAACACGGTATATTANTTGATGAATTCCGTAAGCAAGCAANAATAACCGAGCGAAAACTCAGGGCCGTTCCCTGTATTCGCTCGGTTTTTCGTTATGACNGCCCCTTCCTATGAACTTGAAACAAAATTGAGACAGTCTNTGTTCCATNGTTATATTACACTTAATTGGAGATGTCGAAATTTATCAGATCACGGAGTGTTTCTATGACTCCTCGATGATTGTACTGATGCAAAGGAGAAACCTGTTTATGAAAAAAANNTCCATNCTTCTGGCAGTAACGCTCATTTTTTCGATGGTGCTTGCTCCCTTGGCTTCCNCTCAGCCGGTGGTCCGGGCTGGTAACGACTCGGTTCCGGTTGAAGCGGACGGTTGGGTGTGGATCGGGACCGCAGAAGAACTGGCTTATATCAATCGGAATCAAGCATCTTATCTGGATCGGAATATCAGATTGACCAACGACATCGATATGACCGGATACGAGTGGGTCCCGATGGGCAATGAAGCGGCAGCCTTCAGCGGGATATTCGACGGCAGGGGATACCGGATTGAAGGCCTTAAGATCGAAGGCGGCGCACTGCAGGATGTCGGATTCTTCGGCCACGTGTCGGGTACGATTCGTCATCTGGGCGTCACGGTTCAAGTCCATGGCGGCAGCTATGCTGGGGGATTGGCCAGCCATCTGGTCGGCGGCAGTATCATCGGTTCGTATTCGCAAGGTAACGTTACGAGCGGTAATACCGGTTATACAGGCGTGAGCGTAGCAGGCGGATTGGTNGGTGTGGCATACGATCATTCCAGCATTATTCGNTCATCTTCATCCGCTGCCGTNAAGAGCGGTGATGCCTCCAACCAATATGCCGGAGGGCTTGTCGGATCCCAAGGTACTGGCTCCATTAGCGACTCTTATGCCACAGGGACGGTGACCAATTCGGATGGCGATCACTATTTCTTTGGGGGCGGATTGGCCGGACAGCTAGTATATGGGGATATTGCCAATAGTTATTCGTCGACAGCTGTCACCCAATCCGGAAGATTCAGCTATGGCGGGATGGGCGGCTTTGTCGGTTTCATTTTCGACGGGACGAATCTTTCGATCCATGCCTCGTATTTCGATTCCGTTGCTACCATGCAAACCAGCGGCGTAGGATATGGTAGTGGTACTGGCTCGGTTCACATTACGGGCCTTACAACCAACGAAATGAGGGAAGCATCCAATTACCAAGGCTGGGATTTCACCGATACCTGGGCCGTCGATGCCGGTATTAATGGAGGATATCCTTATTTTCGTCCGGACATTTTGACAACCGATCTGCCGCGGGCGGACAAGGACGCTCCTTATTCCTTGGTCCTTGAAGCTTTCGACGGCGCAAAGNGGGGCTTGACTTGGAACGCCTCCGGACTTCCCGATGGTCTATCGATGACTGCTTATGGCACGATCGAAGGCAGTNCTACGGTGAGCGGTACGTTCCCGGTTACGGTTTCAGCGACCGATGCAGGCCAGAACATCGCCAGCGCTGTGTTGACTCTGTACGTGGATGAACCGGCACCGGACATCGGGGGGATTGCTATTCGTCCAGGCAGCGCGAACGGTTCGACGAGCGTGACGGCGGTTCCGGGTAATCCGGGGCATACGTATGCTTATTTGCTCGGACCAGATGCCAGTGTGCGTCCTCTAGTGGGGGATGCGTTGCCTGGCGAAGCGGTCTCCTACTCGTTAGGAACGGACATTATGGATCCCATTCCGGGTCAATATCTNCAGGTTTTTGAACTGGATGCACAGCAGCGCATCCAGGCATGGAGCGTTATCCAAGTGGAAGCGAGCCATATTCGTAACACCATCCCCGTTACGGGGGTGAGTCTGGATCAGACGGCTTTGACCCTTACGGCAGGAGGTGCTTCACAGAAGCTGACAGCCGTCCTTATGCCTGCGAATGCGACGAATCAGGCGGTATCCTGGAGTTCCAGCGATTCAAGCGTCACCCAGGTGGACCAGAGCGGCGAGGTGACGCCGGTCGCTGAAGGTACGGCGGTCGTTACGGTGACTACCGTCGACGGCGGGTTCACGGCCACCGCAGCAGTGACGGTACATTCGGCTCCAACGGATACGGGGACGGTGACCGGCGCAATCTACGGTACAGGGAATACACCGCTGGCCGGTGCGGCGGTATCGGTGGGCGGAATGAAGGATATGACCGACGCCGAGGGGAGATTTGCGCTGAACAACGTAGTGCCAGGCCGTCATGAACTTACGGTGACGGCAGCGACGTATAACGATTATGCGACAACCGTAAATGTCCTAGCTGGGGAGANGGTCGACGTAGGGCGCATCGATATGAGAGCCGCCTATACCCCAGAACCGGAATCCCCATCCTATAGCTGGGTTCCGGTTCCTGCCCCTTCCCCTGCGCCGGACCCAAGAATGATCGTAACGATCAACGGCAAACAAGTTAGGGTCACCGCCAAAAAAGAGCAGGATCATGACGGGCGCACCGTTCTGAGACTGATACCGGACTCCGATCTGGTTCGGTCATGGGCCGCTGGCGGGGAGGATATCGTCATCGACATCGATAATGAGGATCCGGTGGTGAAGGTCGATTTTCCGGCTGAAGCGCTGCAGGTTCTCCTTGCGGCCAAACCGAATGCAGCCATTCGGATTGGGGTGAACGAGGCAAGCTACAGCGTTCCGCTGCACGTGCTGAGCGACCTCCCGAACCGAACGACCGTCACGGTTGTCATCGCCAGAATGACGGATTCTGCAAGCCGCGAGCTGAATGAGGAATTGACCCGTCAAGGCTATGACATGCTGGCAAGGCCGACGAGCTTTGAGCTATACAGCGACGGCAATGAAAAAATCGAAGGGGAAGGCACGTATTTGGAGCGCACATTCTCAATGAACGGTGCGGCAGAATCCGACCATTCCACCGTCGTGCGGGTGGATGGCGCAGGGAAGCCGCGCTTCGTCCCTTCCGTTTTTGAAGGGGAGACAGCGACTTTTTATGACGCATATAACGGTGTGTTCACCGCGGTTCGCTCCAACCGAACCTTCGAGGATATCCAGGGACATTGGGCGCAAAGCGACATCGAGCGGATGGCGAACAAGCTGATCGTGAACGGATCGGCTGACGGCACGTTTGATCCTAACCGTACGGTGACCCGCGCNGAGTTCGTCGCGATGCTCGTGCGTACGCTCGGACTGGCCGAGAAACCGCAGCTAGCTTCCTATTCGGACGTGGNGCCGAACGAAGTTTGGTATGCCGGTGCGATAGGGGCCGCATCCGCGNCTGGTTTGATTGAAGGCTACGCCGACAGTTCGTTCCGACCGGACGCTGCGGTCACGAGAGAGCAGGTNGCGGTGATGCTGGCCAGAGCCGTTCNATATGCCGGCGAGCTTCCGCGGCAGGACACATCTGCGTTGGAACGCTTCTCGGACCATGACCAGGTATCCGAGTGGGCTAAGGGATCGGCTGCCGACCTGCTGGCCGCGGGCATGATCGAAGGCGTTGGGAACGCGGCGTTCGCTCCGCAGGCGTATGCTACGCGCGCTCAAAGCACGGTTCTGCTGAACCGGGTGTTGAACTATCTGAATTTCATCAATTAATTGCAGCCAACAAGCTAACGCGCACATTCCAGCCAAGAATGTGCGTGTTTTTTTGCGTCTTTTGCGTTATGAAGCCTATTCGTAGACTCGAAACATAGTATAGTATAAAAAATAATAGGTTTAGTAGCTATAAGACTCAACGGACGAGAAGCGGATGGAGTGAGGATGTAACGAATGGAGAAGATTGCAAAACATCGCATCATCGGTTTGGATCGGGAAATGATGNGTTTCACGGATTGGCTGGCAGATCCCCGGGCGCAGACATCCATTTTTTCAATATCTGGAATTGGCGGCATTGGCAAAACAACGCTGCTGCTGCAAATGGCCCGCACGGCAAGGCAGTCCTCGGTGCGTTCCCTTTGGCTGGACGGGCAAGGAGGCTTAACGACGTCGGGCGCTTTTTTGGCGAGTCTGGAGATGAGTCTTGCAAATGAATACGGCAGAACCAGGGCTCCGGAATCCGCGCTGCTGCCATACATCGTTAACGAGCTTCAGCTGCAGCGTACGGTGTTGTTCATAGACAATGGCGAGGAGATCGAAAAGCTGGAAGGGTGGCTGTTCTCCAGCTTTCTTCCTGAGTTGAAGTCCGCTCGCGTGTTGATCGTATGTGCCTCGCGCAATGGACTGCCGCTCAAGTGGCAGACGAATCCCGAATGGAAGTCCCAAATCCAAAGGCTCCCTTTGCGGCTGTTTACGCGAGAAGAGGTCTACGATTATTTAGACGGCAGCGGCTTGTCTGCGGAATGGCAAAGGGCTATTGCCGAGAAGACGGAAGGCCATCCGTTGTCGCTTGCCTTGACCGTGGATATGCTGCTTTCCGAGTCTGGGGAGCAGTGGGATGTATGGCGAGAGGTTCCGGCTGTATTGAGCGCCGAATTTTTACGGGAAGCGGCTTCTCCTGGCGTGTACCGCGCGCTGACGGTTTTATCGCTTCTGCCTGCAGCCGACGAGAACATGCTGAACCGGATGTTGGATACACCCTTGGAAGGGGCGGACTATTACCATCTGAGGGCACTTTCGTTCGTACGGGATACAGTGGATGGGATAACGCTGCACCAGGTCGTTGCTCGAATGTTGCGGGATGACTTTGCGCGCAGAAACCCAGCACAATTCGAAGCGGTTCGCCATCAGGCGTTCGTTCTGCTNGCNGAACGATTCCATTCGGTCGATCAACGGATGCAGATGCGCCTNAGCGNCCACATCTTGGAGCTGTACCGCGAATTTTTGCCTTCGGCCCATGCATATGCCAATTTCTCGTCAAGCCTGAAACCCGGCGAACAGAAGCCGTTCCGGCAGGAGGATATGCCGTATTTGCAGCGTTTTTTGCAGGCGTCTATTCGGGGTTCCGACTGGCAGTCCGAACTGGCCGACTCTGCCGATTACCCGGTTTTGCTGGAGGAGATTGCAGCTCATTTTCCTGAAGGAATCTTTATCGTGCGGGACGAAAAAGGGACGCCGCTGGCGTTCTGCGCAGGCGTATGGCTGCATGCCTTAAGTATGCCATTGTTGGAACGATATGCGCCTGGGTGCAGGGGGANGCTGGGAGAGGAGGCTTCCTCGCTGCATCGGCTTCCTCCGGAGGCGGCCGATACGGTATTTGTGCTGTTATCTGCGGTAAATTACGAACAGTCCCTGTATCGTCCTGAAGAGCTGGGGGCTTTGCTGATGCAGCAATGGCTGGTCCACATGACCGGCGGTTTGCGGGGGATTTTGGCGGCGGGGGATCCGCAGTTGAATTCCTTATTGTCGATCCTGGGATTCAAAGCATGCGGGAAAGTTACGGGATATGCGGGCATCGAATTGACGACATGGGAGCTGGATTTTAGGCAAACGAGCTTTGATCAGTGGATTCAGCGGATCATCCGGCAAACGGAGACAGCAGAAGGACAAACGGCACATCAGCGGGAGGATGAGTATCCCCGGGCCATTGATAGAAGCGTAGTGAAGGAAATGCTGGAAAGGCTCTTCGACCCGGACAAGCTGGAGGGACTCCCTGTCATTCGGCGATTGGGTTGGGACGGGATGCAGGTGAGGGACATCATTCAAGGGATTCTGGCCGACGGACGTCCGATGGAACCTTTGACGCTGTTGGAGAAGGAGATTCTCATCGCTAGTTATCTGCGCAAGGACCGGAACAAAAGCCAGCTCGCAGCATCCTTCCATATGAGCAGAGCCACCTTTTACCGCCATATGCGTTTGGCCGAAAAACATCTGGCTTTTGTGCTAAGCGATATGATGAGGTCCGGATTCTGAGCACGCATAGTAAAGGCGTAGTTAAGCTATAGGATCCCTTAGTTCATTTACCCGGGTTGCAGCATAGGACAAGCGAAATACGCATCTCTTTAGGAGGTGCGTATTTGGTGATCCATTTTATTAGAGATACTTACGCTGATGCTAAAACGGAAGTTACCATGATACTAGAAACATAGCGCTGTGGGGCTTCTGAACCATATAGGAGCATGAAGGCTTCGCTTCATCCAACTTGCATACTCCCATGCCTTTGATATGAAGGACTCTGGAACCTTTTCCATATCCTAGAAGATGGATACAATAGGGTCCAATGAAACGTTGGAGAGGATGCAAATGCCTAGAATACTTGTCCCGCCCGAGGTATTGATTCGGGTGTCGGAGGAAGCCGCCAGGGCAGCGGAAGAACTGGAAACGACCAAGAATCGGCTGGACCAGCAGATTACGTATATGATGTCTTCGTGGGAAGGAACGACCCGTTCGCGATTTTTCGAAGATTTTCAGCGTGCCTACGGCGAAATGAATAAAACGATTGAGCATCTACGGATCATCGGCCAGGAATTGAAGGCCATTGCTTTCCGGTTCATCTCAGCCGATATGCGTGAAGATATCATAATCGCGGCAGCTGCAGCGAGCGCTGCGAACGAGCCCAAAACGTTCTGGGACCATGCAGGGGACTTCTGGCAGGGGCTGCAGACCGGGGCGAAATCCGTGGCAAATTCGGTAAAGGATACGGCTACGTCCTTGGTGGAAGACCCGCTTGGNACTGCCAAGGACATGGCCTATAATGCAACTATCGGGACGGCGGAAGAGATCATCGACACGGCGGTTTGGGGAGGCAAAATGATCTTTGATGCCGATACCCGGGAGAAATTTGCCGCAGACGTCGAGGATTCGGGCGGCGCGTCCAATTACATGGGACAGCAGGCTGCCATGATCCTGGCCGGCTTGGCCACACGCCGGATCGGCGTGAAGACTCACCCGCACCTGAAGCATGATTCGGGTGGGGATGGGGGGAAGGGGCCAGATCTGGGGAGAGCAGGAGCTTTAACTGAACCGATACTTCCTGAAGGCGGAAAACCAAAAGGGAAATACGAGAAGCCAGACCCGAATGACCCCAATCCAATTATTTTACAGAATAATGCTGCAGATTTATTAGCTAACAAGGGATATGATGTAGAGTTGCTGCCAAATACAAAGGGTGGAAATAGCTATGGAATAAATTCTACATCGAATCCTGACTTCTTAATAAATGGAAAAGCTTTTGATTGTTATTCTCCCGAGACACTTAAAGTAAGAAATATATGGGGGACAGTTGTTAAAAAGACAGAAGAACAAGCAGGTCGAATTGTACTAAATCTAGATGGATATAAAGGCTCGATGGGTGAATTGTATAAACAATTTAATACTTACGAAATACCAACATTGGAGGAGTTACTTATTATAAAGGATGGTAAGGTAACTAGATTGAAGCCCTAAAAAAGGAGACAAGAAACATGTTTGGTTCTTTTTATCTCGGAAGTTGCCTCGAGTTATCAGGGGTAAAGGAAATAGTTGAGCGCTTATTTGAGAATGCACAGGTGATTGATTCGAAAAATAGCTTCACCATATCCACTGACGGATTTACTCTTTCTGTAAAAGAAGGAGGACCTCGTGTCTTATTCGCCAATGAAGACTATGGAGCTAATCTTAAATTTGACTTTTATATCGATATTATCGTTTCACATACAAATTGGGCTCACGAACTCATTGTATTTGTAGGAAGATTGATGAAAAGTGTAAGCGGGGATTGTCTCCTTGAGTTAAATGATAAGCCGATACTTTTGCGAAAGGATAATCATGTAATTGTCGATGATAGTAAATTAAGTGGAGAGAATCAATTTCCGTTTTATGGATTGGATTTAGATTTTGAAAGAGGAAATCTAGAGTGAAACTTAGGTATGAGCTTTTTCATGCTCAATGAAGCGGTCTTGCCATTCGGGGTAAGGGATAAGTTACTCTAAGACCTTAAGGGTGCGGGGCGCTGTGGAAAATTGCAATAAGGAGTAATGGCTTATAAAACTTGTAGGTACAATCGAAAAAATTATCGTAGTTGGTTATGAACGACTTATTTATATAAGCTTCACTGCAATAG
>Ga0055538_1000655_pt1 | contig 10997 bp, 8 predicted proteins | sample AraplaCvi_mLB_r2_2_FD_55038 | JGI IMG/M metagenome (GOLD analysis project Ga0055538, IMG submission 55038) | Arabidopsis root microbial communities from North Carolina, USA - plate scrape CL_Cvi_mLB_r2 | ecosystem: Host-associated > Plants > Roots > Endosphere | place: USA: North Carolina | reverse complement strand
GCGACGAAGCGGTCCCGATCTTCTAAGTTCGGGTTCGAGGGATCGATGTTCATGACTTCGTAATAGAGCGCGGTAAGAATATCCGTGTTGCTTAATGAACCGCCTGTATGTCCTGTCTGGGCGCGGTGAATCATCGTTAGCAAATCCATCCGAATCTGGGCTGCTTTGATTTTTAATGCTCGAATGTCCATAATGTCCTCCTTGTGAAAAGATGCGACCTGAATGTCGGCTTAGCCACGTACCAGCAAGTCGGATGCNGATTTTCCATGAAGTCCGGATCCCCGAAGCCAGCGCTGAATCTCTTGCTNCGTAGGATCCACCGGATCNGCTGTCAGGCCGGGAATGTAGTTGCAGGCCTCGTAAATAGCCGGGATGACATTGGCGTGGATGCCAACGGAATGATGAACGTACGGTCCTTTGACAAGCTTTTCTTCCCATAGCGGCCAATCGTTCACTTCTACCCAGACATAGGAACCGCGAGTGTAAGGTCCTTCAATGCCGCGCGCCCGGCCCAAGAAGATCGAATATTCTCCATGGTCGCCGTCAAAGCGGGCTATGGTCATATCGCCGCCCTTGATCTCTCCTTCATGGGTTCCTGGAGCGTGGTCGTCGAAGAGGAAGTGTCTGCGCATCTTCGGTTTGTTCTCAACAGACAGGGATACCGGGAAGTTGCCGCAATGAAACAGCAGCTCGCCGTTGTCGTTCTCCGGATGCCGGACCGTGATGTCTGCAAAGAAGGTCGGCGCTTCATTCATGGCGGCCGACTGTACCATGATGGATGTAATCGCTCCGTGGATATCCGTTTCACAGGTCACCGGAATTTGCTCATCGGTAAGGATGGCGTTAGCCAAACAAGGCATAATGCCGATGGCATCTTGAAGGGAAGACCAGCACTGGATCGCAATCGCCGTGCTTCCCGTCTCCCGGGCGTAGGATTTCATGGCAACCTTCAATGCGGCAACGCGCTTTACATCATCTTCCGTAATCTCGCTGATATCGAGTTTCTCCTTGATGTAATCCATCGTTTCGAGCAGTTCGGGACTGTTTCCGGAAGCGATCTTGGCGGATCTTCGCTGAATATCCACCAGCGTGATGGGATGGATCTCAATCCCGAATCGCTCGAGGAGCTCGCCTTCATTGCAGATCATGGTCCAGAACGAAGCAGGGCGCGGCCCGATTTGAAGGATGCGCAGGCTCTTGAAATGCCGCACCACGTTAGCTGCAGCAATAAAGTTCGTGAACCCTCTCTCAAATACAGGATCATGGACTCGGCTGTTTGTTACATAAGTGAAGGGGACATTAAATCGGCGAAGAACTTTTCCCGTGGCAAAAAGACCGCATTGGGTATCTCGCAGCCGCATTCCATCAGCCAGAGGCGCCTCATCTCGAGGTCCCCATAGAAGAACCGGCTTGCCGAGAGCTTTTCCGACACGGGCGACGGTGTCTTCGGTGCCAAAGTTGCAGTGAGGGAAGAAGACCGCATCCACCTCTTCATCTCTGAACCTTTTGGCGATCAGGTCTGCATTGATATGGTCGTCATAGAGCAAACCTTCTTCGTTCAGGCCCTCAAGATCCACAATATCAATGTCCATGCCGAAGCTTTCGATCTGTTTCCGGATAGCCACTTTGTACTTGAACGCATCTTCTTTGCTGAAGGTGAAACGTCGAGTAGGCGCATACCCCAGTTTTAGTTTTTTCATTGACCTAAATCTCCTTGTCATTAGAATCTTAAATGGTTATGAACAGGGACTAAACCAAAACCCTAAACTAAACAACTAAACAAAATAATTCATCTAATTAATCTTCTTGTTCGGTCATATCCTATCATCGTAAATAAAGCGTTGTCAATACGTATTTTAGCTAAAATACAATCTATTAAGTGGTAAACAAACTAAACAAATTAAATTAACATTTACTAAACATTGCAACTAAAATGAATTCAGTGTACACTTTTTATGCATATCCGAAAGATAGGAGCAAGGGATCGCTATGAAAATGGAAGACATCGCGAAATTAGCTAATGTATCTAAAGCAGCCGTATCTTTAGCGTTTAGCGGCAAACCGGGAATTGGCGCCGAAACGCGCGCCCGGATCCTGCAAGTGGCACAGGAAGCAGGGTATGTTCCCAAATCAAGAGCATCCGCCTCGCAGGCTAGAACGGATAAGTCCCTCCTGTTTCTTGTTTGCATCAATTCAGGGATTGTATTAGAGGAATATTACCAGCAGCCTTTCTTTAAAGAGCTGATTCATTTCATTGAAGTGCGATGCCGGGAAAAGGGATATTCCCTGATCTTTTCGACGGTGGATATTGAGTTTTTCGACAGAGATATTCAGTCGATTGCCGAAGAGAAGCGCAGCGACGGGGTTATCGTGCTTGGAACGAACCTGACCCGGGATCAGATCGAAGCGATCCATGCNAAGCTGCCGAATCTTATCGTGCTGGACACTTGTTACGAGACGCTGCCGGTTCAATTTATTGAAATCAACAATGTGATGGGCGGTTATCAAGCCGGAAAGTTTCTATGCCAGATGGGGCATTCATCGATCGGTTACATCGCTTCGAATATCCGGATTCATAATTTTGAAGAGCGCTCCCGCGGATTTAGGCAGGCGCTTGATGAATCGGGAATCCATATTCGGGAATCCCATCAGCTGTCGGTTGCGCCGACGATTCTCACTTCCCAGGAGGAGCTGAAACAGCAGCTGGAGCAAATGTTGACGAGCGGCCAACGTTTGCCGACCGCCTGGTTCTGCGAATGCGACTATATCGCCATCAGCGCGATGAAGACGATGGCCGAGCTGGGCATACGCGTCCCTGAGGATACATCGGTGATCGGCTTTGACAATATAACGGAGTCGCTGATCGTAACGCCTGAGCTGACAACGATTCATGTCGAAAAAGAACGCATGGCGATGTTGGCGGTGGATCTGTTGACGAACGCTATAGAGTACGGCCAACAAGGGAAGGTAAAGATGATGGTGGATACGCAGTTTATCAAACGCAAATCATGTGCGTCTCCAAATACGGGAGCAGAGGATATGGGGTGACACCATGGCAAGATGGGCAAACATGAGGTTCCAGACCAAGCTCTTTTTTGTTTTCCTGCTTCTAAGCAGCATACCGACGGGATTGATCGGCGCCGTAGCTTACCACAAATCATCAGACATGCTCTTTCAGCGTGCCGAGCAGGATCTGAGCGTCATTCTTGATCAATTGAACACCTCCATCGAACGTCAGATCTCCGACTTCGACCGGTTTACGATGATACCGTACTATCTGCCGGGCATATTCAGTTATCTGAACCAACCGTATTTATCCAAAGAGGATTGGGGAACCGAAGAAATATATGCCCAAAAAACGATGGCCAGATTAATGAGCGCTTACCCTTCCATCAATTCGTCCATAAACGGTCTGATGATTTACGGCATGAACGGAACGGTGAACGGTTATCGGGTAAGCGGCAATACCAACATTAACCCCAATGTGACGGCGGCCGGCGAACCTTGGTACACAGAAGTGATTGATCAGAAGGGAGGTTTTGTCATTACGGGCGTTCAAGAGATCAACCAATTCAATGGCGATGCGTTTAGCGCCCTGATTGGCTCCAGACTGTTAATGGATGAGGATTACCAGCCTTTGGCCGTGATTGCCATTTTCATCTCTCCCGACTTCATTCCAAGAATCGTCCGTTCACTGGAGCTGCCGACAGTCCAGGTCTCGGTCTTCGACCGGAATAATCAATTGATTTATGCGTCTGACGAGCAACTGGCCCGGAATCTTCCCTCGTTGGAACCGGACAACAATAAAGGAAGCTGGACCGCCTCCGTTTCCCGCGATAACAATACAGATCAGTACAGCGGCGTTTATATTGAAAGCGGTTACCTTGGCTGGAAAACGTATATGGGAGTGAATAGGGAAGAACTCCTTCGAGGCAGCCGAGTGATCGGAGGCTTCACCTTTCTCCTAGTAGGGGTGCTTGTTATTGTGTCCGCCGGCGTTTCCTGGCTGCTGGCCAGAGGGCTGGCGAAGCCGATATACAATCTGATTCGCTCTATGCGGGAAGTGGAACGAGGAAATTTCAAGGTTCCGATCGCCTATGCCGGCGACAATGAAATCGGCCGTCTGACAACCAGTTTTCGAAAAATGGTCGTCAGACTGGATGAGCTGGTCCAGTCGATTGAAGAAAAGGAGCGGCAGAAGCTGCATGCCGAGCTGTATGCGCTTCGGGCACGCATTCAGCCTCATTTTTTATATAACACGCTTAACTCGATTCGGATGCTGGCGATCTTGCAGCAATCCCCTCAAATTGCCAAGCTGATCCAGTGCTTGAACAAGCTGCTGCATGCGAACTTGAAGCTGGACAGCGAGCTTGTCCCGCTGGAAGACGAAATTCAGCTGCTTAAGGATTACGTCAATCTGATGGATTTGCGATATACGAACGTTTTCAACGTGGAAATGGATATCTCTGACCAGGTACTGAACGTCCCGATGCCGCCCATGCTGCTGCAGCCGTTGATGGAGAATGCGATTTACCATGGAGCCAAAGGACTGGATCGGAAGCTCAACATTCGGGTAACCGCAAAGCATGATCCTTATGATCGTACGCTGACGGTTGTCATTGAGGATGATGGAGTCGGTTTTGAGGGCAAGAAGCCCGACCTCTCCACAACCTTCGAGGATTCGGATTCCTCCCATATCGGTCTTCGGAATGTTCAGGATCGGATTCGCCTCAGATTCGGCAAAGAATACGGACTCGAGCTGAAGCGTGAGGATGGGCTGACCCGAATCATGATCAAACTGCCATATTCATCTTAAGTTTCGAAACGAGGAGGATAACCCCATGTGGAACATGCTTGTTGTTGAAGATGAGTCTATTGTAAGGATGGGGCTTNGGCATATCATCAATTGGGAAGAACATGGCGTGATCTGGAAAGAGGAAGCCGCGAGCGGCGAGGAAGCACTGACCATATTGGATCAGGTCGATATCCACATTGTCATCACCGATATTCATATGCCGGGCATGGACGGAATCGAACTGGCAAAACAAGTGAAAGCGAGAAACCCCAACATCTATATCATCTTTCTTAGCAGCTATGACAACTTTGAATACGTTCGAGGGGCCATCAGACTAGGAGCGGGTGACTATCTGCATAAACCGACCATGGACGAGGAGGAGCTGGTTCGTTCGCTTCAGAAAGCGACCCAAGGGTTGAACATGATGAGTTATACAACCAGTTCCTCCATGACAGAGGAAGAGAAAAACCAATTATTGCTTTCGTGTTTGGACAGATTTACGTTTCCGGGAAACAGCGCGCTGTTTGAAACGGTTAAGGAATGCTTTAACCCTGAGTGTCAACTCGTTGTGTTTCGCAAGCGAGACAACGCCGTCTCCGAGGAAGAGGAATCCGCCAAGCTGCGTTTTCTCTCCATTCAATATCTCATCACTGAATTTGTGTCCAGGGACTGGGGCGGACTTGTCTTTCACCGGAATTACCGTGAAATCATCTGGCTATCGCCTCTGAAATCCAAATCCGGCGAGAGCAGTAGAGAGGCTTGCATTGACAATCTGCGGCAGAAGGCGCTGGAGCTTTTGAACGTTCGATTGATCTTTGCGGTTAGCTCTGCTTGCTTCCACGCTTCGGATCTGCCGAATGCCTATCTTGATGCGCTGCTGCGCCTCCCTGTTCATGATCTTGGNGATAATTTGATCGTCCGCAAGGCGAAAGCGTATTTGGACGAGCATCTCTTGGAAGATATTACNCTAACCAAGGTTAGTGAGGCTATCCATGTCAGTCCGGGTTATTTGAGTCGAATCTTTCTCAAGCAGATTGGAGAAAATTTCACTGACTACATTATCCGCAACAAAATACGATATGCCCAAAAATTATTGCGGGAAACGAACCGCAAGGTGTATGAGATCGCTGCTGACATCGGGTATGCCAATCCGCATTATTTCAGCAAGCTTTTTAAGGAGCGGGTAGGAATTACCCCCCTTGAATATCGCAATCAGTGAGCCGCCCAGCAGAACATCAACCCAATTCCATATTCATCCAAGAGCCCTCGCGTCCGTGGAGGGTTCTTTTCAATGCTTGCTTGACTCGCGGTTAGCCGGCCTTAACTCCACTGGAATGAACGTCATTGGTTGTATTAGTGTACAGAACATCAAAATTGTGTTATTGACGTCTGTGCTGAGCCCAACAAGTTCAACCAGGGACGTAAAAAGAGCAAAGGAAATAGCAAAACAGACTTCTACAAGGCTTCAAAGGGTTGGGTTATGATACAGACGATCAAGTATGGGGGAGTGATGAAGATGGATCAGGAAATCTATTTTACTGATAAAACGGAACGCTGGGGAAAATTCGAGCTGTGCCTGCCCGGGCCGTCGGATGGCAATCCGTATACAGATGTCATTTTTGCAGCCAAGTTCGCCTGCGAGCATCGGGTCATCCAGGTTGATGGTTATTATGACGGCGAAGGACGTTACTTTGNTCGATTTATGCCGGATCAGATCGGGACGTGGCATTTTGAAACCGTTAGCAATGTGAAGGAATTAACCGGGGTTTCTGGCGTGTTCCAGTGTACGGAGCCGGGGCCTGTTAACCGAGGGCCTGTGAAGGTTGATCAACGGTTTCATTTTGCTTATGCCGACGGCACGCCGTTCTATCCGTTCGGGACGACAAGTTATGTCTGGAACCATCAAGATGAGCCGCTGCAGGAGCTTACCCTGCAAAGTCTGGCCGAATCCGGTGCGTTTAATAAAATACGCATGTGCGTGTTTCCGAAGCATTACGACTACAACTTAAAGGAGCCTGCGCTGTTTCCGTTTGACGGAAATATTGAAACCGGATTTCATTACACGGTCTTTAATCCTGCTTACTGGAGACATCTGGAGCAGCGAATCGAGAACCTTCAGGCATTGGGGATCGAGGCGGACTTGATCTTGTTCCATCCATATGACCGCTGGGGGTTTTCAACCATGAGTCCNGAGACTGACGATTTCTATCTGAAATATGCGATTGCCCGTTTATCGGCCTATCGCAATATCTGGTGGTCGCTTGCCAATGAATATGACTTGATGAAGGATAAATCGACCAGCGACTGGGATCGGTTCTTCCGCATCATTCAGGAGAAAGATCCGTACCAGCATCTGCGCTCTATCCATAATTGGCACCACCCCGGCATTCATTATCGCAGCAATGCCCACTGGTACGATCATGGCAAGCCATGGGTGACGCATGCAAGCATCCAACATCATGATCTTTATTTTGTTCAGGAATGGCGGGAACAGTACGGGAAGCCNATTGTCGTTGATGAATGCCGTTACGAAGGGAATCTGAATCATGGATGGGGCAATATTACGGCTGAGCGGATGGTTGAATGTTACTGGGAAGGGTTGGTTCGCGGGGGCTATGTGACCCATGGGGAAACGTATCTCCATGATGAGGAGATCATATGGTGGTCGCACGGCGGCAAGCTGCACGGTGAGAGCCCGACAAGAATTTTGTTTTTGCGCCAAATTGCCGAAGAGGGACCGCCGTTAAACCCTGTACAAGCCGATTTCTCGTGGGATGCCCCGACAGGTGGCGTAGATGGTGAATACTATCTGGTCTATTTTGGATCAAGCCGGCCGGCCTATCGCATTCTTCCGCTTCCAGAAGGGACCGACTTTACGATTGAGTTGATCGATACCTGGGAAATGACCATTACGCCTCTCCCAGGCCAATTTACAGGGGCTTGCAGAGTGGAGCTGCCGGGTAAACCGTACCAGGCGCTGCGGATCAAAGCAATACACCAATAAAAACAAGGGGGATGAAACATGAAATCAAAATGGAGTTCGATGCTGCTGTGTATACTGTCGGCGATGGTGATTTTATCGGGCTGCGCTTCAGGNACCAAAAATGCAGGTGGTGAGGAACGTGCAGGCCAAACAGGCTCTCAGACCACGATTTCGGTGTGGACGCTGAACAACGGTTGGGAGTGGTTCGCTTCAGCGGTTGAAGATTTCGAGAATGCCAATCCGGATATCAACGTGGAACTCACCCAATATGAAGTTGACCCGTACAAGGAATCTCTTAAGATCGCAGCTTCCTCCAAAACACTGCCCGATATGTGGTTTACCTGGGGCGGAACGCTGGGTTCATTCTATCCGGAGAACGGGCTTACACTTGATCTGACCCAAGTATCGGCGGATCATAAATGGTCCGACATTTATAACAAAACGGCCATTGATATGAGCACGTATGACGGCAAAGTATCAGGCATCCCGATTCATCTCAATGTGCTTGGCATGTGGTACTCCAACCAAATTTATGAAGAGCTGAATTTAAAGGCGCCAAGCACCTTTGCCGAGTTTGAGGAGCAGCTTGCCATTCTTAAAGAGAACGATATCACGCCGCTTTCCTTCGGCAGCAAGGGAGGATGGCATACGATGCGCCTTACCGAGCAGCTGCTGGAGTACTTTGCTGGTCCAGAGCTTCATGACAAGCTTAAGAGCTTGGAAGCTTCATGGAATGATCCTGCTGTCGTTAAAACATTTGAGAAAATTAAAGAATATACCGACAACAATTACTTCCCTGTCGGATATTCGTCACTGGACCCGATGGAAGCCGAAAGCCTGTTTTATCAAGGGAATACGGGCATGATTAATGAGGGCACATGGTTTGACAGAAACATAACAAGCAACGGCGTTGACCCTAATGATTACGGAGTCTTTAAATTTCCGACAGAACATACGCCGGCCAGATCCTCGGTATTTGTGGAAATGCTGCAAATTAACGGGGAGATCGATTCGGACAAGCAGGAGGCAGCGATTAAACTCGGAGAGTATTTGACTGGAAAGGAAGTCGTCAATAAATACATTGGAGAATATGGTTCGCCTGCCCTGACCGAATTTGAAGTATCCGAGAATACGCCGCACCAGAAGATTCTGCTCGACCACGCGAGCGAAGGCGGATTCTTGATCACAGACCAAGCGCTTCCGCAAGAGGTGGTGCAGAAGATCTTTGAAGCCCAGGATAAAGTCGCGCTGAAAGAATGGACTCCCGAGCAAGCGGCGGAGAATATTGACAAAGCCGTAAACGTCTATAAAAGCAAACAGAAGTAACTGAGTTTTCCGAATGCGCAGCAGCAGTCGCTGCTGCGCATTTATGAAAGGAGAATGAACCCGTGACGACAAAGACGATCAAGCCGTGGCTGTTCCTGATGCCGGCGCTGATCATATACTTAACGGTTATCTTCATCCCTGCCCTCTACACGATGTATTTAAGTTTGTTCAGTTGGAACGGGGTTTCCTCCTCGAAGGTATTTGTCGGACTAAACAATTATTCGGATCTCTTCATGCACGATACCGTGTTTGCCAAAGCGCTGAAGAACAATCTGGTATGGATGATCGGCTCATTGACGCTTATGGTCGGTTCGGGATTGGCCTTGGCGCTGCTGTTAAACAAAAAGCTGAAGGGCCGGATTATATTTAGAGGCGTATTTTATTTTCCCTACGTTCTCTCCGGCATCGTTGTGGCGACAGGGTGGGCATGGCTGTACAACCCTACTCAAGGGTTCGTGAACAAGTTGTTGACGATGTTAGGATTGGAGCATTGGACGCAGGCATGGCTCGCAGACCCCAAAACAGCTTTGTATGCCGTGTTCATAGCAGCGATGTGGCAAGGAATCGGACAGCCGATGGTATTGTTTCTGGCCGGACTGCAAACCATCCCGCAGGACCCGTATGAAGCGGCATTAATCGACGGCGCCAAATCGCATCAATCCTTTTGGTATATTACGCTTCCGCTATTGCGAGAGACTTTTTTGATCGTCATTGCAACGACGTTGATCGGTTCCATGAAAGTATATGACATCATCTACGGCATGACAGGCGGCGGGCCTGCGGAGAGTACGCAGGTTCTATCCACATGGATGGTCAGCCAAACGTTTAAATTTGCAAACATTGGCACCGGTTCAGCGATCGCTGCCGTCCTCGTGCTGATTTGCATGATCGTTATCATTCCTTATGTATATTACACAACGAAAAAATCTCATGTATAAAACTTGGGAAAGGAGGGCGGCTTGGAGATGGGAGAAATAAGGATTCATCCTGCAATAAACGTGCTAAGATACGCAATCTTGATTATACTGGCGGCCATTTTTCTGATCCCTGTTTTGTTTATCGCTTTTACGGCATTGAAATCCAAGGGAGATTTAATGACAAGTCCTTTTTATGCGCTCCCCAATCCGTTTCATTGGGAAAACTTCTCTAAAGCGTGGAATCAAGGCAATATGGGACTATATATGAAAAATACATTGATTATTTGTCTGGTGAAAGTCCCGCTCGGCATCTTGATCGAGGCCTTGGCGGCCTACTCCTTGACGAGGATGGTTTTCAAATGGAATAATCTCCTGTTTGCGTTTTTTCTAGTAGGAATGATGATCCCGATGCAGGCGACGCTAGTTCCGCTCAATATGTTTTTGAATAAGACGCATCTGGTCAGCACATATCCGGGTATCTTCTTGATATATATCGGTTTCGGCATCCCTTTTGGAATTCTGATTCTGCGCGGCTTTTTCAGGACAATCCCGAAAGAGATCGATGAATCCGCCGTCATTGACGGCTGCGGAGAGATGGGGAAATTCCTTCGGATCATCCTCCCGTTATCGATGCCGGCCGTTGCAACGCTTGTCATCTTTGATTTCATGGCCACCTGGAATGAGTTCCTCTTGGCTCAAATATTCATAACAAAGGATACCATGAGGACGATTACCACAGGACTGATGGCATTCAAAGGCGAGCATTCCGCAGATTATACCCTGATGAATGCAGGCGTACTGATATCCATACTTCCAAGCCTTATCGTTTATCTTCTGTTCCAGAAGTACTTCGTTTCAGGCTTGGCCGGATCTGTCAAAGGGTAGCGAGGCAGGTATTGCTTCCTCTCACAGAGCCGGTACGGCGGCATTGATTGAAGAAGCAGGCTATGAGCTTAGCGGGGATGCGTCTTAAACG
>Ga0055538_1000653_pt1 | contig 11017 bp, 11 predicted proteins | sample AraplaCvi_mLB_r2_2_FD_55038 | JGI IMG/M metagenome (GOLD analysis project Ga0055538, IMG submission 55038) | Arabidopsis root microbial communities from North Carolina, USA - plate scrape CL_Cvi_mLB_r2 | ecosystem: Host-associated > Plants > Roots > Endosphere | place: USA: North Carolina | reverse complement strand
AAAAAACATTTTTATCGCCTATAGACCCGTTAAGATGAACCGTATCACATATGCCAGGTTATTACGCTAACGTAGAAACGATAGCTCAATGAAGACATATAAAGGCAGCCGGCTTTATGGTCGGCTGCCTTTTCTGGACTAACGGGCAGGGAAATCGTGTTGGGCGACAAAAACTTGATCCGATTGCCGATTAGATAAGTATCTAACTGGGTTTTGCTATTTATGCATTATTGAAGAAGAAGGCGTCTCCGATTTGGCGGCTTCAGATCACTGGCTCCCTTTTGTAAGGATCCGGAACGTGACGCCGAATTNATCCGTTACATTGCCGTAAGCGGGGCTGAAGAAACTTGCCTGCAGCGGCTCATTCACTTGACCCCCCTCTTTTAGTGTTTCAAAATATTGGGTAGCCTTGTCTTTGTCATCGGTTTGAACAACGATGGTCACTTGCGTTCCCTTCTGATAGCCGCCGCCGGTAAAATGGTCGGAGAGTTGAAGCTCCGATTCGCCGATTTTCAAGACGGCGTNGTTGATCCAGTCTTTCTTTTCCTGAGGCAACGGGGATTCCGGATTTTCCGGCATATCGCCGAATCGCAGCGAATAAACAACCTTGGCATCGAGCGCTTTCACATATAAATCGATAGCCTCATTTGCGCTGCCGTTCATTTCAAGAAAAGGGATCAAACTTGTACTCATAACATTCATCTCCTTAGTTTATATGTTATTTACAGAGACACCGGCCGGTTTCCCTTGTCACTAGCTATGTCGTAAGTAAGCAAGGAAACGTGACCGATTGCGAATGATTTTTTCTGGGTACAGATAAGAAACTCCAGAATAAAACTGTATTTTATCGCAGTGNTCCGTCACATCTGCTGAGTTTCGTTCGACATATAAGTAACACGGAAATGAAGGAAGGAATGTGGCGTATGAACGATCACAACTGGCTTGTGGAACAATTCGAGGCGCACCGGAATCATTTGCAAGCGGTAGCTTACCGGATGCTCGGATCTTTAAGTGAAGCGGATGACGCCGTACAGGAGTCATGGATACGTCTTAGCCGCTCCGATACTAGCGGAGTCGAGAATATGGGAGGATGGCTGACAACGATCGTCTCGAGGGTGTGTCTTGATATGCTTCGGTCTCGTAGATCGCGGCGCGAGGAGCTTATTTTGGTTAGTATACCTGAGCCGGTAACTAGCCACCAAGACGGAAGCGATCCCGAGCACGAAGCGCTGATGGCCGATTCTGTCGGTCTTGCTATGCTTGTGGTGTTGGGAAAATTAAATCCCGCCGAACGAATTGCGTTTGTTTTGCACGATATATTCGCCTTGTCTTTCTCGGAGATCTCTTCTATCATAGGGTGTAACGAGGCCGCAGCAAGAAAGCTTGCGAGCCGTGCACGTCACCGGATTAAGGGTACCGAGTCGAACTCTAGAGCAGACGAGCTCAAGCAAAAACGGGAGCTTGTCGATGCATTCCTTGCAGCATCACGCACCGGAGACTTTAAAAAACTTCTCTCAGTATTAGACCCGAATGTCGTACTCCGAAACGATACTGCATTTGCGCCANTAGCAAATATGCCGGTTGTTCGGGGTTCAGAGGCCGTTGGCAAACAGGCCAACCAATTCGCCGCTCGTGCCCGGGGCGGCATGAAGCCGGTGCTCGTGAATGGAGCGGTAGGCGTCATCGCGGGTCATGTGGATCAACCGATATTCATTCTCGAATTCACGGTTGTGGATGGAAAGATCAGCGAGATCGACATGATTGCCGATCAGGCAAGCCTTTGCCAGCTCGACTTGGAAGTCTTGAACGATTGATAGGCTAAGGAGTAGATGCAATAACTCTATTATAGAATGCAGAAGCATAGAAAACGCACTGTCGCGGTTTGCAGACAATGCGTTTTTTTGTACCTTATCAGTAGATAATTATGATTCCGAGGCTATAATGGACCAATTTACTCAACCTGAAAAATGGATCCATGATTGGCTATATGGAATCGAGGACAAAAACTTGTACCGATTGCCGTAGAGGACGAGAACTTGTTCCTTAATGAATCTTTGGAGGTTCAGACTTCATCGTATCGTTAAGTTGGGTCACAAAAACACCTTCGTTCGGGCCAGGGTTATTTCCAGAGGGTTCCTACAGATATATTTTACAACAACTAAAGAATCTATCTGTTCTGGCCGACCTAAGAATTTGTGACATCGGTTGTGGTCAGGGTGAATTAGCCTACCGTTTATCCGAGCTTGGGTGTTTGAAGCAGCGTATCGTATCTTAAAACCAAATGGAATTATGATCTGGGTGATCATGCATCCTTGCCTTCAATCACCATATAGTTACCCGCTAGGTGATGGTTCGAGGAAGATCATTCGGTATGATTNGCAATTTTGGAAATCGGAAGGAGTGGGTACGATCCGTTCTACTTTAGGAGCTCATCATCGTCCGATCTCACAGTATTTAAATGATTTTCTGACTTCCGGTTTTTCACTAATTCGAGTCGATGAATTGGAACGAGACGATAATTCAATAGACAATTTGCCTTTAATGTTTGCTGCGATTGGTGAAAAGAAGAACAACTTGGGTCAATAAAAAGTTTCTTTCTTGTTACGCTAACGGGACACGATAGTTAATAAATAAGAGAAGGCGGAAGCAATGGCATCAGACAATCCTCACTGCCTAAATGAAAAGCCGCCCGTCGCATCGACAGAGTGCACCCCTTAGAATAGGCATTGGAAAACCCCATGCGTAATCCGATGCATGCTAAAGTGTGTATTTTTATGCCAAGAAGCAGATTTGGTTTACGCTCGAAACCATCGGAAGGCTTCTTTATATTTCTTTTGCATATTCCGTATTTTCAAATGCCGTCGTAAGACGCGGCAAAGGTATGCCTAGCTTTTTTGCTTCTCTCACAACTTCAAGTACCGCAAAACCTGCTTTACTATTGTTGTATTCGACGAAAAGTCGCGGTAAGCTGCCTTTTGCAAAAATAAGCTTGGTAAAAAGCGGGCTGAGAAGTGCCGGCGGGATCCTGGTCAGCAGTAGCGTAATCGCGTCCATCTTTGCGCCTCTCGCTTTCAGTACAGGCAACATTTCCCTCATATGTTTACCCACATTTGCGAATGAGTCACTATGGTTCATAAGCGCTGGAAAACTTCCCCGTTTTAACACCTCGGCCTCCATCGCCGCATTCATGGCAAAGTGATTCCATAGCCAGCTTTGCATATCCTTGATCCAACTGATTTTAAAATGGGCACTTTCAAATAGTTCTTTGACCTTGTTGTTCATCTGTTCCGTGCCTGCCCGTGGTTTTTCCAGAAATATTGTTTTCAAAAAGCCGCCCCTAAGTCGATTGTTCGCGATGCCGCCTCCTGCTCCCGGGAACCCGAAGACTACCTGGTTCATAGATAAGGGAGAGATCGCTGATTGTAAGTCTTGCCAAAGATTATTGAAGATGAGGATCGGGGTGTTCCCNGCGGCAGTCGATAGGAGCTGTGCTGCTGATGGAAGTTGCTCCGTGTTGACACTCGCAATAATGAGATCGTAATTTGACCCTATCTCCTCATGCAGTGTGACGTTCCAGTTTTCTTTTATGAGCTGTTTCCCTTTTCGTGCGTCCCACATTTCAAGCGCGATATGGCTTCCGAAGGTTTCTTTTCTCCCTTTTCTAACGTAAAACTCAACGGTATGCCCTGCCTTTTCGAATGCCCAAGCATATTGGGTTGATATGACGCCTCGACCGAAGAATAAAATTCTCATGTTAGCCTCCCTAGAATAGTTGATCATCCAACAACGTGTTGTATAATGTTATTGTAAAGATTCACTATAGGGTCATCAACCATCAGATTTTTAAAATCTGTCGCATAATCGATGAAACAGAACATGGAGGCCAATCATGAATAAGCAACCTGAAATGACGGACAAAACGAGGCAAACCTTTATTAATGTATTCTGCGATTTGTATTGCCAAAAACCAATTGAAAAAATATCCGTTCAAGAGATTGCCAAGCAATCAGGATATAATCGCAGCACCTTTTATCAATACTTTACGGATATTTATGCGTTGTTGGATTTCGTTGAAGAGCGTGTCTTAAAATCCATTCACGAGGAAATGGCGAGCCGAGAGTTTTCTACCCATACGTTCCAGGATGCGCTGCAATGCCTGGAAAATGCAGAGGAAATTTCAGTTCTGAAAGCCCTGTTGGGCGACTATGGTGCGGTTCATTTTATTGAACGGCTGAAAAGAGAAATTCCCTTTGAGCGATTGATTGTACAATTTCCCACAAACGATGTCTTGGCACCCTACATCATTGAGTTTTACATATCCACGTTACTATCTATGTTTCGCCTGTGGATACGCAACGGCAAAGATCTATCGTCGGAAGAATTGGTCAAGCTGATCGATAGCCTATTTGCAAATGGGATAAAACCGTATTATACCTTTGGCACAGTCAATGAAGGGTAAACGCGGATCAAAATGGTATTCTATACTCTATACACATGTGGCAGTCAAAGGTGAGGTTTATGTTATGCCAAGTTTTATTGGGTTGAATGAATATCCGACTGAAGACCCTTATGGAACTCAGTTGTACTCAATCAACCAACTGGTGTCTGGTGACACAAAGAGATGACGGGTGACAAAAACATAGTAACATTAGAAGTCGCTGAATTAATATGGATGAAATGGAAGCAAGAGGGTAGAGCTATAGAGCAAGAAGCCTTTCATAAAGGACGGCCGAAGATAAAGCTTACCCGTCTTGAAGAAGAAATAGCCTTATAGGCCGAGATCGCATACCTAAAAAAGCAGTATCCAAATCAACACGGGGATTGACGAGCAAAGCCATTCGTTGCGAGATCATCGAAGAATTGAGACAGGAATATCCGGCTAAAGTGGCTTTTGCAGCTAGCGGACGGTTTAAAAAAATTGGATATTTTCACAACAAATATGCGAATGTTTCCGTCTATATTGACGACTATAATGCTTGNGATATGTGTCAGAGGTCATAACAAATACGAAAGTAGGGAGCGGTCTATAAATGAAAAAAACAGTACGAGCATTAATCTTATTAGGAGTAATTACGGGATGTGGCACCTCGTCCTCAGATGCTCCTTCAGCAACAAATATAAACAGTGTAAAGGAGAAGCCTACTGCCAATGCAGTAGCACCTGAAACAAAGCAGTTCCAGTTGAAGTATACAACGTCTTTAAGTGCCGAGCCACTAACTAAAGTCACTCCAATAGAACTATCTAAACAATTGAAGAGCCAAGAGGTTGATGATTCCAAGGTTTTAACATATAAAAAGAATGATGATGTAGAGAAAATTTATGCTGTACTTCATTCCAAAGACGGAACCTATGATATAGGACAGATCGGGTATGAAGGGGCCAGCGACTATTCGACAAGTACAGTTGATGTTTTGGGCCAATCTTACGTTAAAGTGACCGGCTCTGTTGGAGCTAACGCACCTATTTCCAATTATCTGTCGATCAGTACTTCCCCCGAGGTGCTGTGTATAGAAGCACATACTGTGGAGGTTGATGTAGATCAGGATGGGATTAAGGAAATCGTTGCTACTGCAGGTACAGCAGCGGAAACATCTATCTATAAAATAGAGAATGATTCCCTGGTAAGCGTAAATCTTAATGAAGTCATGAATGCCGCTGTAGTGATGTATGACCAGGAAAACAACACTTTTAAAGCAGAAGTGAGCAAAGGCGAGGTCTCACAATGGAAAATTGAAGCTAACCTGCTAGTGCCTTTACTATGATTTTAAGTGAATTTTGAAGAAAGGGTGCTGCCAATGGAAATCCTGCCTATCAAAAAATGGTTGAGGAAGGGCACTTGGCCCACTATAAGCGTGAGATTGAGTTTCTAAATGATAATTTTGAAGACTGGATGTAGAACTGATCAATAGATGAGTTTCTTGGATAGCAAACAAGAATTCAAAAGGAGGATATTGCAGTATTTTGGGAAGATAGAGTTTCTAACATTGCTTTAAAGTTAGCTGCGGGCTGAAGGGTATTTGAAGCGTATATATTCATGCCAAGGTTAGCAATCTCATCGATTTCCTGCCATTAGTTAGTCAAAGGGGGTATAAAGACTAAAATAATGAGCAATGTGACAATAATGTAATACTAAATTGAATATTGTTATGTTATTCGATGGGAATACATAGATGTCCCCCTTATACTGGAAATTATTAAACAAGGTGTAGTTTATTGCCACCAACCAAATTTCCAAAAGGNGTATCCGCAGATGACTGAGGTAATTAAAGCAATAATACTTGGCATAATAGAGGGGTTAACAGAATTTTTACCAGTATCGTCTACTGGACATCTTATTTTAGCAGGCAATTTGCTTAACTTTGAGGGAGACGCTGCAATAACTTTTAAAATCGTTATACAATTGGGTGCGGTGATGGCAGTTCTAATTCTTTATTGGAAAAGATATTTGGAGATTGGTGCTAATCTGATTAGATTGGATTTTTCCCAAAGTAAAGGCTTAAATGTAGTTCATATGATTTTGGCTATGTTACCAGCATTAATTATATATCTTCTCTTCAAGGACACAATAAAAAGCCAATTATTCGGCCCAACCCCCGTCTTGATAGGTCTAGTTGCAGGTGGCTTGTTGATGATCATCGCTGCACGTAGTAGGAGAACTGAAACCGCTGAAACGATGGATGGAATAAATTATAAACAAGCTTTCGGGATTGGACTGTTCCAATGTTTGGCTTTGTGGCCGGGATTTTCGAGATCGGGTTCAACGATTTCAGGTGGTCTTTTGCTTGGTACTAGCCAAAAAGCCGCCGCAGATTTTACGTTCCTTATATCCGTGCCTGTTATGTTTGGTGCAAGCTTGTTGGATTTGTACGATAGTCGCGATTTGCTGAATTCTGAGGATTTCTTTCTAATGATAATTGGCTTTACGACATCCTTTCTTGTGGCAATGATTGCAGTAGCGACGTTCATCAAACTGATTAAGCGACTTCGATTGGAATGGTTTGCTCTATACCGTTTTGTCTTAGCAGCGCTCTTCTATTTAATCGTCATACAGTAACCAGTTTTGTATTTGATTATTCAAGCAAAATTAGCAAATAAGTACCCAGATAAATACCAAGAAGGAAAGGAATCTTTTGTTAATGAGTTAGTAGAGAGAAATGAGAGGATTATACATGTGGGGGAATATGGAACCGGGGTATTATATCACCCTACAGAATTACTTTTGAATTATTTCCACCAATGTTTAGCCATTGCCGAAAAAGAGGCAAGCAAACTAACATAGGTGTCGAAGGACAAGAACATGGTCCTATAGAAAGTCGCTAAAATAGCGACTTTTTTGTTTTATCGGCACAAATTCTTGCCCCGATTCGAGCACAAGAACTTGTACCTATTGCCGTAAAGGACAAGAACATAGCCTCATTACCGATTAGATAAGCATCTAACTATGTTTCCATGCAAGCAGTTTAGTTGAAGATTAGTCACGGAGAACCATACCATACGCGCCGGCAAAAAATAGGGGGTGTGGATAGACTTAAATACCCTTTTGGGTTACCCCGATTCCTCTTGTGAGCCTTGTAGATTAAGCGTACGCAAGTTCGACATCAGGAAGGGCAGCACATGCTCGATGAATTGTTCCGCCGGCTCTTCCTGCCGTTGACTCCACTTCACAACCACCCCATAAATTGACCAACTGATCATCGTCGCGACCCATTCCATTCTTCGCTGCTCTTCCGCCGGGAGGTCTTTGACATGCGCCATGCAAGAGATGATGACATTGTACAGTTGTTGCTTGGCATTGTCCTCCATCGCCNGCGAAAGGGTTCGCCGTGCATTNAGCNGCTTCGTCGTTTCAATCTGCCACTCACAGACTGCCAGCATTAGATTGCGCAACAGCTCTGTACCCTGCATTTGCGTACCGGGAGGAATCTGTGTTGATAGAATTTCCGTAAATGCGCTGGTCATGGTTAANTCAAGCAATTCATATTTATCTTGATAATGGTTATAAAAGGTGGCTCGGTTCAGTTCAGCACGATCCATAATATCCTGTATCGAGAGGTCTTCGAAGTCCATTTCTACAAGCAAATCCGTAAATGCTTTCTGAATATATTTCCTCGTTCGCTTTGCGCGAGGATCATTCGGGTTCGCTAAACCCATCCCACACCATCTCCTTGTCTCGTGATCCGTAGCCGGGAAGGATACAATTTGGATCTATTGTTGTCTACACAACAGATCTGCTCTTTTGCTGATTGATTCGCATTGGAGATTACTATTAATATGGTAATTGACAACTGTTGNCTAGTCAACATTTATAGCTTAATTCATATGTGGGAGAGTGGGAAGGTGAAGGACTTATTCGTAGCAGGAGGTACTTCCGGGATGGGCAAAGGGCTCGCCATTTATTATTTACGCCAGGGCAGCAGAGTGACGGTGACAGGCAGCAACCGTATCCGGGGTAAGGAATTTCTAGACGAGGCTGCACGACTTGGCGCCGCAGACCGGGCATTCTTTATTCAAGCTGATCTATTATCATTGTCTGAGAACCGCCGCGTCATTCAAGANGTTCAACAACACCATATGTCGCTTGACGGACTGGTGCTTACAGCGATGCAACAATTTCCTAAACGGAAATTGACTCCAGATGGTTTTGAAAGCACTTTTGCGCTCTATTATGTCAGCCGATTTATTCTGAGTTATGGTTTAACGGANTTGTTGGAGAGGGGGACCAATCCGGTCATTGTAAGCATCGGAGGCACTGGAATGACGAAGGGAGTCGTTCACTACGATGACCTTACACTTCAACAGGGGTATGGTCTGTTGAAGGCGACTCTGCAGGGAGGACGGGCGAATGATTTGCTGGGGGTTGCGTATGCTGAGAACCACAAGACCGGGAAAACACGTTTCATACTAAACCATCCCGGATATACCCATAGCGGTACGAATCATTTGGCCCAGCCTTTCAAGGGAATATTGCGCGTAATGGGCAAGCTCTTCGCACAGCCGGTGGAGAGGAGTATTCAACCGATCATTAAGCTGATGGATAATCCTCCATCCCAGCCCCTCATNGCCTGGGACCGAACCAAGCCCGTTGATCTCGATCTCCCGACGCTTAGCAAGAAGGACGCACTAAAATTATATCAGTTGACCAAACATATTCTTTAACATTTGGCCGAAATTGATGTTGGATAGGCCGCTATTGATATCTATATGAAATACAAAGAATGAATGATGAATTGACAGGTGAATAATTGCAACAGTCAGACCTTACATATTAGATCTGACTGTTTTTTTTCTGTGTAAAGTGAATAGCCGAAAAAGGTAATAATCCGAATGTCGAAGGACAAGAACATAGTCCGATTACCGATTAGATAAATATCTTATCGTTTTGCAATTATAGGATGGAATGATGATTGGCTTGTAAACCCGTGTACCCTAATTTATGGGTATCTTCTATCCAATGTTAACTACGGTTTCCTTCATGAAACTAAGTCACTTCATTGAAATTGACATACCCAAAAGTGCGTACTTTTCAAGTATGTCAATTGAATTTATACTGAGTCAGAAATAACGAAAGGGGGAGAGATTAATTGGAATATCGGATCAAAATAGAGGATAGCAGCCTGCGACTTGGGTCGCGAATTGATATCGAGACTACGACGTTTCGTTCTGTAGACTCTCAAGAGAAATCGCATTGGGAACTCCCTGCTGGAGTGTACCGCGCAAAAGATATCGTCCGCGAAATAAGTGCATTACTCGAGGCAGTTTGCTTACAGCTTGGGGACTCTGCAGCCGCTGAGTCGCTCTTAAGGAATCTCCAATCCAGCTTAGGAGTTTCCGGAAGAGAAGCCGTGCTGCCGTTGGCCTTAATCGCCTCGGGAGATGAAACGAAACGCCCGTTCCTCGATCAGGCTCAAAAAATCGGAAACACGTTGTCTAGCTGGGCTCGAGAATATTATCTAGAGAAGTCGGCTTGGAGGATGTTCGGAGAAAAAGCCTTACTCCAGCTTGTTCACAGAAGCCAGTGTGACAATCATCGATGGACGCCAGAGGTGGTGAGCATTTTAATGGGGCCTAAGGGCAACCCCGAAATCATGCAGTTGTTTAATGAGTATCTGCACCAACTTATCCTCCTGAGAGATGCGTTGATGCCTTTTGAGAACTGGGAGGAAGTTCCTATTATGATCGTGGAGGGGGATCAAGCGAAGGGACTTCGATTTATCGAGCCGGCGCGGAATCGCTTTCTCACAGAACTGATGGTCAAACAAATGCCACACAAAGAGGTTGTACGCTTCGCGCAAAGTTTCCTAAGCCCTGATCTCTCCATGGTTGGATACGGATTTCAATACCGTCTCGGGATGGTGCTGCCTGCGGCAATCGGAAAACCGATTACCGCCACAAAAAGCTTACTTCGCTGGCATCCCGCTCATCTATGGCCGTATGAGAAGGCCGGGGGGGCTGACTCCGTTGTCTTCGATTATGCTGAGGGGGATTACTACTCAGTTACCCGCAGTTGGATAAGTTCCCGTACATCAGAGCAACAGAATAACAATGAAGCAAGTTTCCAAAACGAAATAGATATCGCACCAGAGGCAATCGAACAAGATAGGGTTATATTAAATCTGAGATTGTCGGATGGAAATTACGAGTATCGTGTGGATGTTGGGCAAGCTATGCGAGGACACCGATATATGTATCGTCCTGAGCAAATCCACGTATCCGCGAAAAGTACAGCCTGGCCGGCCCGTTCCGAATGGATCGAACACTCTGCTTCGGATATATTGGGGGTGACAGGACTCGCATCGTTTGATGAAGACGGCGTTCACTACATTTCGGTTGGAGGCAATCCGCTCGTGGTGTGGGCACTGCTTGGCAAACTGTTTCCGCTAAACGTGGTTGTGATTATTGACGAACAAGCCGATGAGGTGGGGGCGCCGCATCTGGCAGGTAGTAAATTAAGAGGGTTAATTCTGTTGAATGGAAGCTATTCTCATCAAGTTGCTAACCGTTAACCTCATGCTCTTGT
>Ga0055538_1000646_pt1 | contig 11077 bp, 9 predicted proteins | sample AraplaCvi_mLB_r2_2_FD_55038 | JGI IMG/M metagenome (GOLD analysis project Ga0055538, IMG submission 55038) | Arabidopsis root microbial communities from North Carolina, USA - plate scrape CL_Cvi_mLB_r2 | ecosystem: Host-associated > Plants > Roots > Endosphere | place: USA: North Carolina | reverse complement strand
ACTATATCCTGGAGTTATTGTGATTGGAACCATTCATTCGCTTCATTTGTGACTTGTTCGCCGCCAATTTTATACCATTCATGGACGAAATTATCGAAATCGTTCAACGGCTTTTTACCATAGATGATGCCTAGGAACGTCTCGCCTTCTAATTTGGCCAGAATGCCGTTTTTGGATTGCATCGTTTTTGTAGGAGAACCTGTGAACGCGTTAGGGATATACGTATTGTCATTCCAACCATTATCTACGATTTCAGCCGCTTTCAAGTGATTAGGTGACGACGTCCTCTTAGTTCTCTCCTCTTCTACATTGCTCGGTTCCTCTCCACGGCTCATTTTCGCCAATCTTTTCAGATTAGTGAAGGGATTCTTTGGTTCCATCAGTAAGTATTTGGCCGGTCCCACCTTTCCACCCGGGATATCGTTTTCATCCACAGAGATGGTTTTATCCGCTTTGATGGTATAGTCATAATCTTGATACCATCCATTTTCAAACTCGCTTCCTACCNTCCCCTTTTCAAAAATACGGTTCAGGTAGAGGAACAGCGCGTCGGTGTGTTTAAAATCCTTCTTGACAATCATCCCTCCTCGAAGGAAGTTCGTATCTCGGGCAGCCGCTTTACCGTTTAGTGTAGGCAGCGGATAAGGATTCATTGTTGCACCTGGCACATTCTTCTCCAGGTCCGGGGTCGGCCAGCCAGCCATCCAATAAGGCGCAACGACAATGCCCACCCTTCCCTGTCCGATCAACTCTGCCAGTTTGTTTTCGTCATGCAGACCTGCTTCTTTCGAGATATAACCTTTTTCATACCAGGCTCTCAACCTAGCCAGGCCTTCTTTCATTTCCGGCAGCGTTGAGCCGTGAACTAATTTTCCATCCTTTTCAAGCCACTGGTTAGGAACGGTTCCTGAAGGCCCAAACACCCAGGTNCTCTCTCCAAGCCAACCACCGAAGACGTAAGGGNTGGAACCACCGGCTCCAAGACTAACTCCAAGAGGAATCATATTATCGGATCCGCCCGGTTTCTTATCCAGAATGGCTTGCATAAGAGCTTCCAATTCTTCTACGGTTGCTGGGGCTTTCATGTCCAATTCATCAAGCCAATCCTGCCTGATCCACATAACGCCGTTATCATTNCCGGCGTGGGCAAAGTTGGGAAACGCCATTTTTTTGCCGTCAAATGTAACCTGACTCCACATTAACGGATGGGAGCTATAAATGTCCTTGATGGTCTGAGAAGCATATTTATCATAATCTTCCGAGATATCCTTATACTTACCGGACTGAATCANTTCGTTAAGCAAAGTCATATCTTCGGTCATCAGCACGTCAGGCAAATCTTCGTTNGATGTCAGCATTAATCTCATTTTCGTGGCGAATTGATCGCCAGGCACCTGCCATAAATATTTAATATTGATTCCCAGTTGCTCACGAGCCCATTGGGTGTGCACATTATTCTCCACTGTCTCCCCATTCTTGAACTTCATGGTGGTGTCCGTCGCTTTTACTGTTGTAATTGTTACAGGTGTATCGAATTTGTAAGTCCCTTTTTGAATCGCTTCAGCNTTGGAATCCTCCGATTCCCTGTTAGTTGGTGACGGTTCCGCCTCNCTGCCTGTATTGTTGTTTCCGGAACAAGCTGNTACAAAGGCGATCATCATAATCAACGAAAGCGAAAGAAATTTTCTAATCATGTTTTTAACCTGAATCCCCTTTCGGTAAAGTAAGTTGCAATTTCATCTTATTACAGCGCTTACAACCGAGTAAGAGACAAAGTTTTAAGATGATATACGAAGATCTTAAGATTTCGTCTGGTATCGGTCTCTATATTCCTGCGGGGAGACTCCATAATAGTTTTTGAATAACTTGCTGAAGTAAGGAGGGTTCTGGAACCCCAACTGGCTTGCCAGTTCATAAATCTTGATATTCGTAGTCCGAAGNAGTAATCCTGACTTTTCCATACGGTACCTCATAATGAAGTCACTGAGGTTCTCTTTCATTTCCTGTTTATACAGCGATGACAAATACACNGGGTGAAGATTGACATGATCGGCAATCGTCTGCAACGATACATCCTCGGCATTCCGATTTTCNATAAAGCGGTGAATTTTTATGATCAGTTGGTTTTTGGTGTGATTAAATTCGCGAATGCTTCCGAGTTCAAGACTTTCCAACATCTTCTCGCCCCATTCCATGACCCGGCCAGATTGGCTTAACTTCNGGGGGTCCGCCGCCATGTCCGCATCTCGTTCCGATACTTCCATCAGTGTCTTGCTTTGCANGTGGGCAATATACAGAAAGGAATTCGTCAAAGAACAGACAATTTCCAGCATATGCTCTTCGGTATCCAACCTCTTGTCCTTCATTTCCTCAAATATGTCTCTTAGTTTTGCACGAGCATCCTCCCATCGTCCGGCTTCCAGCAGTTGTNGAAAGCTGGGTGGAGTGTATAAGGAATGAAGCGTGTTGGATAGGGAATGAGACTCTTGGGCGCCGATAATGATTCCGCGTTNGCTTCGGGGCAATTTGCGGAAGGTATTCAAGGATTTGCGGTATCGTTCGGCAACATCCTCAGGGAATTGGCTGCTCTCACTGATTAGAATGGAGACTCGTCCCTTAAGAAATCCGGAAACTTTGGATTGCAACTCTTGGGCGGCCTTTTCCAAGGATTTATCATTTAAACGCTCACCGGAGCCTGAACGAGCGCCAATTTTGGGCTGAACCAAAAAACACAAATATCCAAAGGGATCCTTGCTTGACCACACATAATANTCCGCATCCAGTATCTCAGAGACGATATTATGAACGGCAAATTCATACAACAAGGAGTCTTCTTTGGACTCTTTGAAAGTTCCGTCCATCCTCAGCATCAGCAAAGCACACTCCTTACTCAACTCAAACGGCAACATATACTCGCTCATTCTCTCGGCTAACATGGAAGAAGGTAATACTGTACCTGTTAAAAGATCCGTAAGTAGATTCGATCTTAATAAGGGCATATGAGCAAGAAGGGTCTGTCTGGCCCGTTCGAGTGAACCAATCTCTTCCCATTTCTGCTCTATGAGACATTTCACACGGGCAACTTCATTCATTAACTCCTCATCCTTGATAGGCTTTAGCAGGTAATTTACCGTACCGTATCGGATGGCATCCCTGGCATACTCGAACTCCCCATATCCTGACAGCAGAATACATTTGGTCCTCGGATAATAATCCTGTATATGTTTGCATAGCTGAAGCCCGTCCATTCCCGGCATCCGAATATCCGTAACGACGATATCGATAGATATTTGCTTCAGAATTTCCACCGCCTCCAAACCGGACGCAGCCTGAAATACATATTCGACACCGATACGTTCCCAATCATTGGCTACCATACTTTTCAACAATACCGGCTCATCGTCGGCTAATAGCAGACTTATCATACGTTCCCTCCTTCTGGATCCTGCTCTCTTTTCCAACGAAGCATCACGCATAACCCCGACAACCGTTCCGAAGATTTCATGATGATCCCCGCATCTTGCCCATAACGATGCATTAACCTCTGGTGAACATTCCAAAGACCGCATCCTGTTTTGTTGTTCATAGGCTGATCCAGACGTAACGTGGATTCTTGGATCTCCTGCTTCGTCATTCCNTCACCGCTATCCTCAATGAGCAAAATGTTCCATCCTACTTCTCTGNAGCCGGTAATCAAGACGGTTCCATGTCCTGTTTTCGGTTCAATTCCATGCACAATGGCATTTTCCACGACGGGCTGTACTACTAACCTCATTACCGGTTCATTCAACATTTCTTGCGGAATATTAATTTGGTACTCCAAACGTTCCAGCCGATACGAGTAGATCTTGAGATAATGGGTAACCAACTCTACTTCTTCTTTCAATAATGGCATTTGATTTTCGACTCGTGTTATATAGCGGTAATAGCCACCCAGATGATAAGCCATATCTTTAATGGTTTCCGTGAGGCCAACCTTCGCACATCCTGCAATAAAGAACAGGCAATTGTACAAAAAATGAGGATTGATCTGGGACTGCAACTGCTTGAGGGTGGCAAGCCGTGATCGATTTTGTTCTTCATATACATTTTGAATCAAATGTTGAATTCTCGTTCCCATATCATTAAAGCGCTGCATCATGTAATCGAATTCATTATTGAATCGCTGATCGATCCGGAAGGAATAGTTNCCCATTTCAAAATGCTTCAATCCTTTCATGATCATCGCCACCGGCTTTTGCACATTCAAATAAAGCACATATGACGCGGCAAACCCAAGAAGGATCAACAATCCCATACTGTAATAAAACAAATTTCTGCTTTTGATAATCGGTTCGTGAAACATGTGGGTTGGGACGTAATCAATCAAAAAAGCATCCAGCTCCGGAAGATACGCGTAACTNAGAAAAATTTTCTGGCCATTAAATTGCACGTTTTTATGCCCGCTTCCGCTTAATCCTTGGTTTAGCAGATCCGCACCGAATCTTTCATGTTCCTCATCATTAGAATCCGTGTTTGAGAATGCCCTGCCGTCTGCCGTCAGTAAAAAGCAGAATCCTGGACTTTCCAATTTGTAATGCTGCAACATTTTACGGATATTATCCAACCCGAANCGGATTTCAAAGATCGCNTTGATCGATTGGGAATCGAATTTCNATAAGAACGGATCCCACAAAAATAGCTGGTAGTAAGCGGTACTCCGAGAGTCTCCCGGATGAAATCGCCATTTTCCGTTACTGGCTTCATCCAGGATTTTTTGATCATAACTTTCACTCAGATCCGTCGAAACCCTGGTTTGGATAGTCGGCAAGTATACGGACAGGTGATTGGACCAATTACTTGAAAGGCTTTGCAGATTCAGCTTTTCCTTAACATGTGTCTGAAAATCCAGCATCCGGTAATAGTCTTTAGTTAGAATACTTAGTTGCAGATTTAAGATAGATGAATCCTGTACCAAGACGCTGGAAGATAGAGAAAGCCGTTCGATATTCGCTTCGATCTGATTCTTCAGAAACATGAGCTGGCTATCATTGTAATCCGTCATCTGTGTATTTATGACCTGGATACTGGCTCTGCTAAAGTAGGTGTACAGAAGGATAGCCGGAATCAGAAGAATGAGAATAACCCCTATCATTTTAAGGTATATCGGCTTGTGCCGTTTCATTAAACAACCCCCTTAATATTTTGACAGCGACCTTAAATATGTATTCTATACAATAAAATCCTTCCAGAATAGAATATATTTAGTCGTTAAACAACCATAGAGGAGGAGTCTGATTGGAAATTAAATCNTCGCCTAAGTCATCATTTACAGCGAAACATATACGCCCTTTCCGCTTAACTTGGAGGCTGCATCTCATGCTATTACCAGCGATACTGGTTGCTCTCATCTTCAAATACGCCCCGATGCCCGGAATCATCATGGCATTCCAAGATTTTAAACCGTGGCTCGGCATATCCGGATCTTCCTGGATTGGCTGGGACAATTTCAATCTCATGTTTTCCATGCACGATTCCGTACAGGTTATATGGAATACGATTACCATTTCCGTTTTGAAAATCATTTTTGGTCTGGTCATACCAGTCACATTCGCGCTGCTGCTGAATGAAGTCCGCAATATTGGCCTGAAACGCTCGATTCAAACCTTGGTATACCTGCCCCATTTTATGTCCTGGGTCATATTGGGAGGTATACTGCTAGATTTACTTTCTCTTGAGGGCATACTTAATCGGTTAATCACCTCCCTTCATTGGGAGCCGATCATGTTTCTGGGTGACGGCAACTGGTTCCGTGCCACCGTTATTATCAGCGATTTGTGGAAAGAGTTCGGCTTCTCAGCCATTGTGTTCCTTGCCGCATTATCAGGCATCAATCCGGCTCTGTATGAAGCTGCCGAAATCGACGGCGCTGGCAGATTCCAGCAAACCCTATATATTACCTTGCCTTCATTACTTCCGATCATCATTGTCGTATTTACCTTATCCTTAGGAAATGTGCTGAACGCCAACTTCGATCAGATCTTCAATTTGATTAATCCACTGGTTCTGGAGAAAGGCGATATTATCGATACGTACGTATACCGTACCTTCCAGGGAGGGCAATACAGTCTGGCAACCGCAGTAGGCATCTTTAAATCACTGGTCGGTTTTGTTCTGATTAGTGGTGGTTACTATTTTGCATACCGAGTAGCGAATTACCGTATTTTTTAACTTTTGACAACGACTAACGGAGGACAAATCCATGTATTATAAAAATCCGTCATATCGGATATTTTACTACTGCAACCTAGCGCTTCTTATGCTGGTTTCCATCCTTTGCATTTTGCCGATGGTCCATATATTTGCCGTTTCTTTGAGCGGAAAATCCGCTGCCGATTCNAATTTGGTCTCACTAATTCCTATTGACNTTTCGTTAGAAAGCTATGCAAAAACCTTTGAAAATGCTAATTTCATATCCTCGATATGGGTTTCGGTTATCCGAAGTTTAACTGGTACGATTATGGGTATGATCGTAACTATGCTTGCTGCTTTTTCCCTGTCTAGAAATAGCATTGAATTCAAAGCCCGCACATTTTATGTTTGGTTTTTTCTGATCATTATGATCTTCGACGCAGGGCTTGTACCCCACTATATGCTGAACCAAAAACTTGGTTTGGTGAATTCCTTCTGGGTGCTCATTCTCCCGAATTTGGTCAATGTATGGAATATGATACTCATGATGAATTTTTTTCGGGCAATTCCCAAAGATTTGGATGAGGCGGCTATCGTGGATGGAGCGTCTTACTTCAAAATTTTTATCTCGATATATTTGCCCATTTCCTTGCCAGCGATTGCAACTCTTTCCTTATTTACCCTTGTTGGCCATTGGAACAGTTGGTTTGACGGTATGTTGTATTTAAGAAGCTCGGACCAATGGCCTTTGGCTACGCTTCTGCAAACCATCGTCGTGGTACAGGATTTCAGCAAGACTGGTATTAATCCTGAGCAATTGGAGATGCTGTCGAACCGGAGCGTAAAGGCGGCGCAAATCTTTATTGCCATGCTGCCGGTCCTGGTGGTCTATCCGTTCCTTCAACGGTATTTCGTAAAAGGGATTGTATTGGGTGCTGTTAAGGAGTAGAGGAAGCTTTACCTTATATAGATACATGAATACAAAGAACAGGTGGTGCAAGGAAGGACATTCCTGCACCGCTTGTTCTGATGTTGGTCGCTCCTACATTAGCAACCTGCTCGCCAGTAANGCGAAGGCCGGCCAGCCCAATTTCCNGACAATACAAATCTCGGTTTATTCCTCACTGATCGTTTCTCCACCTTCCTTATACTGCTCATTTATTCCTTGTATTGCTCATTTATCAGATCGCCTAACCATGCGCCTTGATGAACAAGCCTGCTCTGCAGGGACGGAATTTCGATACTGCGCGTTCGACGGGAGCCCTTCTCGGCCAGTATTGCTGCAGCCGTACCGGCGGCTTCTCCCATCGCGAAGCAGTTCGGCATGACACGTGCAGAGCCTTGAGTCGCTCTATCTGTTGATATCGCTCTCCCGGCCACGATTACATTCTCAATTCCGACTGGAAGTAATGCTCGATACGGAATACCGTGCGACTCTCCGGGTGCGAGGTGAATCATCGTCATTCCGCTGGTGGGCTTAGTCATATGAATATCAATAAAATAGGCATTTCGTGCAATGTCGTCCGGGAACGAACGGCACTTTAGAAAATCATCCGCTGTAACGATGTAATCCCCGATGATCCGGCGGGTTTCCCGAATACCGATCTGTTCTCCCGTCAAGGTCAGGAANGCATTCTCGAATCCGGGAATCGATTCCCGCAGCCACCCGGTAATGTGTTCAACAAGTGCGCGCCCTTCAATCGCTCCACGGGTCAAATCATCCGCATTAGAACCGTCAATGCCAAAAACATGCCCAAAATTAAAGCCTGCCGTGTGATCGTTCAGCCAGGAAATACCGGCCCATTCTCTCGCCACACGTAATCGTCCTTCACTTTTCGCCTTGCTGATCGCATGCTTCAAATCTCGACCATGAATCTCGACACTAGAGAGAAATTTTTTTCTGTCCAGATTGTTAAGTACAAAGCACATTGTACCCGGCTGGAGTTCTCCGTCATCTCCGCCTTTGACGAGCTCCCCGCCCGCAAGATATGTGAGATCTGCGTCACTAGTCGCATCGATATAAATATTTCCTTTCACCGCTTGTGTTCCACTTTTGTTGTGGATGACAACCGCTTCAATGATGCCACTCTGTTGAAGAACATGCCCGACGAACGTATGATAAAGCACCTTAACCCCGGCCTCTTCCATTTTTTCGTCCAATAAACGCTTTAAAATTTCCGCATCGATCGGAACCCAATCAAGCTGTTCCCTCCATTCGTTCTGAAACGTCTCCTCCATATTACTCTTCATATCGTTTAGAATTTCAAGTCCAATTCCCCGGATTACCGGCTTGATATGATCAGTATAAGGACAAAATGCGGGAACTTGTGAGACCGTCGCCATGCCTCCCAAGTATCCTCTTTGCTCAATCAGCAAGACGGATGCCCCGTTTCTTGCTGCTGCGAGTGCTGCTGCGACCCCTGACGGTCCCCCTCCTGCCACCACTACGTCTACTTCAGCGTAGATAGGAATGTCGCGTTCCGGTATTTGAATTGTGAGTACTGTATCAGCCATTCATAACCACCTCCGATGGATTTATTTCATTGTAGATTCATTTCTCCTTTAATTTTAGTTTCATTTTTGTTTCATTATCCTTATGATAAAATCTAATATATGTACATTCGAGGTGGTCTATATGCCGATTAAGAAGAAAATCACGTTAAAAACGATCGCCGATCAGCTCGGTTTGACGGTTCATACGGTATCCAAGGCGCTGCGCGGGTTGCCGGGAATGTCCGAACAGACACGCAGTCAGGTCATTGAGTTGGCCACACAAATGGGATATAGAACCAAAGAGCAAGAGCGGGTTATGGCTGTTGAACAGATTCCGATTTATTCCTCGAAGTCCCGAAGGTTTGCATTCATTGTTCCGAATACCGGGCTTGTGTCTATTCACCAATCATTATACGAAGGAATCCAATCAAGACTCTCGGAATTTGGTCATAAACTGGAGATGTTGTTTGCCCCGAGAGAAGCCGCATCCGATTCGGAATTCGACGAGTGGGCAGACAAGCATGACCTATTCTTTACGGATGGTCTGTTCCTAGCCCCGATGATCTCTCCAGGAACNGAAGAACAGCTGATCCATTTACCGATCCCTAAAATATTGCTTAATTACCCCCCGCCGGTAGCCAGCGTAGACAGTGTCATCTGGGATGTCTCTTCAGCGGTCCATCAATCCGTACGTCACCTCACCGCCAAAGGGCATCGGCGGATATTATATATAGGAGACATTCATCTGCACCGGGGGTTTCGATTACGCTGGCAGGCATTTCAAGAAGCGATGTTTAATGCCGGGATATCCGTAAATGAGAAACAGCATCTAACCCGTATGGGTACGAAGGATACGTATATCCAAATGCTGACGGATATTCTCACGCAGGAGAAGCCTACTGCCATCCTCGCAGGAATCGAGCACGATCTGGCCTGGGTGTATTATGCATGCAGTTTGCTTGGCCGGAAGATCCCGATCGATTACTCACTTATCGGCCTGGAACATTCCCCTAACGAGCGTATCCCTGATCTGACCCGGCCGAAGCTGCCAATCAAGGAAGTAGGCGTGCGCGGAGCTGACCGAATGTTATGGAGACTATCCAATCCGAGTCTTCCATATGAGCATATCCGGCTACAAGGAGGCTTTTATGAAGGAGGAACCGTATTGGATATCGCCGGAGACTAAAAAGAAATCACTTCAAACAAAGAAATCCGTTAATTGTCCCAAGCTCCAGCTCGTTAGCTTAATGAAATTGGAAAAACAGTTAGATATTTATCTAATCGGTAATCGGAACATGTTTTTNTCCTTTACGNTATTCAGTACAAGTTCTTGTCCTCGGCTCGGGACAAGAACTTNTACCGTTAAAACAAAAAAAGCCGCTAATTTAGCGGCTCCTAATGTTACATTATTTTTGTCACACGACACCAGTTGGTTGGATTGAGTACANCTGAGTTCCATAGGGGGGTTATATCGGAATTTCATTCAACCAAAACGCATTTCTTTCATTCTCATTATGCTAAAAACCCTGCTCCTCAAGGGCAATATACAATAACATACCACCATTTTTGTTTGGGTTAGTCACTTATATACACCCATCTTCTGATGGAATTCCACCTAGTAACATCGAAAACATTAAAACCTCGGGGATTACGGATCAATTTGTTTGATCGCCCACCTAGATAAACACCCATTTCATTGTTCCTAATAAGTTATTTTTTTACTTTACGTTTAGGTTTCGTTAGGTCAAAACTATGTTTTACCATATCATGAAGATCATCCTCCGGAAGGTTTCCATCTAAGATGATCGTATTCCAATGTTCTTTACTCATATGATATCCGGGCTTAACTTCTTCGAATGCGTTTCGAAGGAAATCAGATCGATCAGGATCACATTTCAAGTTAACGCAATGATGACCATCTTTTTCAAATATTAACGCAAAGATCTTCTCGTTTCCTTTGTGGCGTATGGCTGTCCAACCCTCTCCAAAAGGATGATCCTCATATGAGGCTGGATAAGACAAACAGTATTCTACGATTTCTTCTAGTTTCATTTTGATTTTCTCCTATTTACAATGATATTATTTTTGATTGTTGTTCTGCTTGTGCCATGCTGCAATTTCTTCCATCCTTTGTTTAAGTGGTGATGTAATCTTCACCTAGCTTCGGTATTCTTTAAAAGAAACTGAATTTTTATTCAAAACTTGATCTAACCAGGTAAACATGCGACGGTTAGTCAATCTCAATGCTCCAAAATGGCAATGTTCTTCAGCAGAATCTTCCGCAGTAAATTTCATATATGTTTTGGAACCCTTTAAAGATTGGAATAATTGTTCAGGTTGTCCTGCAAAGGCATGATCATGCTCCGCTTCCTGACCACCCGTCCAACGGGTGGTTTGCTTTTGGGTAAAACCC
>Ga0055538_1000644_pt1 | contig 11109 bp, 9 predicted proteins | sample AraplaCvi_mLB_r2_2_FD_55038 | JGI IMG/M metagenome (GOLD analysis project Ga0055538, IMG submission 55038) | Arabidopsis root microbial communities from North Carolina, USA - plate scrape CL_Cvi_mLB_r2 | ecosystem: Host-associated > Plants > Roots > Endosphere | place: USA: North Carolina | reverse complement strand
GATTTTATTGCAATTGCGGAGAAGCCTCGGATTGCTGTCTCGATATAATGAACAGCACGATCCAAATCAGCAGGAATCCTAGGAGCTGAGGCCCTGTCACGATTTGCTGGAATACAATCCAGTTGATGAGCACGCCCACCATGGGAAAACTCAATTCAGCCAGCGTTGCGACAGAGGCTTTGGTCGTGGTCAGCCCTTTATAGTACACCAGCAAGCTCAGCAGACCCGGCAGCAGTGCCTGACCGATCAGGTTCAGCGATACCAAGGCAAAGGCGCCTGTGCCCCATGCCGGCATATTCCAAGCTGCCCCTTCGCTCCAAGTAATGACGGTCAGGAGCGGCAGCGCGAGCACAAAACGAAGCGAGGTTACCGTCTCGTACTTCAGTTTGCCTACCATCAAGCGTCCCATGACCGTTGAGCCGCCCCATAAGGCTGCTGCGCCTAAGGACAGGAGGCTGCCGANTTGAACAAACTCGTTCCAATGGCCGATCGGCAGGGTTAAGCCGAAGGTGAGCAAATACGTGCCTGCCAAAGCGATGATAAGCAGGATTCCAAAATGGCGCGGAAGCTTCTCTTTCAGAAGCAGGCTAGCCAGAATGATGGCAAACAGCGGCTGCAGCTTCTGCAGCAGCAGGACGGCATTCAGATTGCCGCTCGACAGCCCCATCGTGAACAATACGGTAGCCAATGCCGAACCGCCCCAGGATATAAACAGCAGCGCGCCGACATGATTCCAGCCCAGGCTCTTAAGTTCCTCCCGGTTCTTCCACAATACAGGAATCGCAATCAAGGAAATAATGATATGTTCAAGCAAAACGATCTGAGCCGAAGTCAGATTCTTGAGCAGAATGACCCGAAATAACGGGTCAACGCCCCACAGGGCGGCCCCCAAAACAACGAGCCAGAACCCTCCTTTAAAACGTCGACTTGCCTGTGTGTCGGAACCATAAGGTTTCACCTTGATCCCGGTATTCATATTACTCATCTTGCCCTCTCCTGTCTTGAATACGGAGGTCTTACTAGCAGAAAGCCCCCGTCATCGGCATGGCCGACGTATACGGGGGCTGATCAAATAAGCCTGCGCCGAATGGAATATTCGCATTCACGGCAAACTCATCTTTGATCTTCTCCCATCCGGACTTTACCGTCGGCCTTGGAATTGCACCAAGTCAGTCGCTGCATTCATGTTGGATACAGAACGCAGCGAGTCGCGGGCTTGGGTTCGTTCGCGGAGGAACGAACCATCACCGCCGGTCAGGAATTTCACCTTACCCCGAAGATCCATATTCATGTTTTATTTTGGTCATGCCATCAAACTGATTAACCGATAATTCCGATTTGTTTGGTTGATATATTGAAATTATAACATGAATCCTTTCATGTAAATACATCTATTTTCAAAATAAATGAAATTTGACTTGAATACAATGAAAAATCTCACCTTCAACCAAGACTTACTGAGAATTATACAGCAAGTATCGATTTGTTACCAGTATGATTTTTTACCATCTTCACGCNTTTATCTCGAATACCTTCTGTCTTGAACAGCAGCCGCTCCTGCCTGGAGATTCAGCAAATCCAACGCTTTCTCCGTATTAAGGTACTCGATTCGATACGCATAAGGCCACATCCTTATCCGCTTATTCATTCTTATCGGAACCTGGGCACTTCTCCTTAACTCAGGNTAGCANTAACCATTCACCGCAGCACGAGCTCCCGCTTCAAATACTCCGAGAGCGTTCTGGCGATCTCTTTCATGCCGGATACATCCGCAAGCGCTTCNGCATCGGGATTGTAGTTCGTATTGGTGTTCACGTCATACGTATAGGTCTTGCCAGCCGAATCGGTAATAAATTCAATTCCCGCAAAGCTGATGCCATTCTGCTGCAGAAACGCCTCGTACTTGGCAATGAGCGGGCTGTCGAATCCGTTAATGACTTCGAACTTCGGCCGTATAACCGCTTCCTCGCCGACAGGACAGAATTGGTCGCTAATCTGGCAAGCATCGGCCGGACACAATTGGAATCCTTCGGAAGTGTCTACCCGAACCGCATAATAGAATTTGCCGTCGATGAATTCGCAGCGGGTAATAAACTGATCTTCGTTCTTGATGTATTGCTGGATTAAGGTTACGCCGTCCACAGATTCCTCGAAGCCCTGTCCGTTTACATAGGTCTCCAGGCTCTCTAAACTATCAAACAAGTAGACGCCAAGCCCTTTGCCGGCACGGTTATGTTTCGTAATAAAGGAGCGGTAAGGAAATTCCCTCGCCGCTTGAATGACTGCTTCCTTCCCTANTGCGGCCACCGTAGCCGGGGTCTCGATGCCGAATTTTTGCAGCTCCAGATACTGCTTGATTTTGTTGATCTCCAGCTCCAGGGCCCGGCTGTTATTCAGGACCGTACGCCCGTTATGCTCCAGCCATGCCAGCACGTTCGAAGTATATTCCGCCGCATAGCGATGGTTACGGGAATGGGAGGATGCACTCATCCGGTTATAAAAGACGCCTGTCGGCGGCAGCTGGCCCAAATCGAGCGTTCCCTCGTGCAGATGCCAGAACTCATGCGGAACCCCCTGCTCTTCCAGCGCGTGGCGGAGCGGCACGATCCAGCTCTCGTTCTCATGTATAATGTATGCTTTTGTCATGTTGCCATCGTCCTCCCTTATCCTTGCTGTTGTCCACGGCTCANTCGCTCAATGACATTCGCGAGAAGCCGGGTACGCGGTACCAATGTGTCGATATTCAGATATTCGTCTTTGCTATGAGCATTCCCGCCGCGCGGCCCGAGCGCATCGATGGTGGCAATGCCCATGTCGGAAGTTATGTTGGCATCGGAACCGGAACCCACGCTCTTATCGCCGATATCCTCGCCCAGCTCACGCGCCTCTTCCTGCACGATGCGGAGCAGCCGTTCAGACGCCTCATTCTTGATCATCGGCGGCCGGGTTATGCCACCGGTAAGTTCGAGTGATGTCCCTTCAATATCGACTGTGGAGCAAATCTCGCGAATTTTTCGGTCCAGCTCATCCGCCTGTTCCTTCGTACTCATTCTTACGTCGATAAAGGCATTCGCATGGGGAGCGATCGTATTGCTCGAGGTTCCCCCGCTGATTACGCCAACATTGACGTTGATCCCAACCGACGGATCGGTCAGTGCGTGGAGCTTGATGATTTTATGAGCAAGCTCGCCAATGGCGCTCCGACCTTTCTCCGGTTCAGCTCCGGAATGGGCGGCTATCCCTTTCACCGTCAAATAATATTTGCCGCCGCCTCTTCGTCCCGTAACCAGCGTTCCGTCCTCGTCGCTCGGCTCGACGATCAGGGCGTATCGGCTGAGTTTAGCCTGTTCTTCGATCAAAGCCCGCGAATGAACGGAGCCGACCTCCTCGTCCGAATTGAGGATAATGCGAAGGTTCTTGTAGCTCTTGCTGCCCGACTCGATAAGATGCTTGATCGCATACAGCGTCGTAATCTGGCTCGCCTTCATATCGAACACGCCCGGCCCATAAGCACGTTTCTCATCCCTGGAGAATGGACGCTCCGCCACCGTCCCCTCCGGAAACACCGTATCCATATGCGCAATGATCAATATTTCCGGATTAACGGCCTCAGGATGGGTGATGANCAGATTGTTTCCCCGCTCCGGCTGCTCCTGTACAGCGACCTGGAATCCGATCTCCTCATACAGGCGCCCTAGCACGGAAGCTACGCGGTCCACGCCCGATTTGAGGAATGTGCCGCTCTCGATGTTCACGATCTCCTCAATATCCTTTAACATTTCCGTCTCTTTCTGCTTCCAATCTACCGCAGCCATACCATCAATCCCCTTTCCTTCTCGATATCGTTAAATCTTCGCTTGCCGATTCCTCGTACAAATGGCACTGCACTGTATGTCCTGTCGATATTTCCCGATTGACGGGTTTCACTTGCCTGCATACATCCATAACGAACGGACAGCGGGTATGGAATACGCAGCCGGGTGGCGGATTCAGCGGCGAGGGAATATCCCCTTGAAGAATAATCCGTTCCCGCTTCAACTTCGGATGAGGTGCCGGAATCGCGGAGAGGAGAAACTGCGTATACGGATGCAGCGGATGGGCAAACAGCTCGTCCGTAGGTGCCTGTTCCACCAGATGCCCCAAGTACATCACGCCGATCCGGTCCGCGATATGCCTCACCACGCTTAGATCATGCGCAATAAAGAGATACGACAGCTGAAATTCCGACTGCAGCTCCACCAGCAGGTTCAGAATTTGCGATTGGATGGACACATCGAGCGCGGACACCGGTTCATCGCATACTATCAGCTTCGGATTCAGCGCAAGAGCCTTGGCTATGCCGATTCGCTGCCGCTGGCCTCCGGAGAATTCATGCGGGAACCGCTCCAGATGATGCGGGGAAAATCCAACCCGGCTCATGAGCTCCAGCACGCGCTCCTTACGCTCCGCTTTGGTTCCTTGTCCATGTATGATCATCGGCTCGGCTACGCTGTAACCGATCCTTTTCTTCGGATCCAGCGAGGAATTCGGATCCTGAAAAATCATCTGAACTTCGCGGCGAAAATTCTGCAGCTCCTTGGAGCGTAACGAGAAGACATCTTGATTCTGAAAGAACGCCTCTCCGGCGGATGGATCNGTCAATCGCATGATCGTTCTGCCGGTCGTGCTCTTCCCGCTGCCGGACTCCCCCACCAANCCGTAGGTTTCCCCTTCATAGATCGCAAAGGATACATCCTCCACCGCTTTCACCTGCTGCTTCCTCCACGAGGAACCGGACTTCACTGCAAAATATTTCGTTAAATGTTTCACCTCCAACAGAGGCTCATGCTTCGTAACCGATGTAACTGAAGGCATCTCCTTCACCTCTGCTTTCTGCGATTTCCTTGAAATGCCAGCAGCGGACCCGATGTCCGTTTGCCGCTTCTTCCAATACGGGCGGCTCTGATCTGCATACATCCGTGGCAAACGGACATCTCGGGGCAAACCGGCAGCAATGCGCAACATCCTGCATCGCCGGTACCGAGCCCTTGATCTCATACAGCTTCTCTTTACGCTGTCCTTCCATGTTTGGCACCGATTGCAGCAGCCCCATGGTGTAGGGGTGAAGCGGATGATCGAACAGGGTCACCACATCGGTCTCTTCGATGACCTCACCCAAATACATCACGATCACACGCGAACACATCTGAGCAACCACCGACAGATCATGGGTGATGAGCATAATCCCCATCCGGAGCCTGTCCTTCAGCCCGTTCATCAGCTCCAGGATTTGGGCTTGAATCGTGACGTCCAGCGCCGTGGTCGGCTCATCCGCAATCAGAAGCCGCGGCTCGCAGGACAAGGCCAGCGCAATCATCACTCGTTGGCGCATGCCGCCGGACAGTTCGTGGGGATAAGCACGCAGGCGCGTCTCAGGATCTGAAATGCCAGTCAGCCGAAGCAATTCCACTGCCCGATCCCGGGCCTGCCCGGAAGATACCTTTTGATGCAGGGTTATCGCTTCTATAATCTGGTCACCAATCGTATACACCGGATTCAGAGAGGACATTGGGTCCTGAAAGATGATCGAGATATCATTACCGCGCACATTCCGCATCTTTTCTTCGCTCAATTGAAGCAGATCCTGTCCCGCGAACCGAATCTCTCCGTCATATCGGGTTGTCGTCTCGTCGAATAAACGCAGAATCGATTCTGCCGTCACACTCTTTCCGCATCCGGATTCCCCGACAATGCCTACCGTTTCCTCCGGGTAAACCTGAAATGACACCCCATCCACGGCATTGACCGTACCGTCGTCTGTCGCGAAGGTAGTGATCAAGTTCTTCACTTCCAACAAAGGAGTTTGGCTCACTTAGGTTCACTCCTATCGATACCTTGCGTCTGTTTTTTGCGAAACACATGTTTTTTCTTCATCTTCGGATCCAAAAAATCGCGCAGCCCATCTCCCATCAGATTCAAGCCCAGGATCATCAGTATGATGCATATCCCGGGAAAAACCGTCATCCACCAGGCGTTAAAGATCACGTTCTTCCCATCCAGCAGCAGGTTGCCAAGACTGGGAGCCGGTGCAGGAATGCCTGCCCCAAGGAAACTCAAGGACGCTTCCGTCAAGATGGATACCGCGAAGATAAAGGAGGCCTGTATGATTAACGGAGACAACACATTCGGTAAAATATGCAAAGCAATAATCCGGACAGGACCTGCACCTTGTGCACGCAGCCCCTCAATATACGTCTTCTCCTTGACTACCAGCGCAGCGGACCTCACGATACGCGCAATGGATGGAATATACACGATGGACAGTGCAATGATGACATTACTCGTCCGCGGCCCCATGATCGCTACAATCGAAATGGCCAGCAAAATGGACGGGAACGCATAGAGTCCGTCACATATTCGCATCAGAATATGATCGCATAGGGCGTAATAAGCAGACAGCAAACCCACGACGAGCCCGATCATTCCGGCAATCAGCGTGACTGCGGCTCCTACCAGCAAAGATACACGCATGCCATACAGCACCCGCGAGAACACATCCCGGCCAAAATTATCCGTTCCGAAAATATGCTCCGGACTCGGGGCCTTTAGCCGATTCATCGCCTCCAGCGCATAAGGATCATGGGAAGCAATCCACGGTGCCATCAGCGCGGCCAATGACACCAAGGCCACCAAGACGGTGCCCGTCATCAGAAGAGGGCTTGTTATATAACGCCGCCACTTCAGCGCCCCCCGCTTCGGCGGAACCGCAGCGTCAGCGGCAAGCTTCACTTCAGACATCATCTTCACCCCTTCCTACCGACGGTTCAGCTTGACGCGGGGATCAAGAAGTCCGTACAGCAAATCTATTAGCAAATTCAGCAGCACATAAGTTACCGTGATGAGCAGGATACTGCCTTGAATGACGGCAAAATCCCGGCGTTCGATGGAACGGATAATAAGCTGCCCGATGCCGGGAACGTTGAATACCGTTTCGATAACCGAGGCCCCGGTAATCAAGGTGCCGAATGTCTCCCCGATTACGGTAAGAATCGGAATGAATGCATTTTTAAGCGCATGTTTGTAAACAACGATTCGCTCCTTAAGCCCTTTTGCCCTTGCGGTTTTGATGTACTGCTCACTGAGCACCTCNATCAGCGAGGAACGCGTCATTCTCGCAATTAATGCGGCCTGCATGGCACCCAGGGCGATCGCAGGGAGCAGCAAATAACGAAGATGATTCCATAGCCCGCTGCTCAGCGGCTGATATCCCGCAACGGGCAGCCATTGCAGCTTTACGGCAAAGAACAGGATCAGGAATAATCCGAGCAGAAAGCTGGGTACCGAAATGCCGAGCAGCGAGAACCCCATGACGGCTTGGTCTGCCAACGTACCTCTTTTGCGGGCGGCTATAACACCCAGAAACAGCGCAATGATCACGGCAAAAATCTGAGCCAGAATGGCGAGTGACAGCGTAGGAGGAACTCTGCTAAAGAACGCCTCAGCAACGCTCATATCCATGAAAATGGACTGGCCCAAATCTCCTGTCACCACACCACCGAACCAGGATATGAACTGCTGATATAACGGCAGATCCAGCCCAAGCTGGGCTCGCAGTTGAGCGATGGCTTCTTCGCTGGCCTCATCCCCTAGGATCACGCTTGCCGGATCACCCGGCGTCAGATGGATCAGCATAAATACGACAACGGCCACAACTANCAATATGGGGATCAGCGACAATATTCGCTGAACAATATACTTGGTCATGATGGCACTCCTTCAGTGTCGAGAACTTCCCTCATACATGTAAACGGCCTGTCTCAGAAGGAGCAGACCGCTCTCGCATCCCAACCCGATGAACGATGATGACGATTCCGTGATGCTTCATCAGCCCCGGGCCGCCGTACATTTATTTTTCAAGCGTTACATTCCACAGGATGGGACCGATCAAATCCTCGAATCCCTTCACGTTATCGCGGACGGCAATCAGGTTCTGAATGTTTCCCAGCTTGATAATCGGCAGGTAGTCCCAATTGACTTCATTCAGCTGATCCACCAATGGTTTAGCCTCTTCAATGGAAGGAGCCGCCTGAATTTGAGCCAGTAAATCGTCCAGCTCAGGGCTGTTGGACCATCCCGGATAATTGGCACTGGATTCAAGGAATGGATACTGGTGAATGGTCGCACGCGTTGCAAACGTCATAGCAAACAGGTCGAAATTGTGCTCATCTGTACGACGTTCCTGCACGGTCGGCCAATCGTATACGTCCAGCTCCGCATTCACACCGATGGATTTCAGAACATCCTGCGCAACAACGGCCAGATTGTACTGCTCCGGATAGTCGCGCGTCGTCAGGATAACGACCTTCTCGCCGTTATAACCGGACTCGGCCACAAGCTGCTTGGCTTTTTCCAGATCGTTCACATTGTATCGATCCGAGCCGGCTTGACTGTACCAATCGGTTTGGGAAGTCAAAGCCAGGGAGGAATCGAGCTCATAGAAGCGGTTGTCACTATAGGCGGCGGTAAGAGCTTCGTCATAGCTCAGCGCAGTATTGAACGCCTGCCTTAACTTTTGATCCGCGAATGGACCGGCTTTTTTATTAAATACGTAGGTTACGATTCCACCCTCGCTAAAGTAATTGCTAACCCCGTCAGTTGCGTCAATCTGGTTGGCATTATCGAAAGGAATGCCGAAGGCGACATCGTACTCACCCGTCATGATTCCAGCTACGCGCGTCGATTCATCGGTCACGTAACGGAAATAGATTTCATCCAAATAGGCATTTTTTTTCCCGCTAAGCCCACTGGATTCTTGCTCTTGAGCCGCATAATCGGCAAACTTTGTCAAATGCACGTATTGGTCGGTCTTCCACTCCTCCAGCTTGTAAGGACCTGTCCCAATATACTCCTTAATGCCCTCCGCAGAAGCCGATTCAATGACCTCCTTCGGCATAATTCCCGGGAACGGTGCTGTGTCAGCCAGAATGTATGAACCTACTAATGAGGGGCGCTCCAGCGTCAGTTCAACGGTATAGGGATCCACCTCCTTGAACTTCGCACCTTGCAGATTGGCTTGACCTTGTGTTGATGTCGACAGCCACTTGTCCATGGAAGCCACCACATCTTCAGCCTTCATCTCCTTGCCATTGTGAAAAGGAACCCCTTGACGCAGATGGAACGTGTAGGTTTTGCCATCATCGCTGATATCGAGCGATTCAGCCAACTGAGGCACGACTTCATAGTTTTTGTTGAGTGTGAGCAGCTGCTCGAAAATATTTCGCGACACGTCCCTTGTCGCCTGATTGGTCGTTAAATGGGGATCCAGCGTTGCCGGATTTGCGGGATACGCCACATTCAGCGTACCGCCCGATACCGGATTTGCCGGTTCTGATCCAGGGTCCGCGGCCGGCCCGTTGCCCGATTCCGGACTACCGCCGCAAGCGGCAAGCACAGCAATGAAACCGATCAGCAATCCCTTGCCGATCCATCTGTTTATTGATCTCATACCTCGACTCCACTCCTTGATGAACGATTATTTTTGTTTAAACACTAGTATTCCGCTTGGAATTATATAATAATATATCATAAGCTAACCGAGACTCATCTCTAAGGAACGTAATAGAGTCTATTACGATTATTAATATCTCAACGTGCGGAGGAATAATATGGACATCCAGTATTTCATCACCTTCCGGGAAGCCGCCCGCTGCCAAAGCCTGACCAAGGCTGCTGAACAGCTGAACTATGCTCAGCCTACCGTCAGCGTTCAAATCAAGAAGCTCGAGAACCATTTTGGAACCAAGCTGTTTGAGCGACACAGCAACAAACTCAAGCTTACGGAGCAAGGACTTCGACTACTGGGTTATGCGGACAAGATCGTAGATGGCTACCTAGGAGCGGAGAATCTGTTTATCCCTGATGCGGTTGTGGACTTAACGATCGGGACGACGGAGACTCTCGCCGCTTTCTTGCTGCCGCCCTATTTNCAAATGTTCCGTAAAAAATATCCCAAGCTCAACGTCACCTTTTTCCCGACATCAGACGGTAAAAATATCAGTAAGCTGAAGAATGGGGAAATCGATCTAGCCATCGTTCTGAACACGCCCATCACGGCACCTGATCTGCGTTCCTTGCCGATCCGGCACGAGGATTTCGTATTCATATGCCCGAAGGATCACCCATTAAGCGGAAGAAACGATGTATCGATTCATGAGCTGCACAACAGCTCGTTTATTTTCACGGAAAGAGGATGTACATACAGGGAAGCGCTGGAGAGGTCCATGAACGACAATGGCGTGACTTATGAAACCGTCTCAGAAATGGGAAGCATCGAGGGGATCAAGCAATGCGTAATCTATGGGATGGGAATTGCCATGATTCCGAGGATTGCAGCGGCCGAGCAGCTGCAGCACAATTCACTTTCGGGTTTTTCGATCAAACAAGGACCCATACAGCCCTTCTTTTCGCAGATTCTCTTATCCAAAAACAAACATATTACCGCGCCAATCAACTATTTAATCTCCTTGCTGTCTTCCGGCAGCTCTTATGCTTAATTTCATATTGCAGGCTGCTTTCTAGTCAAACCTATCACAAAAGACCGTCCCAAGGCTCATGGAGAGCCTTAAGGACGGTCTTTTCGGTTGATGGCTTCAACTCATTCTAGTCCACGAATTTCAGTTGGACCAGAGCACGGTTCAGAACCAGCGCCGCTTGTGCGCGGGTAACCGCATCGAATGCTGCGAAATTGCCATGGTTGTCACCCTGCACGATCCCTAGCCGGGAAAGCTTGGCCACATGGGCAGCCGCCCATGCCGGGATGGATGCCTGATCCTTGAATCCGGCATGGTCATTCGCGCCCTGGTTGGATAGGTCTGCCGGATTCACCGCCTCCATGGCCCGGGTGATCATTACAGCCATTTCCGATCGGGTCATGCTGGCATTCGGCGAGAAGGCACCGCCGTTGCCGCCCTCGATCAAGCCGTAGCGCGAGGCTGCGCCAATCTCGCCGGCATACGCGGAGTCATCCCGGACATCCTTGAACGCGCCGCTTTCGATGGCCGGACTAAGTCCCATCGCACGAACCAGCATTGCCGTGAACTCGGCTCGCGTGATCGCCTTGCCCGGTGCATA
>Ga0055538_1000640_pt1 | contig 11193 bp, 9 predicted proteins | sample AraplaCvi_mLB_r2_2_FD_55038 | JGI IMG/M metagenome (GOLD analysis project Ga0055538, IMG submission 55038) | Arabidopsis root microbial communities from North Carolina, USA - plate scrape CL_Cvi_mLB_r2 | ecosystem: Host-associated > Plants > Roots > Endosphere | place: USA: North Carolina | reverse complement strand
GTAATATGCTGTTCTGGATGTTCCTTCATACTCCGCTAACGATTGTAGAGCGACACGGACACGCTGTTGAATCCTTCCCGTCCACAACAGAGGGTTTACCCTTTGGAACTGATGCAACTATTAATGAAGGTTGGTTAGATTTGAAAGTAAGAAATGAAACAGATAATACGTTTCAAATCAACATCTCCTTTGACGAAGAATTTATGTACGGTCACATCCGTTCTGACAAGGAGCAAACCTATAAATATAAGATTTTTAATCAATCTATTTCATATTACAAAGTTGGTAGCCAACTATTTCAAAAGGCTTCTGTTGATCGTATTAGAACAGATGTTACAACAGGACAAAACGAACAAGCCTTTTTATATAACAATACTTGTGAAATAGGTTACGAGCTACCTGATGACATTGAAATCATAAAACATGGAGGAAATAAAAAATGAAACCTAATATTGCAGTAATTTTCGGAGGGAATTCTTCGGAGTATCCCGTATCGTTACAGTGTGCTTTCTCGATTTTGGAAAACTTAGACGCTAAGAAATATACAATTATTCCAATTGGTATTACAAGACAAGGTGATTGGTATCGTTATGATGGAGAATTCGAACATATTCTTAATAACTCATGGCTCGATGACACCGATAACCTTACCCCAATTATCGTTTCTCAAAATTATTCAGTGGGTGGAATTGTGGAGCTTTCAGAAGAAGGTATCCGTGTTACTAAACTTGATTTTGCTCTTCCTTTATTACACGGGAAAAATGGTGAAGATGGAACTGTTCAGGGGTTATTTGAATTAGCAGGAATACAGGTTATTGGTTGTGATACCCTTTCTTCTGCTTTATGTATGGATAAGGATAGAGCACATAAACTTGTTCAAGCAGCAGGTATTGCTGCGCCAAACGCAATAACACTGCGAAAATCTACAATGCATGAAGCGCTTAGCTTATCAAAAGATTTAGCATATCCGTTGTTTGTAAAGCCCGTTCGTGCAGGCTCATCGTTTGGGATTTCAAAGGTTTACGAACAATCCGAATTGCAGGCGGCAGTTGATTTGGCGTTTGAACATGATTATGAGGTTATTATCGAGGAAGCTATTGAAGGATTTGAAGTTGGGTGTGCTGTTTTAGGAATAGATGACTTACTTGTAGGCAGAGTAGACGAAATTGAATTATCTAACGGTTTCTTTGACTACACAGAGAAATATAGCCTAAAAACTTCAAAAATTCATATGCCAGCACGCATTGATGATGCTTGCGAAAAGAGCATTCAGGAAACTGCAAAAACTATCTATAAAACACTTGGCTGCTCAGGTTTTGCAAGAGTCGATATGTTTTTGACACCATCGGGAGAGATCGTATTTAACGAGGTAAATACTATTCCTGGCTTCACTTCTCATAGTCGTTATCCAAATATGATGAAAGGCATCGGTCTGTCTTATGAAGAAATTTTAGACAAGCTGATTGGTTTATACACAAAATGAAAACGATCATTCTAAATAAATCTCAAATTTATAAAGGGGACTTAATCCTTGTGAATGCCCACTATCCTGTTCACTCTCATAGCGTAGAAGGGTTTTCAATGGTTGATGAAAAGTATCCTGATGTGCGTATGAAGCGAAATGCTGTAAATGCATTACAGTGCATTTTTGAGAAAATCGGCTGTGCGGATCAAATTGTTGCAGTTAGTGGACACCGATCGCTAGCTGAACAAGAAGAAATATATGATGGTTCAATGCGTGATAATGGTCGAAGCTTTACTGAAAGCTACGTTGCTTTGCCTAACCATAGTGAGCATCATACGGGACTTGCAATTGACTTAGGATTAAAACAAGAGGTAATAGATTTTATTCGACCAGATTTTCCGTATGAGGGTATCTGCAATGAGTTTAGAAAAACGGCACCTTATTACGGCTTTATTGAGCGTTATCAATCAGACAAAGAAAAGATTACAGGGATTTCTCATGAACCATGGCATTTTCGTTTTGTTGGGTATCCTCATTCCGAAGTGATGGATAAAGAACATCTGTCATTTGAGGAATACATTGAATATATAAGGAATTTCACTTATAACAAAGAACATCTTCGTATAGTGGGCAATGAAGGAAAAGAAATCGAAATATTCTTCGTTCCTTGTCATACAGAAAAAGTGGAAATTACTTTACCCGAGCATTCTATTTATCAAGTATCTGGCAATAATGTAGACGGCTTTATTGTAACGGTGTGGGGGAGACAAAATGAACAGGAATAAAACGTATGCAGGCATTGATTATTTTAGGTTTGCTGCCGCATTACTAGTTATTGCCGTCCATACATCTCCATTACTTTCATACAGTGGAACAGGCGATTTCGTCTTAACGCGGATTATTGCACGAATTGCTGTACCTTTCTTCTTTATGACAACAGGTTTTTTCCTGATTTCAAGGTACAATTACAATTCCGATAAATTGGAAAGCTTTATCAAAAAGACGTCCATTATATATGGAATTGCCATATTGCTGTATTTACCATTAAACATTTACAATGGCTATTTTTCGATGGATAACCTACTTCCAAATATCATTAAAGATATAGTTTTCGATGGTACTTTATATCATTTATGGTATCTTCCTGCATCGATTATCGGTGCTGCAATTGCGTGGTATCTTGTAAAAAGAGTAGGGGTGAGTGTTGCACTCATCGTTACTTCTACTCTTTATGTAGTAGGAATGCTTGGTGATAGCTATTATGGGTTTACAGAAAAAATACCGTTTCTTCAAAAAATGTTCGCGTTGATTTTTGAGGTATCGGATTATACGAGAAATGGACTTTTTCTTGCCCCACTATTCTTTGTCCTTGGCGGCATTATAGCGGATAAAGATAAAGCAATAAAAGTTACTTTCCAAAAAAGTGTTGTTGGGTTTGTAATATCTCTCGCATTTATGTTAGGCGAGGGAATGATACTGCACCATTTGGGCGTACAGAGACACGACAGTATGTATATTATGCTTGTGCCTTGTATGTTCTTTTTATTTAATGCCCTTACATATTGGAAGGGACAAAGAATGAAGGCACTCAGCTCATTAACTTTAATCGTTTATATTATTCATCCAATGATCATTGTTATAGTACGTATGTGTGCAACAATCTTACGTATGCAGTCTATTTTAATAGAAAATAGTCTAGTCCATTATGTTGTTGTATCTGTCCTTTCTGTCGTTGCATCCATTGTACTTTTGCGCCTTTATAGTCGTCTAGGTCGCAGTAAAAAGGTTCAAAAGGTACAAAAAGGTAAGGGTAGATCATGGATTGAGGTTGATTTGAACAATCTTCAGCATAATGCACGAATTTTACAAAAAGCAATGCCGAAAGACTGCGAACTGATGGCTGTCGTTAAGGCAGATGCATATGGTCATCGTACATTTGAAGTTTCGACATCCCTAAATAAAATAGGTGTAAAAGCCTTTGCTGTAGCCACTATAGATGAAGGTATTGAATTGCGCAAATATGGTATTCAAGGTGAAATACTAATTTTAGGCTATACATGTCCAACTAGAGCGCAAGAACTTCATAAATACAACCTTATACAAAGCCTTATTGATTATAATTATGCGGTTTCTTTGAGCTGCCAAGGTTACAATCTTAAATCACATATTAAGATTGATACTGGTATGAAACGCCTTGGATTTGATGTTGATGATCTATCAGGCATTTCTGAAATTTACAATACAAAGCAATTAGGTGTTTGTGGGATTTATTCGCATTTATGTGTTTCTGATAGCCTTTTACCAAATGATGTGGAGTTTACACAAACTCAAATAAGCCGTTTTTATAGTTTGATAGGTAAGTTGTCGGATAGCGGCAATAACCCTGGTAAGGTGCATATACAGAGCAGTTACGGATTACTGAATTATCCGGAACTCCAATGTGATTATGTAAGAACTGGTATAGCTTTATATGGAGTCCTTAGTTCTCCAACTGACAAAACTAAATTGAATTTAGACTTAAAGCCTGTTTTATCACTGAAATCCAAGATTATTCTTATTCGAGCGATAAAGAAAGGTGAAACGGTCGGTTATGGAAGAACATTTACTGCAAATAGGGATAGTTTAATTGCCATATTGCCTATTGGTTATGCTGATGGAGTACCAAGAAATTTATCTTACGGCAAGGGTAATGTGCTAATCGATGGGTGTCATGCACCAACAGTCGGTAGAGTTTGTATGGATCAACTTGCAATTGATGTAACGGATATCCCTAGTGTGGCAGTTGGCGATATTGCTACGATAATTGGTAGAGATGGTGAAATGGAATTAACTGCACCAGATGTCGCCAACAATTCAGGCAGTATATCAAATGAGCTGCTGAGCAGATTGGGAACAAGATTGATGAGCTTAACAAAATAATTTACAAGATAAAACATTTAAAAAAGAAAATAACTCTAGATATGACGGTTTGTCAGGTAAATCATTTTTACTTTTCTGGATAATCTACATGTAAATGGTGGTGGTACTAACCAACCTTTCTAAACCGAATTCAGACCCTGAAAAAATTGAGAAGTTGTTGAAGAAACAAGATACTGGGAATATGTGCTATGTAATGACATCGTTAAACGTACATAACCCTTTGACTGATCCAATCAAAGGGTTATGGTAATATTTTTTTGTATAATGGAGATTCTCATGTAGACCACTCGTTTGTTTCATTTTAGCGTCCGATAAGTATAACATAAGAACGATTTGAGCATCATATTATTCACCATTATTTTCTAGTTTGTGTATGAATAAAACTCAATTTATCAGGATTTAGAATAGAAAATATGGATTTTATTTTATTCCCTTCAAATTCAAAACTCATGACAACAATAACTTTTTCCCCATTCATGATTACAATACCAGTACTGCCATTGACCTCTACCTGCATAATGGAGTACTCTTCTCGCGTAAGAAATTTAGTTGCTAAAGCAATAAGAAGTTGTTTTACTCGTGTAGCACCGTAAATAGGTCTTACTGCAGCAGTTACTTTACCGCCTCCATCTGCATAATAAACTACGTCTCCCTGAAGAACTTCCATCACCTGCGTTATGTTTCCTTGCTGAATAGCACGAATAAAACTAGTAATCACATGTTCACGATCTGTTTTCACTTGTTCAACTGCCATTTGTTTTTCAAGCTCAGGAAGCATCTTTTTTAGCCTGCTTAAAATTTTTCGACAATTGTCTTCCTTCTTTTGTACAATTTCAGCAATTGTTTCATAATCATATTCCAAGACTTCACGAAGAATAAAGATCGCTCTTTCAATTGGATTTAGCTGTTCAAATAATACGAGCAAAGCATAAGAAACATCACTTTTCACCAGCATTTCCTGTAATGGGTCCTTTTTTATAAAAACTATCGGCTCTGGTAGCCACGTTCCAACATATAGTTCTCTTTTATTTCTAGATGATTTCAACAAATCTAAACATTGGTTAGTGACCATTTTACATAGAAACGCTTTGATATTTCGGTTGTGCTTTACCTCATATCCATTTAGTTTGATAAACACATCTTGAATCACATCTTCTGCATCAGCAACACTGCCTGTCATTTTATAAGCAAGCGAAAATAAAAGTGACTTGTATTCGACGTAAAGTCGGCTTAGTTCAGTTTGTTCCACAATTAAGACCCTCACTTTCCTTTGCACACTACATATTTACACAAGCAAACTCGCTTGATCCCATGTTTTTTCTCGAATACGTGCGCCCATCTTCCCTGATATAGTAAAATCTAATCCCCACTTCTGAGCCCAAACAAAGCCATTATCAGGACCGAGACTAATACAATACAATTTTATCGGAAATGCTTTGTGCGTTATAGAATGGGAATTACCATAGACCTCATTTTTTAATATTTTGCTTAACCTTGCTGCCTGAGGAATCGCTTCCTTACAAGTCATGCCGTCCACTTGATTTGTCTTTCTATCTATAATTCTTGCACAATCCCCGATTGCAAATATATTGGGATAGCCTTGTATACTATAAGTATCGGTCACTAATATTTGATGCTCTTTAGTCAAAGGGAATTGGAGTGTTTGAATGAATGGATTTACTTTTACACCTGGCGTCCAAATACACTCTCCTACTCTATAAGTAGTGCCATCAGCGCACTGGATTTGACCATCTTCAAACTGCTTCACTTTCGTTTTAACACGAATAGTAATCCCTAGTCTATTCAGTTCTTTTACTAGTTTTTCACTTACCTTTACTGGAACCCCTCGCAATAAATGCTCCTTTGAATCAAACAAGATGACCTCTACCTCATTAGAATGGAGCCCTGCTTCTTGCACTTCTTTTTTAAACCAAGCAGTTAGTTCTGCAGCTGTTTCAATACCTGTAATGCCTCCACCGACAATAGCAACGCACAATAAACCTTTCCTCACTTCTTTATTTTCTTCAGCTTTAGCTTGTAGAATGAGTGATTGTAATTTTTGTCTGATATCTAGAGCGGCCTTTATACTGCTTAATGTAATCCCACCTAGTTTACTAGAGACCTCCTGAACAACACTACCAAGTGCTACCACAAGATAGTCATATTGTAGGGTGTTGTTTTGTTCATTCTCCATTTTAAGCGTAATTGTTTTCTTGGTGTGATGAAATGTAGTAACTTCTCCCTTTAAATATTCCACACCATTTGTACAATACCTTGTTAAAGGAACTTTTAAATTGGCGTCCTCAATAATCATTTTAAACAATAATACTTTTCGAAAATGAAACGAGTTTTTATCTACTAGCGTTATTTTCACATCTTTTCCAATTGAATGACCAAACTCTTTTATTAATCCATTTACCAAATTGATTCCTGCGAATCCTCCACCCAATACGACAATATGTTTCATCTTTTATTCCTCCTTTACCTTAAAACGAAATAGCCACATCATTTGTGACATCTTTAGAGAGGTTCAATTTTATTCGTTGGGGTATTCACACAAGGTCATGCATAGAAAAGCACAGTATCACCGTATTAACGGGTACTTTAGTGAAATAAGGAGTACAAAAATAATCAAACTTTATTAAAAATCTAATACTAAACAAAAAAGGTTAAACTCAATTTTGAATAATATTTTTCAGAATGGAGTTTGTTTAAATTAGCTATTAAAAATATCTCAGTACTTCAACCTCAATTGGATACTGACATTAAAAAGGTCAGATAGGTTAAAAGTATAAAAACTACCTCAAATCGAAGCTTTTGATAGGTAATTAAAAATAAAGGGTAGCTTGAAATAAACGTGACCCTTGTACAAAAAGTAGAAGAAAGGCTAGACATTTTCAATTTGCGATTAGTTAGAAATTAATCATTAAGTTTGTGTAACTATTTCTACAGCTTCTACTTCTATTGGAGTTCCGGCTGAGATTGTGCCATTAAACCATTAAAAGTTAACTATGTTGCAGAAATTGTATATGAGCCACCTTCTTGTAATACACCGTTGATATAGAAATAGAAGGCTTAGGAGTTATTCCTAAGCCTTTTTGATGTTTTCTAATGAAAGAAAAGTTATGAAAATAGCATTGGTTTTATGTATTTAATAAAATCCCTTTGTTGGCGTTCGCCACACCGAGTGCTGGTAGCCTGTTTATCTAAACAGGCTACAGACGGCCCTAAAAATGCCATAGCAGAATATTTTATTTCTTTTTAAAATATGGGAAATGTTTCGGAGTAACCAAGGACTGTAAGGTACGTACTTTGTTGTTGGTTTAGGTCACTTAGTAACCGAGAAAACCATTCGTTATAGGTGAAGTTGTTGGTAAGGGAAAATATGGATTTTCCCAAAGTGTTGCGAAAGGAGAAAGTATGGTGGAGTATAGCAGCAAAAAAGTATTTGTGCCTGATAATAAAGCGAAGTGGACACTATTTATGTTGGGGAATGAATACGTTAGACGAATTAACAATATTGAGCCTTTGGATTGCGAGTACTATAAACTGTGGTAGGGTGATGCCCAGGATAAAAAAACATGAGGATTATTTTGGAATTTGAGTACATCCCAATAGCAATCGGCTGATAAAACAAATAAATATTTTTAAGGATAAGTAGGCCACTAGCCACAAGGAGGGCAGGCTTACTTTTTTTGCGCCATTACGCTCTCAGCGCAATAAGTAACTTTTATCAATTATATGAAAAGTGATAACCCAGCTTGATCGAACAACAAATATAGAAGTAAATATAATTGATTAAATTTCTGCTGAACACCAAATACTGCGCAACTAAGGAATTAAATGATTTAGGTAATAACTTGATTATAAATAATAATATGGTAAAATTGGAAATGTAAGGAAATGAATTATAGAAGGGGATAATTGATTATGTTTACAGCGAAACAAAAACTAGTTACCTTAGCAACTACTTTAGCATTAGGATGTGGATTTTCTTTTTTCGGGCAAACACCTACATCTGCTGCATCAAATGAACTTTCGACAGATTCTATTTCTAGTTCATCTTTTGAGAAACAACAACAAACCCATTTTACAGGTTATGTTGTCTCTGTTGGTGATCATTATATGACAGTTGTAGATACGCCGACGATGGGAGAAGCGCTATTTTATCAAGAAAATTGGTGGGACTTAGTCAACCAAAATAAAATATTACTTGTTCCTGTTTTTGATGATATTTCTTATACCAATGGAGATAAACTAGATGTTTATTTTAAAGCAATGACTATGTCTCTCCCACCTATTGCGATGTCACCTATCATTGAAAAAGTAACAGAATAGTCTATGTTGAAAAGAGGAGGGTGAAACTGGCGAAAACCATAAAAGCGTGAGAAATCAATGCTTCTAGAATGATTTCTCACGTTTTTCATCAGATGTGTAGAAGTCAAATTTGCTCCAATTGTTCAAATAAATATGGTTTGCAAATCGTAGCTCTTTCTTTACATGGATTAGGCTGGAACTTTGGCTTAATTAGTGGTACTGCTCAAATAGTCGATTCGACCGAGCCGTCCACTAGCGCAAAAACACAAGGGAAATTGATGTTTTAGTTGCACTAGCAGAGGCTTCTGATGGTGCATTAGACACAATAAAAAGATTGAAAGGCTTAGGAGATAGTCCTAAGCCTTTTATTCACGGTCTTATAGAAGGAGCCTCTGACTTCTTATGCATTCGCTCCTGTCAAGAGAATATGAATGTATATATCTTCACAGAAGGAAAGAGTCACCTTAATTTCACACTGTAATACCTCATTGCTTTTGGAATTCCCTTTATTTCAAAAACTCCTTTATAGATTAGGCTTCTCACCCTATATTCAATAAAAGCATCACCTAATTGATTGTTCTGTCCATATACTTCCCCGATTAACCTTGCTGATTTCATAAAATCTTTTTCACTTTGCTCAGCATGTAAATTTCGGGCAGTATTCACAATAAAATCATCAAAGTAATCTTCATTGACAGTGTTAATTTTGTTATTTTCCCAAATCCTCACCAAACCTTTTGATTCTGCTAATGCAATCCATTCTCTTTCATATTGTGTTCTATCCTTATCAGTTAATGGTGTTAATATTTTTTCTTGATATATTTTGTTTAATTGTTCCCCATTTACTTCGCCCGTATGGATATCTAAACACCCAAATTCAGGTGTGTTAAATAATTCCTGTAAAGCAAGTGTAGTATTAATCACGAAAATTTCATTCTTTTTTTCTTTTAGCAAGTATAAAAGATAGCGTAATCCAGTTTGTTCATTTGAATTTTCAGCAGTCCATAAAACAATGGGGACCTTTTCGTTTAAACAATCTATTTCTGCAAGTGATTTTGAAAATCTATCTTCGTACTCTTCTTCAAAATAGTCTTCGGAATAATTGAGATGGTCCTTCAACCATTCATGTCTGTGCTTACGACCAACCTCTTGATGAAGTTCCCAAGTTGGACCAACAGCAAAGAAATCAGGAAATCCGATTATTTTATTCTCACGGCCTAATCCTACTAGTAAAGAACTAGCAGGAGATTCTCCACACACAATATGAACGGTTGAATAATCTCTCGCAACAAGATTTCTATTTTGTACCGCTTCGAAAAATAAATTGTCTATAGAATTTAATTGTTCTAAAATTTCCTCTGGTAAATTCTTTGATTCCTGCATCATTTTTATTCGAAACATCATGCTTAACAATAGGTTCTTTGCGTCGCTAACGCTCAAATCTTTTATTGATTTATGTATCTCTTCTATCACTAAAATTCACCTCGTTATTTATTTCGTTTAAATTCTTTGTTATCTATAAATTTCTCGCATGGATATTCGAACTACTTCTTCAACCTTACATAACAAGCTTTAAATACGGTAGGTTGAGGTTTACCATTAGTTATTAGGAACACGACGAGAATCCCGAACCCCACTATTGGCCTTTTACCGATGTACCAGATTGTGTATTTTTCGGCCCCTAAGTATGTCTTAAAGTCCTTAAATGTATTGAATCTTTCAATATCACCAATTTATGTCCAAGCCGAGGGACAGTAGAATTTCAGTATAAGGGTGGGGTTGAAGTCCTTGTAGTACAATCCATTTTACATGATTCTGGAATAAAAAAACAATGTTCCAAAACGAACTGCAGAGTTTCTCACTTTGAGAACTCACGTTTAAATCAAAGGTACATTGATGAGTATAATTTATATTACATTTTTTAAAACACATATGTGGAGCATGTAGACTATTGAAATTAATTTAAAATAGTTAAAGACCCACAAACTAACGGAGCAGCAGCTTAGCTAAAGAATGACAAGGAGGACATTTGTGTAACTAAAGAGAATTAGTTTAACTCAAAGGGGTTGGGTAATAATGGACAGATACACGATGGAATTAAGAAAACTAATCGGAAATAGACCATTAATTTTAGTTGGTTCTACTATTATTGTTATAAATGATAAAAAAGAAATTTTGTTTCAATACCGTTCGGATACAAAAGAATGGGGTTTGCCTGGGGGAGCAATGGAAATTGGTGAGAATTTAGAACAAACTGCTGAACGTGAACTTTTTGAGGAAACAGGGTTAAAAGCAAAAAGTTTTAAGTTTATTGATACTTTGTCAGGAAGTAATCTTTATTATAAGTATCCTAACGGTGATGAAGTCTATAACGTAATTTGTGTTTACTTAGCGGAAGATACAAGTGGCGAATTAGCTATGAATGATGGTGAAAGTTTGGATTTAAAATATTTCCCCATTAATGAATTACCTTGTAAACTTGATGAAAGAGC
>Ga0055538_1000635_pt1 | contig 11278 bp, 9 predicted proteins | sample AraplaCvi_mLB_r2_2_FD_55038 | JGI IMG/M metagenome (GOLD analysis project Ga0055538, IMG submission 55038) | Arabidopsis root microbial communities from North Carolina, USA - plate scrape CL_Cvi_mLB_r2 | ecosystem: Host-associated > Plants > Roots > Endosphere | place: USA: North Carolina | reverse complement strand
GCGACGGGGTCATGAAGACGTTTAGCCTCGAATACATGCCTGGCGTTCACGCCTCCATCGGCTGCGGCCAGTTCAGAAATAACGCTGGTCTGGGTAAGCATCCGCTGGGATGCTGCCAGGCCGATGGCCGTTCCTGAAGCAAACACCTCCCAGCAGCCATGGCTGCCGCAATTGCACTGCGGACCGCTGGGATCAATGATATGATGACCAAGCTCCCCTGCAAAGGAATTGCTGCCCAGAAACAGCTTGCCATCCAGCACGATGCCTGAACCGATGCCTGTGCTGAGCGTCACGTAAACCATGTTCGTCGACCCTCGGCCGGCACCTCTTACATATTCGCCCCATGCGGCTGCATTGGCATCATTCAGCACCTGTACTTCCGTATTCAGATCTCGTTCCATCCAGGCTTTGAGAGGGACGTTGGTCCATTCCGGCAAATTCGTGCCGTGAATGACAATGCCCTCCCGGCTGTTAACCGTTCCCGGCGAAGCCATGCCTACGCCTCGAAGCGGGTGGCCGCCTGACACGCTGCAAATCATGTTCGTAATTCTCGCGACCACTTCCTCGGCCGTACGTGCTCCGGCTGTCTCCATTTGCTCCCGGTTCAGCAGCTGTCCTTCGGAATCAAAGAGCGCTGCCGCGATCTTCGTACCCCCAAGGTCAACGCCAACCACAAATTCTTGCTGTTTATTCAATTCGGTTTGCAATTTTTGTTCACCTGTTTCCGATAGGTTTGCTACTTCTATTGATGTAAGCTGTCAGCCAATGATCGCAGCTCAACCGGATCAATGGGCTTCAGCCCTGATCGGCCATACCGGACAGCGGAGCCGAAATGAACCTCGCTCACGCCGGTCTGGTCGATGAAATCGCGTATGATTTCCCACTTCAGGCCGTTCCCGGCCAATATCTTAAGCCCGCTCCCTGAGGCTTGTTCCACAAGCTCGCGGATCCTCGGGATTGCTTGCGGTGCCGGCTGAGGTCCTCCCGAGGTCAAGACGCGAGTGACGGCCGGGTATTTCTGCAACGTACGCAGCCCTTCAAACTGATCCTCCAATTCATCAAAAGCCCGGTGGAATGTCACTTGCATATCGCCCGTCCATTCCAGCATTCGGGCCAAGGCGGCCTCGTCGATCTTTCCTTCCGGAGTCAGCATGCCAAGGACCACGCCAGCCGCACCCGCTTTGCGGATCGCCTTAACCTCCGCAACCATGGTGGCTATATCCAGCGAGTTATACACAAAGGATCTGCTATGGGGCCTTACCATCACATGGACCGGAATCCGAACGGCTTTCATGACCTCTTCCACGAGACCGATGCCCGGCGTGAGCCCGCCTTCGGTGATCGCCGTGATNAATTCCAGACGGTCCGCGCCATTCTTCTCGGCTGTGATGGCATCGTCCACGCATGTTGCGATAATTTCAAGCAGCATGTTCTTCACTCCTTACTGTCGTTGGTTCGCTTATGCAGGGCGAAACTGCTTCTCCACATAGTCCGCCAGCAGCCTGGCTCCATAGCCGGTAGCCCCTGCCGCGGAGTGAGGGAATTCCCGTTTATACTGGACCGTGCCTGCCATATCGATATGCACCCATTTCATGGTCTCCGCCACAAAATGTCGGATAAACAACGCAGCCGTGATCGCGCCTGCCAAAGTCGATGTGCCGACATTCCTCAGGTCTGCATAATCGCTTCTGAGCTCGGATTCATACTCGTCCATCAGCGGCATGGGCCATAGGCGCTCTCCGTTGCGCTCCCCGATCTCGACCAAATCGGCCGTTATCTTCTGGTCGCCCCAAATGCCGGCGATCTCCAAGCCTAATGCCGCACCGACATTGCCGGTAAGGGTGGCGATATCGATCACCTTATCAGCGTTAAGATGGGCTGCGTGCAGCAGCGCGTCCGCAATGATCAATCTTCCTTCCCCGTCCGTATTCGCTACTTGAACGCTCAGGCCGTTCGGATAGTGAACGACGGAAGAAGGAAGCATCGCATCCGGTCCCGATAAATTATCCGCTACGGCGACCAATGCCGTAACCCGTACCGGAGCCTTCCGCGACACCAGAATATCCATGGCGCCCACGACGGCGGCTGCGCCGCCCATATCCATGCGGGCATCGCTGATGTCTCGGCCGATCTTAACGTTCATGCCGCCCATATCAAAGGTAACGCCTTTGCCGATAAGCACGATATGAGGGCTTTCCTTCCCGGATTCCGCTCCATTGTAGGAAATCTCGATCATCGCTGGCTCGTATTTGCTGCCGGCACCCACGGCGATCAGTCCGTTCATCTGCCGGTCGTGAAGCTCTTGTCCGCGGTATACGTGAAGGTCTACNGGNGCTTTTTTGAAACGATCCTCAACGACCGCAACAAACGCCTCCGGATTTAACGTCTCAGGTGATTCATTCACCAAGTCTCGGGTGAACTGCGTTCCTTCGATCCGGATTTCCGCCGTNCGGATGATGGCTTCCATATCTTCACGGGAAAGCCCCTCCCAGTCCTCTTGCCGAAGATGAAGAGACAGGNCTNGCAGATTGGCCGTAACCCCGCGATGCTTATTGAATTGATATAATCCGTACAGCCAGCCTTCCAACCACGCCTGGAGCTCTTCCTCCGCCGAAATCCCTGATGTTGCCCCGACATTGCTAGCTGCCGGGCGGATCAGCACGGCGCTTGTTTTATTCTCCTTGAGCAGCGCTCTCGCAGCCGAAGCGCCCGTTCTTCGCACCTGCTCCGAAGTCAGGTTCGAACGTCGCCCCATTCCGGCAACGAGATCGTCCGACTCGTGCTCGGAACGTCCATAGAACCAGGTCAGCGTCTGGCTTTGCTTCCGGGATTCCGTTAAGCGGTAATGAGACTCTTCCCCCTCATAAACCGCATAAATCGAAGTATCTGCCAGCTGAACTTCATCGATGGTGATGTTCATATCGAGCCCTTACCTCCTTTTATGAGAAAATGCCTGTTACGCCTTCTTCATGATTTCTTCGTCATATAAATGGCAAGCCACCTGATGTCCCGGCTCAATCTCACGGTATACAGGCGTAATCTGTTTGCATACTTCCATGCAGGAAGGACAGCGGGTATGGAATCGGCAGCCTGTCGGCGGATTGACCGGGCTCGGCAGATCCCCCTTCAGAATGATCCGTTCCTTCTTCTGCTTCGGATCCGGAACCGGCACCGACGACAGCAGCGCTTGAGTGTAAGGATGAAGCGGTCGATCGTAAAGCGTTTCCTTATCGGCCGTCTCCACGAGCGCGCCCAGATACATAACGCCGATCCGGTCGCTGATATGCTCAACCACGCTGAGATCATGGGAGATGAACAGATAGGTCAGTCCGTATTCTTCCTGAAGATCCTGCAGCAGGTTCAATACCTGGGATTGAATGGATACGTCCAGTGCCGATACAGGCTCGTCGGCTACAATCAGATTGGGACGCACGGATAAGGCTCGGGCAATGCCGATGCGCTGGCGCTGCCCGCCGCTGAACTCATGGGCGAAGCGTTCGGCATGGAAGCTGTTCAAACCGACCGTTTCCAACAGCTCGCAAGCCAGTTTATCGCGCTCTTTGGAACTCAGCTTGGTATGAATCAGCAAGGGTTCCGCTACGAGCTCTTTGACTTTCATCCTTGGATTAAGGGAAGCGTACGGATCCTGAAAGACCATCTGCATGTCTTTGCGCAGCGGACGCATCTGATTCTCGTTGTATCCGCTAATGTCGATTCCGTTAAAAATCACTTCGCCGCTATTCGGCGTCAGCAGTCGGGTCACCAGCCGGCCGGTCGTCGATTTGCCGCAGCCGCTCTCGCCAACCAGGCTGAAGGTCTCGCCCTTATGGATTGCGAAGGAGATGCCATCCACGGCACGGAGCTGCTTGGACGTACCGAAGAACCCTTTTTTTACCGTGAATGATTTCTGCAAGTTTTTTACTTCTAATAAAGGTGTTTCTTTCATGCGGTTTCTCCTCCCTTCGAGTGACCTTCCTGTGTCAGCCAGCAGCGGCTTTTGCGATGTTCTTCATTTACAACAGGAAGAAGCTCCGGCTCCTGGGAGAGGCACTGCTCCATGACGAACGGACAACGCGGAGCAAATTTGCAGCCTTGCGGCATGTTCCGCAAATCCGGTACATTCCCCGGAATGGATTCCAAGCGGCGCACCTTTTGTCTAAGCTTGGGCACCGAATTTATGAGTCCTTTGGTGTAGGGATGCTGCGGGTTCTCAAACAATTCCTCGACCGTCGCCTCTTCGACGACTCGGCCAGCGTACATGACAACCACCCGGTCACACATTTCAGCCACAACGCCGAGGTCATGGGTAATGAGCAGCATGCCCATTTCCTGTTCCGTCTTGAGTCGATTCATCAGATCCAGGATTTGAGCCTGAATCGTAACGTCCAGGGCGGTCGTCGGCTCGTCCGCGATCAGCAGCTTCGGATTGCACGACATGGCCATCGCAATCATGACCCGCTGGCGCATGCCGCCGGACAATTGGTGCGGATAGTCATCCACNACCTCGTCCGCCCGCGGAATGCCGACGAGTTTGANCGAATCGATGGCATGCTGCCGCGCTTTCTTGCGGCCGTATCCCAAGTGCAGCATAATCGCTTCCTCCAGCTGCTTCCCGATCCGAAGGACGGGATTCAGCGACGTCATCGGCTCCTGGAAGATCATGGCCAGCTCATTTCCGCGATAACGGCGCATTTCTTTTTCCGACATTTGCACGAGATCCTTGCCCTCAAAGCTTACCGAGCCCCCGGATATTCGGCCGGGCGTGTCTTTAAGAAGCCTCATGATGGACAGGGAGGTCACGCTTTTGCCGCATCCGGATTCACCCACGAGCCCGAGCACTTCGCCTTTATTGATATGAAAATCCACTCCTGCTACGGCAAGCACCGATGAGCCATCGCGTTTGAATTCGGTTTTGAGACCTTTAACTTCAAGCAATGTTTGCGTCACGATCTATCCCCCCTATTAGTTTTTCGTCTTCGGATCAAGGGCATCATTCAGTCCGTCACCGATCAGGTTGAATGCGAGCACGGTCAGGAATATGAGAAGCCCCGGGTAATACACGATATGGGGTGCAATACTCAAGTAATCCCGACCCATGCTGAGCATGGCGCCCCAGTCCGGTTCCGTCGGCTTGGCACCGAGGCCGAGAAAGCTTAACGAAGAAGCCGCCAGAATGGCGCCGCCGATTCTCATCGATACGTTGACGATAATGCTGGGAACCGTCTCGGGAAAAATATGTTTCCAGATAATCCGGTTATGCTTGGCACCCATGGACCGTGCTGCCTCTACATACAAAGATTCCTTTGCGGAGAGNGTCACGCTTCGAATGATTCTGGCAAACGACGGCGTCCCGAAGACCGCCACCGCGATGACTACATTGGATAAGCCCGGCCCCAGTATCGCCACGATACCGATGGCCAGCAGCAGGTCAGGGAACGAGAACATGACGTCACTGCCCCGCATGATGAGGCGATCCAGCCACCCGCCATAGTACCCGCTGATCAATCCGAGAATCGTACCCAGCACGGCGGATATAAATACGGCGCTTAAGCTGACCGCCATGGTCAACCGCGTACCGTCGATCAAGCGGCTGAGAATGTCGCGGCCGTATTCGTCCGTTCCAGCCCAATGGGCAGCAGACGGGCCTTGCATCATCGCATCATAGTTCGGCTCGTTCGGAGGATACGGAACGATATGCGGACCGATCACCGCCAGCACAAGTAGTAACAAAATAAATCCGCTTGATATAACGGCAAGCTTTTGTTTCAAGAATTTCGACGTAAACGCTTTGAATTTGCCAGTTGCCTGACTCTTCGCAAGCATATCCTCCGGTACGGAGGAATGGACCGTCACTGTTGAATTGTCGCTCATGAGCTCCCCCTCCTATTTCGATGCATACCGGATTTTTGGATTCAGTACACCGTACAATAAATCGACAATCAGGTTAATCAGGATAAATTCGGCTGCGAACAGCAATAGAAGCGCTTGAATCACGGTGTAATCCCGGAACGCGATGGAATCTACCAAGAGACGCCCCATGCCGGGAATACTGAATACCGTCTCGACCATAACCGAGCCGCCCAGCAAAAATCCGAACTGAAGGCCCGCTACGGTCACGACCTGGATCAGGGAGTTGCGCAGCGCATGCCTGCCGACAACGACGAATTCCCGCAATCCCTTTGCGCGTCCGGTCCGGACATAATCCTCGCGCATCGTTTCGAGCATCGAAGTACGGGAGTATCTTGCCAGCATGGACATAATCCCCGCTCCCAGCGTAAAGGAAGGCAAAATATAGGATTGCCAGCTGTCGATGCCCCCTGTAGGGAACCAGCCCAGCTCAACGGAGAAAATTTGAATCAATACAAGACCAAGCCAGAAACCTGGCAGGGAAATACCGGATATAGCCGTCAGCATCCCGATATAGTCCGGCCATTTGCCGCGATTGACTGCTGATATGATACCAATGATCAGACCAATGACCAGTGCCCAGCCAAGGCTGGTAAAGGTCAGGACAATCGTCGGGAAAAAGCGGCTTTCCAACATGTCCGTCACCGGCAAACCGGAAGTAACGGATACACCCAAGTCACCCTTCAACAGATCACTCATGTAGTTCACATACTGCTGCCATAGCGGCAAGTTTAAGCCTAGCTGCTCTCGAATCCCGTTGATCTCCTCAAGGGTGGCATCCTTACCTGCAACAAGCCGTGCAGGATCTCCAGGAATCAGGTGAATGAACATAAATACAAGGATGGATACAACGAACAACAGCGGGATTACACCCAGCAGCCTCTGAATTGCATATCTTCCCAAAGGATGTGCCTCCTTTCAACATGCCAGCTTTTAAAATACGATGGGCCGCTTCCTATTGATTCAAGAGGCGGCCCACCACAAGGTATACGTTTAGCAAGCTCTTCGCTGCCTGATTATTTGACTTCTGCGTTGATCACGCTGATCGATCCGTCCGGAAGGGCCTTCACGCCTTCAAGATAAGCACGTTTGCCCGTGATGACCTGATCGACTCCGAGGAATGCCCAAGGAGCATCTTCCCAGATTTGTTTTTGGATGTTTGCATAGATTTCTTTGGCATCTTCAGCTTTGACNGATGCGTTAGCATCTTTGATCCATTGGTCAACGTTGTCGTTCTTGTAGTAAGCGGTGTTGGAACCCGCTGGCGGGAAGAANTCGCTGCTGAACAGACCTTTTGTCGCGCCGTCGGCATCGCCGGACGATGGAGACCAGCTTACGTACCACATTTGAATTTTCGCGTTTTCCGGCGTAGCCGAGTTAATCTGATCGGACAGGGTTGCACCTTCCATCGACTTNGGTTCAGCCTTGATTCCGACGAGGGCAAGCTGCTGCTGAATAAACTGCATGCCTTTTACCGTTTCGGAATCATTCTCTCCCCAAATCTCAGCTTCGAATCCATCTGGATATCCTGCTTCAGCCAAAAGGGCCTTGGCTTTCTCCGGATCATAATCATAACCGGATTGCTCGGAGTAGTGCTGGGTCATGGAGGACATGGAAGAAGTCAGCTTCGAACCCAGACCGGATTTAACGACTTTAATGTAAGCATCTTTATCGATCGCATAGTTGATCGCTTGACGCACCTTCAGATCGTCGTAAGGCTTCTTCATCGTATTCAGCGTGATATAACGCACGATCGTAGAATCAGTCTTGTCGATGACGATATTGGAATCGCCTTCTACTTCGGACACTTGCTCTGTCGGCATAGGATAAATGAAGTCCGCTTCGCCCGTTTTCAGCATCGCGATACGGGAACCGTTCTCCGGTACAGGTTTGAACGTAATGCTGTCCACCTTCGGAAGTCCTTCTTGCCAGTAATCTTCATTCTTCACAACGACTAGGCGGTCGCCTTGAATCCATTCCTTGAATTTGTAAGCAGCCGTTCCTACCGGGTTCTTGGTGATGTCGGCACTTTCCTTCAGGGCCTTCGGGCTGATCATCAGCGCCATGGCCGTCTTGTTCAAGAAAGCGTTATACGGCTGGCTAAGGGTGATGACAACGGTGTGTTCATCCGGCGTTTGAACATCGGCTACTGTTGAGAAGCTCTTGCGCATTCTCAGGTTGTTCTTTTCATCCATGATGCGATCCAGATTGGCTTTTACCGCTTCCGCATTGAAATCCGTTCCATCATGGAACTTGACGTTCTGGCGCAGATTGAATGTGTACGTCAGGCCGTCTTCGCTGATCTTGTAGTCTTCAGCCAGCACGGGAACGAGTTCCATTTTCTCGTTGAAGCCCATCAAACCTTCATACATCGTGCGAGCACCGGAAATGGAGTGCGTGTCTCCGGCATTGTGAGGGTCAAGCGTGATGAAGTTGGCGTTAATCGCAATGACAACATCTTTGTTATCTTTTGTCACCGGCTTGCTCTCGCCGCCGCCTTCGCTTGCCCCTTCTCCGCTTCCGCTGTTTCCGCCGCAGCCTGCCGCAACGATCGTAAATGCGAGCAGCAGCATGAGCAGTGACCATGTTCTACCTTTGAATCTCATTGTTTTACTCCCCCTTTGATGTAGTGAATATCTATAGATTCACTCGCCGCTTCGGCATGAAACAGCCTGCCTGCCGCCTTGAGTTCCTCACCGTTTAAGCATTCCATTCATACACAGCGCGCCGTTCACCGACAAGCGTGCCCCCATCGTTGAAAATTGCATTTGGAACCAGCTCATACAACCGGTCAATCGTAGACTGATCGCTGTAGCCGAGACGCTCCAGAATGGAAGCGATGATGCATGGCCATACCTGCTCGGAGCCGTCGGATACTTTAAGCGAGATCGCCAAGCGTTCTTTCCGAAGACCGATGCCGTACACGCCCTTCGCGCCGCCCTTGGCTGTCAGGTTGTGGTCCCGGAGCAGAGCCGAACACACAAACTTGGTGTCTGCAATGATATCCGGATACTCATTCATCAGCTTCGCCATTCTGGCTGCTGCCTCTGCAGTCTCTGGATCCTCGATCAAATCCGGGCATGCCAGCTTGAGGAAGGAATACCCGATGCGATCCAGTGGAAGCGCGAAGATGGGAAGTCCGCAGCCGTCAATGCCTTGCGGGATCGAGGAAACCGGAACCTCGGCAAAATAAGCCAGCGTCTCGAGAATCTCTTGCTGAACCGGATGCTCCGGCTTGTAATACGAGCTTTCGTCCCAGCCCATATGCTTGCATAGGGCAATCAAGCCGCTGTGCTTGCCGGAGCAGTTATGGAAGATTCTGCGCTTCTCCTCATGATCGCGATGGCGCTGCGCCTTAGCATCCTCGTTCAATGGGTAAGTCGCGCAGCAGTGAAGGTCCTCTTCCCGAATCCCGGTTTTCTTCAGAATGGATTCCAGTGCATCAATGTGGAATCGCTCACCCCGATGGGAGGCAGCAAACAAGGCCGTTTCTTCCCCCGTTAGTCCGTACACTTCGTCAATCCGGCGTTTCATTACCGGTATTGCCTGGAACGGCTTGGCCGCCGACCTCAGAAAGGTCATATGATGCGGATCACCCGCTGCATATACAACCTTTCCGTTCTCGTCTACGACGCTGATCGCACCATAGTGCACATTCTCCAATACGTTCCCGCGATATTCCTCTACCAATGGCACAAATCCCATGTTCATGCTCCCCCGATCTCCAGATGAATTAATTCAATTGAAAGTAACGGTCCTGTGCGACAAGTCCCGACCCGATGATGACCCCATGCTCGTGAAGCTCCGAGCGAACAATCGCAAAGGAATCTTGAAGCGGTTCCCAGATGTACTGCGAGTAGCAAAGATCCGTGATCTCTTCGTATACTTCGGGAAACTTGTCCAGAAACTCGCCGCTCAAAATGACGCTGTCCGGATTGTACATGCTGACGACGTTGTTGATCGTAATCGCCATATAGGCAAGGGCCCGATCGATCAAATAGCTTGCCCAGCGCGTTCCGGCCCGTCTCTCCGCGAACAGGTCCTCGATCGTGCGGACGGGTTTGATTTTGCTGGCTTCCGACAACAAGGACGGTATATTGATATACGTTTGGAGGCATCCGGCTTTCCCGCAGTCGCACATCATGCCTTCAGGGTCCACGGTCGTGTGACCGATTTCCCCGGCGCTGTTCGTCACCCCGCGGTAAATCTCCCCCTCCAGAATGAGCGCCGATCCGACGCCATTACCGAAGCCCAGGAGCACCGTACGGTTGGAGCCGTAGGCCGAGCCCTTGAGCTGCTCCGCCANCGCCTTCACCTTCAGCTCATTGTCCACGACAGCTTNAAGCCCGGTTAGTTCCTTGAGCCTCTCGGCGAGNCCNACATTCTTCCATCCCAGCTGTACCGAAAAATTGACGATGCCGGCGTCGACATCGATGATGCCCGGCAGTCCAACGCCAATGCCGACCACCCGTCTTCGGTCGATATCGCATTCGGCGATCAGCTCTTCAATGGTTTCCGCAATCCGGGTCACCGTGACATCTGCCGTTTCATCGGATGATCTTGAAAAGCTTCCGCTGCACAATACGTTACCCTGAACGTCAATGAATCCGATATTCGCTTGATGCCGATCCAGTTCGACGCCGATCGAGATGACCGCCGTATCCAGCAGCCTTATTAAGGAAGACTTTCTTCCGCGGCCGGCCGAGGCCTGCTCTTCCGTTTCGTGAACGTATCCTTCCTCCGTCAGCTCCGATACGATCCGGCTGACCGTTGTCGGACTCATGCCCGTCTGTTTGGCAATGACGGCTCTTGAAATCGGCTGTTCATTCTTGATGATTTGAAATACTGTGAGTCTGTTCTGCCGCTTCATAAAGTCTTGATCATGCTTTTTCATGAAGACATCCCCTATTTAATTTCACCAGTAGATTAATTAGATCAATTTTCCAAATAAAAAGATCCGAAATCATNAAAAAACAGTGATTATTNTCAGTTTTAATATTTTTATTCTCCAGTGATATTAATAATAAAACGTGTTTTGTAAAAGTGTCAATATATATGACACATTTAAATAATTATTTTTTTGNTTCTGGAAATGTAAGCATTTCACTTTTTTACGAAAGAAATTCAATCTCCTGCATACATACAGATGACCTCCTATCACGCACAACATGACATGAACATGACGTATAAACTCCTANAATGTAGGTAACAACGTCGTTTCACCCCAATAATAAAGCCANCCGAGAAAAGAATGATTGGAACATTCTTNNTCCCGAATGGCTATAAGTGGCGTACATCTATGATATTTTCGGTATTGTCCCAGCTCGTTTAGGACATCCTTGCATCATTCGCCTAAAACGAATTAAACCAC
>Ga0055538_1000627_pt1 | contig 11329 bp, 10 predicted proteins | sample AraplaCvi_mLB_r2_2_FD_55038 | JGI IMG/M metagenome (GOLD analysis project Ga0055538, IMG submission 55038) | Arabidopsis root microbial communities from North Carolina, USA - plate scrape CL_Cvi_mLB_r2 | ecosystem: Host-associated > Plants > Roots > Endosphere | place: USA: North Carolina | reverse complement strand
AGGACAAGGTTCATCTCACCGCTCGTGACGTCAACGGAAGTATCGTGGATCGACTCGACCTATAAGCCAAGTACAAAAAGACGCTCCTTCTCCTGCCAAGCGGCAAGATCGGGAAAGCGTCTTTTTCATTGCTGTANGTTATAACCTAATCTTCGTGCTGCTCCATGAACTCGGCCATCATCCGCTGCTTCACTTCCCAGACCTCTTCGCTCAGGTTCACGCGGTATATCTCCGGATTCAGCTTACGCAAATACTCGGGCCAGAACTGGCCCAGCTGAGCGTCATGATAGCTGCGGATCTCCTCCAGCTCGGGCAGTTCATACACCAATTCGCCATTCTGGAATATCGGTTCCAGCATGGACACCGCATCAAAGTTCTTCACGTTTTTGCGCATGTAAGGATGCAGCGGATTAAACAGCTTCAGCTTGCCGCTTTCCGGCGGCATTTCCTCTTCCGGGAAGCAGATGTAATCGGCGATCGCTTTGCCGCTGCCCTTGGATATGATGCGGTACACGTCCTTTTTGCCGGGAGTGGACACTTTTTCAGGGTTGCCCGAGATTTTGATGGTCGGTACCATCTTCCCGTCAACCTCCCGCTCTACCAGCTTGTAGACGCCTCCGAGCGCAGGCTGGTCGGCCGCCGTGATCAGCTGGGTACCGACGCCCCAAGTATCGACCTTGGCACCCTGTGCCTTGAGATCCAGAATCGTACCCTCATCCAGATCGTTGGAAGCTACGATGCCTACATAGTGAAGACCGGCCTCATCCAGCATCCTTCTTGCCTGAATCGACAGGTAAGCCAAATCCCCGCTGTCCAGACGAATGGCATTCATCCGCTTTCCTTGGGCCTCCAGCTTCTTCGCTGTAGCGATGGCATGCGGAATCCCGCTCTTTAANGTATCGAAGGTATCCACCAGCAGCGTCACTTGATCCGGCATGACCTCGGCAAAAATATCAAATGCCTCCTGCTCGCTCCGGAAGGTCTGCACCCAGGAATGCGCATGCGTGCCTTTGGTCGGAATGCCGAATTTCTCGCCGGCCAGCATATTCGAGGTAGCATGGAAGCCGGCTAGATACGCTGCACGGGCTCCCCATACGGCCGCATCCGCTTCCTGCGCGCGTCTTGTGCCAAACTCCAGCAAGGTATCGCCGCCGGCCACCTGACGGATGCGGGAGGCCTTGGTCGCGATCAAGGTCTGAAAGTTCATGAAGTTCAGGAGCGCGGTTTCGACCAGCTGCGTCTCGAAAATGGTGCCTTCCACCCGAATGAGCGGTTCGTTCGGGAATACCAGCGCTCCCTCCTTCATGGAATGAATATTCCCTTGAAATCGGAAGCGGCGAAGCTCCTCCAGAAATTCAGGCTTATACTTCTCTTCCTGTTTGGCCAGATACGCGATATCCTCATCCGAGAAACGCAAGGACTCGATATAATGCACGATCCTTTCCAGTCCGGCAAAAACGGCGTACCCGTTACCGAACGGCAGCTTGCGGAAATATCCCTCAAACACCGCACGCGTACGATGAGAGCCGTTAATCCAATGCGCATACATCATGTTGATCTGGTATTTGTCCGTATGTAGTGCTAATCCTGCTGTCAGCATCACGATCATCCTCCAGTATGACCCGGTTCATCCATGCTTCCGGGTAGTTCGAGCTGTCTATCGATTAAGAAATTCTTCGCTTCGCACAACGGCTGCCCCGAGACTGCCCTGAAAGTGGCTCAACGCCCACTTATGCCCCTCCGGATTGAAACTGGCAACGCCATCCTCATAGACCGTTATTTTGTATCCGTAATTATACGCATCCACGGCAGTATGCAGCACGCAGATGTCGGTGCATACCCCTACAAGATCGACTTCGGTAATCCCGCGTTCCCGGAGCTTCTGGTTCAGTTCCGTACCGCAAAATGCGCTGTATCTTGTTTTATCCATCCAATAGATCGTATCCTTGCGACCCTCATAGACCTGCTGTAACTCGCCGTATAATTCCCGCCCCCGGGTTCCCCGGATGTTATGCGGAGGAAACAGCTTGGTTTCGGGGTGAAAAGCATCGTCCTGCTCATGCAGGTCCACGGCCATGACGACAAAATCTCCGCGATCGCTGTATAATCGGGTCAACTCAGCAATGGTCTTCTGAATGTCGATGGCGGGCTTCCCTACCGGCAGGTTACCATCCACGAAATCATTCGTGAAATCTATCACGATTAAGGCTTTCATCTGACACACTCCTCTACGACGTGATTAATGTGATCGATAAAAATAACAGCGGTTGAATCATAGACCTGCTACGTATAAATCGATAGCAGCGGCGCATGATCCGTAAATCGGTACAATTGGGCCGGACGTTGGGAATACTGGTTGGAGCTTAGCGGCTTGCCGTTCTCGTCCCGCGCTTCTTCCAGTATCCCCTGTCTGCTGCGGGTCGATGTGATTTTACGGATAAAGTTGGGTTCGTTGAACTCGGGCACAACCGTCTGGATGACCTGGTATAACTCGCTCAGCGTAAAATGCTCCGGCAAAAACTGCCTGGCAATCGTCGTTTGCAGCATTTGCAGCTGAATCTTGCGGTAAGCATCCATAATAATATCCCTGTGGTCAAATGCAAGCTCCAGCTCCTCCAGAGCTTCCGCGACCGTAAACAGGCCAACCTCTTCGGCGTCATCGGCAGCCTGGCGGTGCTCCAGCATCCACTCCTCTACGAGCGCATAGAAGGCATGGCTGATAATCCAGCCCCTTGGATCACGTCCCGGCGCGCTATACACGCCCAAGTACTCCAAGTGTCCGCCGTCCACCCCGGTCTCTTCCTTCAGCTCCCGTTTGGCGGCATCGTAAATCGACTCGCTTTCACGGCAAAAACCGCCGGGAAGCGCCCACATGCCGGCACAAGGCCATGACCTGCGCCGGATCAGCATCACCTTAAGCTCCCGAATGGGCAGTGTCTTGGTAAAGGTCTTCCGTTCCCGCTTCGTCAGGGTAAACATCACGATATCGGCGGGCACACCGTCCGGTGTTCTGTATTTCTTGNCACTGCTCTTTGGCGCCTGTTCGCGATCCGTCATTTCCATCACCATAACTATTAATTTGATAATTTCATTATGACATATTTAAAAATGATGTCAAGGATTTCCTAGCCCAATCTCTATATAANTTTACTATGCCCTATACATTCTCATTCTGTGCATGCCTTAACAAGAACAGAAAAGGTGCGGAACCATTCCGCACCTCGTTTCCTCTAACCGCAGCTGCTTGGCGGCGTATCTTTACCTGTTTCCACGTTCACTTTTTCCGAAACGGTATCGTGAATCACGGACACGACCAGCTGAAGGAGATAATTAATGTCGCTCTGACTTTGCTGGAACTCCATCACGAGCGGAATGCTGTCAATCTCCTCCTGAAGCTCTTCGATNTCGCGTTCGATTTTTGCAACCATGTCCTTGTTCTGGAACGTTTCAAAAGCNACGATTTCTTTTTGCTTTTTCTTAATGGTTTTGATCAGGTTTTGGACCCGTTCGTGNTTCTGGATCTTCTCTTCCGCTTGCTTAAACATCTGAACTTCTTCGCTNGTGGATATTAAATCCGCCAGCTCGCCGGCTTTCGCCAGAATATCGTCGCGTATNATCAANTCACGNGTATTGTAAGTGGACATACCGTAGGTGTTGGTACGAACATGATCATGTGCCAAGGTTCATCGCTCCAATTCTTCATCATCTATATGAGTATATGCAGGCATGGATCCATTGCGGTAACGGTCTATGCTGCATTGGCATGCTTCTTGCTCCTCCATTATACCGCATCTGAGGCAGGAATCGCGTCCGGGATCATATCCCCTTTGATATACCAGGTCTTCGTATCCGTGATCCGTACATTCACGAAGCTGCCTACGAGTTCCGTTGAGCCTTCAAAATGCACCAGCTTGTTCGTGCGCGTACGTCCGGACAGCATGGAATCATTGTTCTTGCTGACTCCTTCTACCAGGACCTCCACCGTAGATCCAAGCAGCCTGTCGTTGCTCTTGCGGCTGTATTCATTAATGGCGGCGTTCAAGCGCTGCAGACGCTCGCTCTTAACCTCCATCGGCACATTATCCTCCATCACCGCTGCCGGCGTTCCTTCGCGCGGAGAATAGATAAAGGTATACGCAGAGTCATAACCTACTTCCCTTACCAAGGACAGCGTCTCCTCAAACTGCTCATCGGTTTCTCCTGGGAAACCGACAATGATGTCGGTGGTGAACGCTACATTGGGAATCGCCTTCTTAATCTTATGGGCCAATTCCAGATACGTCTCGCGCGTATATTTACGGCTCATTTTCTTGAGCACTTGCGTGCTTCCCGACTGCACCGGCAGATGAATATGCTCCACCAGGTTGCCGCCCTTCGCCAGCACCTCGATCAGATGATCGTCAAAGTCCCTTGGATGGGATGTCGTGAAGCGAACGCGCGGGATATCGATTTTGTGAATATCATCCATCAGATCGCCGAAGCGATACTGGATATCTTCAAAATCTTTACCGTATGCATTCACGTTTTGACCGAGCAGCGTAATTTCCTTATACCCTTGACGGGCCAATTCGCGAACCTCGGCAATGACGTCCTCCGGACGCCGGCTGCGTTCCTTGCCGCGGGTGTAAGGGACGATGCAGTATGTACAGAATTTATCACAGCCGTACATAATGTTGACCCANCCGCGGAGACCTTCCCTTTTCTTCGGAAGATTCTCGACAATGTCGCCTTCCTTGGACCACACTTCAACCACCATTTCCTTGCTGAAGAGCGCTTCCTGAATCAAGTGAGGCAAACGATGGACGTTATGCGTGCCGAAGATCAGATCCACGAAGCCGTGCTTCTGGAGAATTCGATTCACGACCGATTCTTCCTGCGACATGCAGCCGCAAACCCCAAGCAGCATATCCGGCTTTTCCGTCTTCAGATGCTTCAGGTGGCCGAGTTCGCCAAACACCTTGTCCTCCGCATTTTCACGAATGGCACAAGTGTTGAGCAAAATGATGTCCGCCTGCTTGCGATCTTCGGTTGCCCGGTAACCCATCTGCTCCAGCAATCCCTTAATCGTCTCGGAATCATGTTCATTCATCTGGCATCCGTACGTATACACGATGTAATGCTTGCCAGCCCCGATGCTTCGGAACTCTTCTGGCAGCTCGGTATCGTACAGGACTTCGACACTCTGTTTGCCGCGTTGTTTTTCCTGTCTATGATTAGGCTCCGAAAGAATGTTGATTTCCCGGCCATTGATGCGAATTCTCTTCCCGTGTTCGTCTTCCGAGAGAACTTTGGCTCCTGAAAAATCAAAATACTTGGAGTAGTCCTTACTTTCTTTGGACATGCTAGGTCACTCCTTAGATCCGCAAAATCTCTGGTTTACATGACAATATTGCTTAAATAGGCACTGTTTTAAATTATATCATGATCTTTATGCCTAAGCTACCACCCTGATGCTATTAGAGCGTTCCTTGGCCGTTGACTTTCTTCTTCCATAAGTTCGGCAGCACGCGGCCCATAAATTTGGAATTTCCAAAAAAAAGAGCCTGGCATCGATGAATCGATCCAGGCTCTTCTTGACTGCGAACTTGAAAGGTTGCGCATGCTTGACACATACAGTATGTTCTAATGGCTTTCTAAAGCCGCGGATTAATCAATAATTTCAGCAGTGTCTCCGTTTTTGGCGCCGGCTGCGTTGGCCTCATCGGTATCGATGTGCATGTCGAGCGCAAAATTGTCGGATACGCGGGCAATGACGTTCTCCAGCACGAGGCCGCGTTCGCCGCCTAGGCGCACTTTGAGCAGGTCCTTGTCCTTGATGCCCCACTGTTCCGCAGCGGATGTATGGAAGTGAATATGACGAGCGGCCACGATGACGCCTTCGTCCACCGTTACTTCACCTGCCGGGCCTTTAATCGTGATTCCCGGGGTTCCGGCAATGTTTCCGGATTCGCGCACGGGTGCTTTCACGCCGATGGCAAAGGAATCCGTACGGGAAATTTCCAACTGGGTTGCAGGACGCGCAGGTCCCAAAATTCTTACTTTATCGAATTGTCCCTTCGTTCCAATGACCGCTACCGTTTCGTTGGCCGCGAATTGTCCTGGCTGGGACAAAGGTTTGAACTCTGTAAGTTGATATCCAGGGCCGAACAATGCCTCAATATGCTCTTGGGTTAAATGAATATGGCGGGCGGATACACCCACAGGTACAGTTTTACTCATCTGTCTCACTCCTTGTTTTTCTCTATATGCTGTACATGCCATCACCTATTATACTCTCTATTACCCAAAAATAAAAAGGCAACCCGCGTGTTTCAGGGCGCCTTCTTTTGTTTCTTGCGCGATCTGCAACAGGATTGTCATAGTTATCCTCGAATCCAGGATGTTATGCGTCATGTTCATCTTCTGGAACCGGCGATGAAGGCAAATACTGTTCAAGGAAACGCAGCGGATTATCCGACATCCAGCCCTTGACCATCGATTCGGGATAAAATTTGAGCAGCAGCTCCTGAAAATCCGGAAACCGGCCCGGATGCTCCAGCCCTTCGATCCACTGATCGATCCCGTCGAAATCCGACCCGAACATGATGTGTTTCTCTCCGCCCAGCTCACAAATCTTCTCGATGTGCGGCAGGACGTCCTCCGGCATCACACGCTCGACACCGCTGCGGACAAACCAGGGCACAAACGTGATGCCGATCATGCCGTTTAACGCTATCAGTGCCCGTATCTGTTCATCGGTCAAATTCCGGGGATGCGGGCAAATGGAGTACGCATTGGAATGCGAAGCAATGACGGGCCTCTTAGTCAGCTCCGCCAGCTCCCAGAAACCGGCCTGGGACAGATGGGCCACGTCCAGAATGATGCCTGTTCTATGACATTGCTCGATCAGTTGACGTCCCCGTTCCGTAAACCCGCCGTTTCGCTGCTCCAGCACGCCATCCGCTGCCCAGTTGGCATAATTCCAGGTAACTCCCATCAATCGTACGCCCATATCAAATAAAAGCTGAACGTAATACAGATTGCCNTCCAACCCGTCAACGCCTTCCAGCGACAGGACGCCGTANCGCTCCGTGTTGNGTTGTCTCATCTCTCGAACTTGTTCCCGCCAGAGCAGAGGCTTCAGATGACCCGCGTTCACGATGCGGCTTCGGTATACATCCAATTGGGCCAGCACCCGTTCAAAGGAGGGCCTCCCGAATTTCTCCGACAAGAACACAGCGAATACCTGAAGCGCCAGATCCCCGTGCTTCAAACGCTGCATCGTTACATCCAAATGCGGGCCGTCCACAAAAGAGGCTTTGGGATCTTCCCACATTTTGCTCAAAACATCGCAGTGAAAATCAACCGTCCGCATCGCGCCGCTCATCCCCCTTCTGACCTGTCACAGCAAAAAGCCTGTTTACGCTAAGCAGAGTAAACAGGCTCATCCTCAACATTCGAAATTTATCTAGGTTCCACGATCAATTTAATTGCCGTCCGGTCTTCGCCATCAATCACAATATCCGTAAAAGCAGGGATGCATATCAAATCCACCCCGCTCGGTGCTACAAATCCCCGGGCAATCGCTACCGCTTTAATGGCCTGGTTCAGTGCTCCCGCCCCAATCGCTTGCAGTTCCGCTCCGCCCCGCTCCCGAAGAACTCCAGCGAGCGCCCCTGCAACCGAATTAGGATTGGATTTTGCTGAAACTTTTAATACTTCCATGGTAAGTACCTCCCCTGGGAATGTTGAGTGATGGTTTGCTTCCGCTTACTAGATGTTATTCGTGAGAGGGGAAAAAATTCCTGCTTTTTACCATCCGTACCTAATTTAATTAAACGGATTTTGACGCTTTTAATCCATCCGCCATTCATCTTCGTACATGCGGATTTTTTGGATCTTCCGGGCTTTCCCTGTCTCCTCATCCATGTCCACGCATACGGCGTGGAACTGCCATTTGCCCTCGTCGACCTGGAAACGGGCAGGAAGCTGGGTCTTGAATTTATACATGACCGCATCGCGCTGCATGCCGAGGATGCCTTCCTTAGAGCCGACCATGCCGGTATCCGTAATGTATGCCGTTCCTCCCGGGAGTATGGTATCATCATTGCTCTGCACGTGGGTGTGCGTGCCGACCACCATCGAGGCACGGCCTTCCAGATGCCATCCCATGGCAATTTTCTCCGAGGTCGCCTCAGCATGAAAATCCACAAGGATGCATTTGTGCTTCTGGCGCAGTGTTTCCACGATGTCATCGGCAGTCCGGAACGGGCAATCGATGGCTGGCAGGAATGTCCGTCCCTGCAGATTCACGATCGCCAGCTGTTTGCCGTTCGCTTTAATGACGGTGTATCCGCGGCCGGGTGTCCCCGGCGGAAAGTTCGCCGGCCGAATCATGCGGGGTTCGTCGTCGATAAACTCAAAAATATCCTTGTTATCCCACGTGTGGTTNCCCAAGGTGATGCCATGAATGCCCCAATTGAAAAATTCATTGGCTATGGCCGAGGTGATGCCGCGTCCTGAAGCCGCGTTCTCCCCATTGGCAATAATGATGTGCGGATTATATTTGGACTTCAGCTCCGGAAGGGAAGCTTTCAGCGCCTTGCGTCCTGTGCTGCCGACAATGTCTCCGATGAATAATACTTTGATGTCAATCACTCCTTCAGGGGAGCCTGTCCTGTCCTGACTTGATCCCNGGCAGGCGGTTCCCGATTCATGGATAGTCCGATATGTATTTTCGGATATCTTAAAGATAAAAAGTGGCCGGAATGCGGCCACTTTTTAAGGTCCAAACTCTATTTCGCGTAATCGACCGCACGGGTTTCCCGGATAACGGTGACTTTAATATGACCCGGATAATCCAGTTCATTTTCAATCGTTTTGGTAATGTCGCGTGCCAAGCGGAATGCTTCGGCATCGTCGATTTTTTCCGGTTGCACCATGACGCGAACTTCACGTCCTGCTTGAATGGCGTAGGATTTCTCAACGCCTTCAAAGGATTCGGAAATTTCCTCGAGCTTCTCAAGACGACGGATGTACGTCTCAAGCGTCTCTCTGCGTGCTCCCGGTCTGGCAGCGGACAATGCGTCAGCTGCGCCCACCAGCATGGCAATAACCGAAGTTGCTTCGCAATCGCCGTGATGAGAGGCAATGCTGTTGATAACCACCGGATGTTCCTTATACTTCTTCGCCAGCTCCACGCCGATTTCAACGTGCGATCCTTCCACTTCATGATCCAGCGCTTTACCGATGTCATGCAACAGTCCTGCCCGTTTCGCAAGCACGATGTCTTCGCCCAGTTCGCCGGCCATCAGGCCAGTCAAATAGGCCACTTCCATGGAGTGTTTCAACACATTTTGTCCATAGCTCGTACGGAATTTCAGTCGACCCAAAATTTTGATCAAATCCGGATGCAAACCGTGTACACCAACCTCGAAAGTGGCTTGTTCTCCATACTCGCGAATGCGTTCGTCCACTTCCTTGCGGGATTTCTCCACCATTTCTTCGATACGAGCCGGATGAATCCGTCCGTCCGCCACGAGCTTTTCCAAAGCCGTACGGGCAATTTCACGGCGAATCGGATCAAATCCGGACAGAATGACAGCTTCCGGAGTATCATCGATAATAAGGTCAATCCCTGTAAGGGTCTCAAGCGCACGAATGTTTCGGCCTTCACGTCCGATAATTCGGCCTTTCATTTCTTCGTTCGGCAAGGTGACAACAGAAACCGTGGTCTCAGCTACGTGATCAGCCGCACAGCGTTGAATAGCCAGCGTGATGATCTCGCGTGATTTCTTATCTGCTTCTTCCTTCGCCTGCTGCTCGATTTCTTTGATCATCTGAGCGGTTTCATGACGAACTTCTTGCTCGACATTGCTGAGAATGATGCTGCGGGCATCCTCCATCGTCAGGTTGGAGATGCGCTCCAGTTCCGTCGTTTGCTTCTTGTAAATGGCATCGATTTGCTGCTGGGTTTCCTCTATTCGTTTCTCTTTGTTCGCCACTTGTTCTTCTTTACGTTCCAAAGATTCTATTTTTTTATCCAGCGACTCTTCCTTTTGCAACAATCTGCGCTCCTGCCGTTGAATTTCATTCCGGCGCTCGCGAGTGTCTTTTTCAGCTTCGGCTCTGATTTTATGAACTTCGTCTTTAGCTTCGAGAACCGTTTCTTTCTTCAATGCTTCTGCTTCCTTCTTCGCACTTTCGACGATCTGCAAAGCGGCATGCTCGGCACTGGAAATTTTAGCTTCTGCAAGGGATTTGCGAATAAAATAACCGAACCCAAAGAATATAGCGGCTACAGCGAGAACGATTATGATCCAGATCCAAGTTTCCATCTGTTCACCTCCTCGTTGTTTCCTCCAAGGCATTCCTTGGGAAAATGTGCAATTGTCAGGTTACTCATTCATACATAAAATTTTCCGGCAGTGGAAGCTGCCGTCCATACTGCGCACGCCATCATGATCGTACGCAAATCCCGCCTTAGCCAGCGGAATACATTTCACTATGAATTGGCGATTTAAGAATCTTTCACAAAGTAGTCACTTTTTTGGAAGGAAAAAGGATTCTAATTTATGATAAAAAGATTCATATTTATTTTAGTATTTATAAAAAGATATTGTCAAGGGAAAGCAATGGGTAAACGTCAGTTTCATCCAGTGAAACCATTTCTTTNGCGAAAAAATGCGCACCTGCTTGNGCTTTATTCAAAATCATCCGGCTCTTCGTCCCAATCGGCTTCCTCCTGATCCTCTTCGATCAGAAGTTTGAGGGCCTGGCGCACAGGCTCTCCCCCAAAACCCCTACGCATTAAATATGCTCCGGTTTTACGTTTGCGATCCAGCAGCTCCCCCTGGGTTTGCTGCCATTTTTTACGGCCAACGGCCAGGCAGCTCTCCAATTCCGATTCTGCGCTGATCTCGCCCAAAGCCTCCGAAATCAGCTNGGTGCCGATTCCCTTCTGTCTCAGCTCCTGCTTAACCCACAGCCGTCCCTTCTTATGGCTCGTCATGCGCTGCTCTGCCCACATCTTAGCGTACAGCGCGTCATCCACCAGCTTATCCTTCTCGAGGCGTTCCAGCGTCGTCTCCACGCTGCCGGGCTCGAACCCCTTTTGCTGCAAACGCTGCGTGATCTCCTGAGTCGTCCTTGGTTTCCGCGCCAAATGATTCAGCGCTTCCACGTAAGCCCGCTGCCGCTCATCTGCCACGACAATCTCCTGCAGCTCTTCCTTGCGAAAAACATTTCCCTTCAACATGCGATATTTAAGCATCACGTCTTCATGAACGGTCATAAGGTACGGTCCGAACGCGATTTGATACCGGTGTTTGGGCTTTTTCAGCATTTCGAC
>Ga0055538_1000616_pt1 | contig 11617 bp, 9 predicted proteins | sample AraplaCvi_mLB_r2_2_FD_55038 | JGI IMG/M metagenome (GOLD analysis project Ga0055538, IMG submission 55038) | Arabidopsis root microbial communities from North Carolina, USA - plate scrape CL_Cvi_mLB_r2 | ecosystem: Host-associated > Plants > Roots > Endosphere | place: USA: North Carolina | reverse complement strand
ATTTCTCACGATATAGATATCCTGCAGCAATCCATTCCGGATATTGAAGAAAACGGGCAACCCGCTCCCGGGTTTCGACCGGCCTTGACGCCGCGATCACTNTACCGCCGCCATCGGACAGAAGGACNGCATCGTCCTTCAGCAGGGACAGGACATGTTCAGCATTTCCTTCGATCAGGGCCGTGAAGAATCGGTTTACGCCCTTATGCTTCAAAGCCCCCCTACGACAACGCATGTGAAATCCTTTATCAAAACAACCCATCTCCTTTGGTTTATGCGATTTGCACATATCACGAGATGGGGGCTGTTTTTGTGACATGACTTCANACNTTTTTTAGGGGAATTGACTGCTCTTCATCANCAAGCCCCATAAAAACTCTCTTTGCTGTCCGATTCATCCTTAAAATCATGCCAATATGTCCGCTATTTCAGCTTCACACGGTCCGATATCTCGACGAGGCGACGTATTCCCTCATCCAGCTGAACCTCGCTGATATAAGAGTAACTAAGCCTGATCCACGATTCCATCCGATCCAGCGGATCGCATATCCGTCCAGGAACAAACGCTACCGATTCCGCCAGGCATTGCTGCAATAACGCATCCACGTTGATCGTTTCCGGCAGCCGTATCCATAGATTCAAGCCGCCTCCCGGGCTGCTCCAGCTCCAATCCGTAGCCGCCAGCAGGTTCTCCATCCTCGCTTTTCGAAGCTCCAGCGCTATCCGAAGCTTGGCCACATGTTCCTGGAGCCTGCTGGAGAAGAAATAATGCTGAAAGATCTTTTGCGTCAGCAAGGGCGTACCGTTGTCCGAAAGCGCCTTGACCGGTACGATTACCTTCATCAGCTCCGGACGTGCGGCCAGGACCGATATCCGCAGGCCAGGGGCAACATATTTGCTAAAGCTTCGAATATGAATGACGTAACCCTCCGTATCGTAATAAAAAAAGGGCAGCGGCGGCGGATCTCCAAAATAAATGTCGTGATAAACCTCATCCTCCACCAGAATGCATTCATATCGTTCGGCTAGTTCAACCAGCGCCTTCCGCTGCGTTACAGGTACCGTGTATCCTGTCGGGTTTTGAAACGTCGGGTTCATGTAGAACAGCTTCGGCTTCTCCGTCCGCATCAAATATTCGATATGTTCCAGGTCGTATCCTTGTGGCGTAATCTCGATGGGGAGCAGATTGACATTTTGCTGAACAAAAACATCAATCGCCGGGCTGTATGTCGGCCGTTCGATCAATACAGCATCTCCGCTTTTGACGAGCGAGCGCGAAATCAGATCAATCGCTTGCTGGGATCCCGTCGTAATCAGCAGTTCCTCCGGATGAACCGCTATGCCCTGCTTCTCCATGAAATACCGGGCCATTTCCTCGCGCAGCTCCAAATCTCCGGACACCGAAGAATAAGTGCTTAATACCTTCGGATACATGTCAAAAACTTGTTTGACGTGGTTGGACAAGAATGCATTCGGCAGCAGCGCAGGATCGATCAGCGCTTCCGACATCTGGTAATCGACCTGATGCCTGTGAATGTCGGACAAGCGGCTGCGATTGACGTACAGCGATCTGGCCTGATATTCCCAAGGCGGGCTGAATGCAAGGGATTCCGCCGAAATGTCTTCTGCCTTACTCGCCACAAAATACCCTGATTTATATTTCACTTCCACGATGCCATCCTCTAACAGCTGCTGATAAGCCTTCAATACCGTTAATCGATGAACCTTCAAACGCTCCGCCATAACCCTAACCGACGGCAGCTTGTCAGACTCCTTCCACTCCCCTGTTGCAATGCCCTTCGCAACGGTGTCGTAAACCAGCTGCTGCAATGTTCCTTTTCCTGCCTTTTCATCCATCATCGAAAGCTTCATCTGTTCTTTCCCCCTGATTTATTTGCAGGCGAATCTGTTCTATCAGACCCGAATCTGTTCTATTAACTACCTATTATAGTATAGAAAAAGGAGGATGCAGCATGATTATTTTTAACTACTTATTAATGTGCGCCATTTTCAGCACCACGTTTCTCGCCATCAAAATCGGCGTGGAGGCAGGACTGCCGCCATTTCTTTCGGCGGGGCTTCGGTTTCTTCTGGCGGGCGCCTTCATCTTCCTATGGATGATATTGCAGCGCAAGGCAAAACCGAGCCTGCTCCTGCGCAAGGAATTCCTTCTGATCGGGATGACCAGCACGTTTCTGACGTTTGCGACGCTGTATTGGGCCGAGCAGCATGTAGCTTCTGGCATTGCCGCCATACTGTCGGCTACGGGCCCTATGATGATCCTGATGATTCAATCCGTTGTCATGCGGAAGAAAGCCCGGCGCAGCGATTACTGGGGCTGTGCGGTCGGATTTGCGGGCGTGTGCGTGCTCATCATGCCCAAGCTGGCGATCGGGAGCGACCTCATCTGGATTCTGAGCTGCATGGTCATCCTTATAGGCGAAATCGGTTATAGCGTGGGCTCGCTTGCTACCCGCAAACTGTCCTTTGACATGCCGGATATCTCGCCGATTACGATCAATGCGGTGCAGATGATGCATGGGGGCTTGGCTTTATTGCTTCTATCCTTGTTCAGTGAACGCGGGCAATGGACTGGGCTGACAACGATGCCGGCCATAGGTTCGGTCTTTTATTTGACAATCGTCGGCTCGATGCTGGGCCATAGCCTGTATGCCTGGCTGCTAAAAGCGACGAATGCCTTTTTCCCGTCCACCTGGCTCTTCGTGTCGCCGATCATCGCGCTGGGACTCGGTGCATTTTTGTACGGCGAGACGATTTCATTTTATTCGGTCCTAGGCAGTTTGTTCATTATCTGCGGGATTCTGATCGTGAATCTGCCTGAGCTCAGGACACGTTTCATGTCGCGCCGCATGGCATCAAGCTCGGGATAAAGCGTGGCATGGTTCCTCGAATGAATGGGCATATGAAAACGGCTGCGACCCGTAATTCTCGTTACGTGTCACAGCCGTTATGCTATGTGATCCTACTGTTATGTTACGATTCCTAATCCACTTTGGCACGATAAGCATCCGCGGTCAGCAGTTTGCCTAGCGCTTCGTCCAGATCGCCCTCCACCTCTACCTCCATAATCCATCCGCCTTCATATGGCTCTCCGTTCACAAGCTCAGGCTGGTCTTCCAAGGAGGAATTCACTTTCGTAATGGTTCCGGAAACAGGGGAATACAGCTCCGAAACGGTTTTGACCGACTCAATGGTGCCGATGCTATCACCTGCAGAAACCGATGCGCCAGTCTCGGGAAGCTCTACGAATACGATATCGCCCAGCTGGCACTGCGCATGATCGGAAATACCGACGCGCACCACATTTCCATCAACCCTCAATGCCCATTCATGATCGTCGCTGTACACCAAATTCTCTCTGATTTCGCTCATTTTCGAATACTCCTCTTTTCTTAAAAATGAAATTAAGGTGAATGAAAAAAAGGACGCGAAAAAAGGCTTTCGCCTTCTCTCTGTCCTCGGTACCTGAGAGTTTGTGATCGGCCGCCTCATAACGGTTCGATCTTTCCCCTTGGGTGGCTTGCGCACTCTCCAGAGCTGCGTCGGATGGCGGTTCGTTTACCTGAGAGATTACTCGTCAGCCCGGCAGGCATAACGGTTTGCTCCTTCGGTGCCGCTCGGGTTATCCCCAACTCGTTAGCGGTCTCTCCCATCCATCGTCATTCGCATATTCGGTTGGCTTATTCTCCCACAGAATAAAACAGGGACGAGTCGATGTCAAGATTTCTAACAAAATTTTAAACATGAACATATTTTTTTATGAAATAAAGGTTGACACTTTATGGAGAGGCACGTTTATAATAATCACAAGAACGTAGGAAGATGACAACTCAATATGTATCGCGCGGATGATGGTAGCGGGAGAGATTACCGACAGACTGACAGGTAGCGCCGAAGGAGTAAGCCGGATCACGGTGAATCTCTCAGGCAAAAGGACCTTTACCGGACGCACCTCTGGAGAGAATTCTGAATAAAGAATCACCCACGGGGAAACTCACACACGCTTGACACAACACTAACATGACATGTGGGGTAACTCTCAGGTACAAAGGACAGAGCAGAAGGATTACGCAACGAGCGGGCTTTTTGGGCACGGCTTGTTATCCTTCTGTCTGTCCTTTTTTGGTGTTTCCCCGATTAACCATGCCAATTAAAGAGGTGAAGAGATGAGTTCATTACAACGTACACCGCTTTACCCGCTTTATTCCGATTTTCCTTCTACTCGCTGCATCGATTTCGGCGGCTGGGAATTGCCCGTGCAATTTTCCGGCATCGTGCAAGAACATGAAGCCGTACGCAAGCACGCCGGCCTGTTCGACGTCTCCCACATGGGTGAATTTATGATCAGCGGACAAGACGCCGAAGCTTTCATCCAGAACATGATCACGAATGACGTCACCCGAATTACGGTCGGTCAGGCCCAGTATACGCTAATGTGTGATGACAACGGCGGTACGGTCGATGACCTGCTTGTGTATAAACTGTCGTCGGATCGATTCATGCTGGTTGTGAATGCATCCAACATCGATAAGGATCTTCAGTGGCTTCATGAACACGTCACAGGTGATGTCGCCATCCGGAACGTATCCGCGGAGACGGCACTGATTGCACTCCAAGGACCTGCAGCCGAGAACATCTTGTCGAAGGCAACCTCGGAGACGCTCGGCGATCTCCCCTCCTTCCATTTTATCCAGAACGCGCAAGTATGCGGCCATGCCGCCTTGCTCTCACGGACCGGTTATACCGGAGAAGACGGCTTTGAAATCTATTGCTCCGCCGGGGATGCGCCGGATATCTGGAGAGGTCTGTTAACCGCGGGGGAAGACCATGGACTCATTCCGGCCGGACTTGGTGCACGCGATACGCTCCGCTTCGAGGCGAAACTGCCACTGTACGGACAGGAGCTTTCGAGCACGATCTCACCGCTTGAAGCCAGCCTCGGTTATTTCGTGAAGCTGGACAACGGCGATTTCATCGGACGGGAAGCGCTTCAGCAGCAGAAACAAGACGGTGTGCGGCGTAAGCTGGTTGGCATCGAGCTTATTGACCGCGGTATCCCGCGGTCCCATTACCCTGTATACAACGGTAATGGTGAACCGATCGGAGAAGTGACCAGCGGTACTCAATCTCCCTCGCTCAAGCGAAATCTCGGATTGGCCTTGATCGAAACCCCTTATGCAAGCTTGGATTCCGAAGTATGGGTCGAGATTCGCGGTAAGAAATTAAAAGCCAAAGTGGTTAAGACACCATTCTATAAAAGAGGAGCTGCCTTATCATGAAGCATCGTTACTTGCCTATGACAGATCAAGATCAGGCCGACATGCTTGCCGCCGTCGGAGCGGAGACCATCGAAGACCTGTTTGCCGATATCCCTAAATCCGTCCGATACAACGGCGTCCTCCCGATGTCGAAACGGCTGGGTGAGCCAGAGCTGCTGAAGCATATGCGCCGCTTGGCGGACCGCAATGCCGATTTCGACCGGTATACCAGCTTTCTCGGAGCCGGATTGTATGACCACCACATTCCCGTCGTCCTCAATCATGTGATTTCCCGCTCCGAATTTTACACGGCGTACACGCCATACCAACCGGAGATCAGCCAAGGCGAGCTGCAAGCGATCTTTGAATTTCAATCTTACATCTGTGAATTGACCGGCATGAAAGTAGCCAATGCCAGCATGTATGACGGTTCAACGGCACTGGCTGAGGCAGCGGCGCTTGCCAGCGGGGCAACCAAACGAAAGAGAATCGTTATTTCCCGAGCCGTTCACCCGGAAGCCCGGGAGATCGTTCTGACTTCGGCTCACGGCCTCGATCTGGAAGTCGTTGAAGTCGGCATCGTTAACGGCGTTACCGACCTGGATGCGCTCGCCGCTGCCGTTACGGATGACACGGCAGCCGTGCTTCTGCAATCGCCGAACTTCTTCGGCTGCATTGAGGACGTGAGATCGATCGAGCCCTTGGTTCATGATCAAAAAGCATTGCTCGTGCTGAGCGTAAACCCGCTGTCGCTTGGGCTGCTCGAATCCCCTGGCGTGCTTGGGGCCGACATCGTTGTCGGCGATGCCCAGCCGCTCGGCATTCCTGCCTCTCTCGGCGGGCCGACCTGCGGATTCTTTGCGGTATCCGAACCGCTGATGCGCCGTATTCCCGGCCGGATCGTGGGCCAAACCGTCGATAAGGACGGTAAGCGCGGCTTTGTGCTGACGCTGCAGGCACGGGAACAACATATTCGCCGGGAAAAAGCAACGTCGAACATCTGCTCGAATCAGGCACTGCTCGCGCTGTGTGCCTCCGTTTATATGTCTACGCTGGGTAAAGCCGGCATGCAGGAGGCAGCGCTTCTGAATGTGCGCAAATCCCATTACGCTGCCGACCTCGTCGCCAAGGGCTCCTTATCTCTCCCATTCAGCTCTCCGTTCTTCAATGAATTCGTAGTGAAGCTGCCGGATGGAACGAACGTGAAGGAGGTCAACTCGAAGCTGCTGGAGGCCGGTTATATCGGCGGCTACGATCTAGGCTCTTCGTACCCTGAGCTTCATGGATGCATGCTGATCGCCGTGACCGAACGGCGGACGAAGGAAGAAATCGACCAGTTTATTGGTGAATTGGAGGCGATTGTATGAAACCGGAAAAAGCCTTGATATTTGAACTCAGCAAGCCCGGCCGGGTCGCCTATTCTCTGCCCGAATGCGACGTACCGGAAACCGACGCCGCTTCATTCATACCGGAGAGCCTGCTGCGCAGCAAACCAGCCGAACTGCCGGAGGTTTATGAGGTGGANGTCATCCGTCATTATACCGAGCTGTCGCGACGGAATTTCGGCATCGATAACGGTTTCTATCCGCTCGGCTCATGCACGATGAAATACAATCCGAAGATTAACGAGGATGTTGCCCGTTTTGCCGGTTTTGCCAAGATTCATCCGTACCAGCCTGAGGAAAGCATTCAGGGCGCACTGGAGCTGCTGTATACCCTACAGAACGACTTGGCCGCATTGACCGGCATGGATCAAGTAACGCTGCAGCCTGCTGCGGGTGCCCATGGCGAATGGACGGGGCTGATGCTGATTCGCGCCTACCATGAGAGCCGCGGCGAGAAACGCACCAAGGTCATCGTACCCGACTCCTCTCACGGCACGAACCCGGCCAGCGCAACGGTAGCCGGTTACGACACGATCACGATTAAATCCAATGAACGGGGCATGGTGGATCTGGATGCCCTCCGCGCCGTCGTTGGTGAGGATACGGCGGCCCTGATGCTGACGAACCCGAGCACGCTTGGCCTGTTCGAGGAGCAGATCGTGGAAATTTCGGAAATCGTGCACGACGCCGGCGGTCTGCTGTACTATGACGGAGCCAATTCCAACGCCATCATGGGAATTACCCGACCAGGCGACATGGGCTTTGACGTGGTCCATCTCAACCTGCACAAAACGATGAGCACACCCCATGGCGGAGGCGGTCCCGGCGCAGGCCCTGTCGGCGTGAAAAGCCTGCTGGTCCCGTTCCTGCCGAAACCGATCGTGTCCAAGCGCGAAGACGGCACCTTCTACTGGGATTACGAGCGTCCCCAGTCGATCGGCCGCGTGAAGGCGTTCTATGGCAACTTCGGCATTCTGGTTCGTGCCTATGCTTATATTCGCACCTATGGACCGGAAGGACTTCGCCGCGTCTCTGAGCTCGCCGTGCTGAATGCGAACTACATGATGCATCGTTTGGCTCCTTATTACGAAGTGGCCTACCCGGGCCTATGCAAGCACGAATTCGTGCTGTCCGGCAGAAAGCTGAAGGAGTACGGCGTGCGAACCCTGGACGTTGCCAAGCGGCTGCTCGATTTCGGCTATCATCCGCCAACCATCTATTTCCCGCTCAACGTGGAGGAATGCATCATGATCGAGCCGACCGAAACGGAGAGCAAAGAAACGCTGGACAGTTTCATTGACACAATGATCCAGATCGCAAAAGAAGCCGAGTCTACGCCGGACGTTGTCATTAACGCCCCTTACACCACAGTTGTGAAGCGACTGGACGAAACGACGGCCGCGCGCAAACCGGTACTAAACTGCACCTGCGGTTAGCGCGGGAGTTGATCCGTTATAATAGCTTAACAGCTACCGACATGCTTTCTGAGAAGGCAGACCGCATACAGCGGCTGTTTTCTTGCAAGCTAAAGATTAGATGTGGTGCGTCTCTGAAATTCATGCTCTCTTCTCTATAGAGAAAGGGTGTCCCTCGCCGTAGCAGCGGCTGTAGGGACACCCTTTTTATGTTAAATAATATAAGTATAATGCATCCGATGGATCTTAGACACAGCAACAGCCCACTTGCCTTGCCGTCATATGAAGCTCTGACACCCCAAGGACTTGGGCTGGCCTTGTCCATCTATCTCAATAAACCTACGGTCATTTCTGGTACTACTCATGCCAACGATTCAGCATCGCTCAGTGGCTCAGAATTTGGACCATATCAATTCTCCGCTAACGGCATCAATAAATTCCAAAAGATACTCTGATTCGCTTACTCCTGTTTTTGCTCGTCTCTTGTATACGGGATCATAGATTAACCGGTAGTGTGCCGTGCCGTCATCACCATCCATATGCCAACTGAGCGACACATCCAGCTGTTCCGCATATCGTGCGAGTGCCGATGACGCAGAAACCGCAGCCTTAAACTGGCAAGCCTCCAGTTCACGGATTTTCTCGTGAGACACACTGCGGTAGAGAAGCACTTCTCCCGTAATCGTGCTTACGCAAATATTTACACGCTCCAAACGTACCCGGTATTGATCGATATATAACGGCAAGTGGAAGAATTCNCGATCCAACGGCTCAGCTTCGCCCTCATCTTCCTCTTGCTCACTGTGCGTTATCCCGGCTTCCCAATCCCATTTCACTTCCAGCCGCAAATACTTGGCGTATGAAGGAAAAAATCTCTGCAAGAACAGCTCTGCTCGTTCCCANCATTGCTCGCGAGAAAGCACCGTCTCTCCGTCGGAGCTCTCAGGTTTATAATGGTACGCCTCTAAGCTGCCTGTGGCCTTATCGACATGTATCATGTAAGCTGCTTGAAGATTGCGAAGCGTATTTCCCCACCGCCGTTCAAAATATCGGTCCACCGATAACGGATCGGTCGCCGATTGATCCGCTTCATCCTCGTTCATATCGCTTTTATCAAAGTACAATAAAATCAGGTTTTGATCGTCTCCCCTAGGCTTATCCAGAACATACCGCTCCGTATCAATGCCCAACTGGGCCTCCCAGAATGGAATTAAATCTGAATTTTCATCTGAGCTTGAATGTTCGGTTCCGGTCCTTGATGGGAGAACCGGCTTAACGGTATAGGCGTTATCTGAATTACCGGGATCCGCAGGCGTGATTGAAACAGTCGGCGGCAGCAAATCATGCTGCAGGTTATGTAAGGGTTCACCCGTAACGGCATCGATCTTACGACGCCCCTGAATCGGTTCATAAACCAGCCGATGCTGATCTTCTTCCCCCTCCATGTCATATATAGAGGGATACAGTGTGGTTATGATGGGCTGCATCTCCATATCCTGAAGAATCCTTTGCTTCGCAGCCTCCGCACTAACGAGCCTGTCCGGCCAAACCGGCAGCTCCATTACCGGGAATTCTTTCGCCTTGTAAAGCACGATATTGAAATCGGCGTCAAGCCGGACCTCACAACCTGAGCTCGGCAGCGGCAATCCGCCGGCCTCGGCCCTAAACCCAATCTCAATATAGTTTCGTTTGATCTCTGATCGAATCCAGGTAAGCGCTGCATAATTCGGATGATGCCGGATCATGAACGTTTTAGCTATGTCCGTTGCCTGCTCCATGGTACGTCCTGCCNCTATCGTCCTTCCCAATCTCGTGTCATCACGCTCTTGATCGATCTGAAGCCTCATCAGCTGACCGGTCTCCAGGCTTAATGAAACCTCAATTCGGCTGTTCTCGGATTGAGGGTCCTCCCAGATAAACGTTCTCTCTTTTTCATCGAACCCCTTAGGGGTGTTATCCTCCATAACAAGTTCATAATGCTCGGGTATGAAGGTGATCGTTCCCGCAGCTGCCCGTAGTGCCTGGACATCCATGGTCATATGCCGCTTCGCCTCCTTCTCTATTAGAAAGCTCTATTATATGATATAAAGTATATAATTATATACGGCTTACTTCTACCAAGCTGACAATTTACGAAAGATGCGGTGATCGAATGAGTAACCCGACACATAGCCTGGATGTTAACCAGTATCTTGACCGTATTGGATATACGGGCCCGATTGTGAACAGCGCTTATATGCTCGCCAGACTGCAGGAGCAGCATGTACATACCGTCCCCTATGAAAATCTCGATATCCTTGACCGAATTCCGCTGTCCCTGGATATTCCCCATCTCTACGATAAAATCGTCACCCGCCATCGCGGCGGCTATTGCTTCGAGCTCAATGCGTTGTTTGGCTGGCTGCTGCAGGAACTGGGCTTTAAGGTCACTCATTATTTCGGTCGCTTCTGGCGGGATGAGACCGATACGCCTGCTAAGCGGCGGCATCATATCCTGCAGGTGGATATCGAAGACCAGCGATATATAGCCGACGTCGGAGTGGGAGGCGCCGGACCTCGCCACCCTTTGGAGTTGGTAGATGGCCTGGAACAAACCCAGGGGAACGAAACCTACCGGCTGGTTCAGACCGAGGCTTATGGCTGGATGCTCGAGGAGTGGAAAAAAGATGCCTGGGATCCGGTATTCTCTTTTACGGAAGAACCTAACTTACCGAAAGATTTCATCACCACCTCTTTCTGGTGCGAGCATGCCTCTGATTCGCCGTTTAATAAAACGGCCCGGGTATCCATACGTACCGCTGAAGGCAGAAACACCGTGGATGACGGCGAGTTCAGAATCTACAAGTCCGGCGGCGTCCACACCTTTAAACCGGGAAATCCACAGGAATATGCCGAAGCGCTTCATACTTATTTCGGTATCCCTATCGATAAATAACAATAAACCGGGCCTTCCCTAGCAGGGAGCCCGGTNTTTACGATTAATATTCAATTTTTCGCTCCGCAGAGNTCCACGCTTGGAATGGCAGCAAATAATCCGCTGTCCGAACCTGCTTCATAGGGATGGAACGCTGATCCATCGGCATGGCGATTTCATCGTATATGAAATGATCATCAAACCCGATCTCNGCCGCATCCTGTTTCGTGCTTGCATAATAAACGGCATCGGGCCTTGACCAGTAGATCGCCCCCAGGCACATCGGACAGGGTTCACAGCTGGTATAGATCGTGCAACCTTTCAATTGAAAATCCTCTAAATGCAGGCAGGCTTCCCGTATGGCTTGCACCTCGGCATGAGCGGTAGGGTCGTTCAGCGCAGTAACCAAATTACGGCCCCTGCCAATCACTTGACCATCCTTAACCACAATCGCCCCAAACGGACCTCCCTCCACATGCTGAACGTTTCGATGGGCTTCTGCAATCGCCTGATGCATCCAGTACTCATGATTATGTTCGCTCATTATGTACAGCTCCCTTCCCATGTTCATCCCGATCCCGGTGTGCGTATTCAAACCACGCTGATCGACCGGGCGGCTAACTC
>Ga0055538_1000611_pt1 | contig 11686 bp, 12 predicted proteins | sample AraplaCvi_mLB_r2_2_FD_55038 | JGI IMG/M metagenome (GOLD analysis project Ga0055538, IMG submission 55038) | Arabidopsis root microbial communities from North Carolina, USA - plate scrape CL_Cvi_mLB_r2 | ecosystem: Host-associated > Plants > Roots > Endosphere | place: USA: North Carolina | reverse complement strand
GAAGCGAAATATCTTTACGGCCTGGTGGAAGTTCCTTTGGAGCTTATCAAAACAGGAATTGGCATCGAGGAAAAAATCAATATGCTGCTGGCTCAAACAGTCGCCCAAGTGCTGGATAAAGCCGGTTACAACGGTGCTGTAGATGGATTTACCGGTATCTTCAACGAAGACATTCAGAAACTGGACATTACAGAAGCTAACTATGATGAAGTTCTGAAGGGTGTGAAAGCAGTAGCGAAGCAAAACGGCACCCCAACAAGCCTGATCTACTCGACCGATACCATGTATGACATCGAAACAGCCAAGGACGCAAACGGTCAATACCTGGCTGCACCTAAGTTCTATAACGACATTACTAAAAATTCTACAAATCAGTTGCCTAACAACCAGATTCTAGTTGGTGACCTTACTCAGATTTACGTTGGCTTGTTGCAAGACATGCAAATTGAAATTAGCACCCACTACGGATTTAACAAAGGTACTGTTGGGATCCGCGTCATGTGGTACGGTGATGTGAACGTTGCAAGACCAAACCACCTGGCATTGTTGACGGTGGCCTAAAATGAATGACACTCAATTGCTTAAGGATGTGAAGGATTATCTTCGCGTTGATGGCAATGAACAGGACTCAAATTTAACGGGGTTAATTACCGCAGCAAAGGACTATATCGAAGGGGCTACGGGGAAGGATTTCACCTTCTCCCCGATGGAAGTCCTTTGTGTGAAATTGCTCCTGATTCATTGGTTTGATAAACAAGTGAAGACTATCCCTCATGGCGTAGATAGTCTGCTCATGAAACTGCAATACTAGGGGGCTTCACATATGGATTCCAGCAAATTGAACCGAAGAATCACGGTCCAGGAGTACAAGGGCGGTACCGATGATGCCGGTTTTCCAACCCCACCAGTATGGACAGACATCGTTACACTATGGGCCGATCGGGAGCCTTTAAGCGGTAAAGAATTCTTTGCGGCTGCAGCTGTCCAGGCTGAGAACACAGTTCGATTCCGAATAAGGTACCGTAAAGGCATAAATACAAAAATGAGGATTCTGCACGATGGGTTCACCTACGAAATATATGCTGTCCTGGACGATGTTCGGGGGGATCGTACCGAGACGCATATCATGACCAAACAAAAGGTATGACGTGGCTTTCAGCTGCGTCTTTTTTTTATTTAATTAATCCCATAAAAAACACTTTACTTTTAGTAACTTTAAATATATACTTTAGGTAACTTAAAGTATAGGAGGTGTTATTGAATGGTTAGTGGCGGCGTATGTGAACGTTGCGGAAGCACTAACGATGTAGTTAGTTTTAACATCGGAAAAGAGAAGCATGAATTGTGTATCGATTGCCGAGTGAAGTTTCTCGGTCGCCCTTCGATCGGAGTCACTAAAAAGGTTTCTGTTACATTGTCACAGGATGATTGGGATTGGGTAGACAAACAAGGCAGCAGGTCGGAGGCGTTCAGAAATTTGGTTCGTAATGCACGAAATCATAACAATCAGTCTTAGTAGGCACCACCAGACGAACAGAAACGAGGTTTTAAGGCTTGTTTGGTCGGTAACTAATAGTTAAACACCTGAAGGGAGGTGAACGCGTTTAAAATGCTCCCTAGGCTCTTTAAAATCGATTCTAGTAAACGATATACTCTAGTGCTAGAATTAGAGAAACGAAAAAAGCACCCAGCTTTGGTCGGNGCAGGTGCTCTTCGTTAAAAACTATAAGGAGAAGTGTTTCTTCTTTAGCTTTATTTTGTTGCATCCATTGTAACAAGATAAGGACCAGAAGACAACACTTTCCCACCTAAGGAGAGTGTTTTTTTAATGGCAAAAATGCAGGAAAAGACCAATACCATCATTCGGACCAGCAAACGTGAAAATCCATATGTGATGATCGACAAATACGGATTGAACGATGAACGTCTATCCTGGAAAGCTAAAGGCCTATTAGCTTACCTTCTTTCAAAACCGGATGATTGGCAAGTTTACGAATCGGATCTGATTAAACGTGCAGCTGATGGACGTGATTCAGTTAGAACCGGTTTGCGTGAATTAGAGAAGTTTGGCTATTTGTCCAGGCGGCAGATCCGAGGGGAAAACGGTAGCTTCGGACACATGGAATATATCGTGTATGAAAGACCAATAACCCTTGATGATACTGAGGAAATCACCGCAGACGGAAAATCCGTTCACGGTGAAAATATACCGCAGACGGAAAATCCGTCGACGGGAAAACCGACGCCGGAAAACCCACCACTACTAATTAATGATTGTACTAAGAATGATATAAATATGATTGATTGTATGGGCGCACCGGCAGAAATCGCCGTTGCTTCAGAATCGGTTTCAAATGAGATTTATGAGACATTACAAACCCAAGCACCAAAACATTGCTATATGCAAGGGATGCCATTGGGAACAGGATACATAAATGAAATTTACATCATGCTGCTGAACCAGTTCCCTAATCAACTTGCCCCTGAAGTAGTGACCATTGCTTGTGAGCTTTACTTTAATCGAGCTTGCTGCGTTACCATTCCTGAAGGTGTAGTCATGGCCGTGGATATTCAAAACCCGGTAGGCTTCTTCCAGAACTGCTATAAGGACGCGATCAAGCAATACAAGGCACAAAGAAATAGGAAGTCATAAGGAGGGATGACCATGGAAGACACTTGGTTCCCGGTCAACTCTTGGGTTATCGAAGACGAAAAATTCAAAACTCTTACAGCTACTGAAAAATTATATTTCTGGACTGTATTAAGTGAATTCAACATTGTCGATGGAGAGTTTTATAAATCAGACATGTGGTTTGCTGCATTCCTTAATCTTAGTCTGGAAAAAATACGCAAGGCCAGAGCGAAGCTAGCAAAGGGCAACTGGATCAAGATGGTTCCGGGCAGAAAAATAAGGGGCCGCAACTTAGCGACTACCTACCAGAATGTTTCAGGTGCCGAAATCGTGGAAGGTGAGCAGTTCATCCAAATAGACCGGACCACATTCTATAGGCTAATCGACTATGTTCGTTGGGATCGGCTTAAACATGAAGATGTCGTGTCCTTCGTCTATATTAATTATTTTGTCAAAAGAAAATATGGGGATGGTAATTCTGTTCTGAAGAGTGAATTCAGAGAGATCAGCAACATGCCCCAAGCAACTGCTAGCATTTCAAGATTACACAAAACTTTTAGATTTAAGGGTGACAAGGAATTGTTCACCTACGAAGAAAGATATAGATCGTTGTATTTCGGTGAGATCAAGACAGTTATGTTCGAAAAAGGACAAGTGGAAAACCGCGAAAAAGAGATAGATAAAAAGATCGATGAAATTCGCGCCAAGGCAAGTGGGATACAGGCAAAAGACTTGGCTCCACTCTTTGACCAACTTTATAAGAACTGGTATGACGAGGATCCAGTTTATTCAGCTGAAAATATCAAGAAACTCGAGCGACTTGGTGAGCCATTTAAAGTAGCTGCTGGATTAGAGAAGTATTTCAAAAGTGAGCTATCAGCGACAACAAAAAAACACTCGTTGCCTTGGTTTATTAGTAATGCAAGAAAGTTCATGTAAGTGGTACGAGTAAGTAGTATGCAGTAGGTAGTATGTAGTAAGTGGTACGAGTAAGTAGTATGAATTGAAGAGATTGACACCTTCCATCTATCGATTTCATACTACCCATTTAATAATCTTTTATAAATTAAATAAAGGCCATAGAGGACATAGATACCGCGCACTCTTTTTTTGAAAAAATAATAAAACAACACCCCTAAGACCTTGGACAGTTGTAGGAGTGTTGTTCAAACGAAATACCAGACAAGTGGTATTCATAAAAAGTCTATCACCTGTCTGGAACACAGACAAGGGAGAGATATAAATGAAATATTCAAATATGGCAAGTACAGCAAACCTTTGGAGCGCGATTCAAACAAGTAAGACCCGGAAAAAGGGTAATGATGAAGACCTATACTTCGCTGAAGAAATGTATGAATCCGGTATGAGGTACGTTATCGAGGAAATGGCATCCCAGCGCTATCGTGAGCAACCATATGATACAAAGAAGGATCTATCTGAAGAAAGACAAGAAGCCGTCAGTAAAGCTGCTGCAATCGCTGGACAACTTCGTTCCATGCTGACAGAGGAACAGTATGCCTTAGTGAGAGAACTGGAAGACGAACTTTGCTCTGATCAATCCTATGCTGAAGAAGAACAGTATATAAAGGGATTCTATGAAGGATACAAATACGTAAAGGAACTTCAGTAACAAACACCGAATAAATAGGGCAATACAAAGGCGAGGGGTGGAAAACGCATGAATGACGCTATAGAGTTCGTTTACACATCTAAGGAAGTCAGCACAAGCGTAGGCATTGCAACGTCTACCCTTCGGACCTGGTGCTTAAAACTAGAAGCAGCCGGTTACACATTCAAACGAACAGATGACGGGAAACGCATGTTTTTTGAACGCGATATCACAGCGTTACGGAACATGAAAGAGTTATTGGATAAAAAGCACTCAGCGGAATATGCCGTTGAGCAAGTAACCAATAGATTCAATACGAAGACGCATAGCGTCACTGAGGATGACAGCGAAGAGGTGGCTATTAGTGCGGTAACACCCACAGTCGAACCGCGTCACCTTAGAGCGTCTGATTTAATAAACGAGATTAGACAGGTATTGCAAGAGGAAGTACGTCAGGAAATTGCTTCAGCTATGGAAGAACAGAACAAGAAAATCGAGGAACATATTAACCGCAGGGATCAACAGATAACGGAAGTACTTAGAGAGATCCAGGCAGAGCGAAAAAAGAAATGGTGGCAAAAGCTATTTTGAGGGCAGCTCAACTTTGAGCATACCCCGAGGTTCCCCGAAAATTGCGTAGTAGCTTTGAAAGTCGTTCAACTGTCGTGAATTTCACGATTCGCTAGGTCGGCACCATTTCGTGCTTACCGTCAAATTGACGGGAACCTTTGAAGATGACTGGACGGACCGTCTACCCCTTTAGAAAACGGAAAATTGCGTTCTCAAATACTGTTTCGTACGAATATCGTTCTAAGGGCCACTAACATTACGTTGGTGGCTTTTTTTGTATCTTAAATGCGAATACGTGTTCTTTTAATGGGTTATATGATAGTATATAACTATAAGGTTATATGTTAATTATAGGTTTTGCCTATAAGAGAGGAAGAAGGTGATTTCATGAAGCTATTCGGATGGTTTGAAAAGCGAAACGCCGTAGCCACAAGTGGCAATTACGATGTGTTCACAAACAGCACTTTGGTTTCAAACTACGCCAGCGAAATGGTTAACGCTGATACAGCCCTACAAGTCCCACCATACGCCAGTGCGGTCAATCTGCTATCAACATCCATAGCCAAGCTATCAAGGCACGTATACCGGGATGGAGAGCGCATAAAGGGCCACAACATTGAAAAGTTACTACGAAACCCTAATGAATTGATGGATGGATACACGTTGTTCCAACAAGCCGAAATGAACCGGCTGCAGGAGGGCAACTGTTACATCAACATTCAACGTAATGCACAAGAGATAGCCGTTCGGCTGGTACTTATAAATCCAGCGTTCGTATCTATCGCAATCGAGGGGGACAGTTACACATACATTGTCACCATGAATGGAGTGACCACAAAGGTAAGGCCGATCGACATGATCCATGTTCGTGGCAATGTACACGATCACCTGAAGGGACGGGGAATGCCTACGATCCTAAAGGAACAACTAGGCCTATGGCTTGCAGCTCAGAAGCATCAGGCAATCTACTTTGCGTTAGGGGGCAACCCTACCAGTATCCTAAGCACTGATGAAAAACTGAGTGAAGAGAAACGCACATTGGTGAGGGAAGCATGGGAACGCCTGAATGGTAATGCCAACAGGCATAGGGTAGCTGTCATAGATGGGGGCTTTAGATACAACAGCCTAGCCCACAACTGGCAGGAGCTAGAGATGAATGCACTATACGATCAGCTCACTAAACAGATAGCCAGTGCCTTCAACCTACCAGGCTTCATGATAGGTCAGGATGGTAACAAGAACACATACGCGAACGTGGAGAGTCAGAGCATGCAGTTCCTACAACAAGCCCTGATGCCTAGCCTAGTAGCATGGGAGTACCAACTACAAAAGATACTCGGGTACCACAGTGAGTTCTATATCCGTCACAACTATGAATCATTATTACGCGCAGACAGTAAGACAAGAGCCGAACGCATCAAGACATTGATCGATGCCGAGGTGCTGACCGTAGAGGAAGGGCGCGAGTACGAGGGATTACCAAAAACCAGCCCGTCAAAGGTGAAACATGATAAAGAAGCCATGTAACCAACCAGGATGTAAAGAACTGATACCAACCACACAGAAGCCAGGTTATTGCACCAGACACAAGAAGGAGCAATGGAAAGCGCAGGACATGCGCCGGGATCCACTAGCCAAGAAATTCTATGCCAGTGCACAGTGGAAGCGTCTGAGGGAACAGGTTCTGAGGGCAAATGATTATCTATGTCAGATGTGCATACAGGTCGAGATACTAGAACCGGCTGTCACAGTTCACCACACCGTACCGATCAGGGAGAACTACAGCCTGAGAGCTGAATGGACTAACTTGGTCCCGTTGTGTGAGGGATGCCACAACCAAATGCACAAAGAAAAAGGCGGCAATCACTGAAAACTTTTTCGTTTTTTCCTGAGCAAAAGACGAGGGGACCGGCGAGGGGTCTTCCTTGAAAAAAATGTGACTGTAAATATTTCTGAAAGGTGGTGATACAGGCGTGGCGTTACCAGTGAAAGCAGAGCATAAAAAGCGAAGGATAGCCAATGAAACTAGGCAATCCCTTCAGGAATCCGAAGACAAAATGAATGCGGCCCTTCACAGTCCAAATTTGGACCCACCATCGTGGTTGTGTGCTGCAGGGAAGAAAAAGTTCCGCAAATACGTTGAGCAGCTGACCGCAGTCAATATGATAACCGGTTTAGATGTCGAGTGTTTGGCAGAGCTGTGCAACATGCAAGTGCGATCGTTGCAGATGGAAAAGTTAATCCGGAAGCAAGGCCTTATGATCGGTGACAAGCTCAACCCTTTAGTACAGGAGCAACGGCAGACACTCAAAGTGATCTACAGTTATCAGGCTAAATTGGGGCTCAATCCTAGTGACCGGCTGCGCTTTGTAAAACCGGACAGTGAAGAAGTTGACGAACTCGAGGCGTTTAGAGATGAGTTATAGCGCCGTAATTGATAACCCAACAGATGAGTACATCGATAACGCGTCCGCAGACGCCCGTTTTTGCCCTACAACGCGGTTTGCGCTTGATGTGGTAGCTAAACGAGTGAACGCAGGGAAAACGCTCATACAAGCCTGTGAACGGCACCTAAACGACCTTCGTCAAAGTGAAGACGGTTGGGAATACGAGTTCGACCGAAAAAAGGCACAACATGTCTTTGATTTCTTTGCAAAATACGCCTGTCACAGTCAAGGGGAGTTAGCCGGTCAGCCGATCAAGTTGGAAGGTTGGCAACATTTCATTCTTGGGAGCTTGATGGGATGGGTTAGCAAATCAACCGGCAACCGTAGATTCACGCTGAACTATACGCAAATTGCGAGGAAGAACGGGAAGAGCTTGCTTTCCAGTGGCTTGTCACTCTACATGTTCATGATCGATAAGGAACCAGGCGCTCAATGCTACTGTGCTTCAGTAAAACGGGACACGGCAAAGATCGTCTGGACGGATGCAATGCGGATGATTCGTTCATCACCTGCGCTACGTAAAAACGTCAAGATTCAGGAGAGTCTTGGGGCCATGCGGTATAAAAATTCCGTATTTAAGGCACTGAGCGCAGACAAAGGGCAGGACGGTTTGAATATTCACTTCTGCAGCATCGATGAATATCACCTGTTTAAGACGAACGACATGTTTGATGTAATCGTGTCCGGTACACAAGCACGGCGGCAGCCTTTAGTCTTCATCATCACAACAGCCGGTGAGAGTCGGGGCGGTACAAGTCCATGCTACAACATGTACGAATACAGCAAACGGATTCTGTCGGGAGTGATTGAGAATGACAATATGTTCATCTTCATCGCTGAGATGGACGAGGGAGACGCCTGGGACGACCCTAGAGCGTGGCAAAAGGCTAACCCTAACCTAGATGTCTCTGTGAAGCTTGAAGCCCTTAAACAGGCGTTTATGAGGGCTAGAGACAACCCCGGAGAACTAGCCAACTTCCAAACGAAGCATTTGAACATGTGGCTGTCACGGAAAGATGCATATTTCCCGGTGGATCGGTGGGGAGACTTTCAAACTCCAAAATTGGAGGGTGACCAACCAGCATACATAGGGGTGGACCTTTCCAGTAAGCACGACCTTACAGCAGTCAGCGCAGTCATTCCTTTAATCGATGGAAGATACGTCATCATAAACCGGTGCTTCATTCCTGAAAATCGAATCGATGCCAAAGAACGTTTGGACAAGGTTCCATATCGCCGGTGGATCCGGGAAGGATGGTTAACGCCAACACCTGGTGATGTGGTGGACGTAGAATTCATTTTTAAATACATCACAGAAGAGTTGGCCAATCAGTGGAAAATCTCATTGGTTGCCTGTGACCCTTGGAACGCTACGGCACTCATGACGATGTTGGCGAATGAAGGATTCGAAGTTGTAGAGGTTCGGCAAGGTTACAAGTCGTTGTCTGAAGCCATTAAGTTCACACATGAACTGATGCTAACCGGCAAATTCATTCACGGGAATAATGAGCTGCTGAAATGGTGTACATCGAACGCAGTTCCAAAATATGACGCGAATGAGAATGTTGTTCTGGACAAGAGCCAGAGCATTAACCGAATCGATGCGATAGCAGCCACTATAACCGCAATGACACAAGCCATGATGCATTTTAATAACGACAACTTGGACAGCCATATAACCGGCGAATGGTCGATATGGTAGGTTTTCGCCAAATCCGGGGAAAACTCATCCCTCAATTTTGAGGAGTCAAATCAGAAAGGATGAAAAGTATGTTGAATGATTTAGAAAAACGCGCACTTCCTGAAACATTGGAATGCCGCAGCGAAGGCGAAAAGTTGACCATCTCAGGTTACGCCATTCGATACAACGAACGCAGCGAACCATTGGAATGGGGGTTCCATGAAGTAATTAAGCCGGGAGCATTTGCAGAGAGCATTTCAAAGCGTAATATCCTTGGCCTTTACAACCATGACACCAGGGAGCTGCTTGGAACAACCAAAGCCAACACGCTGCGCCTGGAAGATCGTTCAGACGGTCTACACTTTGAACTGGACCTTCTGCCACAGCATGAGACACTTTACAACCTGGTAAAGCGTGGCGACCTTGCGAACTGTAGTTTTGGATTCAAATGTGACAAGGATCGATTCACGCACCAGGACGCTACAGACCTTCGTGAAGTTGAAAAAGGGACACTGTTCGAAATCAGCTTGGTTCCTTTGCCGGCTTATCCTACCACTTCAGTAAGTGCAAGAAGCTTGGAAGAATACAAAAAATTTAAGGGGGAAAATGAAATGGAAAACAAAGAAAAGAAACAAGAGCAACGTGAGGAAATCGGAATCGGTGCAGCTGTCGGAGGATCCACAAAATTGAGTGAAGAAGTTCGCTGCTATCTACCAGGTGAGAAAATGGCTCCTGAAGAGCGTAATGAGGTAACCGTAGGCGGTTTGATTCGTGGTTATGTAACCGGTAAATATACGGAAGCAGAGCAACGCATGATGACGACCACAACGAATGGCGGTAACTTCCTTGTTCCTCATGCAATCCTCAATCAACTGATTGACCTGGCGCGTAATAATTCAGTTCTGCTTTCAAACGCCACTATGGTGGACATGAAGAACAACAAAACGGTGTCCGTTCCTAAAGTCATTGCAGATCCTACAGCGCATTTCAAAAAGGAAGGCGAGGTTATCAACCCAAGCGATCCGACATTTGGAGAAGTACGCCTGGAAGCGAAATATCTTTACGGCCTGGTGGAAGTTCCTTTGGAGCTTATCAAAACAGGAATTGGCATCGAGGAAAAAATCAATATGCTGCTGGCTCAAACAGTCGCCCAAGTGCTGGATAAAGCCGGTTACAACGGTGCTGTAGATGGATTTACCGGTATCTTCAACGAAGACATTCAGAAACTGGACATTACAGAAGCTAACTATGATGAAGTTCTGAAGGGTGTGAAAGCAGTAGCGAAGCAAAACGGCACCCCAACAAGCCTGATCTACTCGACCGATACCATGTATGACATCGAAACAGCCAAGGACGCAAACGGTCAATACCTGGCTGCACCTAAGTTCTATAACGACATTACTAAAAATTCTACAAATCAGTTGCCTAACAACCAGATTCTAGTTGGTGACCTTACTCAGATTTACGTTGGCTTGTTGCAAGACATGCAAATTGAAATTAGCACCCACTACGGATTTAACAAAGGTACTGTTGGGATCCGCGTCATGTGGTACGGTGATGTGAACGTTGCAAGACCAAACCACCTGGCATTGTTGACGGTGGCCTAAAATGAATGACACTCAATTGCTTAAGGATGTGAAGGATTATCTTCGCGTTGATGGCAATGAACAGGACTCAAATTTAACGGGGTTAATTACCGCAGCAAAGGACTATATCGAAGGGGCTACGGGGAAGGATTTCACCTTCTCCCCGATGGAAGTCCTTTGTGTGAAATTGCTCCTGATTCATTGGTTTGATAAACAAGTGAAGACTATCCCTCATGGCGTAGATAGTCTGCTCATGAAACTGCAATACTAGGGGGCTTCACATATGGATTCCAGCAAATTGAACCGAAGAATCACGGTCCAGGAGTACAAGGGCGGTACCGATGATGCCGGTTTTCCAACCCCACCAGTATGGACAGACATCGTTACACTATGGGCCGATCGGGAGCCTTTAAGCGGTAAAGAATTCTTTGCGGCTGCAGCTGTCCAGGCTGAGAACACAGTTCGATTCCGAATAAGGTACCGTAAAGGCATAAATACAAAAATGAGGATTCTGCACGATGGGTTCACCTACGAAATATATGCTGTCCTGGACGATGTTCGGGGGGATCGTACCGAGACGCATATCATGACCAAACAAAAGGTATGACGTGGCTTTCAGCTGCGTCTTTTTTTTATTTAATTAATCCCATAAAAAACACTTTACTTTTAGTAACTTTAAATATATACTTTAGGTAACTTAAAGTATAGGAGGTGTTATTGAATGGTTAGTGGCGGCGTATGTGAACGTTGCGGAAGCACTAACGATGTAGTTAGTTTTAACATCGGAAAAGAGAAGCATGAATTGTGTATCGATTGCCGAGTGAAGTTTCTCGGTCGCCCTTCGATCGGAGTCACTAAAAAGGTTTCTGTTACATTGTCACAGGATGATTGGGATTGGGTAGACAAACAAGGCAGCAGGTCGGAGGCGTTCAGAAATTTGGTTCGTAATGCACGAAATCATAACAATCAGTCTTAGTAGGCACCACCAGACGAACAGAAACGAGGTTTTAAGGCTTGTTTGGTCGGTAACTAATAGTTAAACACCTGAAGGGAGGTGAACGCGTTTAAAATGCTCCCTAGGCTCTTTAAAATCGATTCTAGTAAACGATATACTCTAGTGCTAGAATTAGAGAAACGAAAAAAGCACCCAGCTTTGGTCGG
>Ga0055538_1000608_pt1 | contig 11708 bp, 9 predicted proteins | sample AraplaCvi_mLB_r2_2_FD_55038 | JGI IMG/M metagenome (GOLD analysis project Ga0055538, IMG submission 55038) | Arabidopsis root microbial communities from North Carolina, USA - plate scrape CL_Cvi_mLB_r2 | ecosystem: Host-associated > Plants > Roots > Endosphere | place: USA: North Carolina | reverse complement strand
TAAAGATCCACTAATTTTTCCCCAATTCGAAGTGGTACCCCTGCTTCTTCTGCCATATCTTGCGCTAGCTTCAAATCTTTTAATAATAGATTTGTAGAAAAGCCTGGCTGATAGTTGTCATTTTTCATGTATTCTAAATAATTACGTTCATAAATACGGCTTTGACCATAACTATTACTTAATACTTCATACAGCGTATCTGCATGAATACCCATCTTTTCACCAAGCACGATTGTTTCAGCGACTGCTTCTGTATAGAATCCAATCATTAAATTATTGAGTAATTTAATACGTGTACCTACACTTGGGGATGTACCTAAATGGAAAATGTTTTTTCCTACTATTTGGAATATTTCAGAGCCAGCTTGATAATTTTCTTCTTCACCACCAACCATTATCGTAAGTGTTGCATGAATAGCCCCTATAACACCCCCACTAACAGGTGCCCCAAGATAACGTAATCCTAATGATTGTGCTTCCTTATGTAAGGAATCATTCAATTCGGGATTTACCGTACTAAAGTCTATTAATAAACTTCCTTTCTTAGCATGGTGCATTATACCCTGTTCAGCTTTATATACTTGTTCCACTACTTGTGGTGTCGGCAAGCTCGTCATAATAATATCACTTTGCTCAGCAACCTCCTTTGCTGTTGGAAGCCCAACTCCACCTTCTTTTTTAAATTGCTCCACTGCTTGTGAATTCGTATCAAAGCCATATACCTTATAGCCAGCCTTTAATAAATTGACTGACATCGGTAACCCCATATTGCCTAAGCCGATAAAACCTAATTTCTCCGTCATTGTTGACCTCCCCCTAACTAGAAAATTCAATGAACACTAGCCAAACTCTACACTTTTATCGTAACATTAATAACGAGATTTATTGATTGACCGCAGTCATTGACCACGGTCAATTAAATCATAATCAAAATAAATCCATCTCGTCAATCAAAAAATTTATATTTTCAGAATATTTTTCATTGAAAATATGTTAAGGAGTTGCCAGTCTTTAACAACTGTCATCCACAACATTTGGTGATGAGCCTTAAAAATGGAGGTAAAATCAAAAGATGAATTCATTAAATAGTCGACAATTAAAGGCATTAGAAACACGTGAAAAATTACTCAAAGTCTCATTAGATTTATTTAATAAACATGGATTCGAGCATGTATCTGTTGAGGAAATTACTAAAGCCTGTAATGTATCAAAAGGAACATTTTACACACATTTTCCATCCAAGTACGATGTTATTTTAGAAAAGTTTAAAGAGCTAGATAGTTTTTATGGCTCTGTGGAAAAAAATATTGATCGTACATTGCCGCCAAGTGAAAAAATTTTATTGCTGTATAAAGAACAAATGAAGTATTTAACAAATGTTGTTGGCAAAGATTTATTACGAACAGTGTATACTGCTGCGATGACGAATCAAGTGGAACAAGATCATTATTTAATTAATCCACAAAGAATGATTTTCCAAATTATGAACACGTATATCGAAGAAGGTATTCAACTTGGCGAGTTTCGGCAAGATTTAGAAGTNAGTCAAATTCAAGCAATTATTCAGCGTTGTATGCGTGCCAATGTNTATGATTGGTTAATCCATAATGAAGACTTCGATTTATCAGCAGAAATGGTGCAATTTACAGCTATTGTGTTAGATGGATTGAAAGTAGCAAATAAATAGCTAATAGTGTTTGCTAAAGCGGATGAAGTCATTTTCTAATCCGACTGTAGCTCCGTTCATTCAAGTTGCCCGAAAAACTGCGGGTAAAGCCACTATTCGATAGGATAGCTAGGAGATTTGTTTAGGGATGACCCTTTTTTGCTCGGGTTGAACGGTGGTGGAGTGATCTGGTCAAACGCAAAAAAAGTAGCACTTCATCCAATTCACGATGAAGTGCTACTTGACTTGTTGACATTAGCTGACAAAATATTTATTAACAATCGTTTCTACAGGTAATGGCTTGTTATATAAAAAGCCTTGGCCTTTTTGGCAACAATGACGTTTTAGGAAATCAACCTGTGATGGCTCCTCGATCCCCTCAGCAATGACCTCTAATCCCAAGTTATGAGACATTGAAATAATGGCCTTAATAATTGCCTCATTTTTATCATCTTTCGTAATATCAGCTATAAATGATTGATCAATTTTTATGATATCTATCGGATAACGCTTTAAATAGCTTAAAGATGAATAGCCTGTCCCAAAATCATCAACCGAAACATAAACACCTAATTGCTTCAATTCGGTTAAAATTGAAAATGTTTCATGAACATTTGTCATGGAGCTTTCGGTAATTTCCACCTCTAATAATTCAGGTGGCACATTATACTTTTTCAAGGCCGTTTTAATTTTCCGAGCAAAGTTCTCTTTCCTAAATTGCTTTGGTGAAATATTGATGGCAATTCGCACTGGTCGATAGCCCTTCATCTGCCACTCTTTTTGATAGCGACATACCTCGTCAATAATCCAATCACCGATTTCAATTATTAAGCCGGATGCCTCCGCAATAGGGATAAACTGTGCAGGAGACACAAAGCCAAATTTTCGATTATTCCATCGTAATAATGCCTCAAAACTATTGATGCTGTTATTCATTAAATCCATTTGTGGCTGTAAATGGATACTTAGCTCATTAAATTCGATAGCACGGCGTAAATGGGCCTCCATTAGCGCTTCATTTGGAAAAATAGTTGTCATATCTTCACGATAGTAACGGTAATGTGAACGTCCATGCTCTTTTACAGAAAACAATGCTTTATCTGCTTTACGTACAAGTGTTTCTAAATCCTTGCCATCTGCTGGACTGAGTGAAATACCAATTGACACGCTAATAAAGTATTCCTGCCCATCAATCATAAATGGTTGCTTTAATGTGTCTAAAATAGCATTAGCCGTAAGTTCAATTTTGTTGACGGTTGCATCTTTTAACACAAAAATAAATTCATCGCTATTATAACGATAAAGCGAGCATTTGGAATAACAGAGCTCACGAAGTCTATGGCTAAACATTCGCATAAGTTCATCACCCTTACTTTCACCAAGGGATTCATTAAACTTTTTAAAGCGATCAATATCCACTAAAATAATAGCCGCTTGCTTATTATGCTTTTTACCATTTAAATGCTGAAGCCAATGTTCCTTAAAAGCCTTGCGGTTCCAAATACCCGTTAATTCATCCATCAATGCTAGGTAATAAAAGGCCTCATGATCATTCATAAATGAAGTGGCCTCTTTCACAAATAAGTGCACACCTAAAATTTCACCATTAAAGTACGTTGGGTGCGTTCTTAAATAAAATGGTTCTTTACTAAGCAATTGACCTTTAAACATACATTGGGGCATACCAAATGCTGAGCCCTCAATAGTTTTTGCAAATAATAATTTAAATTCGTTGATATACTTACTCTCTAATAATGAAAAAATATTTTGCCCTATCAAGCTTTGATGTTCTTTTGACAATAGAGAAGTGGCAACAACGTTTTGGTGAATAACGCGACCTTGTAAATCAGTTGTTAATACCGGACTTACATGCTGTTCCACAAATTGCAAATACGGTTCTACCTCATTCTGTTTCTCCCGTAGAATAACGGCTATCACTGATTTTTCTAAGGGCTGTACACGAACAACAAATGTTTTTACTGTGTGCTCCGTACGTTCCTTTAGACTTTGGTCTTTATTAAATTCTTGTTGTATTATTTTTGATAATTGTAGCCAACATTGCTCCGTAAAAAATTGTTCTGCGTTGGAGGCTTTCACATCTTGTAGCTTAATAAATGACGGTAGCTTTTCGTTAAAATTTACGACTTCAAACGCTTTTGTATCAACTTTTTTCAAACATACGATTGCATCAAATGGGTTGAGCTGTATGCATTGATGATAGTCTGCAAATTGCGCTACACTCTCTTTATATTTTTTCATTATATCCCTCACTAAGTAGCGTGTTTGCTTTATTCTTCGTCTAGCGTAGGTTTTAGTGCATCCTTTAGGAAAATTTCCTGGCTATTAATTGGATCTGCACCACGGTCAAACTCTTTATAATGATATTTCCCATTGGAGTCTTGAATCCGAGCTTTTGCTGTATCCTCAAGTTGTGTATTCATGATGTTAATAATACGAGCTTTTGCTTCGCTTGCATATACAGGGAATAAAATTTCCACGCGTTTAATCATATTACGAGTCATCATATCCGCAGAAGATAAGTATACTTTATTTTCCCCATTATGATGGAACCAATAAATACGAGAATGCTCAAGGAAACGACCAACAATACTCGTTACTGTTATGTTTTCACTAATTCCAGGGATGCCTGGTCGAATGCAACAAATCCCACGAATGATAAGCTCTACTTTCACACCTGCAATCGACGCCTCATACAGCTTCATCATTAAGTCTTTGTCCGTTAGTGAATTCATTTTAGCTCGAATAAAACCATTCCCATGCTTTTTATGACAAGCAATTTCTTCATCCATTAATCGGATAAATTCATCTCGAATATCAAATGGCGCCACGACTAAATGATTAAAAGTTGGCTTTTCTGTATAACCGCTTAAATAATTAAAGAAGTTAGTAGCATCAATGCCAAATTCCTTATCTGTTGTTATTATACCCATATCTGTATAAATTTTTGCAGTTGCATCATTATAATTTCCTGTCCCAAGATGTACAAAACGTTCAATTTTTCCATTTCGACGACTTACAACAAGCGTTATTTTCGAGTGAGTTTTTAAGTTATTCATACCGTAAATGACCAGGCAGCCCGCTTGCTCAAGTTGCTTTGCCCAATGCACATTATTTTCTTCATCAAAACGTGCCTTCAATTCAACTAACACCGTTACCTGTTTACCATTTTCCGCAGCGAACTTTAATGCTTGTATAATAGGTGAGTTCCCACTAACACGATACAATGTTTGTTTAATCGCTAAAACGTTCGGATTAACAGCCGCTTCTGAGATAAAATCTACAATTGGCGCAAATGACTCATATGGGTGATGGAAAAATATATCTTGTTGCAGAGCTTTTTCAAAAATATTTTCATCCGATTGCAAATCTAATGGTGGCTGTGGAATAAAGCTTTCATATTCTAAATGTTCCCGACCAACCGATATGCCTTTTACAAACGAGAACATAAATGTTAAATCTAGTGGTCCATTGATATGAAAAACATCCGTTTCTTCAATTTCAAATTCTTCTAGTAAGTATGTAAGAACTTCCTCGCTCATCTCGCCCTCACGAACTTCTAGACGGCTCCCTACACCCCATTTACGTTTTTTCAACTCTTTTTCAATTTCTACAAGTAAATCTCTTGCTCCTTCCTCATGAATCGTTAAATCAGCATTACGTGTCAAACGGAAAGCCTGTGCAGATTTGACACTGTAACCATAAAAGAGCTTCTCAATATGCGCTACAATCACGTCTTCTAATAAGACAATAACTGTCTCTCCATCTGCTGATGGTACTTTAATATAACGATCTAAGACGGATGGAACTTGTACGATCGCTATCTTTTCACGATTTTCTGAGTCGGCTTCATTTTGCTCTAATAAAACAAGTAAGTTTAAAGTTTTACCAAGTAAAGTCGGGAAGGGACGGTAAGCATCTACAGCTACGGGTGTTAAAACAGGGAAGATGGTTTCTGCAAACATTTCATTGACGAATGCTTTCTGTGTGTTATTTAAGTCTTTCATGTCTGCAATATGTACATTATGTTGTGGTAATAAATCATATATTAAATGTCTATATACTTCAGTTTGTCGGCGCACTAACGCCTGAGTTCGCTCTGCAATTTTTGCTAATTGTTCTTTTGGTGTTAAGCCTGACTTATTTTCAGGCTTATGGAAACCTGCACGTACCTGATCCTGTAGACCCGCAACACGTACCATAAAAAATTCATCTAGATTCGAGCTAAATATCGCCAAAAATTTCAACCGTTCTAACAGAGGATTGTTGCTATCCTCTGCTTCCTCTAAAACTCGTTCGTTGAAGGCTAACCAGCTTAATTCACGATTATTATAGTATTGCGGCTTAGCGATTTCCTCTAGTAAACGACCTTGTGCTTCTGTTAAATTTCCTTCACCTAACTCATTATTCGTAACTTCAGTTGTCATAATTGTTCAACCCTTCTTCAATAAAGTTTATTTTTATAGGTATTTTTAGTGCGCGTTCTAGATGTTTTTTATGTCGATTTGCTTGATATTTTTCAGCAGCCGCATTATGTTTCACATAGATGTTAAGCTGAACATAATCCTCTTTTGTTTGCATCTTAATGGAACGTACTATTTTTCTTTTAGATACATTTAACGCATAGACAAATTTTAAAAGTGCGCCAAAGTCTCGTATTTTACGATACTCCTCACGACTCATCCATTCTGTAAAAGGAGCTGCGAATAGCTGAAAATAATCTTTATTTTTATACGAGGCTAAAAGTGCTAATTTCACACGCTCTTTATGATTTAGCCCATCGATTGATTGGTTCGCAATTAAATAAAAGGTATGCTGACTCGCCGAACTTAACTCAATATACTCCCCTATATTAAAAACCTTCGCCGCTTTCGCCAATAATTGCAAATCCTTTGGATTATGTTGTAAATAACCGAAGCGACAGCATTCACGGTACAATTGATCCGTTAATCGCGTCAAATAGTCCACTTCTGTTTCAGTTCGACCATACTGACGAGCCAATCTTTTAGCGTTTCCCTCAAACACATTGTATTTATCAAACGCCCTTTTATCTGTTTGCAAAATACGCTGTATAATGAGTCCTTCTCGCAAACCTTTCTTTGTTATTTGGAACAGCTTACTGCCGACGACCTCCATTAACACATTGAAAACCTCTAATGCAGGAGCGATGATGTCCGCACGATCTGCCGAAAGCCCATCTAACTGCTTCAATTCACTAAAACTTAAACTACCTAAAAACATACTGAGCTCAACTAAATTTTCCTTAGTCATTTCGTAGCCATGTACACTTGCTATTGGATATCCATGTTTTTGCTGATGAATTTGAGCAACATTTCGAGCGCTTCCACCAATGGCGATAATCGGTAAACCGATATCCTGAATCCATGGAAGTGATTTGAACTGTTCTTTCACAAATGCAATGAGTTCCTTTTTTTCACTACCATTCATAATGTCGCCCTTTACAAAACGTTGCTTTAAAGAAACTGTACCAAAAGGAAAACTATAAGATTTCTGTAGTTCTTTATTTTCAAAAAGCGTTATTTCTGTACTACCACCACCAATATCAATCGTTATAGCAGACTTCGTGCCTATTGAATGCGCTACAGCAACAAAGCCATAATAGGCCTCTTCTTCTTCAGATAATAGCTCTATTTGAATGCCTGTTCGTTCTTTCATGACGGTAATAATTTTTGCTCTATTTGTTGCCTGACGGATTGCAGCTGTTGCAGCAGCTTTAACATCAGTCACCTCAAAATCATCGAGCATTGCTTTATAAGTCAATAATGTTTCTGTTAATACTTGTATACCTTCTTCAGACATTTCACCAGAGGGCTGTAAATATGTACGTAACCGTGCAACTGTTTTAATATTTCCAATCTCACGAAGTCCCTCTTCTTTATCGTATTGATACAATACTAATCGGATAGTGTTAGAGCCAATATCGATGATAGCCGTTTTTAAATCATTCAAATAATCACTTCCTTAACGCGTACATTCATTTTTAGCCTCTTCGGTCTGTAGATACAAAGCTGTGGGCTCTTAGCTTGCCAGTGTCAGGATACTCACGTCAAAGTTTTATAGACAAGTTGGCCCTTATTATTTTGTTCCTAGCATCATTTATCTATACAAAAAAGCCGGAGCCTAAAAGGCATCCGACTTCTTAAAATTATGAATATACTTTCAGGATACCCATTATTATTATTGTGAAGTACCTTAATCTTTATTGTTAAACCCTGAGAAAAACTTATTTTTATAAGATAAGTTGATCTATACGTAAAATAAGCTCCGCAATTTCAGGCTTACTAATTTGATCCTCTGCACCTACTTGGTCACCTTTATGACGAAGATCATCCGTAATTAAGCTTGAGAAAATAATAACTGGAAGCTTTTGGAGGTCTGGATGCTCTTTTATTTTACGTGTTAAATGATGCCCATCCATTTGTGGCATTTCAATGTCTGTCACAACTAATTGAATATGCTCGGCTACTTCGTTACCACCTTTGACGATAGTTTCGAGATATTCATAAGCATCACGTCCATTTTCAAAGAATTCAACATTCGCATAACCTGCCTCATTCATAGTATCGAATAAGAGCTTACGTAGTAACGGTGAATCTTCAGCAATTAAAATTCGTTTTTCAGAACGCTCACGTTTACCGAGCTTTTTAACGGATTCTACACTAATACCAGAATCCGGATTTATATCCACCATAATTCTTTCGAAATCTAGTAATAAAATCATCTGTTCATTTTGCTTAATAACACCAATTACTTGTGATGTTCCTCCTTGATACATATCAGAAGGTTTCTCGATTTGATCCCATGAAATACGGTGGATCTGCGTTACATTATCTACATGGAATACTACGCGCTGTTTATTAAACTCAGCTACAATATATTTTTGCTGAGGACTACGCTCTGCCTTTTGAATCCCTAATACTCGGAGCATATCAACTACTGGTAAAACCTCACCTCGTAATTGAATTATCCCTTCTACATGCGGGTGCGCGTGTGGAATAAATGTTACTGGAATCGGTTGAATGATTTCCTTTACTTTAATAACGTTAATACCAAATTTATTGTTCGCTACTTCAAATTCAACAATTTCTAGCTCATTAGTGCCACTTTCTAACAATATACCTTTATGTTCCAAAGCAACCCCGCTCCTTTCTCCTCAACTACAATTTAATTTAATTTATAATTCAATTGTATCATAGGCAATACATTTCTCCTACTTGCTTTTTCCAATTTTATTTTGAACATGGGTTGCTTTCATAACATTGGGTTGATTTCCATTCTAACAGGGCGCTTAACTAGGCGTGCATACGTTTTTTCAAATACCATCCCCAACTTTTGGGCCATTAACTTTCAGATGTACCAATAGGCCAATTAGCGTCATCACAATTAATGTCGATAATGCAACACGACTTGCTAGCGTTCCGTAATCTTTCATCCATAATGTGACCGTTCCATAAACTGCCGGCCCAATAATGGACGATACTTTACCCGAAAATGCAAATAAGCCAAAAAACTGACCCCTTTTGTCTTCTGGAGACAATTCAATAATATATGTTCTAGATGTTACCCACATGGATCCTAGCGATACGCCAAACATACTACCTGCAAGCCAGAACATCCATTGCTCTGTCGCAAAGACAGCAAATGTTAAAGCGACAATCATTAATAGCGCTACCATAGTAATCGCACGTTTGGCTCCTATTGCCTTTGTTATATAACCAAATGTAAAAGAGCCTATAATAGTTGAAACCGTAGACACTAAGTAAAGCACGATAAATTGACCCGAAGTAAAGCCAACAATCGTTGTTGCATATACAGCCATCATTGCAATGGTTGTTGCAATGGCATCATTTAAAAAGAAGTAAGCAATCATAAAGGTGAAAATAGTTTTATATTGCTTCATGTCTTTAAAGGTTTGAACAATTTCCTTATAGCCATCTAAAAATTTAATAGGCTTGCGCTGAGACCTTGAAATTGGTGTATCCTTATTAATAAAAAATAATGGCAAAGAAAATAACAAATATAAAATTGCAGTTGGAATAAATGCTCGATGGAATCCACTATTTCCTACATACAAATAAACAAGTAACCCAAGAATTGTACCAAGATATCCAATCGCTACCCCATAGCCAGAAATAAGGGGCATTTCTTCTTTTGTCCCTAAATCACTCATCATTGCATCATAGAACACTAGACTTGAATTAAAGAAAAATTTTGCAATGATAAAGCTAACTACAACTAAAAATAAACTAAGTGGCACACCTGAATAATTTGTTGACGTCTGTAGATTCGCAAAAACCCCCATCATAAAGGTGGCAAAGATTGAGATAGACGCAAACCACACGATAAATCTCTTTTTATACCCCGTATTATCTATCCATACACCAAAAAGTGGTGAAAAAACGACGAGGAAAAAGCTAGCAATGGCATTCGCATAAGAAATAAACGTGCTTGCCACCTGCTGCATTACCTCATTGGTCCCTAAAATTTCATCCATATAAAAAGGAAAAAATATAGTATTAATATTTGAAGAAAATATTGTATTCGCAAAATCATAAAATGCCCACGATAAAATTGGCAGTGATAAATAAAGAGCTAACTGGCTCCGATGCTGTGCATTTACTACTGAATTCAGCTTCATAAAAACCCCCTCCCCATTCTCTATAATATTAAATAAATTCCCTTATGTAATAAAAAATACCTTTTGTTTAAAGAAAATTTACACTATTTACAATATACAATTATTTTTAATTACCTAACACTCTAAAGTAAACGAATCTTAGCCTTCTCTGTGGAATACAAAAGATTACATCTTCAAAATAAAAAAATATCCAAGCCCCCTCGCTTGGATATCCTTTTTACTATTTTTCTATATCTACCCACGTAGACGACCATTTTTCAATTGCTTTTAGGACCGGCGCAAGTGCATGTCCTTTTTCTGTTAGCTCGTATTCAATCACCACTGGTGTCGATGGAATAACAGTGCGTTTCACAATGTTCTCTAGCTCTAATTCTTTTAATCTTTCCGTTAACACGCGGCTGCTAATACCCATTTGTTTTTTAATGGTTGAATACCGTTGAGAACCTTCTAATAACTGATAAATAAGCAGGGTATTCCAGCTATGATTTAATATTTTTAGCGCCCTTTCAAATCGTGGGCAAATTTTTTTTTGATCCAATTTTACCTGCCTCCTAAGTACTTCGTTCATATATAAGAGTATATCATTTTTCCGAAAATCAGTTTTACAAATAAAATTAAGTTACTTGACAAAAGTTGTTTTTAAAAATAAACTAAGTTACGAAACGTAAGCAAAAAAAATACAAAAGGAGTTATTTAAACTATGCAAAATATTGGTTCAACTATTTTACGTGTGGTGCTTGGCTTTATTTTTGCCGCTCACGGATATCAAAAATTTCAAGGTGGTATCGGCTTTACAGCTGATTATTTTGATGCCATTGGTATTCCAGGCTTTATGGCTTATATTGTTGCCATTATAGAATTAGTCGGTGGCGTTGCAATTATTCTAGGTTTAGGTACAAGACTTTTTGGCGCTTTATTGACGGTGACTATGATTGTTGCGATTTTTACGGCGAAGCTTAGTGTTGGCTTCATCGGTGAAAACGGCTTAGCTGGATATGAATTTGATTTAGCTTTAGCTGCAATTGCTTTATACTTCGCACTTGCAGGAGCATCTAGTTTTTCTTTAGACGCAAAACTTTTTCATAAAGAGTAATGTTTCGTAGTTTACTATTTTCTGTGTGTTAGTGAGCTGCCTCTTTATCAAATGAAAAACCCGAAGATCCATCCTTTCATAAGATGATACTTCGGGTTTTCTAAAATTTAAACTTCTTCGTTCTTTATAGTCAGTATTTTATTGATACGCCTTTAAAAGAGCCTGTGTACCGCTTTCACCATAGCCTGCTTCCACTAGCTTTTCATACATATCATAAGCAAGTGCTAGACCTGGTAATGTAATCCCCATTTTTTTAGATTCGTCTAAAGCAA
>Ga0055538_1000607_pt1 | contig 11737 bp, 13 predicted proteins | sample AraplaCvi_mLB_r2_2_FD_55038 | JGI IMG/M metagenome (GOLD analysis project Ga0055538, IMG submission 55038) | Arabidopsis root microbial communities from North Carolina, USA - plate scrape CL_Cvi_mLB_r2 | ecosystem: Host-associated > Plants > Roots > Endosphere | place: USA: North Carolina | reverse complement strand
CTCGTATGCGGGACCTGGTCGCTTCTCGGAACCGAGCTGCCGGAGCCGCTCGTTCACCCGGACGTGCTGGAAGAAGACTTCTCCAATGAGGGTGGGGCTTATCAATCCTTTCAATTGCTGAAGAATATCATGGGCCTCTGGATTCTTCAGGAGTGCAAGCGGCAGTGGGAAAATGAGGGACTGAAGTATTCTTATGCAGAGCTGGTTGAGCTAGCGGAGGGCACGGTGCCTTTCCGCAGCCTCATCCATCCCGATGATCTGCGCTTCATGAATCCGGCCGATATGACGGCTGAAATTCGGGATTATTGCCTGGAGACCGGGCAGCCCGTTCCGCAAAGCGCCGGTGAGTATGTCCAGTGCATACTGCAAAGCCTGGCCCTAAGATACCGGGAAGTGCTTGAACGGATGGAAGTCCTGACAGGGCAAGCGTACGATGGGCTTCATATGGTTGGCGGAGGCATTCAAAACGAGCTGTTATGCCGGTATACGGCGAATGCCATGGGCCGTACCGTGTGGGCGGGTCCGGTAGAAGCCAGCGCCATCGGGAACATGCTGGTTCAATTTGTGGCCAATGGCACGCTGNGCAGCAGGGAAGAGGGGGTCGAGCTCGTGAAGCGGTCTTTTCCGCTGGCCTGGNATGAACCCGAATCCAGTGAGGATTGGGAGGCAGCGTTCCTGCGTTACAAGTCCTTGATCGGACAGCAGCAGGCACAGCCCTNATCACAAGAGCGTTCAGGGACTGACAGCTCCCTGGCTCAGATTCTCATCTTGCTTCAAAATCTGATAAAGAAGGATGTCGTTCCATGCTAAAAGGCATATCTCATTTGCTCTCGCCTGAGCTGCTGAAAATACTTATGGAGATGGGACACGCGGATGAAATCGTTCTTGGCGACGCCAATTTCCCTGCAGCCAGTCACGCCCGGCGGTTGGTCCGGGCAGACGGACATGGAATCCCTGCGTTATTAAACGCAATATTGCCGTTATTTCCGCTGGATACGTACGTTGAATCCCCGGTAGCGCTGATGGCCGTCACCCCCGGAGATACCGTGGAAACGCCGATCTGNGAGGATTATCGCAAGATCGTGCAGCAGTTTCACGCCGTTCCCGTTGACTTCGATGAGATGGAACGCTTCTCGTTCTATGAACGCGCCAAGAATGCGTATGCCATCGTGTCGACGGGCGAACAAGCGCTGTATGCCAATGTTATCCTTAAAAAGGGCGTAGTCGTATAGTTGAAAATGCCAAAGAGTTTAGGGGTTAAATCCTTCTAGGCTCTATATGAAGAAAACCCTTGATGATTCAAGGGTTTTTTGTTGTTGCCGAGGACAGTCTGAATAGGTATGCAATACTGACCGNTTTGGTTAATGAAACCCCGATGNCGTAAAAGCAATGAAGAAAATTCATATACGGGGAACTCCTTAAAGAATCATGACACATGNGCGACCTGCCCACCATATTTTTTTAAACGATCGGTCGTTAAATTATTNACAATACATTATGATCATCCTTATAATGGCATTAATTCAAATGAAGGGAGCCTGAGGGTTATCAAGAAAAGAGATATTACATCTAATCATATCGTCCAAGCGGCATATGAGCTGTTTGCAGAGCATGGGATAGAGAGAACGAGTTTGGGCTTGATTTCTAATAAAGTAGGCATAACCAAATCCTCTATATACTACCATTTTGCAACAAAAGAAGAGTTGATTAGCCGAACCTTTGAGTATATTTTTAGAGATCATTATTTTGCTGCATACTTTGATACTGAATCCGTTAATAAAGACAATTTTGTAGAGACGATAATTAGAGGCGGTTTAAACATGCTGCCAACCGATGGTGAAGAGTATCGTTCAACCTTAAGAGTGCTTAGTGAGTTTACGATGCTAGCCGAGCGTGATGACCAATTTAGGGCTCCCTTGTTGAAAGTTCAACAAGATTTTGTCAACGGTTTTTATAATTTATTGTCAAAAGGCGCTGAATGGGATCTAGTTGAACCTACAAAAATCGAAGTTAGTTCTAAAATTCTTGCCTTGCTGATTGATAATTTGTCTAGATGCAAAATGATGAAGATGGATATGGAATATCAGATGATTTGGGAAGAGACTGTTAATCGAATTATGATTCGAGAAAATACATAGTTAGCTTATAAGGAGCGGTCCATTTGAAACATATTATTATTACAGGTACATCAAGGGGNATNGGTGAATCTTTGGCTAATCAATTAATCGATAAGAACCACCACCTTATATGCATCTCTAGAACTACAAACCAACGGATTATCGATCTAGCCCAGGAAAGGGACTGCAGAGTTGACTATTTTAATTATGATTTAACAAACATGGGCGATATTGATCAACTTTTCGAAGAAATCTTCAGCCCAATTGAGCTCAATTCCAACGATGAAGCGATCTATCTTATCAATAATGCCGCCATGTTGACTCCTGTGAGCCCAATTGAACGGATAGAAACCGATAAAATAATAGAGAACATCCATTTAAATCTATTAGCGCCGATGATCATAACCGCAAACTATCTCAGACATACCAAGGATATGAATGTGGACAAAAGAATTCTAAATATATCCTCAGCATCCGCAAAATATTTATTACCCTCACAAAGCTGTTACAGTACTGGAAAAGCNGGCCTTGACTCTTTTACCAAAAGTATTGACATTGAGCAAAAGCTCGCTACATATCCTGCAAAAGTAGTCGCTGTATATCCAGGCATGATCGATACCCATTTACAATCGGAAATACGATCCGTAAGTATGGACCTGTTCCCATATGTTCATGAATTCATTCAACTTTCCNAGGAAGGNAAATTACAAACCCCCGAATATACTGCGCACAAATTAATCGAGATTCTGCTAAGCGAAGATTTTGGTAAAACTGTTGTTATTGAAACCATTGATTAATGATCCGATTAATCGCCTACTGACACAATTAAGATTCAGAAATGAATGCCACNGTATACGACANTCAACTACATACTAAACCTAAAATAATTCTTGAGTGAAGAAAAAACAGCCGTATCTAATCGAGATCCGGCTGTTTTTTCTTGGGGTCGAACGTTATTCACGAGTTAGTGGATGTTCTATTTCCACATGACCCATTAAACTTTCGGTTGCATCTCCGTCAACAAGCAGTTCAATACTGCTTATTTCTTCAAACTGAAAAAATGTTTCTTTCAGGGCATCGATGGCTAGAAGTTCTCCTCCAGCACCTAATCTTGCTTCATCCGGAATATGCACATCAAGTGTCAATTTNCCTTGATTAAANGTCGATGAGAGTAAATCAATACCATTCCATAATGAGATCAATTCGGTTTGATCGTTACTTTTAAGGGCGGCAAACGTCTTACTGTATTTGTCGGAGTCATCCTCAAAAGTAATATTCTTCGTACTTTGTTCTAATTGTAATAGTTGGTCGTCCGCGTAAAAAACCTGAATATCTTGAGATTGTTCGCCCTCCTCGTTCTGATTAGCTGTTGTCTCGGGTGAAGTACTTGCAGGGTCAGAACCCTGCACTGNACCAGAAGAAGTAGGCTTGCTACCACAGCCCACCGCTAGTATGCTGATGGCACAAATTGCGATAGCAAGATAGATTCCTTTTTTCATAGGAGCACATCCTTTTAAATTGATCATTGTTTTATAACGTCAGATATTCTTTTATTCCATCAACAATGGCTTGTGCCGCTTTATTTTGATTGGTTTCTGACATCATAGCCTCCTCCTCAGATTTGTTACTTAAGAATCCGACTTCCAAGAGAACCGCAGACATTGTGGTTTCTCGAATGACCTGGTAATTTCCGTTCCTAACGCCACGATCTTTAAATCCCAAGGCCTTAATCAAATTATGATGAATGAGGTTTGCTAGTTCTTTACTACTTTCACGTTGGTAATAATACGTTTCGGTTCCCGATACTTGGGGAGCAGCCTTTACGCTGTTACCGTGTATAGATACAAACACATCTGCCTTAAGATCATTAGCAAGTTTAACTCGTTCCGATCGTGTAGGGTAAATATCCGTTTCACGAGTCATAATCACTTCTATGCCAGATTCTTGTTGCAGGAGAGCCTGAACTTTAAGGCCTAAAGCAAGGGNAAAAATTTTCTCAGGCTTTTTGGAGAAACTAGTTGTACCTGGATCACTTCCTCCATGTCCCGGATCAATAACGACTATTTTTTTGCCACTGCTGACAGGAGTTACAGGAACAGGTTCGTTTACCATACTTAGATCAAGGATGAATTTGCCGGCGATGGTCTGCTGCTCATAATTAACCGAACGAACATTGTTTAATTCAATCACGATTCGAACTTGAGCAGGGTCATTTTTGAAAAGAGAATAACGTATATCGGCAATATTTGGAGATTCACTAGTATCTAGCCTCCCCATGGCTCCGCCAGAGAGTGCTTGTCCCATATCTCCCAAGTTGGTAGATGGAAAATCCACGACGATTCGTTCAGGGTTTTGTAGAGTTGTTATCACTGGAGTAATTTCCTGGTCTAACGAAACCACCAGTTGGTTACTTGCATAGTTTATTTCATGAATTTGATTAGTGGTTGCTTCGATCCCACTTTCATTAGAGGGCTCTGATGGAAGGGATGTATTGCTAGATAGAGTAACAAGCTTGTCCTTGTTATTCCAGCCAACGCTCAGACCCATTTCTTCACTAACAAAACGCATGGGAACGACAACCGTATTCTTAATCATTTGAGGAGCAACGTTAAGCGTCACGGTGTCGTTTTCGACTAAAGCCTCATTTTTCCCAACGGTCAATGAAATTGCTTTTGAGCCTTGTTGAATATGTACATTTTGTGTTTTTTTATCCCAATTCACATTGAACTTTAAATTCTCAGCGACTACTCGAATTGGAATCATAATATTGTTGCGTATATTAACAACTTCAACAGAATGAGGTAACACAAGCTCCTGGCCATCTAAAAAAATTTTTGTTTGTTTTGCAGCTGCTTGAGTGTGCATGGGAATTAGAAAGANTAGCAGTGCAGTAAACAGTAGCATCATCATAGATTTCTTCATTTTACACCTCGGTTTTAATTTTTACTTAAACTAATCAACTCATCTCCAATGACCCGTAAGTTAGTTCAAAAGCTGAAAGTACAAACTACTAAATTATGACATCATTCTACAATTATACATATTTATTCTGGAATTTGTACCAAAACTTGAAAATATCAGTTGAAGTTTATAGCTAAGGGGACACGATTGTTCAATGCTAAAAGACTGCCTAAGGCAGCCTCAACAACATGAATTCATCCATACTATTGTCGATATCGCCGCTGAACCGCCTCAGGCAGTTCCTTGAAGGCAACCTCTTCCCAGTGCGTGACTCCCCGAAGCAGCGTGTGATATAGCTGTACATAAGCTCCTTCTCTTAATTGCTTTCCGGCCGAAAACCCAAGCCTTCTTTCATGTCCTTTCCCATTATATGAAGTCAGCTCATAGTTGTAACGTCCATTGTCATCTTGAATACCGAGGCCGGTTATCATCGTATAATAGATGTTTTTACCTGCAGAATTTTCTGGGGGAAGCTTCTCCGAGTCCAAGAAGAACATCCACAAACATGCTCCAATCAGGATGATGAGCCCCAGCACTAGTACTATTTTTTTCATTATAAAAACCCTCCTAAGCGTAATCAGGATGAGACAATGTCTTTATTCTTCAACCGGCGAATAGTCATCGATGCAAAAATGATGATGAAAGCCAAATTGATGATCCAAAACAGAATGTTCTGCATGCCTGTTAACGGATCTTGACTCATCACACTCATCCCGATGTTGAGTAACGAGAACGGGAAAAATAGGCCCAACTTGGCAATATACATGCCCAGACCAATAAAGACCGCGCACAGACTGATGCCGATCGGCGTGGCAAAGCTGCGGATCCGCAGCGAAAGTCCCAGTTGTAGAGCAGTAATGGACATACACGCATACCATCCACGGATCATCCAACCTATAGTCTCTATCGGGAAAGGCCCGGGTAAGGAGAATAGGGTACCTGCAACCCAATAGAGTCCTATGAACAGTACTTGCGCGAACAAGATTAAAACACCGACGACTATCCATTTTGCAAGAAACACGCTGGCAATCGAAACAGGAGAGGTCATCACGATATTCCAATTTCGGTTTAAATGCTCCAGCCTACCAATATAGGAACAGCAGATGGAAATCAGAATAGGCAGGAAAAACACGCCGTAGAATAGGGCGACCTGGGTCCAAAGNCTGTACCAACCATTTTGCAGGGCGTCCTGGTTAAAATAATAATTCGCACATCCAATCAACAGACTTAGAATTGGAAGCACCGCGATGATAAGGCCAATTCGAGAATGACGCAGTTTGAGCCATTCAGCAGAAATGCTTCGTTTCATAAACGCTCCTCCTCAGATTTCCTGCCTGCTTACATGGAAGTTCCCCACGAAATAGAACAGGAGAGTCATAATCAACGAACCCAGTACGATTCCAACGCTTTCAGGCTGTACGATATAGACGCTCGCAGACTCGGCGTATCGATAAGTTACAGGACTGAGATCCAAATAGTAAGACCAAATAAAAAGATGCCGAATTGCAGCCGGAAATAATCCGGCGGTCATTCCGATGAAGCCGCCCAGCATGCCCAAACCCAGCGCAAACGCCTGATTTTTGATAGCAAAAGATATCCACTGTTGAAGAGCGGCAACAGCAAGCGTCGTGAGGAGAGTGCCTCCAATGAAACGGAATAATAAATCGCTAGGCAGCGTACCGGGGAAATCCTTTGTGAGCCCGATCACCATGATGAATAAAGCCTGTACCCCGATGCCATACAGGATTAGACTATTGGTGCATATATACTTCGCTGCGTAAAGCCGTCCGCGTCCAACATTGGTGGCAGCAAGCATTTTCCAGGTCGATCCCTTATGTTCCATATCACAAATGCGTGAGACAACAACAGCCGACATAATGGGCATAAACAAACCATTCATGGATGATATACTAAAAAAAACGGATTCCCAAACGGCGTGATCCGGGTTGCTCGCAATGGACCGGCTTATGGACATAAAAGCCCACAGCATCTCTACGACAAGAAATAATATCATCATAATCCCTATTTTTTTGCGACGGATTTTATAATACTCCAGCCCTAACAACTTGATCACAAGCTCCGCCCCTTTCCTGTCAGCTCCAGGAATATATCCTCCAAACTTTTCTTCTGCTCTTCAATCCGAGTGACTTCGATTCTATGTTCAACAAGCAGTCTGTTCATCTCCGCCACTTCCGTATCCTGAAGCGTGCCGAGCTCAAGCCGGCTACCACTTTGTGCCGGGCTGTATCCTTGAGTGAGCAGGAGCTGCTCGGCTTTCGCATTGTCCCCGGTTTTCATAAAAATGGCGTTTCTGTTTTTTTGCCGCAAGCTTGCCATACTCCCCTGATACAACAGATTCCCTTGCGTGATAATACCAACGGAGGTAGCGATTTGTTCGATCTCCGAGAGGAGATGGCTGGAGAGCAATACAGTGATTCCATAGCGTTCAGGCAATGACTTGATGAGCTCCCGAATTTCTCCAATGCCTGCGGGGTCAAGTCCGTTCGTCGGCTCATCAAGGATCAGCAGCTTGGGGAAAGCAAGCAGTGCCATCGCGATGCCCAGCCGTTGCTTCATTCCTAGCGAATATTGTTCCGTTTTTTTGTTTTTCTGATTTTCCAGCCGCACAATACGAAGGGCCTCGTGCACGTTTTTATCGGGTACATTCCGAAGGCGCTGCATAACCTTCATATTCTCAAGCCCGGTCAAATGCCCGTAATAAGAGGGAGATTCAATCAGCGACCCGGTACGTTGCAGAATGGATGGCCGATGTTTGCTCAGGTTTTCCCCGAAAATATGGATGGTCCCTTCCGTAGGCTTGATGAGACCGAGCAGCATTTTTAGCGTCGTTGTTTTCCCTGCACCGTTTGGGCCCAGAAACCCATAGATTTCTCCCTCTTGAACACGTAAATCCACTTTATTTACACTGTTATTTGCCCCATACGTTTTAGACAGATTTTGCGTTTGCACAATCGCGAGTGCACTCATAAGAAAGTCAGCTCCATTCCAATCTTTAATTTCTCCTTCGTTTCAACCATAAAGAATCTACCTTACTTCAGTCTTTAGACAACCTTACGCTAACCTTAAATAGATTTAGAAAAAGACGGCTAATCCCCTTGTTCATGTATAATAAATTCAGGTGATGGGGCATGGAGAATTTAAAAGACAAAAAAATATTAATTGTAGATGATGAACCGGAAATCAGAATTATGATCGAACGATTTTTAAGAAAAGAGGGCTTTTACCGTATTTACATGGCAGGCGACTGTGCTTCGGCTCTGTCGATCTGCCGAGAGGGTAAACCGGATATCGCGATTCTCGATGTCATGCTGCCTGATGGCGACGGATTCTCGCTTCTGTCTTCCATTAAACAGTTGACGGATATTCCGATTCTTTTTCTCTCCGCGCGAGGTGAGGATGAAGATCGATTGCTTGGACTGGGTTTGGGGGCAGATGATTACATTGTGAAACCTTTCCTGCCGAGGGAGCTGGTATTACGGCTGATGGCAATACTGAAGCGGGTCTACTCCTCTCCCGTGGCAGAGCGTCTGCCTGTCTTCCGATTGGGGGAACAGACGATAGACCTTGAGAGCGCTGTCGTGCACAGGAACCGGAAGGAACTGTCATTGACGGCAAAGGAACATGCGATTCTTGTAAAGTTGTACGAGAACCAAGGCCGAATCGTCACGAGCGATGCCTTATGTCAAGCCGTTTGGGGAGATGACAGTTACGGATACGAAAATACATTGATGGTCCATGTCAGACGGGTACGGGAAAAAATCGAGAGGGATCCTTCTAAACCGATTCATCTACTCACCGTCAGGGGACTGGGATATAAGCTGCTGGTGAAGGAGATACGTTAGTGGAGGGGATTATTCGCATATTACGGCGGTTTGTCGCCGCAACCCTATTGTTCTCGTTATTTCTGCTTCTTTTTAATTTCGTATTACTAGGCACGCTAGTGTTTACGGAAAATGACCAGAACTCGTCCCCGGAAGGCATAGTTAAGCAAGTGACCCAAGGCTTGGAGATGAAGAAGGACAGCTTTCAACTGGACAGGCAAGCTACCGAACTGCTGCAGCAGAATCATGCCTGGGCCATGCTGCTCGGTGAAAATGGTCATGTGATCTGGGAGTATCATATACCTCATGATGTTCCTGATTTTTACAATCTAGTCGATGTAGCCAAGTTCTCACGGTACTACCTTAAGGATTATCCGGTTTATACGTCAGAACATCAGGAAGGTCTGATGGTCGTAGGGTATCCCAAGGAAAGCCACTGGAAGTATCAATTGGACTTCCTTGCAGAATGGATAAGCTCGTTGCCCCTGCGGATCGTGCTGCTGCTACTTTGTAATTTGGCGTTAGCTCTACTGATATCTATTGTCATTGGCACGCGGCTCATCAGAAAGATACGCCCTCTGGTGGAAGGAGTCCACAATTTAGCCAGGGAGCAAGAGGTTCAGTTGGACACCAAAGGGATATTCGGTGATTTGGCCCAGAGCATGAATTCAGCGTCAGCAATACTCCAGAACAAGACAGCCGCGCTGCAGTCACGGGATGAAGCACGCGCCAACTGGATTGCCGGGATTTCTCATGATATTCGGACGCCGCTCTCCCTCATCCTCGGATATGCCAGCGAAATGGAGGATCAATCGGACTTGTCGGAGGAGCAGAGGCATCAAGCCGGTATTATCCGGAGCCAAGGCGAGAAGCTGCGCTCACTGGTAAGCGATCTGAATCTGGTCTCTATGCTTGAATATGAGATGCAGCCATTGCACTTGAAGTACATCCGGCTATCGGTTCTGGGTAGACAGGTTGTCACGGAATTTGTGAATCATGGTTTGGATGACCGGTATGACATTGAATTAAAACTAGCCGATGAAGCGGTTCGGGTCCATGGGGACGAGAAATTGCTGCTTCGGGCAATCAGCAATCTTGTCCAGAACAGTGTGCGTCATAACCCGCAGGGCTGCAAAATTACAATAGAAACCTCTCTATCCCAAGACCGCTCCCAATATCGCATNATCGTAAGGGATGATGGGCGAGGAATCCCGCAAGAGCAATTGGCGGAGATTACCGAATTGTACTTTTCTGCAAGAAGAAAGCGCCCTGACCAGCAAGGTCACGGTTTGGGACTTCCGATGGTAGCAAGGATTGCGAAGGCGCATCACGGCCACCTCATTCTTGCAAATGGTGTGGACCAAAGAGGTCTAACAGCGATCATGGAATTCCCTGTGCAGATCATAAACCCAATATATCCCACGCTTGATTAAGAAGTTGTTTTATATGTTCCGTTTCTGCTGTTCATCGAATTTTGACGGCAATCATTGCACGGATTAAAACTTCCATGCATCATTTCCAGCAATAACTCCAAAAGACATAACATGAACAAACAGAAACGGACTAGTCACGCTAGTCCGTTTCATTCTGCTTGTATATATCCAAGTTCCAGTAGAATCAAAAGGCTTCCAACTTTTTCGACAGGAAATCAAGAACTACTTGATTGAATGGATGGGGTTCCTCGACAAAGGGGAGGTGGCCGCGGTCTTGCATGGTTATATTAGATGATCGTTCTATTCGTTTATGTAAAATTTCGGCAGCCTGTTTGTTAAAAGGATGGTCTTGATCGGAAATTATCAAGTGAAAGGGCTACTAAAAGAAGAGACAACCTGAGATCGACAAACAATCGAAAGTTGTGCTAATACCGCACGTTAGCGGAACACCTACTCACAAAAAAATTAGAAATTCTCTGCTCGAATAAGGTGCAAATTCATATTATTTCCTTGGACAGACTCCGTAGAGTTCAGACTTAACTTAAGGGCTGCTGTTCCTTGGCATAATTCAACCCTAAGAGATGAGCTTGGTTAAGCAGCATCTCATAATGCTTGGAAATGGAACCCAAAGTCTCGTATGAAAATTCGACTTTGGAATTGGAAACACCACAATAGTCTGCAATTCCCACATTAAGCAGATGAGTTATACTTTCATCATAGTTACGCTTTTTCATCTGTTCTTTGGAAACACCCGCTAGACCAATCCACAAGACATGCTCGTGATGAAGCTGATTCGAACCGTACGCAAACCCATTGTTCCATACACGGTCAATATAACCTTTGAGCATAGCTGGCAAATGCCACCACCAAACTGGAAAAATAAATGCCAAGGCGTCGTGCTCTTTCAATCGCCGTATTTCCATTTCCACCTCAGGAGAAAAGGACTATTTCGCTGCTGACAAATCAGGTTCATCTACTCCTTTAAGAACAGGGTCGAAGCCAACCCCGTGTAAATCCAATATCTCATAGTCGTGGCCAGCCTCAGCAAGACCTTGTACGAAACGATCGGCCACCTTAAAGGTAAGGGAATCTTTCCTCGGATGCGAAACAACGATTAATACTTTCATACTATTATATTCACACCTTTCTCATGATCAATGGCTGATGTTATTATAAACAGTAATAAAAACAACCTGGAAGTACGCACTTTCAAGTTCTATAGGATGATTCAGGTGCCATAGTAACATGGAAGTGCCTTAGATTGGTGCATTAGAAACTTTCGTGATTATGACTGAAGAGAGGAAAAATAGCGTTGAAAAGAAGTATAAAGTTGGCGTGGAGGCGGCATTAGAGGTAATGGGGGGGAAATGGAAGCCTTTAATCA
>Ga0055538_1000589_pt1 | contig 12165 bp, 8 predicted proteins | sample AraplaCvi_mLB_r2_2_FD_55038 | JGI IMG/M metagenome (GOLD analysis project Ga0055538, IMG submission 55038) | Arabidopsis root microbial communities from North Carolina, USA - plate scrape CL_Cvi_mLB_r2 | ecosystem: Host-associated > Plants > Roots > Endosphere | place: USA: North Carolina | reverse complement strand
CAGGATATGCTGAATTGGACATACAAAGGGCCGTTGTTTCAAGCGGATATTCAAAAGTTTCCTTATCTTGGCCCCATCTGGGAGCTTCCCGTGCTTCTTCCCCTTGGCAGCGACAAGCAGGGAGTGGATAAGCATCTTTTACTAGTCAGCCCTGTGGGACAGGGAGCGGATGTCGAAGTATTCTATTGGATCGGGCAGCTTGACAAGCAAAATCTATCATTTATTCCGGATCAAGAGGAACCGCAATTGATTGACCTTGGTGATTTTCATTTTACCGGTCCGAGCGGAATGGTTGATCCGAAGACGGGCAGAAAGATCATATTTACAATAGCCCAAGGCGACCGGACCCTCGAAATGGAATATCAATCGGGTTGGGCTCATAACGCCGGTTTGCCGCTAAGTGTGTATATGAGGGAGGATGGACGGTTGGGTATTGAGCCGATTCAGGAGCTTCAATCGCTGCGGGGCTCCAGAAGGCTATCACTCCGGGACAGATCATTGGCAGAGGCTAATGAACGGCTTCAGGCTGTTCAAGGCGATATGCTTGAGATCCAATTGGAAATGGAGCCGGGAAGCGCCAAACAATTCGGACTCAAGATCCGGCGCACGCCGGATGGAGTAGAAGAGACCCTGCTGTTCTATGATATGAACCACTCCACGTTCTCTGTCGATCGAACCAAAACCACACTTCACCCGCGAGAAAAGTGCGGAGGAATTCAGGGCGGCCAAGTGGATCTCCTTGGGGAGAATCTAAAACTTCACATTTATTTGGACCGCTCTATGGTCGAAGCCTATGTTAACGGATTGAAAAGCCTGACGACCCGGGTATATCCGAGCCGTAAGGATGCTTTGGGACTTGAGATTTGGGGAGACGGCAGTCTGACGGTCAAATCGATGGAAGTATGGGATATGAAGCCCATTTGGTAAGAGAGGAGACATTTGATATGAATCAAACGGTGCAGGNTTATACGTATCAAGACCTCGTGAAACGATTGTATGATCTTGAATCGCTTGCTGTACCGCCGCAGGCCGGCGAGAAATCGGGATGTTTCTCAAGCTTTGACCGGAGCTCCATTTATAATGCCGAGACGGGCTTATACGAGAATTGGAGCGCCAATGATGACGGAGGAGGTTTCATTCGTAAGGAAGGCGACAGCATCGTCGCCATGGAACTGGACGGCCCCGGTGTCATTTGGAGATTCTGGTCCGCGCTTCCCGAGGATGGACATATCCGGGTTTATATTGATCATGCCGATACCCCCGTGATTGATCAGCCTTTCCGGGATTATTTTGNAAAGTTCAATCAGGAAGGGCCGCCATCCAATTTTCCGAATCTGTCGCCAACATTGTCCCGCGGAAGAAACTGCTTCATCCCCATCCCGTTTCAAAAACACTGCAAGGTGCTGTTGGATCAAGGTTGGGGGGCTTACTATCACATAACCTACACCACCTTCCCTGCCGGAGTCCAACTGCCNTCCTTTAATGGCAGCATCGACAAGGAATCGGCTATTGCACTGGCTGAAGCAGACCGGGTTTTACAGCAAAGAGGAACGTACTCATTTATGAAAACGGAAGAGTCCTCTGCCGAGAGGGTTACGGTTTCCGTACCGGCAGGTGGTAAAGTGTTGCTTATGGATAAACAAGGAGCCGGTGCTATTTCCATGATCCGGATGAGGACAGACCTTGGGCGAAATAGCGAGGAACAGCAGCGCATCATGGCTAGGCAATTAGCTATCTTGATGAAATGGGACAATGAAGAAACACCTTCCGTATGGGCTCCGTTGGGCGATTTTTTTGGCAGTGCGCCCGGGATCAAGCCGTACCGCTCTCTGCCTCTCGGCATGAATGAACATGAAATGTACAGTTATTGGTACATGCCGTTCTCGGAAGGGGCGAGGATTGAAATTGAAAATGACGGGAGGGAGGCATGCGAGATTTCGGCGGAGATCTTGTATACTCCTCTATCCAAGTCTCATGCGGACAACCTCCTGCGTTTTCATTCCAAATGGCATCGGGATGATTATCTGGATCTGGATGCGGAGCGCTTCAAGGAAGGCGGAGACCGCTGGCCGGATTGGCCTTTGCTGCTGACGAGAGGCCTGGGAAGGTTCTGCGGCGTTCATCTGCATGTGTACAATAGCTGGGAGAAGCCGGATGAGGAAGCCGACGACTGGTGGTACGGGCTTTGGGATCGAAAAACGATTGACTGGTGGTGGGGAGAAGGGGACGAGAAGTTTTTCGTGGATGGCGAATCCTTTCCCTCAACGTTCGGAACGGGCAGCGAGGATTATATCGGCTATGCATGGGCGGCCGAGCCGCCCTTCCCGATGTTTGACAGTGCCTTCGCCAGCCAGCCGTTCATCGAACTCGATGCGAACGGTCATACCTCAGTCAATCGATTTCATATTTGCGACAATATTCCCTTCATGAACTCATTTGAGGGATTTATCGAGAAATATAAGGGGAATCATTGGGGCGCCAATAACCAATGTGTGTATGCCGCCACCGTTTACTGGTATCAGGAGCGGGGCACAAGCGATGCGTACATGCCCGTTTCCTTGTATGAACGATTAAGCCACTTAAACCATCGGGAGGGATGAAGATGAAGGAATTTTTCTATCGACCGGAGAACGCCTGGGTAGGGGACGTGATTCCCTATTATGAAGATGGGGAGTTTAAGCTGTTCTATCTGCACGGCTGGCGGGATAACTACCGGGAAGGCCTTGATCACGGCTGGTATCTTGTTGGAACGAAGGACTTCGTCAATTATCGGGAAGAAGGACCCTGTAAGATTGAAGGCGGCACCGGTCATATTCTGAAAGTGGACGGTATCTACCATATGTTCTATTGCATATTCCCACCGGGCAAGCAGCTGGTATGCCATGCGATCAGCAGAGACTTGAAGACCTGGGAGCCCATTCCCGAGGATACCTTTGCAGCTGACGACCGCATCTATGAGCTTTCCGATTGGCGCGATCCCTTCGTGTTCTGGAATGAAGAAGAAGGCCAATATTGGATGCTGCTTGCGGCGATGGCGAAAGGGCCGACCAATCGAAAAGGCTGCACCGCGCTGCTGTCATCCAAGGATCTGAAAACCTGGGAGTACCGCGAACCCCTGTACGCGCCGAATCTGCACGTAGGGGCTCACGAATGCCCCGATTTGTTCCGAATTGGGGATTGGTGGTATTTGATCTACTCCTCTTATACGGGAAGATTTGCAACATTTTACCGAATGAGCCGAAGCCTGAATGGCCCTTGGATTACCCCGATGGAGGATACTTTTGACGGAAGGGCCTTCTATGCGGCCAAATCCGTGGCTGACGGACAGAAGCGTTACCTGTTCGGTTGGAATCCGACAAAAAACGACGATTTATTCGGGTGGAATCCACCGAAGTCCCTTGGCAAGGATTACGACACTTGGGATTGGGGCGGGAATCTGATCGTGCATGAGATCGTGCAGCGTCCGGATGGCACCCTCGGAGTCAAAGTGCCGGAAACGGTCGATGCTGCATTTAAAGAACCGATGCCCGTGCGATTTAACCTTGTTGAGGGAGCGTGGCACGATTCAGATGGCTCGCTCTCCTGCGAGGCGCCGTATGGATTTGCCGGCTGCACGACCCGGGAGGATCTCCCGGATCAATGCAAGATATCCGCGCGTGTTTCATTCTCCGAGCATACACAAGGACTTGGGTTCATGCTTCGAACAGAAAACACCTTGGATACGGCCTATTATGTCACGCTCGAACCGCAACGGAATCGCCTTACCTTCCGGGGGCAGATTATGCAGTCGGAAGAGGGAGGAAAGACGTTTCCGTATGAGGTAGAGCTGGAACGTCCAATTGAGCTTATTTCCGATCGTTCCTACGAAATCAAAGTGTTTATGGATGGATCGATTTGCGAAATTTACGTGGATGAGAACATAGCGATGAGTGCCAGAATGTATGATATCCTTCGAGGAAAGCTTGGCTTGTTTGTCAGTCAGGGCAGTGCACAATTCAGCGATGTTAAAATCGAGACCAGAGGATAGTATAAAAAAAGCCGAGCAGGGGACCTCATCGTTCTCTGCTCGTGTCATGCAAATGTTCACAACAAGGCAACTTTTTATCGCACAATCCATAAAGAAGCAAGAAGTGTTGGGTGACAAAAACATAGTAACATTAGAAGCCGCTAATTATGCGGCTTTTTATATTTGTGTTATCAAGTTCTTGTCAAACACAATGACAAGAACTTGATAACATTCCCGACGGATGACAAGAACATGGTTACATTCCCGATATGATTTCATCGACGGCGGCAGACGCCCTTTTATTAAACTAACGGGCAGGGTAACGGAATGAACCATCGAATATCTTCTATCCAAGAATTCGAAATCTTATGGAGGAATAACAATGATTCTGGGGACTGTGGTCACTACAATTTAATCTGGGTAGTGATGTCGGGGGACAAGAACAAGAGCCAATTACCGATTAGATAAGTACCTAACTATGTTTCCCTGCAAACTCATTAAGCTAAAGGGCAGGATAGTTTAATTAAAACAAATCTCTCTAACGAAAAAGAAGCATTCAGAACCGACGTCTTAAATGCTTCTTTTGCAACCCAATTTATGCGGAAAGTTTCTTTCTTCTTACGAAACGTCTGTCTGCTATATAAAGAACGAACAGAGACACCATGCCGACACCGATTGGAATGCCGAACGCTTCATATGAAAAAGGAGCTCCTTCAAGTTTAAAGTGGCTCGTGGCACGGTACTCGAGCCGCTTAGCGGCGAATTCGGCGGTCCGGACATTTTCCTGCCTTGCCAGATCTTCAAACGCAGGTTCCATCGCGAACCGCTGGGGCGAATCGGGGTGCAGGTAAAGCTGCTCAGCCTCTCCACCGTTTTCGTTCCAGTTTCGAATATCGCCCGCAGCGACCGTCTTTACGTTCGGGCCTACGAAAATCATTCTGTCGAGTTTCGGAGCATCTGCAATTTGATATCGGGCGATGAGATTGAGACCATACCGGGTCACGACCGGTTCGCGTTTACTTGATACCGTTATTGTTGTCGTCGTTCCGGAAGCCCCATAAGTGTCAAAAGCAGAGGATAACATGAGTTCGTCGGCACCGTCATACAGTAGGATCCCGTCTTTTTTCTTGCTCCATTGATAGGCGTTGTTCAGAATATATACGACATCGCTCAATCCGGCTGTGAAAGGCTTCATTTGCGGATGTTGAACAAAATGGTAGGAAGGGTAATTCATATCCTTCGCCACTTTCTCAGCAGTCGGCTCACCCATATGCTGGGAGATGACGTACAGGGTTGCATCGATCCCCGATGTCAACCCGGCAGACGAGACCATATTGCTGTCAGCCACATAACGCTGGTCTCTCTTCCAAGTTACCTCGCTATATTTCTTTTCTAACCTGCCGATATCTCCCCAGTGCGTTGCTGCAGATTTTCCATCCAGCAGGCCGGTATCGGCCAAATTCTCGGCACCATTGCAGATGGACAGTAATGTCGTTTCTTTGCCCGAGTGCTTCCTTATCCAATCGCGGACAGGCTTGTATTTCGCTTCATCCAAAATCGGCATGAAAGGGATGACGATAATATCCGGACCTTTACTCGTCAATTGATCTAATTCATCAAAAGTATAATGGGGCACGATATCAAGACCGCCTGTCAACGATTTGACGTTTTTGTCGGGCGCAGCCGCAAACACATTGTATGAGCCTGTCATGGAGAACATTTCGTAAGGTACAAGGAAATCGAACACCTCGGTCACTTCATTCGCCAACATCACGGCTACTGTCGGCTTTTTCGAATCATAGGCGGGAGCTTGGACGCTTTGTAAAGAAGTAGGAACCGGCTTATCGTAAACCGACATTGACTCCTGCATCGTACGCATGTAACTGACCGCTCCGGTTCCTCCTACTACGAGAATCGTCACGCATGCATATACAACGAAACGCCATACTTTTTTCATTTTCTCTCTCCTTTAATCAGTAAGTAAATATTTGTTATTAACTTTCCCAATTAAAGGGTATCAAGAAAAGAAAAATTGAAAAACCATCCGAGAACGGTTATTTTCCCCGACTTAGGTCCAGGCAGAGTTTATATCCGGGTAACGCATGTCGTTACATTATCATAATAGCTGACCAGACCTTTTCTGAATATTACTCAAAAGGGCTATTCGACAACGCTGCCGAAGCATGATGATAGACCGAAAAAATAAAGTTGTAAATAAGTAATGGTATTAAACTAAAATCACTAGCACGTTAAGCTAACGGAAAACGATAGCTCAATAATACCAAGAAAGCAGCTGATCAATGTGATCGGCTGCTTTGATAATATTAGCTCTATATACTCTGATTCACGTCATGGTCAATTACTTCTTTCAGCTCTCTTTTAATAGAAACTGACAAAATAGTTTCTCAACCTTATAATTGTTATACATATCCTATTGAGACACTTACCGGGAGGACGGCATGCAATTTCAACCAGTCTATGATGATGGAAAATTACTTCTACCGAAGATCAATATAAATATGACATTGAACCAATCGATTGGCATTATAACGGACTTGAAGCGAAAGCAGCTTTTAATGAATCAATTAAAAGATCATTCCCAATATTATTTATTTCGAGCAGGGCAAAACGAGTATATGCATTTGACGGTGGGAGAGCTGATCGCTTTTCTAATCAATGTGACGGAGAGGAATGATCGCGTCGCTTTGTTAATGGATTATTTTGCTTTAAAAGAAGAACGGAAGGTAAAAATCAAAGGTTTAAGTTCATCGAAAAGGATGTATGTGACATTGCTGCGTGTCTTTTTTGCACATCAGCCTACAATTGTGTTGGAGGAACCTTATTTTTATTTGGAAGAAGAAGAGCGTCGTCATTTTAAACGGATTTTGGATGAGCTTTCGAAAGAAAAGCAGATTTTAATTTTAACCTCGAATTTAGAGGATGCCATGATTTCCTGCGATGCCATTTATCGCTTGAACGAGCTCGGATTTCATCCCTTGGATATTCGGGACTCGGAAGAGGATAAGCAGGAAGCGCAGGAACAAGATCGGGCCAATATCACCCTGCAGAAGATTTATACGAAAAGAAATGACAAAGTGATTTTATTTGATCCGCCTGAAGTCGATTACATAGAAAGTGTAGACGGCTCGATCCTTGTACATGTAGCTGGAGAAAATTATGTCTGTGCATTGACGCTAACCGAACTCGAACAGAGATTGTTAAATTATGGATTTTATAGGTGCCATCGATCCTACATCGTTAATCTGCAAAAAGTAAGAGAGATTATTACATGGACAAAGAATAGCTACAGCTTGCGATTAAATACGGGCAAAGATGCCGTGGTTCCGTTATCCCGATCAAAATTGCAGGAATTAAAAGCGCTTCTTCAGATTTAATATGTTTGCGAAGCAAACATAACTTCGTAAGCCTATGCCATTTCCGGGGCAATATCGAACCCATCAAGCATTCCAGGGTACCATTCAGGCTAAAATAGCTACATTTCGGCGAGTTTTGATGGCTGAGAGCATGTGATATTTATATGCTTAAGGCAATCAACGCTAAGGAAGTGGTGTTCATGGATGTGATCCAAGTCGAGCATATTCGAAAGCGATTTGGAAACAAAGATGCTTTATCGGACGTGTCCTTTTCTATTCCGAAAGGGGAAATTTTTGGTTTCCTGGGTCCGAGCGGTTCGGGTAAAACGACATTAATCAAAATTTTAACGGCGCAATTAAACCCGACAAGCGGACAGGCCAGCGTATTTAACCAGCCGACGGAGATGATGCAGCAGTCTGCACTGAAGATGCGCTTTGGCATTTTGACGGATAACAGCGGTCTATACGAGAGATTATCGATTGAGGAAAATCTGGAGCTGTATCGTCAGTTATATGATCTTCCTAAATCTTCGATCGATAAGGTACTGCAGTTTGTGAACTTAAGCGGAGAGCGAAAAAAGAAAGTCAACCGCCTATCGAAAGGGATGCGCCAGCGTGTCTTGTTGGCATGCGCGGTGATCCATGAGCCGGAATTATTATTTTTGGATGAGCCTACTTCGGCTTTGGATCCAGTAAACTCGGCTCATATTTATAAGGGCTTACGCTGCTTAAACGAGAAAGGGACAACGATTTTTTTAACGACGCATGATATGGCTGAGGCGGAATTGCTATGTAACCGTGTAGCGATTCTGTATCAAGGACAAATCCAAACCATCGGCTTACCCAGGGAACTTAAAAAACAGCATCGGGAAAACGTAGTGTGTGTTGATTTAATTAATGGGGAAGCCTACGAGCTCCCGATCGATGAGGGGACGGCCGTTCAAATCGCCGATTGGATGAAACTAGGGTTAATTGAGCGAATAGAAACGAAAGAGCCAAGTCTAGGTGATATCTTTATTAAAATGACAGGAAGTGAGTTACTATGAGTATCTCATTAAAACGTGCTCGAGCGATATTTGTGAAGGATTACAAAGAGTTTTCACGCAATTATGCGATCTCCTTTAGTGTGATTGTTCCAATTCTTTTCGCGTTTCTTTTTCGAAGTGCAGGCCCGTCTTTGCCTGGAGCTATCGGATTTCTCCTAAATACTTCGTTTGTGTTATTGACGTGTTTAGTACAAGCATGCTTGATTGCGGAAGAAAAGGAGCGAAACACTTTACGATCCTTAATGATGACTCCTGCCACGACCATGGATGTGTTAATCGGTAAAAGCACTTTAGTCTTTATAGTGTCCGTTGTCGCTCTGGCTATTGGCGTGTATATATTGGGCTATGAACCAGCTAGTATATGGGCATTTGTAGCAGCCGTCATCTTTTCGATAATTTTGTACACAGCCGCCGGGACGATATGCGGTTTATTTTCCAAGACGCTGCTTGAAGCCTCATTATCGATAATACCTGTGGCGCTTGTATTCACTGGGGCACCATGGGGAGTGTTGCTGGCGGATGATTTTCCGATCTTCAAAGTGCTGGAGTATGCACCAAGCGTTCAACTTGTAAGATTGCTGGATATACAAAATATAGGCTTTACGATGGAAAATTTATTAAAACCTCTCCTCATTATTTTGGCATGGACAATAGTATTAACGATTGTGTCGGTTGCTTTGTATCAACGACGGTTAAAGGATGAGTAGGAGGGAGCAAATTGATGAATTTAGCCGTCAAGCTAATGCAAGTATTCAAAGACCGCGAAACCCGGCATAAGGTGAAAGGCTATCGGGAGAAAGCGGAGATCATCAGGAAACGGAATTTGGAAGCATGGGACGATAAGCAGCTGCAAGCGGAATCTCTTCGGCTAAAAAAGGAAGCAAAATCGGGTACGCCTTTGGGCGAGTTGCTTGTCGATGCCTATGCGCTAGTCTGCGAGGCAGCGAAGCGAACGCTCGGATTAAAGCCCTACGATGTCCAGATCATGGCTGCCGTTGCTCTGCACGAGGGACTCTTGATCGAGCAGCATACCGGCGAAGGAAAAACGCTCTCTGCGGTTATGCCTGCTTATCTAAATGCACTAACCGGCGAAGGCGTTCACGTGCTGACGTTTAACGATTATTTGGCACATCGNGATGCGGAGTGGATGGGCCCAATCTATCGTTTCCTCGGGTTAACGGTAAAATCCGTTCAAGCGGGCATGAGTCTGTCAGAGAAACGGGAAGCGTACGCCGCGGACATAACCTATGTTACGGCCAAAGAGGCCGGATTCGATTATTTGCGCGACACGATCGCATTGGACCCAGCCGATACCGTGCATCGTCCTTTCCACTACGTCATCGTCGACGAAGCGGATTCACTGCTTCTAGACGAAGCGCGGGTGCCGCTGGTCATCGCCGGCGATCCGGAATCTTCCAAGAACAATGGCATTCGTTTCGCAGAAGTGGCTAGGCAGCTTGAGCAAGATAAACATTACGACTTCGACGAGTTCAAGCGGAATGTTTATTTGAATGAAACGGGCTCTGCGAAAGCGGAATCACTACTGGGATGCGGCAATTTGTACGAAAGCCATAATAGTCATTTGTTATCGTCATTAAATTGCGCCCTGCATGCGGAATCGTTATTAATAAAAGACGTCGATTATATCGTCAAGGACGGTAAAATCGAGCTGATCGACGAATATACCGGCCGCGTGGCGGAGAACAGGCATTTGCCGGACGGACTGCAATCCGCGCTTGCGGCCAAAGAAGGGCTGCAGTCCTTAACCGGCGGGAAAATTCTCAGTACGATTACCCTTCAACACTTACTTAGCTTATATCCGAAGATTTGCGGAATGACGGCTACCGCGCACGCTTCCGCAATGGAATTCGAAAATATTTATGCGCTGCAGGTCACGCAAATTCCGCCGAACCGGCCAAACATACGGATCGACCATCCGCACCGGATTTATACACATAAAGAAGCCAAACTTAAGGCACTTGTACAAGAAATATCGTCCGCCCATAGGGCGGGACGCCCAATTCTCATTGGTACGTCGAGCGTTAGGGAGTCTGACATGCTGGCGAAGGCACTAGCGGCTGCCGTCGTACCTTGCCATGTTCTGAATGCGAAAAACGATGCAAAAGAAGCTGAGATCATCGCCAAAGCTGGAGAAATCGGTGCCGTAACGGTGTCTACGAATATGGCAGGACGCGGCGTAGACATTCGGCTCGGCGGCGGCAATCCTACGCAAGCAGAAGTTGTCGCCAAGTTAGGCGGGTTGTACGTGATTGGTACGCATTTGCACGAAAGCGTGCGGATCGACAACCAACTGCGTGGACGATCCGGCCGCCAAGGCGACCCGGGAGCTTCCGTATTTTTCGTAAGCTTGGAGGACGATTTAATCCTTCAGTTCGGCATCGATAAAGCGATTCCGCCTAAATATCGCGGTCTTAGGCAGGAAGAAGCACTCGAAGAGTCGGTGCTNTACAGCAAANTTACGCATATTCAGCGCGTTATGATGGGCCAAAACTTCCATATCCGCCAGGAANTGAACGGTTATTCGGATATGGTGGAGGAACAGAGGCGTATTTTATACGAGGAACGTCTCCGAATTTTGAAAGGCGAGACAAAGATGAGCCCTTCGGAGCAGCGGGTACGGCTTTATTATATCGACAAGTTCTGGGCTGAGCATCTGGCATACGTTTCTTACATTCGCGAAAGCATCCATTTGACAAAACTTGCTAACCGTAATCCAATCGACGAATTTCATGCGCAAATCATCCAGGCCTACGAGCAAATTCCCGCTAAAATAAATAGAGCNTCGGCCAAAATGCTCGTAAAGCTCGAAGGCTCGAATGATCCTGCGAAGTGGGAAGAGTTTGGGCTGAAGAGCCCTACTTCCACTTGGACTTATATTATCAACGATCAATACATGGAATACTTGCAGAATCGCGGTTCATGGAACCCAGGGACGATCATCGCTTATTGGATTCGCAAGATGCTGAGGCCGGTATTTGGGTGGTCAAAATTTTGATCGAGTTGAGGGTACATAGAATATAATAAGAGTGGAGAATTGGGTTCTATATTAAATAGGCATTGTTGGAGTCAGTGCACACCGATATTGGAGTGACAACGACTCCATGCTGAACAAACCAGCGCAACACGACCTGGGCGAAGGACCTGTTGTGCTTTTCTGAGATTGAGACCAGGACCTCGTTACCGAACATGTTTTTGAGTCATTTCAGCAAACTGACACAATCCATAAAAGCTTTAGTTTAAAAATGTCGGGTGACAAAAACATAGTAACATTAGAAGCTGCATAATCAGCGGCTTTTTATATTTATGTTATCAAGCTCTTGTCAAAACACTATGACAAGAACTTGATAACATTCCCGACTGATGACAAGAACATGTTCTGAGTGAAAGTCGCTATTTTAACGACTTCCATACTACCAAGAAGAGCTTTTCATTAGGAGTTGGTTTAATGATTCTAAAGAAATTTGGATTTTGGTTACCGCTTTTTAGTTTATTAGTGTGCATATATAATGCTACAGGAGAGGATGACAAGAACCTACTACTGTATTTTACTAGTCCACATTTAATGTTTATTGAAAATTATACCTCGATTGGCCGTCAATTAGATGGAATGTTGGTAAAAGTTCTTGTCCTTAGAACAAATTAGGCGGCCAGTGGACGTAAATTAACAAGGCTGGTCATGTCTATCTGATTAAAAGTATTACTTACTAAGTTGTGCGCA
>Ga0055538_1000581_pt1 | contig 12331 bp, 15 predicted proteins | sample AraplaCvi_mLB_r2_2_FD_55038 | JGI IMG/M metagenome (GOLD analysis project Ga0055538, IMG submission 55038) | Arabidopsis root microbial communities from North Carolina, USA - plate scrape CL_Cvi_mLB_r2 | ecosystem: Host-associated > Plants > Roots > Endosphere | place: USA: North Carolina | reverse complement strand
TTGGATGAAGAAGAGTGCTTTCTCTTTGGCGCGACCGGTTTCCATGGGAACCGGCACGGGACTGAAGAACGAGAAGCGCTTTTTCTTTTGGAGTATAGGCAAAACGCGTTTGGATGTTTATATATTTCATATACAGAAAGCTTGGGATAGGTATGGAACAGAACGGGAATGACAAGGAACGCAACCTGCAGCGGGAACAAGGCTCCCGGAATGCTGCATCGAAATCAACCAACGTGTGGCACGTCTTAAGCTCCCTCTCCAAGGAGAACCTCGGGTCCGGGAAGGAAGCAAAGCAGGCGCTGCACGAAGCAGGACAGGTGCTTGCACAGGGCGGTACGGTGGCTTTTCCGACGGAAACGGTGTACGGACTTGGTGCTGACGCGGGCAATACAGAGGCGGTCGAGCGCATCTTCGCCGCCAAAGGTCGGCCATCGGACAATCCATTAATCGTGCATATCTCGGAGCTGGCTCAGCTTGACGGCTTGGTCCAGCAGGTGAACGAGACGGAACGGGCGCTGATGGCGTCGTTCTGGCCCGGACCGCTGTCGCTGGTGCTGCCTGTGAAACCGGGCGCCGTATCGCCTCGCGTGACGGCCGGACTCGATACGGTTGCCGTGCGGATGCCGGATCACCGTGTGGCACTGGCTCTGATCAGCGCCGCCGGTTGTCCGCTCGCCGCACCGAGCGCCAACCGTTCCGGCCGGCCAAGCCCGACGCTGGCCAGCCATGTGCTGGAGGATCTGGCGGGGGCGATCGACGGCGTGCTCGACGGCGGCCCGGCCGGGGTGGGCGTCGAGTCGACGGTGGTGCAGGTCGGCGAAGACGGGGCCGTCACGGTGCTCCGCCCGGGCGGCGTCACGGCCGAGCAGCTTGCCGCGGTGGCGGCAAGCGTGAGACAGGACCCGGCGCTGCAGCGCGCCGCCGGGGAGGCGGAGAGCCCGGCGCCGCGCTCGCCGGGCATGAAGTACACGCACTACGCACCGAAGGGTGCGATGTGCGTGGTGCAGGGCCCGCGTGCCGACGCCGTGTCGGCACGCATCGCGGCCGAGCTCGAGGCGGCGGCACGGCGCGGGGAGGTGACCGGCGTGCTGTCGTTCGACGAGCACATGGGTCACTACCGCGCGGACGTTGCCGTCTCGCTCGGCAGCCTGGCCGCGCCGGAGGAAGCGGCCCGCCGGCTGTACGCCGGCCTGCGCCGCTTCGATGAAGAAGGCGCGACCTTCATCCTGGCCGAAGCGTGCCCGGAACAGGGGCTTGGCGCAGCCGTCATGAACCGGCTGCTGAAGGCCGCGGGACATCACATCATCCACGTCAATGAAGATGCTGATTGAACGGTTTTAGCATGATTTCCCCCTTGTCCGCATATGGTGTACAAGACCATGGGACTTGGGGGAATGGGGATGTTGGAGGCGTCTGTCCAATCGGGACAGCTTGCGGCGATTCTGCTGATGGCGGTTGCACTCGGGCTAGACGCATTTTCGCTTGGCATCGGAGTCGGAATGAGAGGCGGCATGCGTTTAGGCCATATGCTGGGCATCAGCTTCATGATCGCATTGTTTCACATGCTTATGCCGCTGGCGGGCTTATTTGCCGGCCGCTATGTAGGCATGCTGCTGGGGCACGTCACAGGGTTTGCGGCAGGCGGGCTGCTCCTCCTGCTGGGTGGACATATGCTGTACAATGCCTGGCGGGGCGGGGAAGGTCAGCGAATTCATCCTACCGCGTTCTTGGGCATGCTGCTGTTTTCGCTCAGCGTCAGCATCGACTCCTTCTCGGTAGGCGTTTCGCTCGGGATGTTCGTGGATGATGTGCTGCTGATCGTGATCTCCTTCGGTGTCGTGGGCGGTTTGCTGTCCATTCTCGGCCTGCTGCTCGGCCGTCAGGTGAGTAACAAGCTGGGAGAGTACGGCGAAATGCTGGGCGGACTGATTTTGATCATCTTTGGCGTGATGTTTATCTTTTGACGCAATATTTGTTACAATAATCCCAAAACAACCTATCAACGGGGAGGTACGGGACCGTGAAAAATATATTGTTTGTCTGCACGGGGAATACGTGCCGCAGCCCAATGGCGGAAGGGATGCTGCGCAAGCTCGCCAAACAGCGAGGCATTCCGCTAGAAACGCAATCCGCCGGCGTCTCGGCCGTAGACGGCATGCCGGTATCCCGTCATGCGGAATCGATACTGCGGGATCAGGATATTCAAGATCGCTTGGTATCTAAGCCGCTGACNGCGAATCTGGTGGAATGGGCAGACCTGATTCTGACGCTGACCCAGTCGCATAAGCAGTATGCGATTCGGCAGTTCCCGCATGCCGCNGACAAGATGCACACGCTGAAGGAGTTTGTGGAGGANGACCGGCGGGTGCTGGATGATNTGCGGGAGCAGGACAGCCTGTACGCGACGCTTGAGCTGGCCAGATCGCTGGGCCGCGATGTCAGCGACCGCGACCGGGAGCGTCTGATCGAGCTGCGCCAGCGCATTCCGAGCTTCGATATCTCCGATCCTTTCGGCGGCTCGCGGGAGGAATACGAGGCGACGGCGGCGGAGATTCGGACGGCGCTCTTCCGCCTGCTGGACAAGCTGGAAGCGGATCAGCATAAATAGGATCGGCTTCCACGGAAGCGAAGAGTAAATCTGGATCCGGGCTCAATATGGCTAAAAAAGCCGCTTGCCTTTCGCAGGGTATTGCTTTAAGATGAAGGTGAAAAACATGATCCGATGTAACTGGCGACGAAGTGGATGAAACCACGATGGAGCATCGGAATATACGGCCGGTCGCCTGGGCAAAGAGCATTTGGAGCACAATACGTGCGCCGACTGCTCTTTTTTCGTCTTTTGCGTGGAGTTTGGGTTATAATGAAACAAGCTAAAACGCAAAAGCGAACATTCGAGGGGGTTTTTCATAGATGAAAATTGCATTGGGTACCGATCATGCCGGCATTCGTCTGAAAGAGGAGATCGTGGAGGTCATTCGGGGCCTTGGACACGAGGTGGAGGATCTTGGCTGCGGCTGTTCCGATTCCGTGGATTATCCCGATTACGCGCTTCCGGTGTGCGAGAAGGTGGTCTCGGGTGAAGCGGATCGGGGCATCCTGATCTGCGGAACGGGAATCGGCATGAGCATTGCCGCCAACAAGGTGCCGGGCATCCGCTGCGCGCTGACGCATGATGTATTTTCGGCCAAAGCCACGCGTGAGCATAATGACAGCAACGTGATTGCGCTGGGCGAGCGCGTCGTCGGCCCCGGGCTTGCTGCCGAGATCGTCAGTGCATGGCTGACAACGGATTTCAGCCAGGGCGAACGCCATGTCGGCCGCGTGAACAAGATCAANGCCATCGAGGAGCGTTACCTGAAGAGCGAATCGCGTTAGGTCAACGCGTAAGCTGCTGCGGTTATTGCGTATGGAATGAAGCATCTTCTGTGAAAAAATTCATCGGGAGGACTGTGACATGACGGATATCTCCAAGGTTTCCTTGAGCGAACAGACGGCGCGGATCGTCCGCGAGCTGGCCGAAGCGGCAGCCTTAGGACCGGGCAAGGTGCTGGTCATCGGAGCCAGCACCAGTGAAGTGGTCGGACGCCGGATCGGTACAGGCGGCGCTCTTGAAACGGCGCAGCAGCTTCTTCAGGGCATTGCCGAGGTTCAAGCGGAATTCGGCTTCGCTGTAGCCTATCAATGCTGTGAGCATTTGAACCGGGCGCTAGTCATGGAGCGGGGACTGCTTGAAGAGCTGCGCCTGACGGAAGTGGCGGCTGTACCGTTTCCGGGGGCGGGAGGCTCCATGGCCTCGGCGGCGTATCGGAGTATGAAGGAGCCCTGCCTTGCGGAATCCATTGAGGCCCATGCGGGTGTCGATATCGGCGAGACGCTGATCGGCATGCATTTGCGAAGAGTGGCGGTTCCGTTCAGGCCGAGCGAGCGTTATATCGGCGATGCGCGCGTAACGGCGGCTTACACCCGGCCGAAGCTGATCGGCGGAGAACGCGCCGTGTACCGGCTTGAGCAGCGGGATGATTCCACGCTGTGCGATTGATTCGAATGAGAGCCCGCTTTAGTCATTAGGTAAACTTGTAGTCTTGACTTGGCAAGAGAAAATAACGATTGATTATGGGAGGATATGAACATGATGGAACATTTGCGGAAGAATGACCCGGCTGTATTGGAAGCGATGGATTTGGAACTGAAGCGTCAACGCAGCAACATTGAGCTGATTGCCTCCGAGAACATCGTCAGCGAAGCGGTTATGGAAGCCATGGGGACGGTGCTGACGAATAAATATGCGGAAGGCTACCCTGGCAAGCGTTATTACGGCGGCTGTGAGCGAGTGGATATCGTGGAGGATATCGCCCGTGACCGCGCNAAGGAATTGTTCGGTGCCGAGCATGCCAACGTTCAGCCGCACTCCGGCGCCCAAGCGAACATGGCGGTGTATTTGGCTGCGCTCAAGCCAGGAGATACCGTGCTGGGCATGAACCTGGCCCACGGCGGCCACTTGACTCACGGAAGCCCGGTTAACGCGTCCGGCCTTCTGTACAATTTCGTTGCGTACGGCGTGCAGGAAGACACGTTCCTTATCGATTACGACGAAGTGCGCAAAGCGGCTTTCAAACACCGTCCTCGTCTGATCGTGGCGGGTGCAAGTGCATATCCTCGCATCATTGATTTCGAGAAGCTTGCTGCCATCGCGAACGATGTAGGCGCATTGTTCATGGTCGATATGGCTCATATTGCCGGTCTCGTTGCCGCGGGTCTTCACCCGAATCCGGTTCCGCATGCCCATTTCGTAACCACCACGACGCACAAGACCCTTCGCGGACCTCGCGGCGGCATGATTCTGTGNAAGAAAGCTTGGGCACAGGCGATCGACAAAGCGGTATTCCCGGGCTCCCAGGGCGGACCGCTCATGCATGTCATTGCTTCCAAGGCCGTGGCGCTTGGCGAAGCATTGGATCCGTCCTTCAAGACGTACGCAGAGAACGTCGTGAAGAACGCAAAAGTGCTGGCTGACACCCTGATCGAGGAAGGCCTGAACATCGTTTCCGGCGGAACCGATAACCATCTGATGCTGGTCGATACCCGCAATCTGGACATCACCGGCAAAGACGCAGAGAAGGTGCTGGATTCCATCGGAATTACCGTCAACAAGAACGCCATCCCGTTCGATCCGACGAGCCCGTTCGTCACGAGCGGTATCCGTATCGGTACGCCGGCGGTNACTTCCCGCGGCATGGATGAGCAGGCGATGGTGAAAATCGCGAAGATTATTGCCATGACCTTGAAGCAGCCTAAAGACGAGGCAACGCTGGAAAAAGCGGGCCGTTTGGTGGCTGAGCTGACGGATCAATATCCGCTATATCCTGAAATGAAATATTAATCACAGTTTCGTCGGCATAAGAAGCCTATGATAAGAGGATCCCGCCTGAAGGTGGGGTCCTCTTTTAGGAGCTGTCACATTCTGGCCAGATTGCTATGCTCGCATGCTCCCAGTCGGGTCGCTTCGCGGTAAGGATCAATATAGGCGAAAATGGAAAACCTAGGTGCAGGGCTGACAAAGATCCGGTTATAAGGTCAAAACTCACGGAAATAAACATGACTCGTGCAGGTGTCAATTGACTAGAGGGAATGATATAATAGACAGGATTTATGGAGCTCACAAGTATTTACGCCCATATTGAAATAACATTTGCATTCAAACCGGAGGGACCAGACATGGGAAAATTGGTGATTTGTGATCACCCGTTGATTCAACACAAACTTACATTTATACGCGATATGCGGACTAACACAAAAGACTTTCGCGAATTGGTAGACGAAGTCGCGACTTTGATGGCTTATGAAATTACGCGGGAGGTTCCTCTTGAATCGATATCTGTTCAGACGCCGGTAGCCGAAACCCAAGGGAAAGTCATTTCCGGCCGGATGCTCGGCCTCGTGCCGATCCTGCGCGCGGGTCTCGGCATGTTGGACGGCGTGGTCAAGCTGCTTCCCGCTGCCAAGGTAGGGCATGTCGGATTGTTCCGCGACCCGGAAACGCTTCAGCCCGTGGAATATTATACGAAGCTTCCAACCGACGTGACGGAGCGGGAATTGATCGTCATCGATCCGATGCTGGCGACGGGCGGATCGGCCATCGCTGCGATCGACGTGCTGAAGAAGCGCGGCTGCACCCAGATCAAGATGATGAATCTCGTGGCTGCNCCGGAAGGCGTGAAGGCCGTGCATGACGTTCATCCGGACGTGGATATTTACGTTGCTGCTNTGGATGAAGGGCTCAACGACCATGGCTACATCGTACCGGGCCTGGGTGATGCAGGAGATCGGCTGTACGGCACGAAATAAGAGCCGTGCCAGCCATTCGACGACTTGAATTGAAAAACAAGCATGCAAAGAGGGGTAATTTCAAACATGTCAAAAGTGAAAGTGATGACGATATTTGGGGTCCGCCCCGAAGCGATCAAGATGGCGCCGCTTATTCTGGAACTTCAGCGCCATCCGGAGCATATCGAATCGGTGGTTTGTGTAACTGCGCAGCATCGGCAAATGCTGGATCAGGTGCTTGACGTGTTCAAGATTGTTCCGGACTACGACTTGGACGTGATGAAGGACCGTCAGACGCTGAACGAGATCACCGTNCGCGTTCTGGAGGGGCTNGAGCCTGTCCTGCGCGAGGCNAAGCCGGATATCGTGCTGGTGCACGGCGACACGCTGACAACGTTCCTGGCCAGCTATGCAGCCTTCCTGCAGCAGATTCAGGTTGGCCATGTAGAGGCGGGTCTTCGCACATGGAACAAGCTGAATCCTTATCCTGAAGAAATGAACCGCCAGCTGACCGGCGTGCTGGCCGATCTGCACTTTGCGCCGACGGACTGGTCTGCCGAGAATCTCCGCAAGGAGAACAAGCCGGAATCCCGCATTTACGTGACGGGCAACACCGCTACAGACGTGTTCCAGTATACGGTGCGGGAAGGATATACCCACCCGGTTCTGGATTGGGCACAGGGCAAGCGCCTGATCCTGATGACGGCGCACCGCCGCGAATCCCAAGGGGAGCCGCACCGTCAGATTTTTGAAGCGGTGAAGCGCATTGCCGACGAGTTCGAGGATATCGCCATCGTCTACCCTGTGCATCCGAGCCCTGCCGTCAAGGAGCCGGCTCACCGCATTTTGGGGAACCATCCGCGCATCAAACTGATTGAACCGCTGGATGTCGTGGACATGAACAATATCTACACCCGTACGCATTTCATCATTACGGATTCGGGCGGCATGCAAGAGGAGGCTCCNTCCTTCGGCGTNCCGACGCTGGTGCTTCGGGACACGACGGAACGTCCGGAGGGCATTGAAGCCGGCACCCTGGAGCTGGTAGGCACCCAGGAAGAGAATGTGTACGAACGCATTAAGGTTCTGCTGACCGATCAGGAGCTCTATGACAAGATGAGCAAAGCCGCTAATCCTTACGGGGATGGACAAGCTTCCCAGCGAATTGTCAATGCGATTTTGCACCATTTTGGCATTCGAAAAGAACGTCCCGAGGAATTTCACAGAATGTTCACAAAGGCATAGTTTACCGTATTCTGATTGGCAAGNGGACAGCATACAGTTGAACTGTACGGTTACCGCGGCGTTTTGCGCAATTTAGACTGCTCAAAACGCCGATTTNACACGGGAAATCCATCAAATCGATTCATTGACAAACTCTTGTTATATTCAGTAAAATGAGTTGGGATTAGAGGTTCATATGAAAAATCCGAAAAGTCAAGATAACCCTTGGTTGATAGCGCTATACATTAGCGGGGCAGGCGGTTTGCTTGCCGCTTACATTCTCATCGGTTTTTTTACCGGGCGATGGCTCATGAATCAGTTGGACGGGCCCAGAGTGTGGCTTGCCATTGGTACGCTTTCGGGGCTCTTTGTAGGGATTTTGAATATCGCTCTTCTCATTAAAAAGTTTTTGGGGGCGCAGGCGTGAATGATTTGACTTCCATTGTGAACGCTGTATTTAGAGTATCNTTACTCTTATTGTCTGCCTTGTTTCTCGGATGGGCTCTCTATCCGGNATTNCGCCCGATAATTATGGGGTTGATCATGGGCATGGCGGCGGGCTTGTTTAATGTACGCTTCCTCTCCATGAAAGTGCAGCAGCTGGCGCAATTGGCTGTCGATCCGAAACCGAAAAAGTACAACTTCGGCTTCATTACGAGATTGTGCATCGGGCTTCTGATTGTGATCTTCGCCGTTAAACTCGAACAGGTATCCCTCGGCGGTGCTATCGCCGGTCTGTTCATACCCCAATTGTTGACCATTCCTGTCAGCATTGTGTTCAGTTTGAGAAACAATCATTGATCAGCGCTAACTTGGAAAGGGGTGAAAACAATTATATGCATGATTCACCGATTATCAAACTTGGCGGATTGAATATTGACCTTTCAGCGGTCATAATGCTTCTTGTCACCTGTGTGGTGGTGTTCGTATTATGCCGGCTGGCGGTACGTAATCTATCTGTCGAAAACCCTTCCAAACTGCAAAACTTCATGGAATGGGTAGTGGAATTTGTGCAAGGCGTCGTAGCGAGTGCGATGGATCTGAAGAAAGGGAAAGCTTACATATCGTTGGGGCTTACTCTGATCCTGTTCATCTTTGTAGCCAACTTGCTGGGCTTGCCGTTCTCAATTATCACCGACTTGCCGGAGAACTTCACAGTCTTTGGTCAGCCAATCCTGGCTACACTCGGACTTGAACATGGCCACTATGCTCACGTATTGTGGTGGAAGTCGCCAACAGCGGACATTTCCGTTACGGCCGGTCTTGCGATCGTTGTATTCGTGCTCATGAACTACCTGGGTCTGAAGCTGAATCGCAAGCATTACCTGAAGCATTACATCGAACCGTTCCCGATCTTTCTGCCGCTCAATATCATTGAGAACCTGGCAAAACCTATCGCTCTGGCAATCCGGCTTTACGCCAACATTTTTGCCGGCGAGGTACTGATCACGGTGATTCTGAAAACCGGCTTCTGGGGCATTCCGTTCATGGCCGCATGGCAAGGTTTCAGTATCTTCATTGGTGCATTGCAGGCGTTTATCTTTACGATTTTGACAATGGTATACATCTCNCAAACTACGATTCACGAAGAGCATTGATCAACTCGGACGAATCCGCCGTTACAGCGGTGTTTTTCGAAAGAGATATTTTCTATAGTTTCACCAAATTTCAATTTTGAAACAATTTTAAGGAGGATATTTAACAATGGAATTTTTGGCAGCAGCTATTGCAGTAGGTCTTGGCGCCCTTGGCGCAGGTTTGGGTAACGGTATGATCGTAAGCAGAACAGTTGAGTCTATCGCTCGTCAACCAGAAGCACGTGGTCAATTGCAAACAACGATGTTTATCGGTGTTGGTATCGTAGAGGTTATTCCTTTGGCGGCTACTGTAATCGCGTTCTTGATCATGTTCTCTTAATAACAATACAACGGTTTGGCGGGGAGGGCCGATGCCATCCGCGCCTTCGTTTTGTTAGGCACCGCACTTCGTGTTGATGAAAGGAGTGACCTCAATGGCAATTCTTTGGGAAAATATGGTAATCACTATTATTGCGTTTGTTATTCTTTACCTCTTGCTTCAAAAGTTTGCGTTCAGCAAATTGTTCGGCATCATGGAGCAGCGTCGTGAGCTGGTCATGAGCCAGATGAACGAAGCGGCACAGACCCGCCAGCAGGCGACTGCATATGTAGAAGAGCAGAAGAAGGCACTGGATCAAGCGCGTCAAGATGCTCACGAAATCATCGAGCGTTCCAGACAAACTAGCAACAAACAAGCAGAGCAAATTATGGAACAAGCTAAGGAAGAGGCAATTCGCCTGAAATCCGAGGCTGTTCGTGATATCGAGAATGAGAAGAAGAAAGCCGTCGAAGAGCTTCGCAGCGAAATCGGCAGCGTTTCCGTGAAGATCGCGACCAAGCTGATCGAACGTGAAGTCAAGAATGACCAAGCTCAAGAAGAACTGGTGGATCAATACCTTAAAGAGGTAGGAGGCAGACCATGAGCCAAAATACGGTAGCAGCCAAGCGGTATGCGCGGGCGCTGTTCGAAGTGGCGGCTCAGCAGCAGAAGGGTCTGGAAGTGGAAGAGGAATTGCGGGCTGTCGTGCACGCCATTGAAGGCGATGCCGACATCCAGAAATTCATCGCCACGCCGAATGTTCCCCAGTCCGTGAAGATGAACGTAATCAGCCAGGCGTTGGCAGGGAAGGTATCGCAGCCTGTATTGAACACGATCGAATTGCTTCTCGACAGAGGGCGTGCAGAAATGTTCGCAGAACTGCTGAACAGTTATGTGAAGATACAAGGTGCGAGCTTGGGATTGGCAGACGCCACTGTGTACTCCACCTACCCGCTTAGCGATCAGGAAAAAGAACAGGTTGCTTCGGAATTCGGACAGTTAGCACATCAGAAGATCCGTGTGACCAATGTTGTGGACGAAAGTTTGCTCGGCGGCCTGAAAGTTGTCATTGGCGACAAGCTGTATGACGGAAGCATTGCCGGGAAGCTGGAACGTCTCGAAAAGTCTTTTAATAGACGAGCATAGTAGATAGGGGTGAAAACGTTGAGTATCAGACCTGAAGAAATCAGTACTTTAATCAAAAGTCAAATTGAAGAATATAAATCCGATATCACTGTCTCTGAAGTAGGTACGGTAATTCAAGTAAGTGACGGTATTGCTCGCGTGTACGGCCTGGAGAACGCGATGTCCGGGGAACTTTTGGAGTTCCAAAACGGCGTGTTCGGTCTGGCGCTGAACCTTGAGGAGAGCAATGTCGGTGTCGTTATCCTGGGACCTTACTCCGAAATCAAGGAAGGCGATCAGGTAAAGCGTACAGGACGTATCATGGAGGTTCCTGTAGGCGAAGCTCTGCTTGGACGCGTCGTGAATCCGCTGGGTCAGCCGCTTGACGGCAAAGGCCCGATCGAAGCGAGTGCATTCCGTCCGGTTGAGAGCAGTGCACCAGGGGTTATCGACCGTAAATCCGTTCATGAGCCGATGCAAACCGGTATTAAAGCGATCGACGCGATGGTACCTATCGGCCGAGGTCAGCGCGAGCTGATCATCGGTGACCGCCAAACAGGTAAAACCACCGTTGCCATCGATACAATCCTGAACCAAAAGGGCAGCGGCGTTAAATGTATTTATGTAGCCATCGGGCAAAAGCAGTCCACTGTAGCACAGGTTGTTGAAACTCTTCGCCGTCATGGCGCACTGGAGTACACGATCGTTGTTACGGCTTCGGCTTCCGAGCCGGCTCCGCTGCAGTACATCGCTCCATACGCAGGCTGCGCAATGGGCGAGTACTTCATGTACAAAGGCGAGCATGCACTCATCATCTATGATGACTTGTCGAAGCAGGCGGCAGCATACCGTGAATTGTCCTTGCTCCTCCGTCGTCCTCCGGGTCGGGAAGCTTATCCGGGTGACGTTTTCTACCTGCATTCCCGTTTGCTGGAGCGTGCAGCGAAGCTCAACGATGAGCTTGGTGGTGGTTCATTAACCGCACTGCCATTTATTGAAACGCAGGCTTCTGACGTATCTGCTTACATTCCAACCAACGTAATTTCGATTACGGATGGACAGATCTTCCTGGAGTCCGAGCTGTTCTACTCCGGACAACGCCCAGCGATTAACGTCGGTATTTCGGTATCCCGTGTCGGTGGTTCCGCGCAGATCAAGGCGATGAAAAAGGTTGCGGGCGGCATGAAGCTGGATCTTGCGCAATACCGTGAGCTCCAGGCGTTCTCCCAGTTCGGATCCGATCTGGACAAATCAACCTTGGCTCGTTTGAACCGTGGAGCAAGATTGATGGAAATCCTGAAACAGGGCGTAAACCAGCCGCTGTCCGTTGAACAACAGGTGGTTAGCTTGTACGCAGCCGTTAAAGGATATATCGATGATATCGAGGTTGCTGACGTGCGTCGTTTCGAGAGCGAGTTCCTCGCGTTTATTGAAAGCAATAAACCGGAAATTCTTCAATCCATTACGGATACGAAGGATTTGACGTCCGACAACGAAAACGCGTTGAAAGCGGCAATCGATCAATTTAAGAAGGGCTTTGCCGCTTCGGTCTAAGCTCCTCAGGCAAGTAATAGGAGGGGAGCCGGGGTAAGCCCGGCATCCTCTTTCATCATATGGAATGTAGCTTTGGCTGTGACCAAAGTGGTTTTTACAACAGATGTGGCTTTGGTCCTAGCCAAAGCTTAATCTACCCGTACGAAGTAATTTTGGCCCCAGCCAAAGCGCGAATTGCTTACGAAGTAACTTTGGCTCCGCCAAAGTT
>Ga0055538_1000569_pt1 | contig 12694 bp, 9 predicted proteins | sample AraplaCvi_mLB_r2_2_FD_55038 | JGI IMG/M metagenome (GOLD analysis project Ga0055538, IMG submission 55038) | Arabidopsis root microbial communities from North Carolina, USA - plate scrape CL_Cvi_mLB_r2 | ecosystem: Host-associated > Plants > Roots > Endosphere | place: USA: North Carolina | reverse complement strand
AAAAGGAGTGTATATCCGAGATGATGACTCTTACTACGCGTTCAGCTGCCGTACCTCTTAAGCAAGTGAAACTGACCGACCCTTTCTGGTCGAGTTACATAGAACGGGTAAGGGAAGTGGTGATTCCCTACCAATACGAGGCCCTGCATGATCGAATTCCGGGCATTGAGCCGAGCCATGGCGTATCCAATTTTCGCATTGCTGCCGGCAGGGACGAGGGTGAATACGGGGGCATGGTGTTTCAGGACAGCGATGTCGCCAAATGGCTTGAGGCCGCGGCTTATTCGCTGGCCACTNATCGGGATCCGAAGCTGGAAGAACAGGTGGATGAGCTGATTGATCTGGTTGCCGACGCCCAGCAGCCGGATGGCTATCTGAATACGTATTTTACGGTGAAGGAGCCGGAGAAACGCTGGACCAATCTGACGGACTGCCATGAGCTGTACTGTGCCGGTCATATGATTGAAGCCGGAGTTGCTCACTACAGGGCGACGGGCAAGCGGAANCTGCTGGACGTGGTGTGCCGCTTGGCGGATCATATCGATACCGTTTTTGGACCCGAAGATGGGAAAATCCATGGGTTTGACGGCCATCAGGAGATTGAGCTGGCCCTGGTGAAATTGTATGAGGTGACTCAAGAGCCGAGATATTTGAGCCTGAGCCAATATTTCATCGATGAGCGCGGGACGGAACCCCACTTCTTCCTCCAGGAGTGGGAACAGCGCGGGAAGAAATCCTTCTATCGCTCGGTGCTGCACGCCCCGCATTTGGCTTATCATCAGAGCCATCTGCCCGTTAGGGAGCAGAAGGAGGCTGTCGGGCACTCGGTCCGGGCCGTATATATGTACACGGCGATGGCGGATCTGGCCGCCAGAACGAAGGACCCGGCCCTGCTNGAGGCTTGCGATACTTTGTGGCGCAACATGGTCCATAAACAGATGTACATTACCGGAGGGATCGGGTCCACTCATCACGGCGAGGCGTTTACGACGGATTATGATCTGCCGAACGATACCGTATACTCGGAAACCTGCGCATCCATTGGGCTGATCTTTTTTGCCCAGCGCATGCTGCAGCTGTCGCCCAAATCGGAGTATGCGGACGTGATGGAGCGNGCGCTGTTTAACACGGTCATTGGCAGCATGGCTCAGGACGGGCGGCATTTCTTCTATGTAAACCCGCTTGAGGTATGGCCTGCGGCCTGCCGCCATAATCCGGGCAAGGCCCATGTGAAGCCGGTTCGGCCGGGGTGGTTCGCCTGCGCCTGCTGCCCGCCGAACGTGGCAAGGCTGCTGTCATCGCTGGGCGAATACGTGTATACGATGAATGACGATACGCTGTATGCCCATCTGTACATCGGCGGCGAAGCGGAGGTGCGGTTCGGGGACGTGCCTGTGAAGGTAATGCAGAACAGCGCGCTGCCATGGGACGGGGAGGTTACGTTTACGCTTCAGCCTGAGCAGGCTGTCGAGTGGACGGTGGCGCTTCGCATTCCGGATTGGTCGCGCGGCAAAGCCGGCTTGCGCGTGAACGGGCAAGAAATGAACGTGGAGGATATTACTCAAGACGGCTATGCCTGCGTGAAGAGAGTATGGGCGCCGGGAGACATCGTGGAGTTGGCATTCTCCATGGAGATCCATCAGGTCAGAGCCAATCCGAATATACGGGGGAATGCCGGCAAGGCCGCGATTCAGCGCGGGCCGCTCGTATACTGCCTGGAAAGCGTCGATCATGGAGTGCCTGTATCCTCGCTATCGCTCGCGGGCGATCCGGAGCTTCGTTCGCGATTTGATCCGAATCTTCTCGGCGGAGCGGTTGTCATTGAAGGGGCCGGGTGGCTTGAAGAGTCTGACGATTGGGGCGATGAGCAGTTGTATCGTTCTTCTCCCAAAAAGATGCTTCCCGCCTTATTAAAGGCTATTCCCTATTATTTATGGGGCAACCGCGGCGAGAATGAAATGGCCGTCTGGGTGCGCGAGCAGCCGCACATGGTATAAAGATCGTACAGACGGCCTATCCGGATAGCGATTGGATGCACAGCCGGATAATGCTGCATACCATAACCATGACGATGCCAAGCATCATAACATAAAGGGCTTGCCCAAAGGTCGATGGACCTCGGGCAAGCCCTTTTTTAGGTGACAAGCAAANGGAGANTGGATCCTGTCNTGCATCGGTTTACANCAGCTTCTTGATATCCTCTTCCATCTTCTCTGGGGTATCCGTCGGGGCAAAGCGCTTGATCACCTTGCCGCTGCGGTCCACCAGAAATTTGGTGAAGTTCCATTTGATCGCCTTGATGCCCAGTGCGCCGGGGGCTTCGCTGGTCAGATATTTGTAAAGCGGATGAGCGTTCGTGCCGTTCACATCGATCTTGGAAAACAGCGGGAAGGTGACGCCGTGATTGAGCTTGCAGGCCTCTTCGATCGCNGCATCCTCCTCCANCTCTTGATTCATGAATTGGCTGCTGGGGAAGCCGAGAACGGCCAATCCCTGGTCGCGGTAGGTTTGGTGCAGCTTCTCCAGACCGTCGAATTGAGGGGCAAAGCCGCATTTGGTCGCCGTATTGACGATCAGCATGACGTCGCCTTTATAAGATTCCAGCGTTTGGGATTCGCCGCGTATCGTTTTTACTTCATATTCATAGATCGACATCGCCGTAGAAACCTCCTCCAATGAGATGTATTAAGTTCAGAGTATATCCTTTTACGGCGGATTGCAATTTGATAGGGCGACATCCAGTTTATGCGTGCGGGTACATGGCCATATATGAATTTCAATACCTGATGCGGAAATATCAAAAGTAAAATTTTGTATTTTCATCTGGACTTATTTAGGAGATGTATGATAGTAGTAGAATAAGTGCTTAATCGAATGAACCAAGAGGGGTACTACTGAAATCATGTGTGGGAGGACGGTATGAGATTAAAAACGCAAATGCTCAAAACGACGGTGACCAGCCTGCTGGCTTTTATGTTCATCGTCCTCATCGTCCTGGTGCCAAGGGATCTGAATCTGTCGCTGGACAGCAATTTATGGGTGACAAATTATTCCTTTGATCTGGGTGAGTATGTAACGCATATCCGGGATTATTTTGCAGCGGCGATTCAGAACGGGACGCTGGGGGAATCGCGATATAACGGCCAGTCTTCAGAAGCGGCCGCTTTCGGAGCTGTCGGCAAAAGCCTGCTCGTTATTGTATCCGCTTTATTCATAGGATTCGTGTTCGGCATTCTGAAGGGAGTCCTGGACTACAAATTATCCAAGACCAAATTTAGCGCGCTGGGGCACTGGACGACATGGCTGTTCCAGTCCATTCCGGATTTCTTCCTGATGCTGATCGCCCAATGGGTGCTCATTAAGCATGTTCCGGCCATCCGTTATTTTGCGGTAGACGGCTGGGAGGCCTTCGTGCTGCCTTCGCTGCTTGTCTCGATTTACCCGATTTTCTTCATTGCCCGAATCACGTCGGCCTCGCTGCTCGCACAGGAAGGCAAGATGTACATACTGCTGGCTAAAGCCAAAGGTCTCAGCGACCGTAAGGTTGTCTACAAACATATGCTGCGCAACGGCATCGCGACCATCCTGACCCATCTTCCGGGCCTGCTTGTCTTCATCTTGTCCAACCTGCTCGTGGTGGAATATTACCGCAACTATCCAGGGGCGGCGTGGAGATTGTTTCTGGCACTGGATTTCAATACGTTCAGCGGCACCGGCGGCAATTATGAACCGGGTGTCATTATTTATATCGCATTTTCCTTCATGGTGCTGTTCATGATCGTCCAATGGATCAGTCATTCGGCACGCATGTACTTTGATCCACGATAAAGATACGAGGTGAGCCGTCTTGAAGAATTTCCCTTTATGGATAGGCAGTATTTTGCTTGCTTTCTTTGTTTTCGTTATGCTGGCGGGGCCTTATATGCCCTTCATTGATAAGGATTTGAAGAAGGAACCCTCCAGATGGGTCATGAAGGACGGGAAGCAGAAGCTGACCCTTCCGCCCTATAAGCCTTCCTCGAAGAATTGGCTTGGATCGGACAAGCGAGGGGTCGATAACCTGAGCAAGCTGGTTGTGACCGCCAAGGATACGATCCTGCTGGTGCTCGCCATTACGGCTGTCCGATATGCGATCGGGGTGCCCCTGGGATTGATTGCCCGCAAGAAAAAGGGGTTCACCCACCGGCTCATCACCTTTTGGAACCAGTTGTGCTCCTATTTGCCGCCGGTCTTCGCATCCGCGCTGCTGCTTGCGCTTCCGTTCTTTCTCTTCTCCCAGCAGCGGATGGGCTGGGCCATTCTGATTCTGGCTAGCGTCGAAGCCGGGCGGGTGGCCATCACGATTCAGCAGCAGGCCCATAAGATGGCAAGCGAGCCCTATATGGAGGCTGGAACCGCTTTAGGTCTTCGCACGAGGACCTTGACGAAGAATTATTATATCCCGGTCATGTTCCCCGAAGTGATCGTCAACTTCTGTTTGGATATGGGAAAGGTCATGCTCCTGCTCGGCCAGCTTGCGATCGTGAACATCTTCCTTGGTCATGAGTGGAAGGAAGTTAATTATTACGTCATGGAATTCGTGGAGACCGGGTATAACTGGGCAACGATTCTGTCCAAGCATCGGGCAGACATCTGGCTTGGGAAGTTCCAATTCGTGGTCTATCCGGCGTTTGCCATGATGCTGCTGATCATCACGTTCAACCTGTTAGGCGAGGGTTTGCGCCGCCGTTTTCAGGTTAAGGGCTGATTGAGGGGCTCTGGCTGTTAACGCCAAAAAACCGGAAGAATGAAAGCTTATGCAGGTGCTTCCCATAAGGAGCAAGCTTCTGCGGAAGCCGATTTCTTCCGGTCTTTTTATGTCCATGCCTGATGCGGTTTGTCACGCTTCTACGGGGATATCCGGGTGAGCCCAGACGGACACGCTGCCGCCGTTCACCGGGAATAGCCCGAAGCCGTCCTCGCCGATCGTTACGCGATCCTTCCGGGTGCGGGTCAGATCCACCCATACCTCTCCGGCGCGATGCTCGCCGACAAACATTCGCTTATCCCCGGCTTCCCCGTTGGCGATGACCACCGCGCAGCCGGAACATTCGATTTCCGGAATGCCGCGGCGGACCCAGCCTATCGTATTCGGGTGGTCAAAATAATCATCCTGCTCGCCGTACGCCCGATTCGCCCTGGCATAGAGCAGCGGATCAATCGCTTCCCGTTTGCCGGGAATGGGGTTCTCGCCGCCGATTCCGTAATAATCGCCGTAGAAGACCGAAGGATAACCGTCCTTCCGCAGCAGGATCAACGCATAAGCGCTCTGCTTGAACCAATCCTCGACCCAGGATTCCAGCGATTCCTGCGGCTGCGAATCGTGATTGTCCACAAACGTAACGGCATTCATCGGATGCGATTGCACGAGCGTATCGTCGAAAATCGTCCGCAGATCGAAGGAGCGGCCGGCTTTCGAAGCCGCTTGGAGTTTATAGTGAAGAGACACGTCGAACAGATCGATTTTATAATCTACGGTATCCAGGAAATTCCGGCAGTCCTGAAGCTCGGGGTTCCAGAACTCCCCCACGATGTAAAAATCATCGCCGCGCTTTTTTTTCATGGCTGCCGCAAATTCTTTGATGAAGTCATGATTGATGTGCTTGATCGCGTCCAGCCGGAATCCGCTGCATTGCAGCGTATCCACCAGCCATTTTCCCCATGCAATCATTTCCTTGCGCACATCCGGATGGCTGTAATCAATGTTGGCAAACATCAGGTAGTCGTAATTGCCGAACTCATTGTCCACCTTGTCGCTCCACGATTTATTCTCGCCGACGATGCGGTAGATGCCGGAACGTTTGTTGATTTCGTCGTAATCGGTCCCGTTGAAATGAGTGAAGTTCCATTGGAAGGCAGAGTATTGGTCCCCCCGGCCGGGGAACGTGAATTTGGTCCATCCTTCAATCTCGAACGGCTTCGATATATCCTTGGTCCGATCCATCTCGTCGACCTGTACCACCCGGAAACGCTCGGTCTCATCGGCGCCCGCCTTATGGTTCATCACCAGATCCACATAAACCGCGATTCCGTTCTTCTGACAGGCCGCGATGGCATCGGTCAATTCCTGCTTGGTTCCGTACTTCGTGCGAACCGTTCCCTTCTGATCGAATTCTCCCAGATCATACAGGTCGTAAACGCCGTAACCATTGTCCTCGGCGGACGATGCCTTTGTCACCGGAGGAATCCAAACCGCGTCGATCCCTGCCTTGCTCAGCTCCGGCGCTGCGTTCTTGAGCCGGTTCCAGTGGGAGCCGTCGGCTGCCACATGCCATTCGAAGAATTGCATAATCGTATGATTTCGCTGCATTACTTCCATCTCCTCTATCCTGATCGCTCTGCAAGATGACTGCATACTAAGCTCAAATACCCAAGAAAGCGGGGGAGCTAAACTCTCCCCTCGGATCGGGCAGATCCCGCCCTATTAGTTTTACCCTAAAATGGAAAGAAAAAGACGGGGCTGGCCATGCTGCAAAAACCTGAGTGGGTCTGAATGCAGCGCGCGGAGAATGGAAAGGGACTGGAGGCTTCCACCGCCGAAAAGCCATCCCCCGCGAGCAGNGAATGGCTTTTCGTTTCGTGCAGTGGGCCGTCACCTGAATGCTTATGCCATGGCATAAGTCAGCAGGATCAACAGCACGGTGGTGATGGACATGGCCAGCAGCGGCCGCCAGGCGCCGCGTATGTCTTTCAAGTGGACATTCAGGCCAAGTCCCACCATCGCCATGGCAAGGATGAAGGAGGCTGCTTGGGATATCGTATCNTTGATCGGCAGNNGAATGATCGGTTGTCCGGTAAATTCCCAGCTTCCCAGCAAGCTCGCTGCGATGAAGCCAAGCAGGAACCAGGGAAACTCCATCCGCGTTTGGCTCTGTAAACGTCCGGTCCGCTTCATCCAGACCATTAGCACGATGCTGAGCGGCACGAGCAGAAATACGCGGCCAAGCTTGGCAAGCAGGCTGATGGCAAGAGCATCTTCGCCTGCCGGAGCGGCTGCGAGAGCCACATGGGCGATCTCATGAAGACTTACGCCCGACCAGACGCCGTATTGGGTATCCGATAAGGGAAGCAGCGGCTGGACGAGGGTATAACCGATCGCGACGATGGTTCCGAGAAAGGCAATAAGCCCTGCCCCAAGCGCAGTGTCCTTTTCCTTGGCTTTCACGATCGGGGACACGGCGGCGATGGCCGCCGCGCCGCATACGCCAGTTCCAATCCCGAGCAGAAGGGACAGGGACATATCGGCCTTCAGCCATTTGGCAATCAGCAGTGTAAGCCCGATCGCAAACACGACGCTGATGACATCTCTCAGCATTAAACCCAAGCCTTGCTGGAATACGACGCCGATATTCAGCTTTAAACCATATAGAATGATCGCTAGGCGCAGCAGACGCTTGGCCGTGAATTGGATCCCGGTGCGCAGTCTCTCCGGGTAACCGCGCAGCTGCCGGTATACAGCGGCGATCAGAATTGCCCAGGCAAGCTGGCCAAGATAGCCAAGGCCCGGCACGCTGGCTAATCCGTAACCGGTAAGGGCAATGACAAAGGTAAAGGCAATGCCGCCTGCGGCGGCGGGCAGTGAATGCTGCGTCCATCGAACCAGACGATGGACATGCTCTTGAGATTTGGAATATGCGGGTTCAGCCATAAGACATAACCTCCGATTCGTTCGGTTGGTCTGAACCCATCGTATCCCATTGCTTAGAATAAGAAAAATAAATCATTATGATGATCATCATAAGTAATTTATTATGGTAATATAACGCATAACCAAATATGGATCTGGAACGAAGGGGGCTAAAAGCGTGGATCAAGCGCTGGAAGTATTCGTAGCCGTCGTAGACAAGGGGAATTTTACCCGCGCGGCCGAGGAACTGCTTATGACACAGCCAGCGGTAAGCCAGTATATCCAGGCGCTGGAGCGTTCCGTTGGCACCAAGCTGCTGGAGAGAACCAATAAATACGTCCGGCTTACGAAAGCGGGAGAGATCGTGTACCATCATGCGAAGGACATTTTGGGCCTGTACACCCGCATGAATGCCCTTGTGGACGATTTGATGCATCGGGCAAGCGGTCATCTGTCCATCGGCTCCAGCTATACCTTCGGGGAATACATGCTGCCGCATTTGATCGCTTATATGAGGGAGCGTTATCCCTTGATCCGCCCGTCGATTACGATCGGGAACACCAAGGAGGTGGCGGAGATGATATTGCGACATGAGGCGGATATCGGGATCGTCGAGGGNGACTATCAGGATGAGAAGCTGCACATCGAGGCTTTCGCGGAGGATGAAATGGTGGTGATGGTCCCCCGTGACGGGCGGTACGACCATCTGCAGGAGGTGCCGCTGTCCGAGCTGGCGGATGAGACTTGGATTGTCAGGGAAGCCGGTTCGGGCACCCGCGAGGCAACGGAGCGGATGTTCTCCCGGTATCATGTTCATCCTAAGCATATCGTGGAGTTCGGAAGCACCCAGCTGATCAAGGAATCCGTGGAGGCAGGCCTTGGCGTCACGCTGTTGTCGAGGTGGGCGGTGCGCAAGGAGATTCGACTCGGAACGCTGCATATGCTGNTACCGGATGGCAAGCCGGTGGCGCGCCAGTTCTCATGGATTACGCAGAAGACGCCTTATCATACCAAGGCCGTTGAGATCTTTCTGGAGCTTCTGNGTCAACAGCGCGGGTTTCCTAAGGAAGTGTAGGGGAAGGAGGCAATTTCGAATCGAGTATCAAGGACATCCCGCTTAGGGATGTTTTTTTGTCCGGTTATGATTATAAATGCAATTGTTTGTTAAAAATAGTTACCAGAATCTTTTTGAATAAACCATATAAGAAATGANATGAAAAAAAGGGCGTAAGGAGGGTTAAACGATGAGAACATTTAATACCATCGCATTGCTGTTATTGATTATCGGAGGCATCAACTGGCTGCTCGTGGGTCTGTTTCAATACGACCTGGTCGCTGCATTGTTTGGTGGGCAGAGCTCTGCAGGCTCCCGCATCATCTATACGATTGTCGGTCTGTGTGCACTGTACTCGATCCGCTTCTTCGGTGATGTTACGAATGACGATCGTTCAACAGCTAAGTAGGTTATATTTAGTGACATGAACATAACGTAAAAGATCGTGTCTGCATAAGCCAAAAAGCCGGTTCCTATTGGGGACCGGCTTTTTTTGATGTCCAAAACTCGAAACTGTCCATGTGGCGGCATGCTTATGTGAGGTGCAAAATCAACATATGCAGTATGAATTTCCCAGTATAAATAAGGGTTTTCGTACTCTATAGTTATAGATAAAAACGACATATTTACGGGATCCGGAAGGAACCCATAGAATGAAGCCAAGTCATTACAGCGCAAGAAGATGAAGTCAACTGCATGTTATATAAAATAACGTGAGTCTCGTCTATCATCAGCTATTCTAAGACATGATGAAGGGAGTGAATCTGCTGCAGCTCGTGCTAGCTCAGCCTCGCTTAAGAGCGCAATGCTTTGTACAAGGCATCCACCAGGCTATGCGTCGCATCGCAGCTGTATTCCCAGAACATGATGCCGGCCAGCCCCTGCTCCTGTATGTATTTGCATTTATGGGTCAGGGATTCGGCGTCGTCGTAAGTGATGAAGCTGCTGCCGTCGAACAAATAAGGCGCTTTGGCTTCATCGTCCCAGTACCGCTTATAGGAAGGATTGCTAAAATACTCGGCAGCGAGCTGGGTATAGGTCGGGCCGTAACCTCCGGGGGAGGGGGCGACCTGGAGGTATCCGTTGTTCACGTCCGGCACATCGTTCCACTTCCTGGAGTAGAATGCAGCCCCGATCACGATTTTTTCGNGCGGCACACCGGCTAGGGTAAACAGACGGACCGATGCGTCGACGCTGATTCGGAACAGATCGCCGGTGGAGGTGTACAGGTTGGTGTGGTGGCCCGTCAGCGTCTGGAATCCGCCGCGCATGTCGTACGTCATCAGCTGAATGAAGTCGAGATAGGGGTGGATGTCATTGATTTCGGTGCCGTCGATATAATATTGATCGGCTCCGGCCGCGATGGTCAACAGGTAGTGTGTCTCGCCCCTCCCGTACTGATCCAGCGTTTCCCGGAGCTCCTTCAGCAGCAGCGTAAAGTTTTCCTTGTCGTTTGGCGATGCCGCCGTTCCGGCGATCGAGTAGCATGGATACTCCCAGTCCAGGTCAATGCCGTCGAAGGGAAACTCTTGCAGCAGCTTGATCGCCGATTCGCACACGCTGTGTCTACCTTCTGACGTGGCTGCCGCTCTCGAGAATCCGTCGGAGCCCCAGCCGCCAACGGACAACAGGATGGTTAATTCGGGATTGACGGCTTTCAAGCGTTGGATCTCGTGAATGGTGTTCGTGTCGGTATACGTAATCTTGTCTTCTTGGATATGGGCAAAAGCGATGTTCAAGTGAGTGAGCCGCCGGGCATCTTNGGCCGTGATCTCGGATAAGACTTTGCGCCCTGCGTAGCCGGCTAAAATCCAGGATGATGGCTGCATGCGTAATACCTCATTTCTTTTAGAATATGTCAGTTTTGCTTTTACGGTTTATTTTTCCAACTTACGGTCAGATATGACATCTGTCAAGGATCATCCCGTTAGCGAAGATGACAATTTACCGTAGGGGAAGGGGTCAAAAACCACATGTTTTCCTGCCCGAAAACGACAATGACAAGACTGGGAAGGACGTGAAAAGCCCGTCATACCAATGGATGGTGCCGTTGCAACCGGACAATTGAAAATGACATATTTACGGATGATGCCGCGATCCATACACTTGGNATGTAAGCGTTAACATTTGTGNAGCAGGCGAAAGCCGCACGCTAAGGAGTGGTCAGGAAGGCTCTTTCTTATACATTGAACAGGGGTGCTTTTCCGAAAAAATGGCCGGATTTTTCATTAGAGAAGGAGGGAGAAACCGATGCAGCAAAGTGGTAAGTCCGCCCTGTCGCCAAACTTATCGGTGAATACGATTCCGAATCGTAAAAAAAATACATTATGGAGGAGGATGATTCGAAACTGGGAGCTGTATCTGTTTATAGCTCCGGCATTTCTGTATTTTGTCATTTTCCATTATGGCCCGATGTACGGGATCCAGATCGCCTTCAAAAACTTCATCCCGACATTGGGAATAACGGGAAGTCCGTGGGTCGGATTCGACCATTTTGAACGCTTCTTTAACTCGTATTACTTCTGGGACTTGCTCTGGAATACCCTCAGCATCAGCTTGTATGAGCTGGCGATCGGCTTNCCGCTTCCCATCATTCTGGCATTAGCCTTCAATGAAGTGAAGGATTCATTCTTCAAGCGTACGGTACAGACCGTCACGTATGCGCCGCATTTTATATCCGTCGTCGTTATGTCCGGCATGATCATTACCTTCTTGTCCCCTTCGTCGGGCATGATCGTTAATTTTGTGGAAATGCTCGGGTTCCAGCCGCCGCAATTCTTGACGGACCCTGCGTGGTTTAAGACCGTATACGTGCTGTCCGGCGTGTGGCAGAGTGCGGGCTGGGGTACCATCATCTATCTAGCCGCATTGTCGGGCGTCGATCCGCAGCTGCACGAGGCAGCCGTCGTGGACGGTGCGAGCCGTTTCAAGCGCATTCTGCACATCAATATTCCGGCGATCGTACCTACGATCACCATCCTGTTGATTCTGAATATGGGCAGCATTTTAGGGGTTGGATTCGAGAAAATCCTGCTGCTGCAAAATCCGCTGAACATGAGTTCTTCCGATGTCATCTCGACCTTCGTCTACCGGTCCGGTCTGGTCGATGCCCAGTACAGCTTCTCCACGGCCGTCGGATTGTTCAACTCGGTAATTAATGCGATACTGCTGATCGCGGTGAACCAAATTGCACGCCGCACCAGTGAAAACAGCCTGTGGTAGAAGGAGGGGAAACACATGTCATCCGCAGTTAAGGAAAGCAAAGGGGATAAAATATTCCTGCTATGCAACTACATTTATCTGACGATTGCACTGATCATCGTACTGTACCCGCTGCTGTACATTGTCAGTGCCTCCATCAGCGATCCGAAGTACGTAAGCTCAGGCGAAATGTGGCTGATCCCGAAAGGGATCACCTTCGACGGATATGCCCGCGTCTTTGAGAACGCCAATATATGGATCGGCTACAAGAACACGATTATTTATACGGTGATCGGCACGATTGTGAACCTCATTGTCACGCTGCCGGCAGCCTATGCGCTCAGCCGGTCGGACTTTGTGGGCAGAGGATTCTTCATGGCGATATTCCTGGTTACGATGTTCTTTGGCGGCGGGCTGGTTCCGAGCTACCTGCTTGTGAAGGATCTCGGCATGGTGAACAGCATGTGGGCGCTGATTCTTCCCGGAGCAGCATCGATCTGGAATATTATCGTGTCTCGGACATTCTTTCAATCCACCATTCCGAAGGAGCTGCAGGAAGCGGCCCATATCGACGGGTGTACCAACTTCCGGCTGTTCATCAAAATCGTTCTGCCGCTTTCGATGCCGATTATTGCGGTCATGGCNCTCTTCTACGGAGTNGGTCACTGGAACAGCTATTTCAGCGCGATGATTTATCTGAACGATGCGGCGAAGTATCCGCTGCAGCTCTTCCTGCGTCAAATCCTGGTGCTTCAGGAAATGGCGGCGCAGGG
>Ga0055538_1000556_pt1 | contig 12887 bp, 11 predicted proteins | sample AraplaCvi_mLB_r2_2_FD_55038 | JGI IMG/M metagenome (GOLD analysis project Ga0055538, IMG submission 55038) | Arabidopsis root microbial communities from North Carolina, USA - plate scrape CL_Cvi_mLB_r2 | ecosystem: Host-associated > Plants > Roots > Endosphere | place: USA: North Carolina | reverse complement strand
TGCGATATTTAGGACGAACATGACAAAGACCAATCCGATGGAACCGAACAAGATCCTTTTCCAGCGTTTATTCACGATTATAACCACCGCCTTTATAGATATGTCTTCAACGTCAAATCGGTACTCATTATCAGGTTCAAGATGAGGCCTCTTGCTTCTTCGCCTCGGATAACGGCTTGCCCTTCTTGCCCCTACCCTCATCAATATGGGATTGTTTTCCCGAAAAGGCTACTTTCAAGACAAGGACCATGAAACAGCCTATCACCCCGCCAGCCGTATTCAGGATTAAATCGTCCACATCAAAGCTTCCCATCGAAAAGAGAATCTGCGAGCACTCCAGCCCAAGGCTTAGCCCGAAGGAAGTCACGAAAGCGCCGATCAATCCCATCCACTTGTTTTTCAGCAATACACTGACGAATATGCCATTGGGTATGAAAATCGCGATATTTCCGAACAGATTGATCACGTCATGCGGGCTCGAGAGCCGTTTCATATTTTGATGGATGGACTTAAACGGCGTAAAATTGGCAAATTGCAATCGATTCTGCATAGATTCGGGATTATCGATCGAACGCTGCAGCTGCTGCCACAGAAACGAAATGTTCACGTCGCCGAATTTGAACAGAATGATTTTGACCAGCACATACACATACATCGCATACAGCAATAATACTATCCATTTAGGCGTTTGCTTCATTCATTCTCATCCTTGCCTAGCTGCACCGTCACAATCATGCCATCGATGTTGTTGCCGGATATCTCATACTCGCTGTCGGCCGGAACCTCAATTGCCGTTTCTTTCGTCTGGACGGGTACGTACTCGATTTCGTAGACCTTCCCGTTTACGGTTGCCTTATAGGTTTTTTTCTCCTTTAGAAAATCCAGATACTCTTCGAGCGTAAAATCCAGCTCGTGCATGATCATGCTGTGCGGAAGCCCTACATAACGAAAATGCCACGGCTCATACTGGATCCCTGTGATATCCGTCTTGTCCTGGGGGTATCTCAAAATGAATCCATGCGCCCAAGCATGCTTCTTCAGCCACTTGCCCTCCGGAGATTGATCGATCGCCTTCTGCGTAGATCCGATATCCATGGATAACCCGAGGTTATGTTCGCTGTAGCCTGGAGGCAATGCATAATCGGCGCCTTTTTCGCGATATAACGCCTCTTGTTCGCTCTCATCCCGGTACCCGCTGCTGATCATGAAGTGATTGACCCCGTCCTCTCCTGCTGCTTGGATCATATCGCCAAAACGCTCCGCCACAGTGCGCGATAAACGGATTGTGTTGTCAAGAACCACGTAACCATTCATTAAGTCTTGATCCTGAAACAAATTCACGATATCCGTCGGTACGGCTGCCGGATCCAGCGGGTGATCCTTGTTGACCAAAACCAGATTCCCCTGGTTTACTTGTTCATCTGTCACTGAGACCGTTTGAACCGCTCTATTTCCATCGTTATCATTTTCTGATTGAGGATTCGCCTGCGCGTCGGAGCCAGCGTTCATATCCTGTTCCTTATGTGTTCCTTCGTTATCATTCGCGATTGGCGTCTCCGTTAGTGCGGGCTCGCATCCGACCAACAGGAAGATCACGAGCAATATCAAACCCTTCTTCAATTTCAACAACTCCCTCTATCTTTGTCCCACCATCTTAAAGATTATAGTTTAAGGAAAAGTAGGGAAAAGTTAAAGTTTTTCTTAAGAGATGCGAATCCCTCCCGGGCTTTCGCTCTTTACCCTTTGACAAGGCTGAAGCCCATGGCTTACCTTGGTATTTAGACTAATAAGAATAAAGAAGGTGCCATTATTCTTGCTTAAACTATTTCGTTATTTACGTCCTCACTGGACAGCGGCCCTGCTTGCACCGCTGTTGATGCTGCTGGAGGTCGCCATGGATCTGCTTCAGCCCATGCTGATGGCCAGCATTATCGACCGCGGCGTCATGCAAAACGATACGGCACACATCCTCAGTACAGGGCTGCTCATGCTGGGAGCTGCAGCCATCGGGCTGCTTGGAGGTCTCGGGTGCACGATTTATTCTTCCATTGCTTCACAGCGTTTTGGCGCCGACCTTCGCCGGGATTTGTTCCGCAAGGTTCAGACCCTGTCTTTCCGCAATCTGGACAACATCTCGACCGGGTCGCTCATCACCCGGCTTACGAGCGATATCGTTCAGCTTCAGACGATGGTGCAGATGCTGCTGCGCATCTTCGTACGCTCACCGTTTCTTGCTATAGGAAGCATGATCATGGCAGTGATCATCAGCCCCAAGCTGGCCATCATTCTGGCTATTGCCGTTCCGTTGCTGTTCGTCGTGATGTTTTTCCTGATCCGGGCTACCCTGCCCTTGTTCGCCACCGTTCAGAAGAAACTCGATAAGGTGAATACGGTACTGAAGGAGAATTTCGCCGGAATCCGGGTTTCCAAGGCATTCGTCCGTGCCGGTTACGAGAAGGACCGATTTCATGATGCGAACCAGGATTTCACGCAAGTTTCGGTAAAAACCCAGCGGATCGTTGCGCTCAACATGCCCATCCTGACCATGATTCTGAATGTCAGCATCGTGGCCGTCCTGTGGTTCGGCGGAAAGGATGCTATTGGCGGATCCTTTGAGGTCGGAAGCCTGGTCGCCTTTATAAACTATGTCACGCAGGTATTGTTCTCGGTTTCTTCCGTGGCCATGATGCTGGTGCGGATTTCTACGGCCAAGGTTTCCGCTGACCGTATTCAGGAGGTCATGCGTACAGAATCCGAAATTGTGAACGAGGTTCATCCGGCAACCGATGCGTACAAGCAAGGAGAGATCATGTTTGACCGCGTTACCTTTTCCTATTATCCGAAGACGCAGAAGCCCGTACTGCGTGACATCAGTTTCAAGGTCCGACCAGGACAGCATGTAGCCATTATGGGTGCAACAGGTTCGGGTAAAACCTCTCTGGTATCCCTGCTCCCCCGTCTATACGATGTGACCTCCGGGCAGATACGAATCGACGGAACCGATGTGCGGAGAATGGAACTGTCCGCTTTGCGCGAACGAATCGGCATCGTCCTGCAAGAATCCATCCTTTTTACAGGCACTATAAGGGACAACATCCGCTACGGGAAACCGGACGCTTCCGATGAAGACGTAATGGCCTCGGCTAAGGCTGCCCAAGCGCATGACTTCATTACTTCCATGCCGGATGGCTACGATACCGTTCTAGGGCAACGCGGCGTGAACCTGTCCGGCGGACAGAAACAGCGGATATCCATTGCGCGGGCATTATTGCTTCGACCCGCCATTCTGATTCTAGATGACAGCACCAGCGCCATCGATACGGGAACGGAGTCACGGCTTCGGAAAGAGCTGGCCCGTCTGATGAAAGACCGGACCTGCCTGATGATAGCCCAGAGGATTTCATCCGTGATCGACGCCGACCTGATATTGGTGCTGGATGACGGGGAATTGATCGCGAAAGGCACGCACCACGAGCTGCTTGCTTCCTGTGAAGTATATCAGGACATTTATCGATCGCAATTCGGCAAGGAGGTGTCTTCTCATGGCTAAACCGAATCAGGATTCCAAGCATGCCCATCATACGGACGGTCCGGACCTTAGCATGCGAGGCGGCAACGCCATCCGCGGAATGACGATAGCCAAAGCCAAGCCGAAACATACGATGGATACGATACGCCGGATATGGAGCTATATCCGTCCGTTCAAAGGCGGCATGATGGCTGTTTTCNTATTCACNCTNGTAACGACGCTGCTCTCACTGATTGCCCCTTATCTGCTGGGGAATGCCGTGGATCATTACATCATCCCNGGAGACATNAGAGGACTTATGGGGNTATGTGCGATACTTCTTGCCGTATATGCAGGCACCGCGCTCACGGCATGGCTTCAGCAGCATGTCATGGTGAAAGTATCCCAGCTGTCCATTCTGGCCATGCGGCGGGATATCTTTGCAAGGCTTCAAGTCCTGCCGCTTCGCTTCTTCGACAGCAAGACGCACGGCGAATTGATGAGCCGCACGACCAATGATATCGAGAATGTCTCCGGTACGTTGAACCAAAGCGTAACCCAGCTCATCTCCAGCGTCCTGTCCCTGATCGGATCGCTTGCCATCATGCTGTACCTCAACGTATGGCTTACGCTGCTCAGCATGGTGACCGTTCCGCTCGTTATGCTGTTCACGAAGACGGTGGCAAGCCGGACAAGGAAGCATTTNTCCAAGCAGCAAAGCTTGCTGGGCGAGCTTAACGGATTCATTGATGAGACCGTTTCGGGCCAAAAGGTCGTGCAGGTATATCGCCGCGAACGGCATGCCGCTGCCCAGTTTGATGACATGAACAAAAAGCTGACGGATGCCAGCATTCAAGCCCAGATCTATTCGGGCACGGTCGGGCCGGTTATGAACGTGCTGAATAACGTCAGTTTTGCCTTGATTGCAGCGGTTGGCGGCTACATGGCTTTCAAGGATTTCACAACCGTCGGGGTCGTCGTTGCATTTCTGAATTATTCGAAGCAGTTTCAACGGCCTTTGAACGATCTGGCGAACCAGTTCAACCTGGTGCAGTCCGCGGTTGCCGGGGCAGAACGGGTCTTTGAGATTATCGATGAGGAGTCCGAATACCAAGGCAATGAACAGATGAAAAAAGCGGACGAAATGTATGGCGAGGTACGATTTGACCATGTGTCCTTCAGTTATAAGGAAGGTGTCCCGATTCTGAGGGATGTTTCGCTTACCGCCCGGCCGGGTGAGACCGTTGCGCTCGTCGGNCCGACAGGCGCCGGCAAAACCACCATCATCAATCTCCTCACCCGNTTCTATGAGATTGATGATGGCGTAATCACCATNGATGGCAGCGATATCCGCCAACTGGATAAGGACAGTCTGCGCAGTCAGCTGGGGATCGTGCTTCAGGATGCTTATGTATTCTCGGCATCGATCCGGGAGAACATTCGTTATGGCCGGCTGGATGCCACGGATCAAGAGATCGAAACCGCCGCCAAGCTTGCCAATGCGCATGACTTCATCATGAAGCTGCCCGATGGCTATGATACGCAGCTCCTGTCGGGCGGCGGCAACCTGAGCCAGGGCCAGCGGCAGCTCTTGACGATCGCTCGCGCCGTGCTTGCCGATCCCGTTATTCTGATTCTCGACGAGGCAACCAGCAGCATCGATACCCGAACCGAGATGCATATTCAGACCGCCATGCGCGCCCTGATGCGAGGCCGGACCAGCTTTGTCATCGCCCATCGTCTCAGCACGATCCGCGAGGCCGACCAGATTCTTGTCATGAATCATGGCGGAATCGCGGAGCGCGGCACACATGAAGAGCTGCTGGCCAAGCGCGGCTTCTACTACGAGTTGTACAACAGCCAATTTAAGCTGACCAGCTAACGGGTGTTGAAAGTTTTCTTATGCTGCAACCGGCAAAATCATATAAGGACCGATTCAAGAGAATCGGTCCTTTTTTTTTACCCTTAAGAGAAAACATCATGTCCTTCTTGCACGACTCGACCGGCATTGCTCACGATCCGCTTCACGGTCCCAATGATCCATTCCATCTCCACGTATTGGTTGCCCGGCGCGTTGTATTCGACGCCCCAATATCCCCGATAGCCCCCGGCGAGCAGGCTGCGCACCTTCTCCTCCGCACCGCTATCGATACTTCACCGTCTCCAAATAACCGAACACGTCCATTTTGCCGTCGAGAAACGTGTTATAAAAGAATAGCCNCCAATCGAATTGTTCATCGCAGTACCTCGTCCTATTCCCGGGTTACATACAAACTCACCATATTTTCTATCCATTAATAGGCATGAAATCTCAATCCCTTCTATATTCCTCCTAACTAGGTTTGAATCAAATGAAGCACGAGATAAGCGGCCGTCCCCCACATAATCACCGCCGATATTCGGTTCAACGCGAACAGCATCCTGCCTGACGTATCCATTCTTCCGGCCGCCCTGCCGACAATTCCGAGTCCCAGAAACCACAGCCAGGAGACAGCGATGCATACAACGGTAAAAATCATTTTGTCCGCCCCTTCATATTGAAGCGAGCTCGTGCCGATAACGCCCATCGTGTCCAGAACCGCATGCGGATTTAGCAGCGATACGGACATGGCAAATACGATTTGCTTCTTGGGAGTGAACGAACGGGCGCTTTCCGGATCCTGACCTAAAGGGCTACTCCTCCACGTCGCCGCTCCCATATAGACCAGAAAGCAGATTCCCAATGTAAATAACGTCATTTTGATCCATTCATATTCCAAAACGATCACGGATACGCCCAATACCGCCAATGAAATCAGCAGCGTATCGCATAACGATGCGGTAATAATGACGGGCAGCGCCCTAATAAACCGGGGTTGGACGACACCTTGATTAAATACGAACACATTCTGCACGCCCAAGGGAAGAATGAGGCCAAGAGCCAGAATGAATCCATGAAGTATAACGCCAATCATTTGAAAACAAACCTCCAGTACATATTTTCACCATTGTAAAGGAAGTGCTTGACTGCGTCTCCAACCAATTGGTTGGCATTCGACCCAACCAATGATGTATACTGGGCATGATTCTATAGAACGTTTGTCAGAAAGCAGGTTGTCCATGACAGAAGAATGGAAATTGAATAAAGCTTCCCAAGTGCCTCTGCATCGGCAAATTTATGATTACATGAAGAGCCGAATCATGAACGGGGAATGGCCGGTCGGATCCCGACTTCTCCCGCAGAGGGAGCTTGCCGCCAAATTTCAAGTCAACCGCAGCACCATCGTTTATGCCTTGGGTGAACTTGCGGCTGACGGTTTCATAGAATCCCGGGTGGGACAAGGCACGGTTATTGTTAACAATACTTGGAGCGTACTGGCAGCCACGCCCCCGCCTGATTGGAATCAATACGTGAAATCCGGCTCCTATCAGCCGAACATCCATATGATCCAGCAGATCAACCGCGCGGAAACCGATCCGGATGTGATCCGACTCGGAACTGGCGAGCTTTCGCCTGAGCTCCTTCCGACCGTCCAAATGCGGGAGATGTTTAACGGCAGCATGTCCAGCCGTTTCACTTTGGGATATTCGGAACCGAAAGGCAGCCTATACTTAAGGGAAATCATCAGCGATTATTTGTATAAGAAGGGGATATCCGCCTCTCCTTCTTCCATTCTTATCGTCTCCGGCGGGCTGCAGGGCTTGCAGCTTATTTCCCTGGGGCTGCTGCATCACGGTTCCGCCATCCTGGTGGAGAATCCCACTTACCTGAACTCGATTCATGTATTTCAGTCGGCTGGCATGCATTTGCACGGCATCCCGATGGATGCCAAAGGGATCAGAACGGAATCTATCGGAAGGCTCAAGCGTCAGCACAGAGCCGCCCTGCTCTACACGATCCCTGCCTTTCATAACCCTACAGGCACAATGATGTCTTCCGACAGAAGGACGGAGCTGCTGCAAATCTGTGCCCAAGAAAGATTGCCCGTCATCGAGGATGATGTGTATGGCGATTTATGGTTGGATACTCCCTCTCCGCCCCCTTTGAAAGCTTCGGATAAACAAGGACTCGTGCTCTATATGGGCAGCATGTCAAAGACCCTCGGGCCCGGTCTGCGCATCGGATGGGTCGTCGGGCCGGAGCCTGTCATCGATCGGCTGTCCGACATTAAAATGCAGACCGATTACGGGTCCAGCTCGCTGTCCCAGCATGCTGTCGCGGAGTGGCTCTCGAGCGGATCCTATGAGAAGCATCTCGTTCAGATCCGGACAGAGCTGATGAAGCGCAGAGACTTTACGCTGTCGTTGCTGGAACGATATTTTCAAGATATTGCCCACTGGAATAAACCCCAAGGCGGATTTTATGTTTGGCTCCGCATCGCAAAGCCGATCTCCATTCGTACGTTATTCGAGCAGGCATTGAAGGAAGGCCTGCTGCTCAATCCCGGAAATATTTATGACCGTAACGACCAGCAGCATCTGCGATTATCTTTTGCCTACGCCTCCTACGATCAACTGGAGAAGGGACTTATCCGGCTTGCGGAGCTAATTCGCCTCCATGTGTTGTAAACAGCAGTTGAAGTCCCATATTATGACGAACCCATTCTCCCCCACCCTCTGACTCGGATTGGAGGCGAAAAGGCATAAACGGCGGAGAGGCGGTAAGCGGCTTCCCGCCAGGATGGAATAAACCAGCAGAACGCACGGGTTCGTTGCATCCGTGCTCGCGGGCCACAAGGAGATTACGGAAAATACCGACGTTGCGAGCAGTGTGACAAATAGCATTGCCGGCCTGGCGCGGAATAACGGCGCCATAAAGAAGTCCGTGACAAAAATGGCGACTCTCCCTAATCGCCAAGGCTATTGATCCGGATCAGCATGCTGGAGCACAGGGATGAAGGCGCATAGCCAGCTCAAAACAAGAAATAAAAACCATATCCAGAACGACCGCACTGGCCCTCCTCTCTTTCCTGTCAAGCGTTGCACAATCCCCAGCAAAATATCTCGTTCCAATTTTTAGTTATATCCTATCACAAGCCTCTTCGGCCTTTTGGTTAAATAAGTAAACTGGAAATAAAAATCGACTTCGATTTCATTGTGAAAAATTATACTTGCTCGTCTAAACCCTTATCAGTACTGGGATTTATTCGGCAGGTTAAGAAGCCGAAAGCGGTGAAAAACAGGCCCGGAATTGTGACGAAACTGGTAACTCTCGTGAATATTTGAACAAAGTATGAACTGCCTCAAAACCGCGCCACTACAATGATTTCGCTCACAACCCTCCCCTTTTGTAACAAATTGAACACATAAAATTACATACATTGACAAGAATATGGATTTATCTGTTATTTATACAAGTTTATGTGTTTTGCAAAGCCGATCGGAACTTTCTACTATAGATGTGTCAGTAACATTGAATCGAACGAACGTTTCAAGGAAAGGGGTACACCATGAACAAAAGAGGGCCGTTATTTGCATTGTTTTTATGCTTTACCTTGCTCTTATCGGGCTGCAGCTCGCTCACGGTATTAGATCCGAAAGGACCGGCTGCCAGAACCCTATCCGATACAATCATATTCTCCATTCTCATGATGGTCGGAATCCTAGCGGTAGTTTACGCGCTTTATATCTACATGCTCACGAAATATCGAGCCAAGAAATCCAACGAAGGTTACGAACCGCCTCATGAAGAAGGCAACAAATGGCTGGAAATTCTGTGGACTGCCATTCCGATCCTGATCGTTGCCGTGCTCTCGGTCGTAACCGTCAAAACGACGGTGGCCGTCGAGAATGTGCCTGAAGGCTACGAGAACCAAGAGCCTCTGGTCATTTATGCTTCCTCTTCGAACTGGAAATGGCACTTCAGCTATCCGGAAGAAGGAATCGAAACCGTCAATTACGTTAACATTCCGACCAATCGTCCGATCGAGTTCCGACTGTATTCGTTCGGTCCGATCACAAGCTTCTGGATTCCTCAGCTTCATGGACAGAAGTACGCAATGAGCGACATGATTACCAAGCTGAACATGGTTGCCGACGTACCGGGTTCGATGATGGGCCGTAATGCGAACTTCAACGGCGAAGGCTTTGCCCATATGGAGTTCGAAGCTCTTGCCATGACTTCTGCCGAGTATGATGAGTGGGTTCAGGATGTAAAGGATACCGCGCCTGAACTGAAGGAAGATGAGTTCAAGAAGCTTCTGGAGACCGCGCATGTCGGACGAATGACCTTCTCTAACACGCATCTGGAATTCAGCCCGCCGCCATCCGAAGACCATCACCATGGCGGTGACGTCAACGGCAATGAGGAGCATCAGGACCATAAAGACGTCCACCCGGATCCTGCAACAACGGAAGAAACGGAATTTGACAGCGAAACGAACGTGGATCCAAACGAACCGCTGCCAAACTTCCCGGCTGAAGAAAGCCCAAATCATCAACATGATGGACATTAAATCGGTGAGTGAAACGTTGTTCACCAGATCTACTTCATACATCCAGAAAGGAGCTAGGCCTTTATGAAATGGGACGAATTTTTCGTTACCGGTGATCCGTTAATTTACGGCGCTATGGTGAGTATCGTGCTCGTCTCGCTCGCAATCCTCTTCGGCTTGACCTATTACAAGAAGTGGGGATATATGTGGCGGGAATGGCTGACGACCGTGGATCACAAAAGAATTGGTGTCATGTACATCATCTGTGCATTGATCATGCTGTTCCGCGGAGGCGTCGACGCGATCATGATGCGTGCGCAGACCGCCGCACCGGAGATGAAGTTTCTGACCGGTCAGCATTATAATGAAGTATTCACGACTCACGGGGTCATCATGATTCTCTTTATGGCCATGCCGTTTATTTTCGGACTGATGAACGTCATCGTTCCGCTCCAGATCGGTGCCCGTGACGTTGCATTCCCTAAACTGAACGCAATCAGCTTCTGGCTGTTCTTCGCCGGTGCAATGCTGTTCAACATTTCCTTCGTTATCGGAGGATCGCCTGATGCCGGCTGGTCCGCTTACTTCCCGCTGGCCAGTATCGAATTCAGTCCGACGGTCGGCAACAACTACTACTCTCTGTCGCTTCAGATTTCAGGGATTGGTACTTTGCTGACAGGTCTTAACTTTATCGTAACCATCCTGAAAATGCGAGCGCCGGGTATGACCCTGATGCGCATGCCAATGTTTACGTGGTCGGTATTGATCACTTGCGTCATCATTATCTTTGCTTTCCCTGTGCTTACGATTGCGCTTCTGCTTATGATGTTCGACCGCATCTTCGGCTCGCAATTCTTCACGATGGCCAACGGGGGCATGGATATGCTCTGGGCCAACCTGTTCTGGGTATGGGGTCACCCTGAGGTATATATCGTTATTCTGCCGGCATTCGGTATTTTCAGCGAGATCATCTCCGCCTTTTCCAAAAAGAACCTGTACGGTTACAGCTCCATGGTATTGAGTATGGCGATTATTTCCGGATTGTCCTTTCTGGTATGGGCCCACCATTTCTATACGATGGGTCAAGGGGCCATGGTCAACGGTTTCTTCTCCATCACGACGATGGCGATTGCCGTACCGACCGGGATCAAAATATTCAACTGGCTCTTTACGCTTCGCAAGGGCCGAATCAGCTTTACGACGCCGATGCTCTACTCGCTTGCCTTTATTCCGATCTTTACGATCGGCGGCGTAACCGGCGTCATGCTGGCGATGGCCAGTGCCGACTATCAGTATCACAATACGATGTTCCTGGTGGCCCACTTCCACTATGTGCTCATTCCAGGCGCCGTATTCGCCGTCATTGCCGGTTTCCACTACTGGTTCCCTAAAGTGTTCGGCTTCCGTCTGAACGAAAAGCTTGGCAAAATCGCATTCTGGTTCATTGCCATCTCGTTTAACGTTACGTTCTTCCCAATGTTCTTCCTGGGACTTATGGGGATGACCCGCCGTACGTACACGTATTCGGCCGAGACCGGCTTTGGTCCGCTGAATATGCTGTCGATGGTCGGCGCGGTCGGCCTGGCGATCGGCTTCATCCTTCTGGTGTACAACATTTACTGGAGTACACGTTACGAGCCGCGCGACAAAACAGGAGATCCATGGGATGCACGCTCACTGGAATGGTCGACGCCAAGTCCGGTTCCAGTTTACAACTTTGCGGTAACACCGAAAGTCAAAGGCCGTGATGCCTTCTGGTTCTCCAAGAAAAACAACGAGCCGCTTTCGGACGAGAAAATCACGAAGATTCACATGCCAAGCAACACCGGAAAACCGTTTATACTGGGCATCGCCTTCTTCTTCCTGGGCTTCTTCCTGGTATTCAGCTGGTGGATTCCATCCATCGTGGCCGGTATCGCGGTATTGATTATTATGGCTACCATGTCCTTCGACCGTGATCACGGGTATTACATTCCGGTTGAAGAGATTGTTCAAACCGAACAGAAACTGCGGGGTGATACGGTATGAAAATAGATGCCACTCAGCCGCTGGAATATGGAACAGAGGAAAACCGCAATCGTATATTCGGCTTCTGGCTGTTCCTCGGAGCTGAAATTGCGCTCTTTGCTACCTTGTTTACCGTCTACTTCGTTCTCGTGAACCGCTTTGCCAGCGGTCCGAGCGGAGCGGAAATCTTTGAAATTACGCCGGTCCTGCTTGAGACGTTCCTGCTCTTAACGAGCAGCTTCACCATCGGTTTGGCTGTTCATGCGATGCGTCTGGGCCTGAAAAAGCAGATGATGATCTTCATGGTCATCACCCTGCTGCTGGGTGCGGGATTCCTCGGGATCGAGATCTTTGAATTCTTCACCTATGTTCATGAAGGAGTAACGCTCTCAACGAGCGCCTTCTCCTCCAGCTTGTTCACATTGCTTGGCACGCACGGAGCTCACGTTACCTTCGGTCTCCTGTGGGGAACCGCCATTCTGATTCAACTTAAAAAGCATGGACTGGATCATTCCACAGCCAACAAGTCCTTTATCTTCTCGCTCTACTGGCANTTCCTGGACGTTGTGTGGATCTTCATTTTCAGCTTCGTGTATCTGAAAGGACTGATGTGACATGTTAAAACAGCTGTTTCCAATTAAGCATGTAGCGGGTTATATATCGTCCCTCGTCCTTTCAGCTGTCGCGCTCGTCGTTCTGCTGGATATGCCGGCAGCTTCGAAAGTGGCCGTTCTGCTGGTCACCGCGATTCTGCAGGCAGCCGTTCAGCTTATGCTGTTCATGCACGTCGGCGAAAGCGAAGACAANAAGTCCGTCTATATCAACATTGCGTTCGCCCTGTTCGTAGGGCTGGTTACNATCTTCGGAACGCTGTTCATCTTCATATGGGGCTGGTACGCTTAAGTCTCGAGAAAAATCCGGGGTGAACGTGTACCGTCGATCATCGTTTGCTATCACGA
>Ga0055538_1000554_pt1 | contig 12905 bp, 10 predicted proteins | sample AraplaCvi_mLB_r2_2_FD_55038 | JGI IMG/M metagenome (GOLD analysis project Ga0055538, IMG submission 55038) | Arabidopsis root microbial communities from North Carolina, USA - plate scrape CL_Cvi_mLB_r2 | ecosystem: Host-associated > Plants > Roots > Endosphere | place: USA: North Carolina | reverse complement strand
TGGGCTATTTTTCTTGCCTTCCAAACCATGGATATGGTATAGTGACGATAACTTTGATGAAGGAGGTGAGCAGGATGAATATCGAGATGGTCAACAACCGTATTAGCCAGCTGCCTATCGCTATGGCTGGCATTGTTCATGCATTTCTCAACAACGGGAGAGGTCTGTCCAATTTTAATGATACGAGTTGTACCATCGCGAGAAGTCACCTGCCTGCCTGCACGGATTAAGCCGATTTAAGGCTTACGATTCTTAAGGGTCCGCGGAGCTTGCTCTGTGGACCCTTTTTTGCGTTTGCAGTCCGGTTCTTCTCCCTAATTCATGCGCTCGAACAGAGTTTTGGTATTGTTCGCAGCATACAGGAGGAACCAAGAATGAACATGATCAATGTACAGAAACTGACGCAATACCACGGGGCCCAGCTGGTATTGGACGGGATATCGTTTGAAATACAGGAAGGCGAGAAGGTAGCGCTTATCGGCAGGAACGGAAGCGGCAAGTCCACGCTGATGCGCCTGCTTGCCGGATTGGATCAGCCGAACGAAGGGCAGCTTGCCATCAAGAAGGATACAAGAATCGGGTATGTGGAGCAGATTCCGAGCCACATGGATTCCTGGACGGTGCTGGATGTACTGTCCCATGGATTGATTCACTTGAAGGAATACCGCGCGGAGATGACGGAACTGGAGAAGAGAATGAGTGATCCGGGCATCGCCGGGAATGCAGAGCTGCTNGATCGTNTGCTGCGTCGTTACTCGGCGCTCCAGGAACGGTTTGAAACGGAAGGCGGTTATGAGCTGGAAGCCAGCATCGACAAAATCGCTACCGGGCTGCAAATACCCAAGAGCGAGTACGGACTGGCATTCGGCTCGTTGTCGGGAGGAGAGCAAACCCGCGTCGTGCTGGCATCGCAGCTGATCGTACAGCCGGATCTGCTCCTGCTCGATGAACCGACGAATCATCTGGATTTGGCTCGCACGGAATGGCTGGAGGAATTTTTGCGGGAATACCCGGGAACCTGCGTCATTATTTCTCACGACCGGTATTTTCTCGATCGGGTGGTGACCAAGACGATAGAGCTCGAGGACGGAGAGGCTTTCTCTGCCCAGGGTGGTTATACCTCATTCATGAAAGACAAGGAAGAACGGCTGCTGCAGCAGTTCGCCGATTACCAGGAGCAGCAGAAAGTGATCAAGAAGATGAAGGAATCCATCAAGCAGCTGGAGGAATTCGGCCGGATCGGCGGCAACGAGAAATTTTTTAAGCGGGCGGCTTCCATGCGGCGAGCGCTGGAACGGATGGAGAAGGTCAAGCGACCCGTGCTGGATCGAAGACAGGCCGATTTCGAGCTTTATCCTCAGGATCGTTCCGGCCGCCGCGTGGCATACTTTGAACAAGTTGAGGTTCGCTATGGGAATCAGGCGGTGTTGGGAGGGGCTTCCGGTCTTATCGAATTCGGCGAAAAAATTGCGCTGATGGGTCCGAACGGCAGCGGAAAAACGACGCTGTTCAAAGTGCTGGTGGGCGAGCTTATGCCCGACTCCGGGTCCCTTGAATGGGGCGCGCGAGTCAACGTGGGTTATCTGGCACAGCAGGAGGAGCCGGAAAATCCGAAGGAAACGGTGCTCCAATATTTTCGGGAGAACGCCGGGGTTGAAGAGGGAGAGGCCCGCGGGATTTTGGCAAGATATCTGTTCTATGGCGGGGCCGTGTTCCGATCGGTGGGTCAGCTGTCAGGCGGTGAATGGACACGATTGAGGTTGGCGCTCCTTATCCATCAGAAGCCGAACCTGCTGCTCCTGGATGAACCTACGAACCATCTGGATATCGCTTCCCGGGAAGCCTTGGAGGATGCGCTGCAGGGGTATCATGGGACCGTTCTTGCCATTTCCCACGACCGGTATTTCGTAAACCAAGTGTCAGACAAGGTGTGGGATTTGAACCAAGGAACGCTGACCGTCTATCATGGAAATTATGATGATTTCCGGGCCAAGAAAGACCAGCTTGAAGTCGCATTGCAGGCAGGAGAACTCTCAGCTGGTGCGAAAGCCGTTTCTTTACCAAGGGGGAGGACGCCGTCCAAAGCCAACGAAAAGCCCGGCCAGAAATTCGAACGCAACCATCCTGACCGCTCTGCCGAAGAAAGATCCAAATGGCTGGAAGAGGAGATCGCCCGTTTAGAGACCCGCATCCGGCAGCTGGACGGCTCGCTTGAAACGGAAGGATCGATAAGCGGCCATTCGGACATGTCGCTGCTCGAAGAGCGTTGGAACGAGCGGGAGTTGCTGGCAGCAAGCCGCGACGAGCTCTTAGCGGAATGGCTGGAGCTGTCTTAACGACTTCGTGCAGGGAGGCCATGGCGTGTATCAGCTCCGACTCAACCTAAAAAGTACAAATCATCTGATATATAATGCATGGCTCCAGTCGTGATTTTCCTGCATATTTAGGATATGTAACAAAGCTAGAGTAGGAGATGAATACAAATCATGAGCATGGATAAATATCAGGAGACGTACATTCAACAGAGCTTTGCCGATCGGATTGGCGGTGCTAATTACGGTAAAGATACGGCCATTTATAAATTCGAGAAGATCAAGAGAGCTAAGGCGGCTGCGAAGCAGGAGCATCCTGACACCGAATTGATCGATATGGGAGTAGGCGAGCCGGATGAGATGGCGGATGCAGGCATCGTGGCAAAGCTGGCGGAAGAGGCGGCGAAGCGGGAAAACCGCGGATATGCGGATAACGGAATTCCGGAGTTCAAGGAAGCGGCTGTTCGCTATTTGAACAACGTATTCGGCGTCGAAGGCATCGATGCGTCCACGGAAGTGCTGCACTCCATCGGCTCCAAGCCGGCGCTGGCCATGCTGCCGTCCTGTTTCATCAACCCGGGCGACATCACGATCATGACGGTTCCCGGATATCCTGTGCTTGGAACGCATACCAAGTATTTGGGCGGCGAAGTTTACAATGTGGAGCTGAAAAAAGAGAATGCATTTCTGCCGGATCTCGGCTCGATCCCTGAGGACATTGCCCGCCGTGCCAAACTGCTCTACCTGAACTATCCGAACAACCCGACGGGGGCCAGCGCAACGGCCGAATTCTTCGCCGAGGTTGTCGAGTGGGCCCGCAAATATGGCGTGGTGGTTGTCCATGACGCACCTTATGCTGCTCTCACCTACGATGGCTTGAAGCCGCTGAGCTTCCTATCCGTTCCTGGAGCGAAGGATGTCGGGGTAGAGCTTCACTCCCTGTCCAAATCCTATAACATGACGGGGTGGCGCATTGGCTTCATCGCCGGCAACCCGCTGGTGGTTAAAGCGTTTGGCGACGTGAAGGACAACAACGATTCCGGACAATTCATCGCGATCCAAAAGGCTGCCGCTTACGGTCTGGATCATCCGGAAATTACGGAGAAGATCGCCGAGAAGTATTCCCGCCGCCATAACCTGCTGGTCGACGTGCTGAACGGACTCGGTTTTACGGCGGAGAAGCCTAAAGGCTCCTTCTTCCTGTATGTGGAAGCTCCGAAAGGCGTGAAAGGCGGACGCCGTTTTGAATCCGGGGAAGACTTCTCCCAGTACCTGATACGCGAGAAATTGATCTCCACCGTTCCTTGGGATGATGCAGGACACTTCGTTCGTTTCTCCGTTACCTTCATTGCCGACGGCGAGGAGGAAGAGAAACGCGTCATTTCCGAAATTCGCAGAAGACTCAGCGATGTGGAATTTGAGTTCTAATTAAAGGCTATGAACGTGCTTGGAACGCGACAACGTTCGACATGATTGCTGTTGACATCTCTTGTAGGGTCTGTCATAATGGGATCAATCGAATAGCACCTTTAAATCAGTCCCGTGAGGCTGGCAAGGTAACGTGAACCGAGGTTCATTAACAGGAGGCATGGCTCTGTCTGCGGATAGATGCTGCGCTTTCCACACCATCTCTATGAGATCAACTCCTTGTCCAGCCGGGCAAGGATTTTTTTTGTGTGGAATGAATCCACGGATCGTCAGGAACGATAAAGGGCTAATCAAACGTTTAGAAGGAGGACAAGAGGATGAGCAACGAACAGCATGTGATTATGGACGAGACGGCCATCCGCCGCGCGCTAACGAGAATTGCCCATGAAATATTGGAAAAAAATAAAGGGATCGAGGATTGCGTATTGGTCGGGATCCGCACGCGCGGCGTGTTTCTGGCCCAGAGAATCGCGGAGCGAATGAACGAGATCGAAGGTACTCCGATTCCATGGGGAGAGATCGACGTGACCTCCTACCGCGATGACCGGGACAGCAAGGGAGCTGCTGCGGAACGGGGTGAGGGAGCGAAGCACAGCCTAGCGCACCTGAACATCCATGACAAGAAGGTTATTTTGTTTGATGACGTGCTGTACACCGGCCGGACGATTCGGGCAGCGATGGACGCCCTGATGGACTGCGGACGGCCTAGAATGATACAGCTTGCGGTTTTGGCAGACCGGGGGCATCGCGAGCTGCCGATCCGGCCGGATTATATCGGAAAGAACGTTCCTACCTCCAAACAAGAGGAAATTACGGTGGCATTAACCGAAATCGACGGCAAGGACGAAGTGACCATTAGCCAAAGAGAGGAACGATAATCATGACAACAGCCATTTCATTGAAAGAACGCAGCCTCTTAGGTTTGAAGGATATTAGCAGAGACGAAATTGGATCCATCCTGAATCGGGCAGCATATTGGGAAGCGCAGTCCGAGAAAGTGGTGCCGGTACTTCAATCGAAATTTGCGGTTAATATGTTCTTCGAGAACAGCACCAGAACGAGATTCTCGTTTGAAATGGCTGAGAAAAGACTCGGTGCCGAGGTCATGAACTTTGCGGCGGCAGCATCCAGCGTCGAGAAAGGCGAGTCGATCTACGATACCGTCAGAACGCTGGAATCCATGGGAATCGACGCGGGCGTCATCCGGCTGAAGCCAGCCGGCGTGCTGCAGGAGCTGGCGGAGCGGATCTCGATTCCGCTGGTCAATGCGGGCGACGGCAACAATGAGCATCCCACGCAGGCGCTGCTTGATCTATACACGATGAAGAAAAGCTTCGGTGAGCTTAAGGGATTAACGGTATCCATCATCGGGGATATCAAGCACAGCCGGGTTGCTCGTTCGGATCTGTGGGCCCTGCAGAAGTTCGGAGCCCATGTGCAGTTCTGCGCGCCGGAAACGATGCAGGCTCCGGAGCTGGCTCAGTATGCGCCTTACGTATCGATGGAAAAGGCGCTCAAGGCCGATGTGGTCATGATGCTGAGAGTTCAGCTGGAACGCCATAACGAAGGGGTGTTCAAATCCAGCGCGGAGTACCGGGAGCAGTACGGCTTGACGGAAGAGCGGTCGGCCAAGCTGTCGGGGCACACCATGATTATGCATCCGGCACCGGTGAACCGCAACGTTGAAATCGACGACGCGGTCGTGGAAAGTCCGAGATCGATGATATTCAAGCAGATGGCGAACGGAGTGCCCATTCGCATGGCGGTCATGGAACGGGCGATGGTCTGATTCGAACATGCGGAATACGGTTTACAGAATGAATNAATATTAATAATTATACACAAACATGAATTTTTATTATACAATATACAAAGAAGCGAACGGTGCTTCTGCTGCGGAGGGGAACCAAGATGCAAATGCAAGTGATAAAGAATGCCAAAGTGATCAATGAACAAGGACAGCTCGAAGATAAACATATCGTCATTGCAGACGGATTGATTCAGTCGGTTGCGAGCGATATCGCAGCCTTGCCGGAACCGGGCGATCACGTTCAGATCATCGATGCCGAGGGCAAGCTGGTCACGCCGGGATTCATCGATATGCATGTGCACTTGAGAGAGCCGGGTTATGAGCACAAGGAAACCATCGAGAGCGGCAGCCGCTCGGCAGTCAAAGGCGGATTCACCACCATCGCCTGCATGCCGAACACAAGACCGGTGACCGATACGCCGGAAACGGTGAAGCTCGTGCTGGATAAGGCCAGCGAAGCGAATCTTGCGAAGGTGCTGCCATATGCAGCCATTACGAAGAACGAGCTGGGCCGCGAACTGACAGACTTTGAGGCCTTGAAGGCCGCGGGTGCGATCGGATTTACGGACGACGGCGTCGGTGTGCAGAACGCACAGATGATGAAAGATGCCATGAATAAAGCGAAAGCGCTGGGCATGCCGGTCATTGCGCACTGCGAGGATGACTCGCTGGTAAAAGGNGCTTGCGTGACCGAGGGCAAATTCGCTCAGCAGCACGGCCTGAAAGGAATACCGAACGAGTCGGAAGCGATCCATGTCGGGCGCGACATTCTGCTGACCGAAGCCACCGGCGTGCATTACCATGTATGCCATGTGAGCACGGAGCAGTCCGTAAGATTGATCCGCCAGGCAAAAGCGATTGGCATCTCGGTAACGGCCGAGGTATGCCCGCATCATCTGGTTCTCTCCGACGAAGACATTCCCGGCCTTGATGCAAACTGGAAGATGAACCCGCCGCTGCGCACACCGCGTGATGTGGAGGCTTGTATAGAAGGTCTGCTGGATGGAACTCTTGATATGATCGTAACGGATCATGCGCCGCATAGCGCGGAAGAGAAAGCAAAAGGCATGGAGCTGGCTCCCTTCGGCATCGTGGGATTCGAGACGGCCTTCCCGCTGCTCTACACCAAGTTTGTCGCCACAGGAAAATGGGATCTCGCCCTGCTCGTAAAACGGATGACAAGCGATCCGGCAAGAGTATTCGGTCTTGCAACGGGGGTGCTGGAAGCCGGTAAAGCAGCGGACCTGACCATGATNGATCTCGAAGCGGAGAAAGAAGTGAATCCGGAAGAGTTCGCAACAAAAGGCCGCAACACGCCATTTACAGGCTGGAANCTGAAAGGCTGGCCCGTGATGACTTGGGTGGACGGCGAAGTGAAATGGTCCGAACAATACGGATTCTGAGTAACAAATAGGCAAAAGACTTATAAAATAAATTACACATAGATGACAGGAGTGATCGGGATGCAGGCAAGATTGTTACTGGAGGACGGAACGCTGTTCAGCGGAAAATCCTTCGGCGCGGATGCGGAAATGACCGGAGAGGTTGTTTTCAATACAGGGATTACAGGATATCAAGAGGTGCTGAGCGACCCGTCCTACTGCGGACAGATCGTAACCATGACGTACCCTTTGATCGGCAACTACGGCATCACGCGGGATGACTTTGAATCCATTCGGCCGTTCGTTCACGGATTCGTCGTTCGTCGTCATGAGCCTGTTCCCAGCAACTGGCGTGCAGAATACAGCGTTGACAGCCTGTTGAAGGAATACGGAATTCCGGGGATCAGCGAGATCGATACGCGGATGTTAACCCGTATCATCCGTCACTACGGCACGATGAAGGGCATTCTGACCACTTCCAACAAACCGGTGGAAGAGCTTAAGGAGATGCTCGGCGATACGACGATCGCTGAACTCCGCAACCAGGTGGCAAAAACCTCAACGCCGCAAATGTTTACGAGTCCAGGTTCAAAGGAACGCATCGTTCTGGTCGACTTCGGTGCAAAAAGCGGGATTCTGCGCGAATTGACGTCCCGCGGGTGTGACGTCATGGTCGTTCCGCATGATACGACGGCCGATGAAATCCGCAGACTTCACCCGGACGGCATTCAGTTGTCCAACGGCCCTGGGGACCCGAAAGACGTGCCATACGCAGTCAACATGGTCAAAGAACTGCTCGGCGAATACCCGATCTTCGGCATCTGCCTTGGCCACCAATTGTTTGCGCTGGCTGCGGGCGCGGACACCGAGAAGCTGAAATTCGGACATCGCGGCGGAAACCATCCGGTTAAAGAGCTTGCCAGCGGACGCTGCTACATCACTTCCCAAAACCACGGATACACCGTAAACGAAGAATCCGTCAAAGGGACGGATCTGGAAGTTACGCATATCAACAACAACGATAAAACGATCGAAGGCTTGAAGCATTCGAAATTCCCGGCCTTCTCCGTGCAATACCATCCTGAAGCTGCGCCTGGTCCGCACGACAGCAGCTATCTGTTCGATCAATTCCTTGAAATGATAAGAGACCATAAACAGAATGAAATCCGGAAACCGCGCCAGGCGGTTCTGGCCGCAGCCGTGAAAGGAGCTCAATAATATGCCTAAACATGATACCTTGAAAAAAATTCTCGTCATCGGCTCCGGTCCGATCGTCATCGGGCAAGCAGCGGAATTCGACTACGCTGGAACCCAAGCCTGCCAGGCACTGAAAGAAGAAGGCATGGAGGTCGTGCTGATCAACAGTAACCCGGCGACCATCATGACCGACACCAACATGGCGGATAAAGTATACATCGAGCCGATCACGCTGGACTTCGTTACCCAGATCATCCGTCAAGAGCGTCCGGACGGACTGCTCCCGACGCTTGGAGGACAAACGGGGCTGAACATGGCGGTTGAGCTTGCCCGCGCCGGGATTCTGGAGCAGGAAAACGTCAAACTGCTCGGAACGCAGCTGGAATCGATCGAAAAAGCCGAAGACCGCGACTTGTTCCGTGAGCTGATGCGCGAATTGGATCAGCCCGTGCCGGAGAGCACGATCGTAACGACCTTGGAAGAGGCGCTTGAGTTCGCGAATGAGATCGGTTATCCGGTGATCGTGCGTCCGGCCTACACGCTTGGCGGCACCGGCGGCGGCATTTGCGCAACCGAAGAGGAGCTGCGCGAAACGGTCAGNTCCGGACTTCGCTACAGCCCGATCACGCAGTGCCTGATCGAGAAGAGCATTGCGGGAATGAAAGAAGTCGAGTACGAGGTTATGCGCGACGCCAACGATAACTGCATCGTGGTATGTAACATGGAGAATTTCGATCCGGTCGGCGTTCATACCGGCGACAGCATCGTCGTGGCGCCAAGCCAAACGCTGTCTGACCGCGAGTATCAAATGCTCAGATCCGCATCGCTGAAAATCATCCGCGCGTTGAACATCGAAGGCGGATGCAACGTGCAGTTCGCGCTGGATCCGAACAGCTATCAATATTACGTCATCGAGGTAAACCCACGGGTCAGCCGCTCATCCGCGCTGGCTTCCAAAGCAACGGGCTACCCGATCGCGAAGATGGCAGCAAAAATCGCGATGGGTTACACCCTGGACGAGATCGTTAACCCGGTTACGGGCCAGACGTATGCTTGTTTCGAGCCTACGCTCGATTACATCGTCAGCAAAATTCCGCGCTGGCCGTTCGACAAGTTCATCCATGCCAACCGGAAGCTGGGCACCCAGATGAAGGCAACCGGCGAAGTGATGGCAATCGGCCGNACCTTCGAAGAATCGATCCATAAAGCGGTCCGTTCTCTGGAAATCGGCGTGCACCGTCTATGCCTGAAAGGCGCGAACGAACTGAGCGATGAAGTACTCCAGCAGCGCCTGATCAAAGCCGACGATGAGCGGATGTTCCTGATCGCGGAAGCGTTCCGCCGGGGCTATGATCTGCAGCAAATTCAGGACCTGACGAAGATCGACTGGTGGTTCCTGGACAAAATCGAACGCCTGATCAAGTATGAAGACCATATTCGCAGCGAAGCGTCGCTGACTTACGAAACGCTGTACGAAGCGAAGCGTCTCGGCTTTACGGATCGTGCCATCGCCGAGCTCCGCGCAGAAGGCAAGGCCAGCACACACACGACCGAGGAGTCGATCGGATTCCTCCGCCGCGAGCACGGATTGCGTCCGGTTTACAAAATGGTGGATACTTGCGCAGCGGAGTTTGAAGCAACGACGCCGTACTACTACTCCACCTACGAAACGGAGAATGAAGTCATCGAATCCGCGAAGGAGAAAGTCATCGTGCTCGGCTCCGGTCCGATCCGGATCGGTCAAGGGATCGAATTCGACTACTCCACGGTGCATGCCGTATGGGCCATCCAGAAGGCGGGATATGAAGCGGTTATCATCAACAACAACCCGGAGACCGTATCCACCGACTTTAATACATCGGACCGTCTCTACTTCGAACCTCTGTTCTTCGAAGATGTCATGAATGTCATCGAGCAGGAGAAGCCGATCGGCGTCATCGTACAGTTCGGCGGGCAGACGGCGATCAACCTCGCGGAGCCGCTCAGCAAAGCGGGCGTGAAGATTCTGGGCACAAGCCTGGAGAGCATTGACGAAGCAGAGGACCGCAAGAAATTCGAAGCGCTTCTGTCCCGGTTGGAGATCGCTCAGCCGAAAGGTAAAACTGTAACGTCGGTTGATGATGCCGTAGACACTGCACAATCGCTGGGCTATCCTGTGCTCGTAAGACCGTCGTATGTACTGGGTGGACGCGCCATGGAGATTGTATACTCCGACAGCGAGCTTCTGAGCTACATGAAAGAGGCGGTTAAGATCAACCCGGATCACCCGGTTCTGATCGACCGTTACATGCTGGGCAAAGAAGTGGAGGTAGACGCGATCTGCGATGGTGAGACCGTGCTGATTCCGGGCATCATGGAGCATGTAGAGCGCGCAGGGGTTCACTCCGGCGACTCGATTGCGGTATATCCGCCACAATACTTGTCCCAGGACCTGAAGGACAAGATTGTCGAAATTACGATCAAGATTGCCAAAGAGCTCAACACACGCGGACTTGTCAACATCCAGTTCGTCATCTATAAAAACGAAGTGTACGTAATCGAAGTGAATCCGCGTTCCTCCCGGACGGTGCCGTTCCTGAGCAAGGTGACGGGCATCCCGATGGCGAACCTGGCTACGCAGGCGATTATGGGCGGCAAGCTGAAGGATCTCGGATATGAGGAAGGCATGTGGCCGGAAAGCGAGCATGTATCGGTTAAAGTGCCGGTCTTCTCCTTTGCGAAGCTTCGCCGCGTTGAGCCGACCCTCGGACCGGAAATGAAATCGACCGGCGAGGTGATGGGCCGCGACGTGAAGTATGCCAAGGCACTGTATAAAGGCCTCATCGGTGCTGGCATGAAGATTCCTTCAACGGGCGCGATCATCGCCACCATAGCGGATAAAGACAAAGCCGAAGCGGCTGCGCTGCTGAAAGGCTTCCATAAGCTCGGGTATAAAATCATCGCAACCGGCGGTACGGCGGCAGCGCTCAAAGAAGCGGGTCTTGACGTGACGACCATCAACAAGCTGTCCGAAGGCACGCCGAACATTCTCGATATGATCCGCACAGGCGAAGCGAACTTTGTCTTCAACACATTGACCAAAGGCAAAACGCCGCAGCGCGACGGATTCCGAATCCGCCGTGAAGCGGTAGAGAATGGCGTTGTATGCATGACCTCGCTCGATACGGTTCGCGAGCTTCTGACGATGCTGGAGACCATCAACTTCTCCTCTGAAGCGATGCCCGTTTAAAATCGAGAAGGAGGGGTACAGATGAACGCCAGCTACAATGAAATGGCGGGCCNCCTGATGGTGGCCCTGGATTACCCGGATGCCGAGCGTGCACAAGCATTGGTACGTCAGCTGGAGGGCATCCCGTGTTATATGAAGGTCGGCATGCAGCTGTTCTATGCAGCCGGTCCTGACTTTGTGAAAGAATTGAAAGCGAAAGGCTATTCCGTGTTCCTGGATGTGAAGATGCATGACATTCCGAATACGGTCAAAGGCGGCTCGCACAGCGTAACGCGGCTGGGCGTGGACATGTTTAATGTCCATGCCGGCGGCGGCGCGCTCATGATGCAGGCGGCAAAAGCCGGGGCGGAAGCCGCAGTGGCGGACACCCCGGGTCTTGCCATGCCTACGATCATTGCGGTAACGCAGTTGACCAGTACGAATCAGGATGTCATGAATAACGAAATCGGCATTCCCGGCCAGGTGGAGGATACCGTCGTGCGTTATGCTGAGCTGGCCCGGCAGTCCGGACTTCACGGGGTCGTGGCATCCTCTCTGGAAGTGGAAGCCATTCGATCCGCCTGCGGCAAGGATTTCAAAACCGTCATTCCGGGGATCCGCCCTGCCGGTGCGGATATCGGGGACCAAGCACGGGTGCTTACACCTGGGGAAGCGATCCGCAAGGGAAGTCATTACCTGGTTGTCGGCCGCCCGATCACCGAGTCCCATAACCCGAGACAAGCTGCAGAACAGATTATTGAGGAGATGATTCAAGCATGAGTACCATCGCGAATATTCCGCATCAGATCGCATCTTATTTACTTAAGATCGAGGCCGTTTCCCTAAGACCTCATCAGCCGTTTACATGGACGTCGGGCATCAAGTCTCCGATCTACTGCGACAATCGCCTGACCATGTCCTATCCCGACATTCGCGATTACATTGCTGAATCGTTCGCGGCCGTCATTCGGGAGCAATATCCGGAAGCCGAGGCCATCGCCGGAACGGCTACCGCAGGGATCCCGCACGCGGCCTTCGTATCCCAGAAGATGAACCTGCCGATGTCCTATATTCGGGACAAAGCCAAAGGCCACGGCAAGGAAAACCTGATCGAAGGTTTGATCAAGCCCGGCCAGAAGGTCGTTGTCATCGAGGATCTGATCTCCACGGGCGGCAGCTCCCTGAAGGCGGCGCAAGCGGTCAAGGACGCAGGAGCGGAGCCGCTCGCGGTGCTCGCCATATTCAGCTATCAGCTGGATAAAGCGGTACAAGCCTTCGCCGAAGCGGGAATTCCGCTGCAGAGCCTGTCCAATTACGGTGCACTCATTGATGTAGCGTTATCGGAGAAACGGATTCAAGCAGAGGACGTGGAGCTCCTTCAATCCTGGAGATCGAATCCAACCTCCTTTGGCGTATAGATATTCTTCATCCTCAGGCCGCCGCCTCTGTGAACTTACACAGAGGCGGCTTTTCGTATTATCAGGTTAGCCAGAATCTTCTGGTTGGCCTTTTTTTGTGGTCGTTTTACGATGGGGGGAGCCGGGAGAACGTGGCGGCTTTAGGGGCAA
>Ga0055538_1000531_pt1 | contig 13503 bp, 9 predicted proteins | sample AraplaCvi_mLB_r2_2_FD_55038 | JGI IMG/M metagenome (GOLD analysis project Ga0055538, IMG submission 55038) | Arabidopsis root microbial communities from North Carolina, USA - plate scrape CL_Cvi_mLB_r2 | ecosystem: Host-associated > Plants > Roots > Endosphere | place: USA: North Carolina | reverse complement strand
AATTGAAGGGCATTACGATGGGCGCGAGCAGCGAGCGGAATGGATCGTTTCTAACACGCCGCGAGATTCTGGCTGCCCAGGGAAACGCCACCAGCTGGACGGGATTGTATGACGGCAGCATGAGTCCGATGGAAAAATATCCGGGAGAATGGCAGGCCATCGTTGAGCATTTGCATTCGGAAGGCGCGAAACGGGCCGTAGAGAACGGAGAGAGCCCGCGGGCGGGATTCCGCTTCGATTCGTGCCGATAACGGCGGAGTTCGCAGCCATAGAGGCAGTCAGATCGCATTACATCGTACCGCTGTCCGTCGGCATGTCCGAAGGTATCGATGCTGATCTTGCGTTTGCGAGGCAGCAGATGAGCGAAGCTGGATTCCCGAAATTCATGGTGGAGCTGCAGAATCAGCTGGATGCATTCGCTGCCATGAAACGATAGGGGATAATCATGAAGCAATCAAGTGATCCGACAAGGAAGCGAGGAGGTCTCAAATGACGAGTTCCAATATAAACCTTAATGCTGAACCTGAACGCATCGAACGCATCCCTATAACCCTTACCGGTGATGGTGCCTGGTGCTGGTTTGCCGATCCGAGGGCGCTGCGACATGTCAATGCCGCTACGGGCAGCGACAAGACATACATCGGGTACATCGATGTTGCGGGCAGCATCCAGGCGGTTCAATATGATCATGTGACCCAAGAACGCAAGCAAGTGAGGGTGCGGGAGGGTTTCCAGCAGGATGACCATAACAATCCGACGTTTTTGGCACTGCGTGACGGCCGGGTGATGATTTTTTATGCCGAGCACTCGACAACCCCATATTTTTATTATCGCGTCACAGCCCGTCCTGACGATCTAGAAACCTTAGGGCCTGAAAAAATCATCGATACCACGGGATATGGGAACACCACCTATCCTTCTCCCTTCGTGATGACGGATCAGCCCGGTTATTTCTATCTGCTGTGGCGGGGCATGAATTGGCACCCGACCGTCGCTAGGTACACGCTGCCGGATCCGGATGGCGACGTCACTTGCGCCATGGAACCGAAACAGATCATGGATTCCAGGTGTTCTGAACAAGAAACCGGAAAAAGGCCGTATGCCAAGTACGAAACGAACGGCAAAGACAAAATCATGATGACGTATACCTATACGCATCCAGATAATATGATTCCGAATTCATTGTACTATTCGTATTTGGACGTGAATACCCTGACGCTGCATGGGGCTGATGGACATCAGCTCGCAGATCTGAACCGTGGGCCGCTGAAGCTGGATAACAATGAAACCGATCCGGCCCATTTGGTCGACCGCCAGCCGCGCATACGCAACTGGAACTGGGATATTGCCGTCGATAAAGAGGGATACCCGGTGATCTTGTTTGTTAGGATCAATGAGGATAAAGACCGCCACCATTATTGTTACGCTAAGTGGTCCGGCTCCGATTGGCGGATTACACCGTTGGCGGATGGCGGACGATGGTTCCACCAAAATGATCAAAGAGAATTATGCTATTCCGGGGGCATGACATTGGATCATAACAACCCTTCCATCGTGTACATGTCAATCCCTGTACAGGGTGCATACGGTGAGGTCTTCGAAATTCATCAATGCGTCATTGCGCATGACGGGGTGATCGTCGAAATAAATCAAGTCACCGAAAACTCGACTCATAACAACGTTCGACCTTTCGTTGTCCGCCATGCGGCTCTGGGCGAAGCGTATGATTTGATATGGATGCACGGGGATTACTACTATTGGGATCATTCGCAAGGGCGATTGGGTTATACGACGGGGCTGCGAACCTTGTGTGAAATCGTAGCGATTGAAGACGAAGGGAAGACCGATCCTTCGGCATAAGTCATATATCGGCAACACTGAAAAGCGTCTTGGGAGTCGACCGTTTCCAGATAGGTGAAACGGTTGATTTTTTATTTGAGGTAAGGATTTTTTGTTAAAGAAACTGCTTCCCGATGAAGGCAGCATGGATAATGGCTAAATAAGACAAGCGCCTAAGGACACCGCATCATGTACATGTAAACGGATCCCTTACCGTCCGTTCNGAAGGATTGCTCTATTCGCTGCCTGCTATAGAAATTACGTGCTGATCACGACCAATTCGATGATCAGGATGATCACGATGCTGGCGAAGAAAACCCGCCGATTCCGGTTCAGAGGCTTCAGAAAATCACTCATTCGCCTATATGTAACGAGGCAGGCATCGATCGGTTCGATATATTTGGATAGGACAAAGTAGTCCCCAACCCGAGAACTGTAATTGTATCTGAGAATATGCTTTGGGTCCGGCGAAATATGGCTAGGTGTGAAGATTGTCGTGACTTATGTAACCCCGGTTTTCCAGGTTGCCCTGCCGTTCATGCTGCTGTTGACGATATGGATCAGAAATAAGTCGACTGCCTGAATACTTTTGATTCATGTAATGAACAATAAACCTGGACTGCAAATGCAATCCGTTCGCAGCGCCACCATCGTGGATTTATAGCTGCTTAAAATCGAAAAACCCATAGGAGGTACATGAATGCAATTCGAACAACAGCAAAATCATCAGAACATGGAAACCGGCATGATTCCACCGCAATTGAACCATGGCGGTCATGAAATGTTCGATGTCCACGAAGTACTGGCAGGAGCCATCAACACAATGAACACGTATACCATGCTGAGCGGTCATGTGCAGGATCCGGAGCTTCGGGATATCTTGCAGCGCCAGAAGCAATTTATGGCAGATGAATATAATATCACCTTAGAATGCTTCAAAACAGGACAAGATCCATCCAAGTCGACGCAAAGCTATAAAATGAAGCAGGGGAACGACTTCATCTACGGCATGAAACCGGGACAACCGAAAAAACCGATGCAGTCCACTGCCGAGATCAATGATGAAACCGTTGCGCTCAGTATGCTGAACGCCGTGAAATCCGGCGCTACCATGAAAACGAATGCAGCGATGGAATCCACGAATCCGGTTGTGCGCCGCGTCCTTGCGGATTCCCTTCCCAACTGCATCGAAATGGCGTATGAAATTTCGCTTTATCAAAACAAGCACGGCTACTATCAAGTGCCGCAGCTGCCTCAGCAAGATATGCAGTATATGCAGAATAGCTACGCCACGGCTCCGATCCAGTCTCAAATGCCAGGCAAAATGGCCCCTCACTAAATCCATAAAAGCGCCAAGTCCACAAGGAAATGGCGCTTTTATTTTTTCTGATTTCATCAGATCACATCAGTTATAAGAGAGAATTCAGCTAGAGCTGAACACACTATTTTATTGAGAATGATTATCAATGAGATTATAATAGGTTAAAACAGGAGTTCGTCAGAAGGAGCGCCAGCATGGAAGAAACGCAATATTCGCTGTTGGGAGTACGGTACATAAAGCAAGGTCACGCCGAAGAGCCAGTCGGGGGTTTCAAGGAGACGCATACCCTATACCTGATCCATAAAGGCTCCGGCGACTTATATTTGAACGGAGGAAAGCACCGACTGAAGGCGAAGGCTGTCTGTTATTGTCCGCCGGGTTCGATCGTCGACATTCAACGGACGCCGTCTTCCCCGGTGCCGCTGGAGGTTTACGAATTGCGTTATGAAGTATGGGATCTCAAGGAGAGCACCACGTGCAACAGGGTATACATCAAGAATTTGTCTGCACTGATGGACACCGGCAAGCTTCCCTTCGCCGCAACGCACGAAGCTCTTGTCTTGATTCAAGAACTAAGCCAANGAATGCAAGATCAANCAGGAGGCGGAGGACTTGCAGCTCGTCTTTGCATCGACGCGGTATTCAAACAGTTGTTGAGTGCGCTGCTGCGATCAACGAACGATAAGAATCGGGAAGAGGATTGGCTTGAGCGTATGAGACTTGCAGTTGAATATATGGAGAAGCATTATCACATAGCCTTAACGCGCAACGACATGGCAAAGAGGGCTGGATTTACGCCGGAGCACTTTTCCGTATCGTTCAAAAAAGCAACGGGCTCCGGTTTCACGGAGTATTTAACCCGGCTGCGACTCGAGAAAGCCAGAGAGGCATTGCTTGACGGCGACGATCGCAATCTCGACCGCATTGCACGGGAGGTCGGATACCAAGACGGCATGTATTTAAGCCGGAAATTCAAGCAGCATTTCGGCCACTCTCCACGCGATTATATGCAGCGGCCAAAGCGTATTGTGGCACTGCAATACCTGGGCCACCTGCTGGCGCTCGGACTTACGCCCGTGGGAACGTCATCGAATCTGCTGCGCGCCCGCCCCTACAGGGGAATGCTTAAGCATGTAGCGGATATCGGAGATGCCAAATCGCACCGTGCGATTGCCTCCGTGCAGCCTGATCTGATCGTCACATCCGGACCCAACAGCGAGCCTTTGTCCCGGCTCGCAACAACGATCTCGATTCCATGGGGGCAGGAAGACTCTTTAGACGAGCTGCTCCGGTTAGGCAGAGCGCTGAATCGCGAGCGGGAGGCGGAGAGCTGGATTTCTGCGTTTCGGGCGAAAGAGGAAGCTGCAGCCTCGATAGTCGCCAACAGAATCAGTACTCATAACGCGACGGCAGTTGTACTGGAGTTTTGGCAGGACCGGTTATGGGCGGTCAATATCGCCTATGGCAGAGGCCTTCGAAATTTATACCGGACCTTTTCCTTTCAGCCGCCGGAGCCGCTGACTGATTACGTCCTGGGAGAAGGAATCGGCTTGGAATTAACGCCGGATATGCTTGCCGCGCATGCGGCGGATTATATATTCGTAACCGTGTGGGAAGCGGGTGGAGGTGCAGCATATGCGAAACGGGTTATGAACAGCAAGGAATGGAGGAGCCTGCCCGCCGTTCGCAACGGCAATGTGTTCTTACTTGATCTGGAGCTGTTTAAGCATAATGACCCGTTAGCGTTAGAACAGCAATTAAGCATCCAAACCGAACTTCTTACAAATGTCCATAGAACCGCAAACGGAGCGCAATAGACGAGCCTTCTCCCTATTATTATAATAATGATAATCATTATCAATAGGTGGAGGGTTTATGGATGCAGTGGCTTAAAGGTTGGAAACTGGCTCTGATCGGAAGTTTGGTCATCGTATTGGGAGCATGCGGGGATTCTGGACAGCAAAGCGAGAAGGTGGTGGACCAAGCGGGTCAACAAACAGAAGCAACACGCAAATTCGAAACGGTTATGGGAGAGATCGAGATTCCGAAGGAACCGAAGCGAATCGTTGCGACGCAATACCTGGGCCATTTGTTGACCTTGGGCGTTAAGCCGGTCGGGGCAGGTACAGCCAGCTTGAATCAATATTTTTTGCAGGATTTGACGGACGGAATCGAGGATATCGGCGATGATCAAGCGGCGCTTGAGAAAATCGTGTCCCTTGATCCCGACCTTATTATTCGGCCTTCGGATAAGAATTATGAACAATTCGCCAAAATCGCACCGACGATTGTCATTCCTTGGGGAGCCAAGGATTTGTATGCTGAGCTGCGGGAATTCGGCGATTTTCTCGGGAAATCGGAGGAAGCCGAGGAGGTGATCCGGCATTACGAGGAGAAGCTCGCTGAGGCCAGAATCAAACTGAACAGCGTAGTCAAGGAAGGAGAAACCGTTGGCGTTTACGAGATTTGGGCGAAANACTTCTGGGTTGTGGGAGAAAGNTTTGGCCGTGGAACCCGTAATCTCTATTCCGGTCTCGGCTATCAGCCGCCTGAAGCCGTGAAAGGGCAGGTCGTAAACGGAGGCGCCGGTTTGGACATTTCGCTGGAATCGCTGCCGGACATGGCCGCGGATTACATGTTCGTGACCGTCTACGATGCGGACGGGGGCGGGGAGCGAGCCAACGAGATATTGGAGAGCGCGCTGTGGAAATCCCTTCCGGCATACAAAAACAACCGCATCTTTACGCTGGATATCAACCAGTTCTCNGCAGGCGACCTGATCTCGCTTGAAAAGCAATTGGAGATTCAGACGAATCTGCTGCTCGGCAACGTGAAGTAGCCGCAACATGGGAAAATAATGTCGAAACCCGCTTAAAGTCGCGATCCTCGCGGCTTTTTTTGTTATGACGTTAGCCGGATTATGAGGCGTTGGATATTGTGGAGGATCTTCTCACTTTGTTAACTACTTGAAATCGTTTATAATGATTAGATAATAGTAGATATTTTAATCTATCAATATTTATAATAGACTATAATATGGTGATTATTGACACAGAAAAGGTGTGTTTTCAGAAGACGCCTTGCTTTTTATCGACATTTTTAGCAGGGACGCCTACTCTTTTTTCAAATATATGGGATAAGGAAGGGTATAATGAGCAACATGGACAAAAAAACAGACGTAATCTTGATTGGTGCCGGCGTCATGAGCGCGACACTGGGAGCCTTACTGAAGGAGCTAGTGCCCGATTGGGAGATCAAAGTGTTCGAGAAACTCGCAAGCGCGGGGGAAGAAAGCTCCAATGAATGGAATAATGCGGGGACCGGCCATTCCGCACTATGCGAGCTTAACTATACGTCCGAAAAACCTGACGGATCTATAGACATCAGCAAAGCGATCAACATCAACGAGCAGTTCCAGGTCTCAAGACAGTTCTGGTCTTATCTGGTAAGCAGCAATCTGATTCGCAATCCNCAGGACTTTATCATGCCTATACCTCATATGAGTTTGGTTCAGGGCGAAAAAGACGTGGCCTTTTTGAAAAAACGTTTTGAAGCGCTGTCAAATCATCCTCTCTTTCAAGGAATGGAATATTCCGAGGATCCCGAGCAGCTGAAGGAATGGATTCCGCTTATNATGGAAGGGCGCACATCGAACGAACCGTTAGCGGCAACCAAAATCGATTCCGGGACGGACATTAACTTTGGCGCTTTAACGCGCATGCTGTTTGAGCATCTGAAGAACAAAGACGTGGAGGTCAACTACAAGCACAGCGTGAAGGATATCAAGCGTACTCCCGATGGCTCGTGGAAAGTAAAAGTGTTGGATATCGATANCGGCAGAACCGAGTTCCATACGGCCAAGTTCGTCTTTATCGGCGGCGGAGGCGGCAGCCTGCATTTANTGCAAAAAACCGGCATTCCCGAATCCAAGCATATCGGAGGGTTCCCGGTAAGCGGACTGTTCATGGTCTGCAAGAATCAAGAAGTCGTTGCGCAGCATCATGCCAAGGTATACGGAAAAGCCAAGGTTGGCGCTCCTCCGATGTCGGTGCCCCATCTGGACACAAGATACATCGATAACCAAAAAGCACTGCTCTTCGGTCCGTTTGCCGGCTTCTCGCCGAAGTTCCTAAAAACGGGTTCGAATTTCGATTTGATCGGTTCCGTCAAACCGAATAACGTCTTCACGATGCTGGCGGCAGGGGTTAAAGAAATGGCGTTGACCCGATACCTGATCCAGCAGGTGGTGCTATCGAATGAGAAGCGCATGGAAGAGCTGCGCGAGTTCATCCCGAACGCGAAGAGCGAGGATTGGGAAATCGTCGTGGCGGGCCAACGCGTACAAGTCATTAAGGATACGGCTAACGGAAAGGGCACGCTGCAATTCGGGACCGAAGTGGTTAGTGCGGCGGATGGCTCGGTCGCAGCCCTGCTTGGTGCTTCGCCCGGGGCTTCGACGGCCGTTCACGTGATGCTAGAGGTATTGCAGAAATGCTTCCCGCAGCAGATGAAGGAATGGGAACCGAAAATCAAGGAAATGATTCCTTCTTACGGGATGTCGCTNTCGAAGAATCCGGCTCTTTTTGAAGAAATTCAAGATTCAACTTCNGAAAAGCTAGGTTTAAGTTTGAAAACACTGGTTCATAGTTAATCTCTTTTATGATGGAAAACCAACCCGGTATAGCGGTTGGTTTTTTTTCGTTCCGTGGGCTTGCAGTGAATTCAGCGATGCTTCACTTCAAGGATAAAAACTTGGCATTGATAAGTCATACCTTCACCCATAAAATATAATGAGAATGTTTCTCAATAACAAAGGGGGAAGTTGATATGTTCGAGGAGTTAACGGAAATGCATGGCTATCTGTACAAGCTTGTCCATGCACGGTCTCCGGAAGATACGCCCGGTATGAAAGTTGATAACAACAATCACCTTATGCTTCTTGTGTTCTCTGATAAGCAGAAGATAACAATTGAGCGGAAGCCTTATCATGTCGGCCCTCATAAGGTCATCTTGCTGCCGGCAGGTCTTTGGATTGAGGATAAGTCCGAATTGATGGGCAGTTTGGCATTGGAGTTTGTCATCCTGGAAGAAACGCAAGCTTATCATTATGCGCCTGTAAGCTTAAGCCGAGTTATCGAGGTTGAGGTGGGTCCTTTCCCGTCGTTGTACCAATCCGTGCTGGATATCAGAACCAAGTGGAGTGGGGAACGTGTGGATCAGCTGAAGGCCCAGCATATGTTTCTAGAGCTGCTAATAATGATCATGGAGAATGCAGCCGAAAAACCTCATACCGAACATGAACGAGTGGTCAAGCAAACCGTTGAATACATTCATCGTCACTATCATCGNAATATCAGCCGAGAGCATTTGGCAGAGCGTGCAGGTCTTAGCAGCGATTATTTCACGAGAATCTTCAAGCGGCAGCTTGGAAAATCGCCGATGTCTTACTTATCGGCGGTCAGGCTGAACCACGCAAAGCAAGAGCTATTATTAACGAAGGACTCGTTTCGGACGATCGCCCAGCGCATCGGTTATGCGGACGAATTTTATTTTAGCCGCAAATTCCGAATGATGACGGGCATGTCGCCGTCCATGTATGTGAAGCAAATGAAAAAGGCGGATAAAATCGTATCCCTTCACCACCATCTGACCGGCCATTTGCTTGCGCTTGGAATTGAGCCTTACGCTGCCATCGTCAATTCCTATTATCCGATCGCGTTACATAATACGATTGAAATTGGTCATTTCCGACCTGATCTGGACAAGCTGGCCTCGGCGAACCCCGATGTCATTTTCACATGCGATATCTATGACGAGGAAACCTCTGCCAAGGCAAAAATGTTTGAGCATATCACGCAAACGATAAGCATTCCTTTCTATGACGATTGGCGTACCCAGTTTTGTAAAATAGCCACGGCAACCGGGAAGGACAAGGAGGCGGGGCTATGGCTTGAAAAGTANCAGGCAAAATCCCTGAGTGTTCGCNCAAGCATCAAGCCGTATGTCGATGGAAAAACAGCCCTGATCATCGGTCTCGGCAACGGTATACTCTGTCTGTTTGGTCAGCGCAACGTAGGTGCGGTGGTTTATGACGATTTGGGGCTTAAGCCGCCCTCGGGCTTGGGCTCCATTCCTCTGTANCGCGAGATAGCTTATGAGGACATTTTCGATTACGATCCAGATATCATTTTTTTGACCAGCTTTCGNAATGACGGCTCGCAGCAAACCAAAGCGGCCATCCGGCAGACCTTGAATCAATGGTATCGGGACCCNAGATGGAAGTCGAAAAGGGCGGTNCGGAATCAGGAGGTATACTCACTGTTGGAGAGCCAGCATTTATATACAATGTATACTGCCTATTCGCATGATCTGCTGCTGGACCGTCTGCATGACTTGCTTGTGTCGGATTTGTCCAAAGAGTGGACGTAATTACCTATGTTCATGCCCTAGGCTTTTTTTATAATTAATAATGAGAATCAATATCAATGGTATTGACTTATTAATTCATAGANATGACGGGGGAGAAGAAACAGATGCAAGTTTGGAAAAAACCGTGGCTGTTTGCCATGTTGCTGGTGATTGTACTCGTNGTATCGGGGTGTGGACNAAATCAGGGAAGTGTATCGAAGGAACCTGCTTCGCAACAAAGCGGATCGCCAACAATAGGCAGCCAGANCGAAGCGATAACNCCGGCCAACGAATCGGAAGTTCGTACCATAAAACATGAGATGGGCGAGACCAAAATTCAAGGTAACCCGACTCGNATCATCACCTTATATCAAGGAGCGAACGATGCAGCGGTCGCATATGGGGTTAAGCCTGTTGGCATTGTCGAATCCTGGCTACAAAAACCGGTGTATGATTATTTGCGAGATGAGTTAGACGACGTTCCCCAGCTCGGCACGGAGGTTCAGCCAAATCTTGAAGAAATCTACAAGTTGAAGCCAGACGTTATCTTCGCAACGAAAACGAGACATGAAGGCATCTATGATCAGCTCAGCCAGATTGCACCCACGGTCATGATCGGTGAAGTATACGACTGGAAAGCCTCGGTCAATTTGATGGGTGAGGTTCTGAACNGGGAAGATAAGTCCAAAGAACTTATGGCAGAATGGGACTCCAGAGTTGACGACTTTAAACAGAAAATGGNGGATCGCCTCCCCATCGAAGCGACCATCACTAATTTCAGGGCGGATCATGCGAGAATCTTCTACATGGGTTATGCNGGAGGCATTCTGAAAGAACTCGGATTCGCTCGTCCTGAGGGACACGATGCGGAGGTATGGGGCGTTCAGTTGACTTCCAAGGAGAGCATACCCGATATGAATGCTGACGTTATTTTCAATTTCAACTCGGGTGACGATATGGCAGCGGTAGAGAAGTATTACNAAGATTGGACAAGCCATCCCCTCTGGGCAAACCTGGATGCCGTCAAGAACAACCAAGTCTATATGGTTGATGAAGTCTCCTGGAATATGGCTGGAGGCATTCTGTCGGCGCACCTAATGCTCGATAGTCTGTACGATTTGTTTGAGTTGGACAAATGAACAAGCGCAATGCCCTGTTATTGCTCAGCGCATTCATTCTGATGGCCGGCGCGTTCATTGCGAGCCTGCTGCTGGGGCGGACGAATTATTCTTGGGTTACGCTCGTATCTTCGTTTACCCAGTATAATCCGGAACAGGTCGACCATCTCATTATTCGGACTGAGCGTCTGTCCCGGGCAGTCATTGCTTTGTCGGTAGGGGCTGCCGTCTCCTTGGCAGGGGCCATGATGCAAGCATTAACCCGGAATCCGCTTGCCTCCCCGGACGTTTTCGGCATTAACTCAGGCGCGATCCTGCTGGTCGTGCTGGCAACGCTCCTCAATCCAAGCAGCCCGATGTTGCATTTGGCCTTATACGCGGTAGGAGGTGCGACGGTGTCCGCATTCATCGTGTACGGGCTGGGCTCGTTGGGACGCGACGGGCTCACTCCTATTAAGCTAGTTCTAGCCGGTTCAGCGATAACCGCCTTATTCTCGTCCGGTACGCAGGCTATTCTTGTCATGAATGAAAACGGGCTGCAGGATGTGTTGTTTTGGCTGGCAGGTTCCGTGAGCGGCCGCTCGATTGATCAGGTCCTGCCACTGTTCCCGTTTATGGCGGCAGCGGGCGTGGCAGCCCTGTTCATGGGCCGGGCGGTCAACCTGCTTATGACCGGGGAGGACGTTGCGAAAGGACTCGGACAAAACACCGTGCAGGTGAAACTGATGCTCGGCGTCCTGATCGTCGTTCTTGCCGGCGGTTCGGTAGCCATCGTCGGCGCGGTGGGTTTTATCGGCCTGTTCGTTCCGCATTTGGCACGCTCTTTGACAGGACGGGATTACCGTTGGGCTTTGCCCTTCTCTGCCGTATTGGGGGGGCTGCTGTTAATCATCGCGGATATAGCGGCACGGCTGTTGATTATGCCTAATGAAATTCCGATCGGCGTAATGACCGCGGCTATCGGAATTCCGTTTTTCATTCATGTCGCTCGTAAGGGAGGGGCGTGGAAGTGAAACGATATACCCATATTCGAAGTCGAACGGGAAGCATGGACCTACAATTCGAGACAATAAGTTTGATCTGGATACTACTGGGTTTATTGGCCTTTGTCGTGGCCATTGCCATGGGAACAGGGTGGGGAGATACCTATATATCGCCGAATGCCGTCCTTTCAACCTTATTCGGCACGGGATCGGGAGAGCACGATTTTATCCTGCTAACGCTTCGGCTGCCGCGGGTATTGACCGCCTTGTTCGTCGGAGCGGCCCTTGGCGTAGCCGGTGCCATTCTGCAGGGGATCATTCGCAATCCGCTGGCATCGCCGGATATTATAGGCATTACCGGTGGGGCTTCGGTAGCCGCGGTGAGTTTCATTACGTTTGCCGGCGGTGTCGCAAGTATCAAGCTCCTGCCGTTAGCCTCCATTGCAGGAGCGCTTCTGATCTCCTTGCTAGTGTATGGCCTGTCATGGAAAAAGGGAGTTACGCCGATTCGTATGGTGCTGATTGGAATCGGCTTATCCGCTGCCGCTAAAGCGGCAACGACGCTAATGATTGTCATGAGCCCCGCCATATCGGCCGGCAAAGCATATCTTTGGCTTACCGGAAGCGTTTATGGGGCTTCCTGGCAAAACGTATATACGATTGTTCCGGTTGTTGTGCTTGGTACTTTGCTTGCCCTGGCATTCAGCCGAAGCCTGAATGCCCAGGAACTTGGCGATGATATTGCAAGCAGTCTGGGCGTCAAGGTACAGCGGCATCGATTCCTGCTCATCCTCATTAGCGTAGTTCTAGCGGGGACTGCCGTATCCGTCGCGGGCGCGATCGGTTTTATCGGTTTGATCGCGCCGCATATCGCGCGGCGATTGGTTGGCCGATTGTATGGGGGAATGATGCTGGTGTCCGGTCTGATCGGCGGGCTTCTCGTCTTCATGGCCGATCTGATCGCCCGTACCCTGTTCTATCCGCTGGATATTCCGGCAGGTATCTTCACGGCCGGTATAGGTGCTCCGTTCTTCATCTATTTACTGTTCAGGAACCGCAATCAGATATAGCTAAGGAGGGAAGCCGTTTTGACAACGCTGCAAGTAAAAGAGCTGACCGTAGGGTATGGGCCCAAGACGGTAATCAAGGATATGAACCTGATGATTCCTGAAGGAAAAATAACCGTATTCATTGGTGGAAACGGGTGCGGAAAATCGACTTTACTGCGCACGCTTGCCCGATTGCAGAAGCCTGATACCGGCGCGGTTTTGCTGGATGGCAGGCAAATTGCCCAGATGTCGACCAAAGAGGTGGCCAAGAGCTTGTCCATATTGCCTCAGGGTCCATCGGCGCCGGAAGGCCTTACTGTCCGTCAATTGGTTCGCCAGGGAAGATACCCGCATCAGAGCTGGTTGAAACAGTGGTCGCCAGTTGATGAAGAGATGGTGAACGTTGCATTAAAGTCTACCCGCGTGGAAGCTTTTGCCGATCAGACCGTGGACTCCCTCTCCGGTGGCCAGAGGCAGCGAGCATGGATTGCCATGACCCTGGCTCAAGGAACCGGTATGCTGCTGCTCGACGAACCGACGACATATCTGGATCTGTCCCATCAGGTAGAGATATTGGATATGCTGTATGAACTGAATGAGCGGGATCAGCGCACCATCGTCATGGTGCTGCATGACCTGAATTTAGCTTGCCGTTATGCACACCACATGGTGGCTGTAAGCGAGGGGAATATTTATGCGTTCGGAGCACCTGAGGAAATCGTGACGCCGGAAACTGTTAAAGACGTCTTCCAATTGGATTGCGAGGTCATACCAGATCCCTTGTT
>Ga0055538_1000522_pt1 | contig 13702 bp, 10 predicted proteins | sample AraplaCvi_mLB_r2_2_FD_55038 | JGI IMG/M metagenome (GOLD analysis project Ga0055538, IMG submission 55038) | Arabidopsis root microbial communities from North Carolina, USA - plate scrape CL_Cvi_mLB_r2 | ecosystem: Host-associated > Plants > Roots > Endosphere | place: USA: North Carolina | reverse complement strand
TTATCCATCAGGTCAAGAATGATGGCCGTTCTTTCTTTGCCCAGCCTGCCCAGAACTTCGATTTGCTGATCATGCTCCATTTCCTGAATCATGTCCGCCAGTTGTTCCTCGTTCAGAAACTGCAGAAATCGGGTTTGGTCCATATCGCTCAGGTGGCTATGTATTCTTGCCAGGTCATAAGGGAGAAATTCGTCGATGATGCGCTGAAAATCATTTGACGTCTTTGCCTTTAGGCTCTCTGTTATATCCGGTATCCATTGCTCCAGTGTCCGGGAATTCACGCCATGACTCCTCCTTTCTTGTTCCGATCCATCTAACGAAATGTACGTATTATAGGGTTCACCATAACGACTAGTTGTTAAACAGCATGGATACGGCGCGTGCATGAAAAAAGGATTGGCGAACGAAAAAAAGAATCCTCCGCAAAAGTTGCAAACGCTTGCAATTTACAATAAGATATAGGCGCACAAATTCATGAGTAGGGGTGAGTATATGAAATACAGGCGTCTTGGGAAAACCAATTTGAAAGTATCGGTAGTCGGAGTGGGAACCTGGCAGTTTGGCGGTGATTGGGGGAAGGATTTCAACCAAAAGGAAGTCGATGTCATCTTGACGCATGCCAAGGAGCTGGGCATTAATTTGCTGGATACAGCCGAATGTTACGGGCCTCATCATATGTCCGAGAACTTCATCGGTGATTTCTTGGCACGCGACCGCCGCGAGGATTGGGTCATTGCCTCCAAGTTCGGCCATCGATGGCATGAGCAATGGGAGAATGCTTGGGATGCGAAGCAGATCCGAATTCAGCTGGAGGAATCACTTAAAGCGCTTCGTACCGATTATATCGACCTGTATCAATTCCATTCCGGCTCGGATGAAGTGTTCAACAATGATGAGATGTGGACGATGCTGGACAAGCAGGTTCAGGCGGGAACCATCCGAAATCTGGGCATATCCATCGGAAGCAACAGAAATATCTATCAAACCGACAAGGCGGCGGAGGTGAACGCCAAAGCCATCCAGGTTGTGTATAACCGTCTCGATCAGGCGCCGGAGGAAGAGGTTCTCCCTTCATGTTTGAAGCAGGATCTTGGCGTATTGGCGCGAGTTCCGCTGGCGAGCGGCTACTTAAGCGGAAAATACAAGCCTGGAACGGTGTTCAGCGACAATGTGCGGAAGAACCGTGATCAGGATGAGATCAACGCCAAGCTGAAGCTTGTGGAGGAGATCAAGCAGAATGAAGTGCCGGAGGGCGTGAATATGGCAGAGTGGGCCTTGGCCTGGTGCCTGAAGCATCCGGCCGTCAGCTGCGTCATTCCCGGCTGCAAGAGCGTGGAACAGGTGGAGATGAACGCGAAGGCCGTGGAGCTGGATTTGGTGCAGGACGACCATCCGGGAGCCTGGAGCCAATAAGCCGCTAATAGGGCGAGGATCGAAAAAGCACCTATACGGGTGCTTTTTCTTGTGTCCTCCATAGGTATTGGAAATTCTATTCTAAATCTTCTCTAAACAGGCATAACCGGAAATTAATAATCGCTTGATTAGGGCCGGATAGGTTCAATGCGTGGATGCCGCGGTCTTCCTGAACATTTCAATCAGGCTGGTAAAGCTGTCCCCTTCACGGCCGTTCGCCATCCCCCGCTTGAAGATCTGCAGAACCGCCTCAGGCAATGAAACGTCCACCCCTGCGTCATGTGTGGTATGAACGATGTGCTCAACGCTGGCAGCACCCATAGCGAGCCGATCCACGTCCCCCGGATATTCTCCTGCATCGATGCGCGGCGTATAGAATTCAATGAATTCCGGCAGCGAAGCCATGGTGCTGATCGCATGGGGCTTCAATTGCTCCGCCGTGATGCCGTTTGCTTGGCCGACCGCAACAGCGTGAAGATAACTGAGCATCCCCGTCCAGAACATATCCATTCCGATCTGATAATAAAGCGCGGCGAGTCCTGGATCTTCACCCCGGTAGTCCGTACTTGTCAGCACTTCAAGCACTTTTTTATGTGCCTCGAAAACTTCGATGGGACCACTGTAAAAAGTGAACGACTCCGGCTTGCCGATACCCGAAGGAGGAACCTGCACACCGCCGGTAAGGTGCATGGCGCCGTGGCCCGCCAGCCATTTGGCTGCTTTCCTGGCGTTCTCCGGGGTATCCGAGCTAAGATTGACGAATACTTTACCCGCGAGTATGTCNGCGGCATTTTCCAGGATGGCGTACATCGCATCGTAGTCGGTAAGGCTTAGAATTACTAACTCATTCGCGTTCAGTGCTTCCTCAATTGTGACGGCTCTGACCGCACCCAGTTCGACAAGCTCATCGGCTTTGCCGGCCGTACGATTCCACAAAGTGACCTCATGACCATGGCTCAGATAAGTGCGTGCCATCGCTTGGCCCATCGGCCCCAGGCCTATGATCGTCACGGAGTTTCTACTTGGATTACTGTTTCTCATATTGAATTATAGCTCCTTTCAAATAAGTCTGACCAAATGCTAAACGATGACACTAGTGTCAAAGTCAAGATCTTCATTGTTGACGAGAACTATTATCAATTATGCAAGGCCAGATCTGGATGAATCCCTGTCTGCATGTGGTTGAAGCTTTTATTTGCGAGTTTGCCCACGCAGACTCGACGATGCTGCAGAGCCATTACAGGGGAATAGACTGACTGTACGGGACTTTGTTATAGTAAACGTAACGGGATTTTTTGGGGAGGAACAGATGAAACCTATCAATAAACTCAGCATACAAGATGATTTTGTCGGTTTTTATTTGTTAAAAGAATTGAATATGAGACAGACCAACGGCACGCCGCCGAAAGACTATTTCGATATTGTTCTCGCGGATGCCAGCGGTCAAATATCGGCCAAGTATTGGGATGTGACCATACAAGATAAAGAAACGTTCCTGCCGATGCAATTGGTCAAAATCCAGGGAACCGTACTGAGCTACAGGGACCAGCCTCAAGTCAAGATCAGCCGTATCCGCAAGGCCACCGATGCGGATGGCGTCTCGTTAACGGATTTTGTGAGGGCCGCGCCCATTCGCCCCGTGGATCTGCTGCATACGATCAAACTTACGATGAACGAGATTACGGAGCCGCAGGTACGAAGCATCGTACAGTATTGCGTGTCGAAGGTGGAAGAGAAGCTGATGCATTATCCGGCTGCCAAAACCTATCATCATGCCTATTACGCCGGGCTGGCTTACCATATCGTCCGCATGCTGGAGATTGGCGATTTCATCTGCAAGCAGCGGCCGTTTTTGAAGCCGGATTTGATCAGGGCGGGCATTATCCTGCATGATATCGCGAAGCCGGAAGAGATGATCGCACAGATGGGCATCGTAACGGATTACAGCAACCAGGGAAAACTGATAGGGCATATCGCCCTGGCGTCCAACTGGATCGTGGAGGCGGCGATCGAGAACGGCATCGCGCTTGAATCCGAAGTGGTTTTGGGCTTGCAGCATCTGGTGCTATCCCATCATAACCTTGGAGAGTGGGGCAGCCCGGTTCAGCCGCAAACTGCCGAGGCCGTCGCGCTGCATCATATCGATCTGCTGGATGCCAAGCTGCAGATGGTAGAGGACGCCCTGGATACGACGATTGAAACCGAGCCGTGGACACCGATGATCCGCGGCTTGGATAATAAAGCGATTTATCGGTTGAAGGTATGACGATGAAGGCATTCCCCGATCCATTGGATCGTGGGGATGCCTTTTCATTATGGCATAGGACGGCTCATGTTCCCTGGATCGGCAGCGTAAAACGCACCGTTGCCCCGCGAAGCGGGTTGTTCTCTGCAACAATATGTCCTCCATGGTGCTGAACGAGAAGTTTGGCGATATACAGTCCCAGACCGGAATGCCCTTTTTGCCTGGAGGAATGCACCTGACCCTGATAAAAAGGCTTAAACACCTGCTGCAGATGCCGCTGCTGCCCAAAGCCCGTTCCGTTATCCGTGACGGCCATCATTACCTGCTGCTCGGTGATCTCGATATGCCATAGAATCCGTCCGGCTTCAGGGGTGTAGCGAAGGCTGTTGGAAACGAGATTGTCCAGAACCTGGATGATGCGATAAGGATCGAGCATGACCGGAGTCTTGGCCGTTCGGTTATCGTAAACTTCCGTTTGGAAGGCGATGTTCTTCCCCCTGCATAAAGCGGCGTATTCCCCGGTTTTTTCGTCCGCCAATTCTTCGATATCCACGGGAAGCGGCTGAAGCCGAAAAGACACCTTCTCGATCTCCGCCATGGTGTTCATGTCTTGAAGAAGCTTCGAAGCGCGGGTTGTGTTCCGTTTGATGACCTGCAGGTACTGCAGCCGTTTGCCTTCATCAGACTGCACGTTCATCTGCTCCAGCCCCTCGACATGGCCTTGGACAATCGCAAGCGGTGTCCGAAGGTCGTGAGCGAGGGCCGCAAACATGGTGCTTCGTTCTTGCTCCATTCTCCACTCCCGCTCGATGGAATGCTCCAGCTCCTGACGCATGTCTTCAAAAGCCTTTGTTAGCCGGTTTACCTCCGTTATGGACGAAGCCCCGGACATGCTAAAGCGTAAATTACGCTCTTTAATTTTCTCGGCCCCTTGCAGAAGCTGCTGTAGCGGAGCACTGATTTTTCGGCTGAACCGCCTGCCAAATACCAAGGTGAACAAGACGATATACAAAAATGGCGTCAGGAAGAACGCAAGGAGCCCAAAGGTCACCAAGGGATTCAGCGCAGGATTGGCCGCCGTTACCTTCAGTCTGTATCCAACCAGAAGAGCTCCGATCAGATTGCCGTCTCCGGAGACAACCGGCTTGTATGCTACGATTTCATTCATGCCGCTGCGCGTCTGGTTTAATCGCGCCAGGATTTTCTGCCGGCTAAGCGATTCATGGATACGAAGATCCCCGTACAAGGGTTTGCCGGTAAGGGTCACGACAAGGTAGGACATGCCCTGTGAGGGAATCACCTTTTCCAGCTCGGCTTGCCCCTCCGTGCCCATGATGGAGTCGCCCCGGGTCTGGGCGTATTCCGTAATCACGGGGATTTGCGCCTCGTAATGATTTGCCGGGAGCGCGATGTCATGGTTGAACAAGTAACCCAGCAGCAGCACGAGCAGTCCCCAGGTTACAAGCGTAGCCAGCAAACTGCAGACTAGGATCGAGACGAAATGTCGGGCGAACGTATTTTTGATGGAACGCTGTTTCATCATTGGGGATCCCACTTGTAGCCGATGCCCCAGACGGTTTGAATAAAACTGCGGTTCTGTGCGTGAGCGGCCAGTTTGGCCCGGATTTTCTTGATATGCTCGGTAATGGTAGAGTCGTCCCCATCGGCGTCCAATCCCCATAACCTCTCGTAAATCTGCTCTCTGGAAAAGACCTGCCCCTGATGCATCGCCAGCAGTTCTACGATCTGAAACTCCTTATTCGTAAGCGTGAGGTCGTGCCCGTTGCAGCTAACCGCATGCCCCTTGCAATCGATCGTCAGGGCTTGGAACCGCAGGATGCCCTGTTCTTTTTGCGTGTGGATTCGCTGTTCCCGCCGCAGATGGGCATGGATCCGAGCTTTTAATTCTGCGAGGCTGAAGGGCTTGAGCAGATAATCATCCCCGCCTGCCGCCAGACCTTTAATTCGGTCCACTTCACTCTGGCAGGCACTCAGGAACACAATGGGGCACCGCGTCGTTTCCCTTAGCTGCTTGCAGACCTCGATACCATCCATCTCGGGCATCATCACATCGAGTATGATCAGGGACGGCTGCTGCTTGCTCTGGATTAACGCCTCCTGTCCGCTCCCCGCCGTGAGTACGTGGTAGCCCTCCAGCTCCAATGAATCTTGTATAAAAGAGATGATGTCTTCTTCATCATCCACCAATAGGATCGTTTCGTTTGCCATATCATTACATCCTCCAAGAAATAGCTATTATTCATAAGGTCTATCTGATTAGTGTGCACTTCATTTCTAAAGAAAGAATAAAGAAATGGCCTTTAAAATTCAGTAGTTTAAGCATCACTGCGCATGCGGATCATTCTTCCGATCGCTATTGCCCCCAGATTTCTATCAATCAATTAAAAATTGTTGAAATCCAGGTGCAAAGGCGACCGCTGTCGCTTCTCCAGAACGATTCCGCCTTCTCCGTTGATGTAGGGGCACTTCATAGATCCTCAAACAGTGGAACTTTTCTTTATCCTTTCTTTATGATTGTACCTTAACCTGTAGGCACAATGATAAGGAGGTACGATGATGGCAACGAATTCACAGCCTAGAATACAGCTCATCGATAGCTTGAGAGGATTTGCACTATTAGGCATCTTTTTGGTGAACATTACGTTTTTTACGACATCGCTGCAAACCATTTCGTTCGGGGTTGAATTATGGTCGGGCGGGTACAATGAAGCCCTGATGACGCTGCGCGGGATCGTTATTGACGGCAAATTCATTTTGATCTTTTCCTTCCTGTTCGGTTACGGCATGGTGCTGTTACGGGAGAGCAGCCAGGCGAAAGGCCGCAGTTTTAACCGCATTTATGCCCGAAGATTAACCGCTCTGCTTCTGATCGGCCTGATCCATGGGATTTTGATATGGTACGGGGACGTTCTAACGCACTACGCGTTTATGGGATTCCTCTTGATGCTGTTTCAGCGCTGCAATCCGAAAACGCTGCTGATCTGGTCGATATCCCTGCTGCTGCTCGTTCCCGTCCTGCTAACGGGAGCAAGCCTGCTGAACCCGGCATCGGGCCAGGTATTCGAGCCGTTTAGCCCAGCGGATGCCCATCAGATGGGGGTCTATTTCCAGGAGCGGGATGCCGCTATTTACGGGGAAGGGTCAACGGCCCAGATCATGGCTCAGCGGCTGAACGATTATATCAGCTCGATATTCAATATGGTGATTTTTTACCCGCAAATTTTAGGCATGTTCCTGATGGGCGCCTACTTCTGCAAGCGCCGTATTTTGCATGAGGTCCAGAAGAACCGGAAGGGGATCATCCGATTGGTCGTCATTGGCGGAAGCCTCGGTCTTCTCCTTCAACTCGCAATGACGCTAGTGGATGGACTTCCATCTTGGGGCGAGGCGGTAGTTATATTCGTAGGGGCGCCGCTCTTGACCATGGGCTATATCGGCATGTTTGCACTTTTATACCAAAATAACTCCTGTAAAAAGGTGCTTCATGTGTTTTCCTATCCCGGCAAAATGGCCTTCACCAACTATTTGCTTCAATCGATCCTGTGCGGATTGATTTTTTACAGCTACGGTCTGGGGTGGTACGGAACCATCGAGCCGGTATGGCAGATGCTGATGGCTGTGGTCATTTTTGCTGTGCAAGCGGCCTTCAGCAGAGTCTGGTTGAAGCGGCTTCCGATCGGACCGTTCGAATATGTTTGGCGCCTGTTTACGTATTGGGGAACCCCCGTGAAACAAAGAGAAAGGGTGCATGTTCGATCCTGAAGAACAAGGCTGCCCATTTAAACCATCGCTGCATCAAAGCACCCAAGCTTTAAATAAAACCCTTGCAATTTCAATTCGGGGTGTAATACAATGCTTCTTAAATAATCAACACGATATGTTATAACAAGCGATGATGGAAAGAGTAAGCGAAAGAACGTTCCTGACAGGAAAGGGCAGCCACCGACTGAGAGCGCCCGAGTGAAGGTTCTCCGCCGAAGTTCATTCCGGAGCTGGTATTCTGATCGTTTGCATGTTTCGTGCAGACCGTAGGTTTACCCGTAACCCTTGCGTTAAGAGGTTCAAGTGAGATGTGCCTGCTATATTTTTCGCATATCTAATAAGGGTGGTACCACGACTCCTCGTCCCTTTCCGGGCGGGGGGTCTTTTTTGTTTATATAAACCAGAAAAAATGCGAGGGAGAGATTCTAGGTGAGTCAAGGACGTTTGGAGCAATTGAGATCGGAGCTTGATACTGTCAATCTTCAGCTGCTGGAGCTGCTGTCGGAGCGGGCACGGATCGCCAAGGAAATCGGTCAGGAGAAAGTGAAGCAGGGAGTCCCTGATTTCGATCCGGTACGCGAGAAAAAAATGCTGGATACCTTGGTGGAACATAACCAAGGGCCTTTCGATAATGAGACGGTGCGTCATTTGTTTAAACAGATTTTTCAGGCATCCTTAAAGCTGCAGCAGGTCGATCACAAGAAGCATCTGCTGGTGAGCCGGAAGAAGAAGCAGGAGGATACGCTGATTGAGCTGGGCAATACGGTGATCGGCGGCGGCACGCCGGCGATGATTGCAGGGCCTTGTTCGGTTGAGAGTTATGAGCAGGTGCGCCAGGTTGCGGCAGCGCTCAAGGAAGCCGGCATTACCGTCATGCGCGGAGGAGCGTTCAAGCCGAGAACATCGCCTTACGATTTTCAGGGCTTAGGCGTGGAAGGCTTGAAAATTCTAAAGGAAGTGGCGTCCGAGTTCGGACTGAAGACGATCAGCGAAATTGTGGATCCTGCCCATATCGAGCTTGCGTGCGAATACATTGACGTCATTCAGATCGGTGCGCGGAACATGCAGAACTTCGAGTTGTTGAAAGCGGCGGGGGATGTCCAAACGCCGGTGCTGCTGAAACGCGGTCTTGCGGCCACGATCGATGAGTTCGTGCACGCTGCGGAGTACATCGTCTCCCGCGGCAATACGCAGGTTATGCTCATTGAACGCGGCATCCGGACATATGAGAAGGCAACGAGAAACACCTTGGACATCTCGGCGGTGCCGATCCTGAAACAAGAAACGCATCTGCCGGTGCTGGTGGACGTGACGCATTCCACGGGCCGCAAAGACATTCTGGCCCCATGTGCCAGAGCGGCCCTGGCTGCGGGTGCAGACGGCGTGATGGTCGAGGTTCATCCCGATCCGGCCACGGCGTTGTCCGATGCGGCGCAGCAGCTGAATATTCCGGAATTCCATGATTTCCTGGCTAACGTGAGAAAATCCGGATTGTTGTAAGCAGCATCGTTTTTAACTTCTGGAAAATGAAGGGTTGACAAATCGCCGTTCATTCCCTAAGATAGTTATCAAAATTCATATCGAAATGTTTTGATTAGAAATAGTAAAAGCGAAATGACTTTTCAGAGAGCCGTTGGCAGGTGCGAAACGGTAACGTCGTTCCCTTTGAACTCGTCTATGAACAGCTGCCTGAACATGTAGGGTTAGCCGGAGTTCCACCGTTACAGGGATAGATGGTGATGGCCATCGAAGAAGATCATTTTGCATAAAATGAATTAGAGTGGTACCGCGGGTTCAACCTCGCCTCTATACGTAGAGGCGGGGTTTTTTTGTTGGTTAAATTCCGGGTTTAACCAACCCTGCTTGATATAGATAAACCAAGATCAGCGACCAAGGAGGAATTCCGAATGGAACGAAATATTATCGTATTGGACACAACCTTGCGCGACGGAGAGCAGGTTCCGGGCGCCAAATTAAACGTACAGCAAAAAATTGAGTTTGCGCAGCAACTGAAGCGGTTGAACGTCGATATTATCGAGGCGGGCTTTCCCGCGTCTTCGGCAGGAGACTTTCAAGCGGTTCAGGAAATCGCACGCACCGTGGGCGACAGCGTCTCGATCACTGCGCTTGCGCGCGCGGTGAAGGGCGATATCAATGCGGTATATGAAAGCATTAAGCTTGCGCAAAACCCGCTGATTCATATCGTGCTCGGTACCTCGAACATCCATGTGGAGAAGAAATTCAACCGCTCCAAGGATGCCGTGCTTCAGATGGGCGTGGATGCCGTGAAGTACGCCAAAACGCTGCTGCCTCAAGTTCAGTATTCGACGGAGGACGCATCCAGGTCCGATTTTGAATATCTGTGGAAAACGATTGAGGCCGTGGTAAAGGCCGGGGCAACGATGATTAACGTGCCGGACACGGTCGGTTATGCCGTTCCGGACGAATTCGGCGAATTGATCCGCAAAATCAACGAGCGCCTGAAAAACCTGAACGATCAGGTAATCCTCAGCGTTCACTGTCATAACGACCTGGGACTTGCTACGGCGAACACGCTCAGCGCCGTGCGGAACGGCGCCCAGAAAGTGGAATGCACCATCAATGGTTTAGGGGAGCGCGCAGGCAATACTTCGCTGGAAGAAGTCGTCATGGGACTGAAGGTCCGGGAGAATCATTTCAAAGCTTCCACCAATGTCCGTCNCAAGGAGCTGATCCGAACCTCCAGGCTGCTGACGCATTTGACGGGCCTGGATGTGCAGGTGAACAAAGCGATAACGGGNGAGAACGCATTNGCGCACTCTTCCGGTATTCATCAGGANGGCCTGCTGAAGGATAAGCAGGTCTATGAAATTATGTCGCCGGAGGAAGTCGGCGCCGACAGCATGGAGTTGATCCTGACGGCGCGATCGGGAAGGCATGCGTTCAAGAACGCGGTGGAGAAGCTGGGCTTCGAGACGGGCGAAGGCGAAGATTTTGAAGCGCTGTTCGAGAAATTCCTGCAGTTGGCCGATGCCAAGAAGGAAGTATATGACCATGACGTCTTTTATCTGGTGACCCAGCACCGCACCCATGAAGAAGTCAGCAGCCATCTGTACGAGCTGGACTCCTTCCAGGTCGTCACCAATGATCTGTATCCGACGGCAACCGTGAAGCTGAAGAAAGGCAGCGACACATTCAGGGACAGTATGGTGGGGGATGGTCCGATCGATGCGCTGTACAGTGCCATTAAAGCATTGGTCGGTTTGGACGTGCAGTTGAAGGATTACAAAATCAACAGTCTGTCGAGAGGAAAAGAAGCCATCGGCCGGGTAAACATCCGTATCGAATACCAGGGCAAAATCTATTCCGGACGCGCGATGGATACGGATATAATCAAGGCCAGCGCGCTGGCATTTCTTAACGGGATCAACGCGGTATTGCTTGATGCCGGCCACGATTCGCAGGCGCAGGCGCCGGTGAGTGCACGATAATGCCGTCGTAAGGATCCAGATGGTTGATAACGATAAGGGGCTGCCCTATAGAAGCTTTAAGAAAGCGGCCAGCAGGTCCAGAATATGCTGGCCGATATGGGGCACAGCAATCAGGTTTCTTTATCAATATAAACCAGCGGAAACAAACACGCCGAGCGTTCGAAGGATGTGAACGAAGAGAGAGGGTGAAGGAGCTTGAGAAGCTGACCAATACGGACATTCATCTGACGATGCTTCCGCCGAAGGTTGGGCGTCGAGAGGTCATGGTGCGGCACGGCGTTCCCTGCCAACGATACAGAGCGGATCCTGAAGCTAAGCGCTTTATTCGAGACATACCGTTGTCCTTTTGAGCTTGTGCTTGCATCGGAACTGAACAATCTGTAGCGGTGCAGGCCGCCTGGAATTTCCCGAACGTTCATGTCGGCGGGATTTATGCAAAAGTCGATCNTGACGGGATCGGCTTTTGCTGGTTAAACAAGAACCAGAGAAATCGGGATTGACATATCGATAAATCTAGATATAATGATACGTATGAAACCAATCGAGGTGTTTAAAGCGTTGTCCAATGAATCAAGACTGGAAATATTGCAATGGCTCAAGGAACCGGAACAGCATTTTACGCCCCACGAAGGGATTGATATGAGGGAAATCGGGGTATGCGTAAGCCAGGTGACCGAGAAATTGAACATGACGCAGTCCACGGCATCGCAGTATTTATCGATTCTGCATCGGGCAGGCCTGATCAAGACGGAACGCTTGGGGAAATTTACGTATTATAAGCGGGATGAAGAAGTGATCCGGGAAATCGGAGAGTATTTGAAGCAGGAGATATAGAACAGGAACTGAATGTTTCCTTAAAATAAGGAATATTCAGTTTTGTTTCGCATTACATATCTATATATTGCGATATGTATTTTTATNGGTTCGATATATCGACATTTCACGATATATAAATATAAAATAAAGGAGTGGAATCATGACGGGTTCATGGAAAATTTATGTTTTGGCTATTGTCAGTTTTTTAGTTGGGACATCGGAGTATATCATATCGGGGGTGTTGGATAAAATCGCGGCTTCGTTAGAGATTACCATCACCGCTGCCGGCCAGCTGATCACGATTTTCTCGTTGGTGTACGCAATCTTGACTCCCGTGCTTATGGCATTGACGGCTAAGGTGGAGAGACGGAAGCTGCTGGTCTATTCGTTGGGCGTGTTTGTGGTCGCCAATCTTTTGTCATTTGCTCTGCCGGGATATATCCCGTTTGTCATTGCCCGCGTGCTTATGGCGATGGGCGCTGGCATGGTGGTTGTCACGGCGCTTGGAATCGCCGCCAAAATCGCGCCGCCAGGCAAGCAGGCGAGCTCGATCGCCACGGTGGTCATGGGCTTCACGGCTTCGCTCATCATAGGCGTTCCGCTCGGGCGAATCGCAGCCGCTGCTTTTGGATGGAAGTCGGTGTTCGGGTTGATTGCCGTCCTGGGGATTCTTTCGATGTTTGTCCTGCATAAGGCCATTCCCAAAACAACAGGCGATGCCCCGGTCCCGCTGCTCCAGCAGTTCGCACTGCTCAAGAAATCCAAAGTGGCACTTGGTTTGGCGATTACGTTCTTCTGGCTGGGCGGGTATTCCGTCGCCTATACGTACCTGTCCCCTTATCTTCTGAACGTTAGCGGTTTGAATGAACAATGGATCAGTTCAGCCTTGTTTGCCTTTGGCGTTGCCAGCCTCATCGGCTCCAAGTTCGGAGGGTTCAGCACNGACAGATGGGGAGTACCGCTTACCTTAATCGGCGGCATGCTTCTGCATATTACTGCTTTAATCGTCCTGACTTTTACCGATGCGGGCGCATCCGTTATGCTGGTGTTTGCCGTACTTGTGATTTGGTCGCTGGCCGCTTGGTCAACCGGGCCCACGCAGCAGTATAATCTCGTCCAGCTGGAGCCGAATTCCTCGGGGGTCATGCTTGGCCTGAACCAGTCCATGATGCAGCTGTCCATGGCGGCAGGCGCGGGTATCGGAGGAATTGCGATCGAACGAATTTCGTTGTCGTCCATCGCCTGGATCGGCGCTGCGGGCGTTGCGATAGCCGCGGTTGTGTCGCTTGTACTGTTTCAATCCATTAAGCAGGAGAGCACCGATCACGCGGCACTCGATGCTTGAAAGCATGACCGATGGTAACAGCCTGCTGCTTCGGGGCCTGCGATGCTCCGGCAGTATCGCTGCTAAGATAACAAGAGTATGTTCAAGAGGCCCGGCTTCGTTTCTGAAATTCGATAATGGAAGAAAGCAGCAGCAACGGCTGAGGCCGCGGCTCCTCGTACAGCCAAATGGACATCCATTTGACGCCCTCCGACCGGAACGTTTATGCTATGATCAATGGATAGCGGAAAATTTGGTTCCAAATTTTGCAGGAGGAGGAGTTCGCTTGGCTAAGCTTAAAGATATCGCCGAAAGGGTCGGCGTATCCATATCCACGGTTTCGCGGGCCATCAGCAACGATGCTAACCGTCCGGTCAATGAAGAAACCAAGCAGAAAATTCGGGAAGCGGCGCTCGAACTCGGTTATAAACTACATGAACCATCCCGAAGCGTACATGCTTACAATACGGCCGACAAACGGGTTGTCTGTGTCGTTCCCCAACACCTGATGGACGATCACCCGTATTTTTCAACGGTTCTAGCCGGTTTTCATAAAAAAATGGAGGAGCTGGGCCAGCCCCCGGCTATCGTCCGCACATGCGAAGAGGTCGGCGATGCGGACCGGATACGGCTCATGCTGAGGGAGACGGG
>Ga0055538_1000521_pt1 | contig 13709 bp, 12 predicted proteins | sample AraplaCvi_mLB_r2_2_FD_55038 | JGI IMG/M metagenome (GOLD analysis project Ga0055538, IMG submission 55038) | Arabidopsis root microbial communities from North Carolina, USA - plate scrape CL_Cvi_mLB_r2 | ecosystem: Host-associated > Plants > Roots > Endosphere | place: USA: North Carolina | reverse complement strand
GGACAATGGTTCCGTTATTTCTATGTTTTAAGCCATATTGCAGCGATTTGAGGACAGGAGATCCGCTATATTCAAAATTTACTGGGATTCAACCGTGTAAAGGCTGCATTAACGGATCCTATGTCCGCATTGGCCCAAAAGAGGCCCGAATATCAGTAAATAGCGGAACCAGTGTCCGCATGGACTCAAAAAGGAACGAAAATCAGCGAATGCGGATCCATATCCGCTCATTGGCCCAAAAGAGGACCGAATATCAACAAATAGCGGAACCAGTGTCCGCATCCGACCCCAAAAGAGCGGCTTTGAGCGAGTAGAGCATCGGACGATGCTCCTTTGAAGCCTTATGAAGCGAGAGTACGCCGCTTGAAGCACCAGTAAATACAAAGGGAGCCCAGCGGAAATGCCGCGGGCTCCTCTTCATTCAAGCTTTTACAAGATCAGCGATCCGTTTCGTGAATCCAATCCGTCAAGACGGCGTTAAAAAGCTCAGGCTCCTCGAACATCGGATTATGGCCGCTTTGCTCAAAAACGACCTTTCTCACGTTTGCTTGCGAGCCGTCTACGGCATCCCATAGCGACACGGGACCGACCAAATAGTCGTACCGTCCGAGACCGATGAAGACGGGGATATCCACCTCTTTCAGGCGATCGATCAGATTCAGCCGCGCGAAGGCTTCTCCCCATAAATGATCCAAGACGGGCATGCTGGTAAAAACCCCATTCCACATCCAAGCCGCATCATAGGCATAATCATAAAAGCTGTGGGCTCCCATCCGAATGCACATATGAGCAAACCGCCGTTCAGGCTCCCTTTGNATATCCTCCTCCAGCAGGGCGATCTCCACTTCGAACTGCCGTTTCCGCTCAGGGCTTGCCGTCTCATTGAAAAANGCGANGCTCTGCTGCTGCCGCTCCGAACTATTGGAGGGTGNCGTATTCAGCAGGATCACCTTGCGGACNNGTTCCGGATAGGTTTGGGCATACGCCAGCGCCATAAAGGCGTGTCCCGAATGCCCCAATATGATAAAATCCTCCAGTCCCAGCGCTTGTCTTGCCCTTTCGATATCATCCAGAACCTTATTCAGCGTATAGTCTTCCGGTTCCAGTGTCCGAGGAGGCTCCACAAAGCCTCGATGGTCCAGGAAAATCAATTGAAATGACGTATAAAGCTGCTCCGAAAACAAGCGGGGGTAGTAAACGCTGCTTCCCACCACCAATATGGGCTTGCCGTTTCCGCGAATGGAAACATTCAATGCAAAACCTTCGCTCATTAACGTATCTCGTGTATTCATGTGTATCGTCCTCGTTTCGTTTTATTTTTTAATCGCACCAGCCCCTTTCCTGTTCGGATTCCATTACATTCTCCATAGAACGTTCCAGCATTCTATATCACCTCGATCAACGTTCATTCAAGCTCAGTATAGCACAGGAGCGCAGGCACTCAGTGTACCGGATACCAGGCTTTCGTACATCGCANGAAACTGCTCCCTGTGCGCACGGCACGTGGTCNGGGGCATGCTTGGATGGGTGCCAACCATATCTGCCGCTGCTGCAAAAAAAACAAAGTATACAAGTTCGGACCGCTTCGAAAAGCCACTTATTCAGCGGTGTTCCGAATGGTCAGGGCAAGTGCAGGATAATCCGCGGCAATCGCGTCCTTGCGCTCAAGGATGCGGTCAAATTCAAAGGCTGAGCTGAATAATTCCGGCTCGGGCGTGAACGTCACGCTGGTTCCCGTCTCTTGAGTCAAACCAACCGTCAAAAGACCCGTCTGTGGAATGCCGTGCCGGTATTCCTGCCGGTATATGTTCCCGTCACGCCGAATTTCCACGGACAGCTGCTTGGAGAGGGCATTGACCACGGCAATGCTGATGCCTTTTTCCGCGCCGGGAACCAGAAAGTGCGCGCTGTTGTTGAAGCGGTGGACATCGGTCAGAATCGACTGCACAACGGGGACATCGGAATTCGGGAGGGCCTGTACCGGAATGCCTCTTCCGTTGTCGGTCACCGTCACGCTGCCATCCTCATGCAGGAAAATGCCGATCTGATCGCCATACCCACTCGTATGCTCCAAAATCGAATTTTCCACCACGGCCCAAAGCAGCTGATGAATATCAAAGCCATGCGAGGGCCCGAAGTACATCCCTGCATTGTTGCGGGTTTCCGACATCTCGAGGTAATCGCTGGCATCGAGCAGATCGCCGGCAGCGGACAACAGCAGAAGGAACGGCAGGCTTCGATGCTGGGGAAGAGCGTAGCGGCCCCCCTGCTCCTGGACGAGCAGGTCTGCGCCGAGCAGNGCCTTGAGATGATGATACAGCTGACCCGTCGTCCCCATGTTCAACCGTTCCACCAGCTCGGATCCCGATAGCGGCTCCGCCATGACGGCCTTCAAAATATCCAGGCGCTGCTTGTTGCCCAGGGCAGCGAGGATTTTGGCCGCCTTCTCGGTATTCATGTCCAGCAATTGATTTAATCGGCGTTGCTGTGGCTCCCAGCGGATGTTTTGTCCGTTCAGGTGCACCTGCCCGGAGTAGAAGACAGAGCCGTCTTCGGGATTGGGTTCATTTATGGTGGGCGCTGTTGCGATTTCTTGGCGGTATGGATTTGATGCGGATGCAGGTTTTCGTTCCATAAGAGCTTGATAAACAAGCTGCTGCAGCTCCGCCATTTGATTCTTTAGGACATCCATCTCTTGGATCAGATCACGTGTCATGTGGAATCATCAACCTCACTTTAGAGTATTATGTTATTACGTAATTATTATATTNCGTAATTTCATTATTGTACACCCATTATAAGGATTTCGATGTTTGAAAAAGCGGCTTGTTTGTCTATAGTTGTTTTTTCTCTGTTGTTGGCACTCCGATCGCCTTACAATGAACGCAAAGGCTGGTGACATTCATTTGAGTGAAAGAATCATTCGTAGTTTTGGGCAAGGCGACATGCCTCTGCTAGGCGAGTTATATCAGGCGGTATCCGCCGAGAATGCGCTGTTCTGGTGGGTGGGTGACCGGGAGAATTGGGAAAACGTGTTCTGCGCTATCGAAGACGGGAAGATGGTAGCTAAGGGTCAGGTCGGGATCATAAACGTGATTCCGCCGGGATGTGCCCCGAACTGCAAGCATCATATTTACGTGAATCTCAAGGCGGTTCCGCATCGTGAGCGGGATTNNGNCCTNTTGGACGAATTGTATCAGGTCCTGTATGAACGGGCGGTTGTCTTAATGAGGACTTTGCCGAAGACGTACGAGACGTATTTGTGCGTGGGCAATTATGTCCATGAGAGCGCAAATAATGCTTTTTTTACGGAGATGAAGGGGTTTCAGCCGCTGGAGAACCTTTATGCCATGAAACGATCGTTGGAGGAGCCCATTCCTGCCTCGCCGTTAGATGGTCGCTATCAAAATCGGTTGTGGAGGATCGAGTCTGCGGAAGAGGAAGTGGAGTATCTAAAGCTCGAAGCTGAAATTTGGCCGGAAGCGCCGCTGGGTCTCGAACGATTACGGGAATATAAGGCGCATTCNAACTGGATCGCCATGAATGTTCTGGAAGAGGATACGATCGTCGGCAGTACCATGGCATGGCAGGAGGAGGGGGATGGCGTGATTGAAGATGTGTTTGTGCGGGAACCGTGGAGACGGCGNGGGATCGCCAAATATCTGCTTTGCCGCGCCATGTCTTATCTTCAGGCTCATGGGTCCGCCACNGTCAAGCTGCAAGTAAAGGCAGCCAATGATACGGCGTTGTCACTTTATCAGTCGGTCGGCTTTGCCANAGACCAAGAGGAGCANCGGTTTTACCTGCCGCTGGAGCAGGAAGTCNGCTAATACAAAGACCACGCCAGGAACGAATCCTGGCGTGGTCTTTTCTATATGAAANTAGGAGTNATGAGGTTGATTCTTCGCCGCCGGATACATACGGATTGGCATCCAGAATGCCTACCGTGACATCCCACAGCTTCGGCAGGAAACGGAGGGTCTCTTCGGCCCGCTGGAGCAGGTCATCGGTGGACGTTATGCCGAGATCGGCCAGAATCGCATCGAAAGCGGGTACATACTCCTCCTGAAATTCAGGACTCCCGTCAACCTCCAAGATGTTGTGGCAGCGGGCGAAGGTGGCCACCATCCAGAAGACGGCTTCCCGATGGCTTCCGTTTAGGATCAGCTCGCGGCTGCCGTCAATGGCAATCGGTCTTGCTTCCGGCGTAATGTCACTGCTGAAGAAGAAGGGCGTCTTGGCAATCGCAGCAGCGGCGTCGAAGGTGCGGGCCAGNCCGTTGAGATGATTCATGGCTTGCTCGGCAGACATGTCTTTACAGCCCAGCAAACGTAACAGCTCCTCGTAGACCTCCTCTTGGTTATATTCCTTCAGCACGTCGCGAACGGCCGCATAGCGGAGTCTGACCGTGGGGTTGCGAAGCGCAGCGACCAGAAGCATATGGGTGGTTACGCCGGTAGGAAACAGCCACGAGGTCACCTGGCGATGCCAAGGAGCGGAAGGATCTATGGATTGGAGGCCGTTCATGATACGTTCGCGAACGTTCTCACAGCGGCGGGTGACCCAGATCCGGTCGGCAAAGTGCCGCGAGACGTCCGTCTGCAGCTTGCGCAGCTGCCCGGTCGGGTCGGACATCAGGGTGTCTACGCGGAAGCTGCCGGCCAAATGGTAGGACGTTAATACTTGCTCGGGCGAAGCTAGGTCCTGCCAGGACAGATAGGTGACCTCGATCAAGGCGTCCTGGTAGATAAACTTCCCCGGTTTCAGCGGGGGCTCCGAATCCGCGGTGACTACAACGACGTCAATGTCTGATGACGGAGCCATCTCGGCATCGTCCGGCTTCCCGACCGTGGAGCCGCTGAAGTAAGCACCCATGAATCCAGGCTCCCTGCTGGCATGCTGCAAGACCCAATCCGTTGCCGCTGCTCGTGCTGATCCAACGTTCATAATCAGATTCCTCCTCTACCTGCATGGTGTCGTAGAAAGTAANAAAAATATCCTAATTTTCATTCCTTCATCATTATATGGACTTCCCTTCCAATGTACAACCGCTTACAAAGGGGGCTTGGTCCGTCATCCCCATAATAAAGAGATGGAGATGCATGCAAAGAAGATNAATCTTTTATGGATGCAGGATTCTGGAAAAGGCTCGATACATATAAGCTGGCACCGGTCTCCNCNAGTGTGAAATAAAAAACNGACNTTCCCATACTCGCTGTCGTTCGGCGATCGGTAATGTCCGTTTTTGGCGTGATTCTCTATTCTATTCATCTGCAATCACNAGCGTTGTATTGGTNTTCTTGAACGTTGGAATAAAGCTTGGATGGACGTTCGCATCCGTCACGATGGTATCGATTCTGTCGAGCGGAGCGATGGAAATGGTAACGTCTTTGCCNAACTTGGTGCTGTCCGCCATGACAATCACCTCTTTGGACAGCTCGATCATTTTTTTGCGNGTGATGGCTTCTTCCAGGTTGTAGTCGGAGATGCCTTTTTCGATGGTGATGCCGCTGCAGCANATAAACGCCTTCAGCACATTCAGCTCATGAAAGTTGAAGATGTATTCATACGCGACAACGGATTGCTCCTCCCGCCGGATTTTGCCGCCGATCATAATCAGCTCCACGTCGCTGTCCATCAGTTCGATCGCGACCGGAAGTGAATTCGTAACCACCGTCAGCTTCTTCTTATGCTTCACGTATTTGGCGATTTGGTACGTGGTCGAGCCGCTGTCGATGTAGATGCAGTCGCCGTCATGAACGAATTCGCTGCATTTGCGGGCGATCCGGTCCTTCTCTTCCAGCTGGCTGACCATGCGCTCATCCATGGAGGATTCGCCGAACCGGGACTCCACGAGCTTCACCCCGCCATAGATCTTCTCAATCCGCCCTTGCTTGGTCAGGGTGTTCAAATCCCGCCGCAGCGTATCCACGGAGACGTTCAGTTCTTCCGTAAGCTCCGTNATCTTCAGTACTTTTCGAATCGTAAGCAGCTCAAGTATTTTCTTTTGNCTCTCCAATGGAAACATTCGCTCACCCATTCAATCCGCATTAGTGGTTGATGCCTGTATTCATGTCTAGTTTACCGATTCGCACGGCCATGTTCAATAGAGTTACCTATATTATTCATAAGTTAGGCATCAGTTTTGAGTGAANATGGTCAATAGTTAGTANTGATTTATGAATNATATATGCATAATTTACTTACATTTAACAGTTCNCATGATTCTTATTTACATATGGTTTCTATACTNAGGATGTGTTTAAGGAGGTGAGCCGTTTGCTGAAGCTAGAGCATATTTGCAAACAATTCGACGATAAAGTGGTTTTGGATGACATCAACNTAGAAATCGGCACGGGCGAGATTGTATCGCTGCTCGGTCCGAGCGGGAGCGGGAAGACCACATTGCTGAATATTATTTTGGGACTCACCCGAATGGATCAGGGAAAAATCGTGTTCCAGGGTCAAGATCTGAGCAACGTACCGATGAAGAAGCGGGGATTTAATATCGTGTTTCAGGACTATGCCTTATTCCCCAACTTGAATGCCTACGACAATATCGTATACGGCCTGCGCAATAAGAAGGGGACCGTAAGCAAGCAGGAGGTCCGGGAATATATCGATTTTCTGGAGCTCCAGCCTCACTTGGACAAGCGGATCGGCGAACTGTCAGGGGGGCAGAAGCAGAGGGTGGCCCTGGCCAGAACGCTGGTCACGAAACCGAAAATCCTGCTGCTCGATGAGCCGCTCAGCGCGCTGGACGGCGTGATCAAGGAATCGATCAAGCAGCGGATCCAGTCGATCGCCAGGGAATTCAAGCTGACCACGATCATTGTGACGCATGACCCGGAAGAGGCGCTGACGCTCTCGGACAAAATCCTGATCATCCATCAGGGACAGATTGCTCAATTCGGCACGCCCCAGGAGATTGTCCATCATCCGAGCAATGATTTTGTGAAGCAGTTCATTATCAAGCAGCTGCATATCAAAAGGCAGAACATCTACAACCTGTTCGGTGAACAGTATGCGTAGCGCGAAGCCGGAAATGCGGGTTATCTTTACCGTCATCCTGTTATTGTTCGCCGTGTTTCTGTTCCTGCCGCTGCTCATATTGCTGGTCCGCTCCTTCGGATCCGATCGGGGATTTACCCTTGGACACTATGCATCCATAGTGGCGNATCGGGAATTCGTCGCGGCGATCGGCAACAGCGTGAAGGTATCGGGCGTAACGGCCGTGATCACGACCGTTCTGGGGTNCATACTCGCGTATTCCATTCATTGCACCAAAATATACCGGCCCGTCAAAGGCCTGCTGAAAACCGTCATCATGGTCCCCATGCTGCTTCCGACCATTACCTATGGGTTCGCCATCATGTATTCGTTCGGTAACCAGGGCTTGATCACCCGGCTTGCCGGGCGCAATCTGTTNGANATCTACGGATGGAACGGGCTGCTCATCGGCTACGTCATTTANACGCTGCCGCCGGTATTCCTGCTGATTCATAACGCGTTTAAGTACATTGATAAAAAATTCATCATCGTATCCAAGTTAATGGGTGACGGCACGATGCAAAGTTTTATGAATACGATTATGCGTCCCCTTGCGGGAGCCCTTGGCGGGGCCTTTGTGCTGTCCTTTATCTTAAGCTTTACGGACTTTGGGATTCCGGCTTCCGTCGGCGGTACCTACCCGGTCGTGGCGACTCAGCTGTACCAGGTGATGCTGGGCTCCATTCCGGACTTCAATCAAGGCGCTGTCATTGCGGTGATGATGCTGATTCCGGCCGTCTTCGGCATCTGGCTGCTGAATTATCTGGAAAAATGGAATTTCCACTATGACAAGCTGTCGGATATCGAGCTGCCGCGGCAGCGCGTTCGGGATATCGCCTTCGGCGTGATGTCGTCGGCCATTGTGATGGGCATGCTGTCCATTTTTGCGGTGATGTTCATCGCTCCTTGGTTGAGCAGTTACCCCTATGACATGACCTTCACGTTCCAGCATGTGCGGGATGTGATTCAATCGAGTGANTTGACGGGGGTCTNTCGCAATTCGCTCTGGGTCGCCTTCTTNACGGCGCTGTTCGGTACCTTGATGGCGTACTTATCCGCNCTGCTCAATGTGCGTACATCGTTAAAAGCCCGGTCCGCGGTAGACATCGTATCCATGATAACCAATACCGTGCCCGGCATGGTGCTCGGGATATCCTACCTGCTCTTCTTTAACGGGAGCAGCCTGAAGGGGACCTTTATCATTATCGTTCTGTGCAACATCATTCATTTCTTTACGACGCCGTACCTGATGGCCAAGAACTCCCTGTCCAAGATGAATCCCTCCTGGGAAACCACGGGAGAACTGCTGGGGGACAGCTGGTTCAAGACCGTGTATCGGGTGATCCTCCCAAACTCGGCCTCAACCGTCATCGAGATGTTCAGCTACTATTTCATCAACGCCATGGTGACGATCAGCGGCATCATTTTTCTCGTATCGGCCCAGACGTCGCTTGTCGCCAGCAAAATCAAAGAGCTGCAGCATTTCGCCAAGTTTAATGAGATCTTCGTGCTGTCGATGCTGATCTTCTTCACGAATCTGATCATTAAGCTGGTGTGCGACGCATGGCAGAGGAGAACGGCGCAGCGCTAAAGCTGCCCCATTACGCTTGTCCGCTACNATGCCGGATTTGTGGTTGGGGNAAAANATACTCGAACACCCAGCGGAGAGGACGTATCGTNCTNGAGAAGCCAATGGGTTCGCCTTTGTCTGCGAATTTCTACAGTCGGATTCATACCAATCCGAAGAAATCTGAAGACAACAGCGATCGGAGGTACGATACGGTATCGCAGCGGACATCAAGCACTGAACCTATTTTAAAGCCAATAAAAACATTCAAGGAGTGGAGTTAATCATGATGAAGACGCTGAAGGGAATGCTGCTGTCATTGATCGCTGTCAGTATGGTGTTTGCTTTGGCCGCTTGCGGCAGCGGCAGCGCGGGGGAAGCGAAGAAGGTAGTCATCTACACCAACGGGGATGAAGAAGCCGTTGCGGCAATGGAGACTTCATTGAAGAATGCCGGATATGAAGGACAGTACCTTGTCCAATCTCTGGGCACCTCCGAACTTGGGGGCAAATTGATGGCGGAGGGCAACAAAATCGAGGCCGATCTCTTCACCATGAGCTCCTACTTCATCGAAAGCTCGCAGAGCAAGCATTCGATGTTTAAGGATCTGGCTTTTGACGCAGGCGCTACCGGTTCTTATCCGGCATATTACACGCCGATTCTGGCGAATACCGGCTCCATCTTCGTGAATACGGAAGTGCTGAAGGACAAAGGATTGCCGATGCCCACATCCATCACGGACCTGACCAAACCCGAATTCAGCGGACTCGTATCGATTCCGAACATCATGGATTCTTCCACCGGCTGGCTGCTCGTTCAGGCTATTATTACGCAATACGGCGAAGATGCGGGACGTAAGGTGCTTCATGACCTGATCGCCAACGTAGGACCGCATCTGGAGAGCTCGGGCTCCGGTCCGATCAAGAAAGTGCAGGCTGGAGAAGTGGCGGCCGGGTTTGGACTCCGCCATCAGGCGGTAGCGGCTAAAGCCACCGGTGCACCGATTGACTACGTGGATCCGGTCGAAGGAAACTTCTCGCTGACCGAATCGGTTGCGGTCGTGGACAAGAAGAATGCAACGACGGATCTAGCGATGAAGATGGCCGAGACCATCGTAAAGGATGCCCGCAAAGATNTGATTGCGAACTACCCGGTGGCCCTGTACGAAGGGGAGACCGTCGATGAAGTCAACAANCCTGCATACTCGATGACCTTCGAGAAGCCGCTGACCGTGGAGCTGCTGGAAGAGCATCAGCAATTCTTCAACGGATCCAAAGAATAAGCCGANTTAGGAGCGATGCGACATGAAAACCTACAAGCTTTTGACACCGGGACCTTTGACCACAACCAAGGCGGTAAAAGAGGAAATGCTCTTTGACCGCTGCACGTGGGATGATGAATATAAATCNATTACGCAAAAAATCAGATCGCAGCTCCTGGCACTGGCCGGAGCGGNTCCAGAGCTGTACACCGCCGTGCTGATGCAGGGAAGCGGCACGTTTGCCGTCGAAGCCGTCATGACGTCCGCCATTTCNAAAGACGATAAGGTGCTGATCGTAACGAACGGCGCCTACGGCGAGCGGATCGTGAAGATGGCGGAGTACATCGGACTGAATTACGCGGAGTACAAGGTGAATTACGATGAACATCCAAGCGAGGATGAGCTGCGGGCCATACTCCATGAGGATTTGCGGATTACGCATATCGCGATGGTTCATTGCGAGACGACCACCGGCATTCTGAACCCGCTGGAGATGATCTCGAAGCTGTCCAGGGCATATGGAAAAACCCTCATCCTTGATGCGATGAGCAGCTTTGGCGGCATGGAGATCGATGTTCAGGGGCTCGGCATCGATTACCTGATCAGCAGCGCGAATAAATGCGTTCAAGGTGTTCCGGGGTTTGGCTTTGTGATCGCCAAGCTGGAGAAGCTTACGGCCTGCGAAGGGATTGCGCGCAGCCTGTCGCTCGACCTGTACGACCAATGGAAGGGCATGGACAAGGACGGCAAATGGCGTTATACTTCGCCGACCCATGTCGTGGCAGCCTTCTCCAAAGCGTTGGATGAGCTGAATGAAGAAGGCGGCGTCCCTGCCAGGTTCAGCCGTTATCGGAATAACAATCGACTGCTGCGGGAGAGATTGGAGCAGATCGGCATCCGGGCGTATATCACCGATGACAAACAATCCCCGATCATCACCACGTTTTTATTCCCGAACGAAGGGTTCAGCTTTGAGCATTTTTATACTTATATTAAAGAAAGAGGTTATGTGATCTACCCGGGCAAGCTAACCGACGTGGATACCTTCCGCATCGGGAATATCGGGGAGATCTATGAGCAGGATATCGAGCAATTATGTACGATTATTGAAGAATATATGGGGGTGACGGCACAATGAACCGAATCGAAGGCGTTATATTGGACTGGGCTGGAACGGCCGTGGATTTTGGATGTTTTGCGCCCGTGAACGTGTTTGTCGATATTTTCAAGAATGCGGGTATTGAGGTAACCATGGAGGAAGCGAGAGCGCCGATGGGGATGCTGAAGATCGATCATATTCGTGCCATGCTGTCCATGCCAAGAGTGTCTGCGCTATGGGAGGCCAAGTACGGCAGAGCTTTCGGTGAGCAGGATGTAGAACGGCTGTATGCGGAATTCGAGCCGGCCTTGATGGTCTCCTTATCCGAGTACACGGACCCGATTCCGGGTGTCATTGAGGCGGTTGAAGCGCTGAAGGCGCAAGGCTTGAAAATCGGTTCCACGACCGGTTATACGAGCGGCATGATGGAGGTCGTGGTTGCCAATGCGCGGCAAAAGGGGTACAGCCCGGATGTTTATTTCACGCCGGATGACACGCGCTCCCAAGGAAGACCTTACCCCTACATGATCTACCGGAACATGGAGTTTCTTGGATTATCGGCTTCATGGAAAGTCGTTAAGGTCGGCGATACCGTCTCCGACGTGAAAGAAGGCGTGAACGCAGGCGTGTGGTCGGTTGGCGTTGCTATCGGCAGCTCCGAAATGGGCCTGAGCTTGGANGAGTTNCATGCCCTGTCAGAGTCGGACCGGGAANCCGCGATCTCGAAAACCGAAGAGACGTTTATCCGTAACGGGGCGGATTTTACGATCCGGACGATGAGCGAGCTGCCGCAGTTAATCGAGAGAATTAACGATATGCTGGCAGAGGGGGAAAGACCGGGGATTCAACGTTAGGTTGGTATTTAATGAAGAAACCGCGAATGGTATTCTTCGGTGCATAAGCTCTGTCTTGGTTTCTACTTTACTTTTTTGTTGGTTTCCTTCATTGAGAGGGTGCTCATTTTAAACCTCAATCAAACAGATCCGGCAGAATTACCGGGTCTGTTTGAGATTGAGTTAAGTTTCTAACGCAAATCGCTAAAAATGATTGGGGTAGCATTTAGAGTTCCTTATTCTTACGATCCCCAAGTGTTTTTGCCGAATGATCTACTAGCAATTTCTTTATATCTTTCAATTCGTTCTTGAGNCTATCCATTTCCGATTTCAACCCTGAATTTGAAATAGCATTACTAACAATCAAGTAAATTAGTAAGTAATTTGCTGCTAAAATCATTATAAAAAAAATGAGCTCTTGTACTCCAACTACCATGAAGAATCCATCCTTTCAACAATGGAGCTAAAAACCTTTTAATTTATTTACTCATTCCAAAAACAATGTGTGTTTACAGAATATTCTAATTATAGCATGATTCTGAATCTAAACAGGAACATGTAGTTGATCTCTGAGGGAAATCAGGTCAAGTGGTCTCATATCATGCATCCAACATTTATGTTCTAAACCTAAGTTCGCTCAAATGGTACAGCTCACCAACATGGGCTTAAATGTGACCGCAAAGCTGATCAGGGGTATATTCACCTCACCGAAAAAGAGCAGTCCGCATGGACTGCTCTTCTTTCAATTTATTGCACATACGTGCCGATAAACTCCTTCACTTCCCGGTCGTACCCCTCGGGATCGAACTGGCGCGCCAGACCGTGGCCTGCATCGGGGACGATGAACAGCTTCTTATGCTCCGGACCGTTCTCGTACAGCTCATACACCATCTCGGTAGGGACGAACAGGTCCCCGCCGCCGTGTATGAACAGCGTCGGCGTCTTGGATTTCTTCACCTGCTCCAGCGCGGAGGCCTCGCCGAAGGAGTATCCGGCCCGGATCTTGGTGAGCAGGCTCGTGGATTGAACCAGCGGGAAGGAAGGAAGCTTATACATGCGCTTCAACTGATAGGTCAGCTCATCCGTGACCGACGTATACCCGCAGTCCTCGACAATGGCTTTTACCTGGGGCGGAAGCTCTTCGCCGCTGGTCATCATCACCGTTGCCCCGCCCATGGACACGCCGTGCAGGACAATCTGGGCGTCTTCCCCTGTATGCCGGATGANACGTTCAATCCATCTGAGATAATCCNTCCGCTCCGGCCAACCGAAGCCGATGTAATCGCCNTCGCTCTTTCCATGGCCCCGCGCGTCGGGAAGAAGGACGTTGTAGCCCAGGTCCTCATGGTACATTTGGGCGAATCCGCTCATCTGTTCCGAATGGCCGGAGTATCCGTGCGCGATCATGACGGTTTTATCCGTCGGCACTTCGGCAGGTATATAGTACGCATGCAGCTTCAAGCCGTCGTCTGAGGTAAGACTCCATTCCTCGAAGCTTTGCTTGGCCCACCAATCCTTGCTATCCGCAAAGGGGTTGTCGATATTCGAGTTGGCTTCCAGGTCCGGGTTGCCGTTCAGGAAGGCCTTGTCGGCCCGGGCAATAGCAACGTTATAGAAGTAGAAGCTGGCTGAAATGATAATGATCGCGAGTAATGCGATAATAGCTGCAGACATGGTCATAATCCTTTTTTTCTTAATGATGTGTATCCTCCCGTCGGTGTTGATCTATGAGCCGAAGGCATGCCGAGAGGAAGGAATGCGCCGAATCGATAGCTTCCTTCCACCTATCATATCGTACGTATCTTGATTCATCTATATGGCAGATCACATTCGTTTCGGATGGCGTTACATCAATCTTATCGGTTGGGAGAACCTAATCCATAAGAGCTGCGGCAGGAG
>Ga0055538_1000508_pt1 | contig 13985 bp, 14 predicted proteins | sample AraplaCvi_mLB_r2_2_FD_55038 | JGI IMG/M metagenome (GOLD analysis project Ga0055538, IMG submission 55038) | Arabidopsis root microbial communities from North Carolina, USA - plate scrape CL_Cvi_mLB_r2 | ecosystem: Host-associated > Plants > Roots > Endosphere | place: USA: North Carolina | reverse complement strand
GGATGAATCGCGGCCATCGCCGGTTCGATGAGCGCTTGGGACAGCAGGTTCGGAAACAGGCCGAACACGATGGCGAGAGAAGCCAAAATGACCGGAGGTATCAGCATTCCCAGCGGAGCTTCGTGCGGCTTCTTCTCCAGCTTTTCAGGCTGGAAGCGTCCGGTGAAGGTTTTGAAGACCAAGATCATGCTGTATAGGAACGTAAACACGCTGGCAATCCAGGCGACGACCGGAATGAGCACGCCCCATGTCTCGGCTTTCCAGAAACTCATGTCAGAGGCCTGAAGGACCGCCGTAAAGAACATCTCTTTACTCAAGAATCCGTTGAACGGAGGCAGCCCGGCCATGGAAAAAGCCCCTATGACGGCCACGGTGAACGTAATCGGCATGAGCGACATCAGCCCGCCGAGCTTCCGCAGATCCCGGGTGCCCGTCTCATGATCCACGATGCCGACGACCATAAACAAAGCGCCTTTGAATATGGCATGGTTCATCAGATGAAAGATGGCCGCCGTCGTCGCTTTCGCGTAGAGCAGCGTGTCCACGCCGCCTCCGTAATAAGCGGCGGCAGAGCCCAGGCCGAGCAAACTCATGATCAGCCCCAATTGGCTGATGGTGGAGAATGCCAGCAGCGCTTTTAGATCCGTCTGCTTGATCGCGCGGATCGAAGCATAAATCAGCGTGGTCAAGCCCGTAATCGCTACGATCCAGAACCATGATGCCTGCCCGGCAAACACCGGACTAAACCTGGCCACCAGATAGATCCCGGCCTTCACCATGGTCGCGGAGTGCAGATAAGCACTTACCGGGGTCGGTGCTTCCATCGCATCCGGCAGCCAGATATGGAACGGAAACTGCGCGGACTTGGTGAAGGCCCCGAGCAGGATCAGAATCATAGCCGGAATAAACATCGCATCTCCGGTAATGCTCCCCACATCGGCGACGATCTCTCGTACGCTAAAGGTGCCTGTCATGGCATACAGCAGGATAAACCCCGCGAACATGGCAAGTCCGCCGAATACGGTGATGAGCATGGATTTTAAGGCTCCGTATCTGGAGCGGTCCCGATAATGCCAGAATGCAATCAGCAGGAAGGACGAGATACTGGTCAGTTCCCAGAACCCGTACAGCACCATCAGATTATCGGAGAGCACGACGCCCAGCATGGCGCCCATGAACAGAAGCAGGTACACATAGAATCTGTGGACCGCTTCCTTGTTTTTATCCATATAAAAGATAGAGTACAGGACAACGAGGGAACCAATGCCGGATATTAATAGTGCAAAAATCAAGCTTAATCCATCCAAATAAACGGTAAAGTTTATTCCCGCGCTTGGAATCCATTCCAGGACGGCTTGGAGCTGTTCACCTCCCTGAATGGTTGGGATAAGTCCCGAAAAAAAGGCGAACAGGACAACCGGGACCGGCAGAACCACCCATCCGGTGTGGACGCGGCCGATGAGCTTGCAGGTCAGCATAACCACAAGCGCTACGATAAAAGGTGCCAAAACGGCGATGTGCAGCAAAGACAAAGTCTACTCCTCCTATAGTCCGATTTTTCCTTCATTAGTAGTATTTCCCCATAATTTAGGCATAAGTCCAAAAAAACACAAAAAGAGCCCGCTGTTGGCAGGCTCCTCCAGGTAAAACCATATGGTATTTTTTCGAATCACACTGAAAATCAGTATATCTTGAGATCAAAGCTTTGTCAAAGGGTATGTCGGGGAATGAAGTGGAGGCTCTCGGGAAATTACTGTATGTAAAGGAGTGGTTCCCATGATGATCAAAAAAGCGGCAGTTTGCGCCTTCGTCTTTCTCGTGATATTGACGGCGGCCATCGTGACGAATCTACGCACGCAGTCCGCCTACCTTCAGGAAAACCCGTCAAACGGCGTATATCACATGCAGCATTCCCAAGGAGGATCCCTCTTGTTCTCTCCTCGGGAATACGTGAAAATCATTCGCCATTCACCCGAGACCTTGCCGGATCAGCCTTAAGCTATCGCAGAACCCAATCCGTAGGACTATCCATGAAATTGGATCTCATTATTCTCCTTGCTTCGTTTATTTCTTCGCATCCACCACGAAATGATCAGGATGACGGCCAGCGCCGCAACGATCCCAGCCGCATAATATCCGTACCGGTTAATCAGCACGCCAATATGATCGACGACCTGATCGCCGACAAACATGCCCAAAGAAAAATAACCGGTGGTCCACACCAAGGACGCGATATACGAGTAGATCGCAAACCGGCGATACGGCATTCCCTTCATCCCGACCGCATACGGAGTAACATTGCGCAGGATGGGCAAAAAGGCGCTGATGCATATGGCGTAATTGCCATATTGGCGGGTCAAGCGTTCGGATACATCGAGAAACTGGCGAAGCTTCGACTTTTCCCCTACGCGGTTTAACAGCTTGCTGGCGGTAAAGCGGCTAAGCATGAAACCGACCGTCGATCCCGAGCATACGCCGAGAAAGGTCATGATAAAAGACGGGGCCGGCGATAATATCCCGGATGCCGCCAACGCTCCGCCAGTCATCGCCACGACTTCATTCGGCACGGGAAGCCCGACCAATCCCAGGCATAATACAAGGAATAATGCGTAATGCCCGATTTGTTCAATAAAATTCAATAGCGTATCCACGCCCTGGCCCCCTAATCCGTCCCTGGAATATAATATCAGCTTATANGACAACGCGGCTTTCGCAAACGTGCTGTAGACGAGGATACGAACTGGACCTGAGACCAGGTTTGTTTGGGATTATGTTCGTTCAGAGATTTTTAAATGCCGAAATGAAGGACCCCGGATCCTCCTTCACCGTGTACGAATACACCCCTTGCTGGGTATGCAGGTACAAGAAACCTCCGCCGTCCCCCATCGGCCGATAGGACAGGTCAAACACCTGCCGGATCGGAAACTCCCGGTATTGGGTTACGATTCGATCCTCGTACAGGAACATCTCCCGCCCTTGCTCTTCCGTTCGTTGTTCACTGCCGTCCACGATTCGGTTGATTTTATAGTACGGCTGTACGGCTACCCAATTCACAAGCTCCCTCCTTGCTGTCTTCATATTCTCACTTGGAAGATCACATGTCTCCCTTCTTCTTCCTGCGGCTCTTCATTCGCTCCAGCAGCTCCAGCGCCCCGATAAAAAGCACGAATACCACGAAGAGTGCGGCGGCACGGCCAGGCTCGATCAGACCGGTAACAGACGCTATAATGCCTGTAATGCCTACGATAATAATACCTAATACAGATAGTTTCCAACCTGTTAACATATGTATGCTCCTATAAGTAAACATAATTGCCGCCCATAAGATCGAAAGACCTTCATGATCAACCAACTCTCCGGCACACACGGAATGTATCATAAAGAACACCCTATATTCAAGTTACGGCCGCTATGCCCGAATCCAGAAATTCGATTGCCAACCTGCGATACATTTGCAATAATTTACACATGGAGAGAAATGATAATCCGCCTCCGCATACCAAAACAGTCAGGAGGAACATATATGAACGCAACAACCTGGATACTGCTCATTGTATTCATCGTGGTGGATGTATGGATTATTTCTTTTTTCGTTAAACGCTCGTTACGCAAACAAAATAGCCAGCCGGTCCCTAAGGGAAATAAGCCTCGACGAGGGACAATACCGGAGCTGCCGCCGATCGTCAAGGCCGAAAGCCCGGCAAGCGAGCTTGTCGGCAGACTGGAGGCCGCGCTGCCCGATACTTATCAGAACATGCTGAAACAGCGCGTGCTGAGTGAGCATCCGGACATGTCCGAACAGGAATATGAATGGAGATGGCAGGAGCTTAAACGATTCTTTATCATGTGCGCCGTGTTGGACCGCGTACCGATGTTCAGCAAGGACGTCGATGAGGTCTGGCATGAAATGCTGATGTATACATACGAATATCAACAATTCTCGGACCGCTTTCTTGGCCGGATGCTTCACCATGCTCCCAACACCGGTACCGAACATGTGCCGATTCCGAATGAACGGGCCTGGTTCGATACCGTATACGTGCAATTATTCGGCTGGCATGAATACAGTGCCAAGCTATGGGGAGCTTTCTTCCGCATCCCGCTGCCGCGTGAAGAGCTGGACCTTTGCACCTCCCCCCATTTTGCCGTGAATCATGGCCAGAAGCGATTTAATGCCTGGACCTATGAGAAGATTCCTGCAGCACGCATGGCCATTGATGAAATTATCAGGGAGCTGCAGAATCGAGTCAGAACCGCTCAAACCGAGCCGCGGCGGCGTCAAGAGAAGAGGGTCAACTTTCAGAATAGCGATGTGCTCCTGGCAGCGGCCGTCTATTTTGCCTGGAACGCACCGGATCAATTCACTGACCATATGATTCCGGATGAGCGCGAGCTTCATAAAAACAACAGCAGCTCCTCCTGCACCTATGCTTCGGCTTGCGGATCAGGCGGCTCGGATTCCCGTGACGGATCGTCAAACGATGGTTCATCAGGCGGCGGTTCCTCCTGCAGCAGCGGGTCCTCTTGCAGCAGCGGTTCGTCCTGCAGCAGCTGCGGAGGCGGCTGCAGCAGCTAAATACAAACTTAACAAGAACGGTTGCTTGTTAAGAATCGAACAAAAGCATGGACCTGAGAATTCAGGCCCATGCTTTTTGTTTTACCCGGCGTTCAAACCCCGCCATATACAACTTGGCCTCGTCTTACCTTGATATCCCCAAGCCAGTTAATATTAAGAGACTTCGTATTAACCCCAAACAAATCCGGATGATCCGACACTTGAAAATGCAAATGAGCTTCGGTTGAGTTGCCGGAATTTCCGCATAGACCTATCAGCTCACCTGCTTGGACCTCAGAGCCTTCCTTCACGCATACCGATCCCTGCTTTAGATGTGCATATAGGCTATATTCTGAATGTCCATGATCGATGATGACATAGTTACCGACGGGCTTTGTTTCGTTGGTCTCACCCACAGNCTCATTGTCCCTGATGTTATTCTCGATACCCACCACCTTCCCGCGGGCACCAGCAAGAATCTCCTCTCCAAACGCGAAGTAACTCTCATTCTTGGCTGGATCTCCTTCATAGGACATGGCGTTCTCCGTCTTGATGACGTCTATTGCGTACCGCTGGCTTTCCTCTGCGTAATGGTAATTATCCGTAACATTCTCGCCGCCCCAGAACACATACCATTTTCCCTTNAACGGAACTCGGAAAACCGTGACGGTTTGTTTGGCATCTGATTCAGGAAATCTCTCAATAGGCGATAGCATAAGCCCTACAATGGTACCCGTTTCATCGATCATCGCTTGAATGCCTTTTTGCCCGCTATCATCCATCCAGTTTATCATTCGGATTTTGTTGAGCGTGTCGTCCAANGTGATCTGGAACGTTTTTACGCCTGCCGTATATTCCACTGCCATCGCTTCAAATTGTTCGATCGTTACAAGTAAACGCAAATCCTCTCCGAACAGCTCGTACAACTTGCGGTGTTCCCCATTCAACAGGAATCTAGAAACATCTACCATATTCAAACCTCCTTCATATTTCAAATCCAATGTTATTCATAGTATATCTGACGAAATGAACCTGCATTGAAACAGGAGCTTAACATTGGTTAAACTTTCAGTTCCCGTAGGTCTAGATGCCCGGAAAAACGCCCTTCCACTACAACTAAAACAAAGAAGCACCCGAACCCATTCGTCAAGGTTCAGATGCTTCTATTCTTAATATACATACCGCCTATTAATGGTTAGATGTGAGTACCAAGCCGGAACGGGTTTGCGGTCCGACCTTGCGCAGGGAAACCTGATTTCGCTCGGCCCAACGCNTGAGACTCCGAATGCCTTCACAATTCTTCTCTTCAAATTTAAAGCAGCAGTACATCGGGTTTACGCTCTTATCCTTGAGGCTAATTTGGAAAGCGGCTTTATGGCAGCCGGAAACCTTGATTTCGCGGATCTGTTCAGCGTGAATCTCTACGCCGTTGATCGAAATCGTCTCCGAATCCTCCTGAATATTCACTTCCCGCTTGACCAATCTCGCATAACCTTCAATAGCCAGTGCCGCAACGACAACGACATTCACGGCCATCTGCATATAGAAGAAGAAAGGATAGGAATATTCGGTCAAGGTGGCTACCTGAAACAGGATAATGCTAAGGACAAAGGAAAACAAAATAACGTCTTTCATTCTGGTAGAGTAATGGATCGCATATTTCATAATTAATCAGCTCCGTTCATTCTGTAAGGGTTTTCATTCAGCTCTTACCTTATTATAACACCATTGTACATAATTTTGACACACATCCTTCACATTTTTGTCAAAAAAATTATTTGCCTCGCTTCTTATCCTATGCTTATCCATTTCGCGTCGTGTCGTTCACGGTCCAACCAACCATATAAATACACGGTTTGTTTCCTGACAACAAAAAAAGAGCATCCCGCCAGATCCAAGATCCGCCGGGACACCCTTTGCTTCAACACTTTTGTCTTTATTTGGTTAACGCCGTATTGCCTTCCTTTCCCCGAAACCATTTCATCACGACAGATACGGTATCAATAAGGGAAATGATCACAATGACGTAAATGAGGCCATCCCTGGATCGATCCCAGATTGATTTTACGGTCTCATACGCATCATCCCCCGGTGTTACAAAACCCGCTTGAACGAGCTGATCCATGAATGTCGGATTCCAAATCGTCATATCGGAGAACAGGATCACCGTAACGATAACGGAAGCAACGTTAAATATGACGTGCATGACGGCAATCTGCGGCGTCCACTTTCTTGTGATTAATTTCCTGGCTTCATTGAATATGCTNAAGGCGGTAAGAAGCCATATCAGCGGTAAATATTTGGCAATGGCAGCCTGTTCAAACACCGGAATGGCGATCGAGTTTTCATCGAATCGATGAACACCAATCAGGTTAATGGAAAACGTGAACAAGACGAAGAACAGCACGGAAAACAGGATGCCGAGCACTGGCTCGATCGGCTTAATCCGAGCGGCTGGTTCCGGAATTGCAGGCAATTCCGAGGGTTTCCATGGATCATTGGGGACTTGGCGAGCCCCGCGGTATTCGATAAAGGCAAAAATAACGGTAACCCATGCAAATCCGTGGATTCCCACGCTAAGCAGCGAAACAAGGAGTTCCAGCAGCTTCTCGGCAGTAGGTTCCGTGCTTGTAAAGAAATCAATGATGTAGACGATGCCTAGAGCAATGGCTATCGAATACAGTACGATCCTAAGAACGGACCAATAGCTGTTAATCAAACCCGGACCTATGAGATACCTTTCCCTTCCTCTGTATCTGGCTGCCATTTCCCCGGGCGGCCCGAGCTCAAGCAGCACCTGCTCCACCTCTTCCATATTTGCGGTCTCTACGCCGACTCCCCGGTCTTCCAGCATGTCTTCGACGAGTCCTTGAAGCTCCTTCTCAATATCCGCCCGCTGCGATTCGGGCAGCTTCTGGGTCACAGCATAAATATACCTGTTAATAAGATCCATCACCTTAGTCCCCCTTGTCATTCACAAGTCCCTCCATACTTGTCATCATATCCTTCCATTCATGGTAGAGCTGCCGATATATATCCTTGCCTGTCTGACTTATGATGTAATATTTTCTGGGCCGGGCTTCATTCGTATCCCACTCGCTGTTAAGCAAGCCTTGTTTCTCCAGCCGACGCAGCAACGGATAAAGCGTACCCGCTTCCACGTTGATCCCCCTCTCCTGCAATATGGTCACCAATGAATATCCATACTGCGGTTCGGACAACTGACTGAGAACACCAAGGATGATCGTACCCCGCCGAAGCTCCTGCACCATACTGTTTAAAATATCCTGATCCTCTGGCATATCATCATCTCCTGGAAATTATTATACTGTACGTCACACACTAATGTAAATAAACAATTAATAAATTTTTAAAAATATTTTAGTTAACCTTATGTTAACGGCTCACAAGCTTGATGGCTACCATAATTCAAGCATTTCCTTGTACGCAAAAAAGGTTATCCTACAGCCGTGACCGTAAGATAACCTTCTTTAATTACGCTCACCCATAATCGGGTTCCTGATCATGTTCACTTTCAGGGAATGATAAGCCAATCTCCATCGTTCGTTGGCAGCTATATGTTCAGCCGCCTATCTATCTCGATTTTCTGGGAAAACCGTTCTGGTATTGTGCCGGAATCGCGATCTCCTTCTGAAGCACCGTTGCTGCTTCTAATGCCCAGTANGGNTTGCGCAGCATTCCTCTTCCAACAGCAACGAGATCAGCTTCTTCGTTGCCTATTACCGCATTCGCCAACGCGGGTTCATCCAAACGGCCCACGGCAATGACGGGTACTTGCAGCGCTTCTTTGATCTGTCTGGCTAGCGGTACTTGGTAGGCAACGTGGGTGCCCGGTCTTCCTTCCGCCGCGATGGGTCCTTCGCCGCCAGCGCTGACATGGAACATGTCAACGCCTGCAGCCTGATAGATCCTGGAGAATGCGATGCTCTCTTCGATGCCATAACCGCCCGCTACATATTCTCTGGCCGAGATTCGCATGATTAATGGCATGTCCTCAGGCATTTCGCTTTTTGCGGCTTGAATCACTTCTTGGCCGAACTTGGTTAGATCCTGGCCGTATTCATCCGTTCTCCGGTTGGTCAGTGGAGAATGGAATTGATGAATCAGATAGCCGTGGGCACCATGCAATTCAATTGCGTCAAAACCGGCCTTCACCGCACGGCGTACAGCCACGCNGAATTTTTCCACCATCTGCTTAACTTCTTCGGTTGTGAGTGCCCTTGGCGTTNTCGAGTGCTCATCGAAAGGAATAGCCGATGGGGCAACAGGCGTTTCTGCGTCCTCCGCTTTGCGCCCGGCATGCGCAATCTGAATCGCCGCCTTCGCGCCATGCTGATGTATCGCTTCAACTATGCGGGCCAAAGCGGGAATCTGCTCATCCGACCATAACCCAAGATCATAATCGGAAATACGGCCGTCCGGTTCCACATCCGTCATCTCCACGATAACGAGTCCGGCTCCGCCGATTGCCCGGCTTGTATAATGCAAATAATGCCAATCGGTGGCAATGCCGTCTTTGTTCGTTACCGAGTATTGGCACATCGGAGGCATAACCACCCGGTTTTTCAGATCTAACGATTTCAATTTATATGGACTGAATAAATGTTCCATTCAGAGACACGCTCCTTCTATCCTCATGATGTTGATCTCTTTAAACAAAATGCATGCACATGCATATAAATTAACAAAACATAGACCATTCGTCAAGAATGGCTGTTGAACGAACTAGTTACCCTCGGATAGGCTTCAATGCATCTTCCAGACCATGCTTCATTTTGGGCATTGCGAATTGCTGCTCCAGCACGTNTTGGACCGTGTTCTTGGCTTTTTGCAGTTTCTCTTCGCCAATCGGAGTCAGNGACGTGTAGATTCCTCTTCTGTCATCCTCGCATATCGCCCTTTGCATGGCGCCGCAGCCTTTGGCTTCAAAGCGGCTGACCAGTCTCGACATCGCACTCTGGCTTAGCCCCACCATCGTTTGCAGCTGCTGAAGCCTTAACTTTTGCCCGGGAGCCTCGGACAGAAATAACAGCACGTAAAATTCATTCAGCGATAAATCGTGCTTCTGCTGGAGCTTTTGTTCCAGCTCGTTGGAAATCAATGCATGAATCTGCGTCAAGGATAGCCAACTTGTGATGAGTTGTCGCGTTTGATCGGCTGACATAGGGCCTCCACCTGTTTTCCGGTATATTTCCGCCAAAAGGTTCGTATTACCATATAGCGGTCACTGTCAGTTATTAATAATAGCAAGTCCCTGTTTCCGTCGTCAAACCTGCGATTTGGCGCAGACGCGGAACGGAAATACATGCCAGTCCGCACGCACCGCAAAATGCGCTAAGACTGACACGCTGCCCAGGCTTTTTTATGTAAAACCCGTTACTTAATCTCCTGCGGCTCCTTGCCCAGCAAACCGAGCATGCGAAGTCCGTATTGTATTCCGTCTTGGCCGACATCGCGGGTGACATGCCTGGCCGCCTGCTTCACGATCTCCGGCGCATTGCCCATTGCCACGCCGTGGCCCACGTACGACAGCATCTCTAGATCATTCAGATAATCGCCAAACGCGATGGTATCCTCCAGATCGATGCGCAGCAGCTGAATCAATTGTTTGATTCCTTCGGCTTTGGAGCCCCCTGCCGGTAACACGTCAATTCCATGGGGGCCCCAGCGCACGAAATCGAACCGCCCTTCGAATCTTTTTACGTAATCGGCCTCCTCATCCTCGGTACAGAATACAATGGCTTGATATATATCGCGGCCCAAGTAATATTCCGGATCGTATTCCGGGATCGTCAGTTTCAGCTCCCCCCAGCTGGAATCGATATGGACATGCTCGGTTACGTTCATCTTCATCGCGTCGCTGCCGGCATAGATTATCGGATGATCCAGCCGAACCGCTTGTTCCGTCAGCTCCTGCAAGGCATCCTCCGCCAGAGGATGACCGTAGATCGGTTTGCCTTCATAAACCACATACTGACCGTTCAAGCAAACATAAGAATCGATGCCGAGCTCTTCCCGCAGCTCTTCAAAATGATAGGGGGCGCGTCCCGTAGCAATGGCTACGATATGGCCGGCCTTCTTTAATTCAGCAATGGACTCCTTTGTTGTCGCCGGAACCTGCTTCTCATGATCCAGCAGCGTACCATCAATATCAAAAAATAGGATCTTCTTCATCAATAACGCTCGCCTCTCTTTACGTATATTCAAGCTTGTAACTGTATTGTAAATGATGAAAAGCATTTCAGAGCAAGCCATAATTTTACCAAGCCTTCCGGGATCAAGTCCAGCTAACGCCAAAAACGGCAGGGGAGCACTCTTTTCAAGATATCCATTTTAATGAACAAGAAAGCCGGTCAGCCATGACGCTTTACCAGCATCCGGACCAAAAAAGGCCCGCCTGTTCAGGGCGGACCTTTCTCTTATGGCTTTATTTTGCTTCCGAGCGGACCTCTTCAAGCATTTTATCATTGAATCCGAACATCCAGGTCAGCACGAACGTAATCGCCATCGCCGTCAGGTTGCACAAAATGTAAAGAGGAAGCTGGCTGTTCAAGTACAACAGCGTGCCCGGGATGACGGTAATGGCCATGCCTGTGGCCTCAAGCTGAAAGATGGAAGCCATGAAACCGCCCACNCCGCCGCCGATCAAGGCGATAACAAACGGTCTGACGTAACGGAGGTTGACCCCGAAGATCGCCGGCTCGGAGATTCCCAGCAAGGCGGAGAATGCCGATGGCAGGGATAATGCCTTGAGCTTTTTATTTCTCGTCTTGAGTCCGACAGCCAGACAAGCTGCACCCTGCGCTGCCATGGCGCTGGTCACGATCGCATTGAACGGATTGCTCCCTGTCTTCTCAAGGAGTTGGATCTCCAGGAAGTTNAAAATATGATGCACCCCGGTGACCACAATGATCTGGTTAAAGAAACCGATGACCAGACCCGCGATACCGAACGGCAGCTCCAGCAAGAACGTCGTCGCGTTCAGAACCACTACTTCCAGGGAGTGGAACACGGGGCCGATCGCAAACAACCCGAGGGTTATCATAACAAGCAAGGTTAGAAACGGCGTAACGATCAGATCGATGGCGTCAGGAATGCGTTTTCGCAAAAATCTCTCGAATTTCGCGCCCAGCAGTCCAATGAAGAATGCCGGCAGGACCGAGCCCTGATACCCGACAACCGGAATGAAATCAAAAATCATGAGTGCCTCAGCCGACCCGTTCGCCACGCTGTACGCGTTGGGAAGAGCCGGGTTAACCAGCATCAATCCCAGGACGATACCCAGCACGGGGCTGCCTCCGAACACCCTGAATGCGGACCATGCCACCAAGGCGGGCAAGAAAGCGAAAGCCGTATCCGTCAGTACCTGGGTGAAGAGCAGAAAATTAGCCGAGATATCATCCGGTGTCGCACCGAACCAGGCAAGCACGGTATCCTGGGTCAGCAGCCCCCGTAATCCCATGAACAAGCCAGTGGCGACCAATACCGGGATAATCGGCACAAACACGTCACCGAATGTACGAATCGCCCGCTGAAACGGATTCCCCGACTTTTTCGCCTGAGATTTCAGTTCTTCCTTGCTTGTGCTCTCCATTCCAAGGGATTCGACCGCTTCAAAAATCTGATTGACGGTTCCTGTTCCGAAAATGATCTGGTATTGCCCGGAGTTGAAAAAGGCTCCTTTGACCTTGTCGATCTGCTCGACCTTCTTCTGGTCNATCTTCTTCTGATCATGAACCATGATTCTCAGNCTGGTGGCACAATGGGCAAAGGAAGCGATGTTCTCCCTGCCGCCAATGGCTTCCACTACCTGCCTTGCGATTTCCCGATTATCCGCTGCCATGTTCATTCAGCCCCTTCTTTATCTTTTACGGCTTCGGTCAGATCCCATTTCCGGACCTTCAAGCCGGCACTGCCGTTCTGTACGAAAAATCGAATGTTTCGGCTGTTCCACTTCGGAAAAATTCTGCTTGTAAACACCTCTTCGCCATCGTTGATGAACAGCTCAACCGAAGAAATGTCCACGAACAGATGAAATTGGATCGAATTTCTTTCGGTTGGCAGCATACAGGATCGTTCCGCTCCGTAATCACTGACAATCGTTGCACCCGAAGAAGAGCGATCCAGCGTAACCCTCCGTTGGCCGGATTCATATCGAATAACGGTTCGTTCCCCTTCGCCAGCCCGAAATTCAATGCCAACGACGTCCGCTTCGATAGCTTGGAACTCGCATATCATTTCGAATGNGGTTCCTTGAACCCCCTCGTAACTCTTCACTTCGCTGTGAAGCGTATCCTCTGCCTNAGCGGCATGATCGCGGAGCGCTTGAAGCTCGGGAACCGGCTGTTGAATCAGCCTGCCTTCACGGAACGTAAGCATACGCGGAAGCGTCAAACAATGGGCCCAGCCATGCGAATCGGTGGGATACCCGATATCCGGCAAACCCATCCAGCCCACCATGATGCGCCGGTCTTTCTCATCCAGCATGGTCTGCGGCGCGTAGAAATCAAAACCTCTGTCCAGCTCGCAAAANGGACCGTGATCAAACTCCAGCGTATTCCTATTGAGCGGCTTGCCTGAAATATAGCCGGATTGATAAATGTTTCGAAAATGGTCGTCCTCCGGAAGCAGCCCTTGCGGGGAAAACAGAAGCACGCCCTGGCCATCCAGTTCAAAATAGTCGGGGCATTCCCACATATAACCGAAATGCTGAAGTCGGGTTTGCATCTCCCCCTTGAATTCCCAAACCAACAAATCCGAGGATTCATAAACGACAGCCGCACCTGTCTGATTAACCCTTTGGGCACCGATGACGAACCGGTACTTGTCTTTGTCTTGCCATACTTTCGGATCCCGGAAGTGTTCGGTATATCCGTCCGGCACATGGTCGATCAGCGGCTTATCGAGTTTCGTGATGGATCCGTCGCGGTCCATCACGGCCATGCATTGATAAGATTGCCTGTTCCATTCCTCATCCCGGGCATTCCCGGTATACATGAGACATAGTTTGCCATCTTTCACGATACCGCTGCCCGAATAAGCGCCATAAGCATCATGCNGGTGACCGGGTTCAATAGCGATGCCTTGGTTCTGCCAAAANACCAGGTCTTTCGAGGAAGTATGGTACCAGTATTTCAAGCCGTGAAACGTNCCCAGAGGAAACCATTGGTAAAACAAGTGATACTCTCCGTTGTAATAAGANAATCCATTGGGATCATTCATCAGGCCCATGATGGGCTGTACGTGAAATTTCTGCCTCCATTCGCTTAATCGCACTTTCTTCCTTAAGGAGGAAAGCTCTTCGGGAGAAGCCTGATCCAGGCGTCGGTATTTCAGTTCTCTGTCCATATCTCTTCTCCTTATAAATGGTCTTGCTGAAAAATCAAACAGATCATGCTAACGCGTGCAC
>Ga0055538_1000500_pt1 | contig 14098 bp, 10 predicted proteins | sample AraplaCvi_mLB_r2_2_FD_55038 | JGI IMG/M metagenome (GOLD analysis project Ga0055538, IMG submission 55038) | Arabidopsis root microbial communities from North Carolina, USA - plate scrape CL_Cvi_mLB_r2 | ecosystem: Host-associated > Plants > Roots > Endosphere | place: USA: North Carolina | reverse complement strand
ATGGCAAAATATTTGGCGACGTCGTTCGCGACGCTGAAGGTGGTCAGCGCGCCGCGCGTCATCAGCAGCTGCTTGCCGATGGCAACCACCTCGATAATCTTCGACGGATCCGAATCCAGATCCACCATATTGGCCGCTTCCTTGGCTGCNGTGGTACCGCTGTTCATCGCCAGCCCCACATCGGCCTGGGCCAGCGCCGGGGCATCGTTCGTCCCGTCCCCGGTCATCGCCACCAGCTTGCCTTCGGCTTGTTCTCGGCGGATGACGGCAATCTTATCCTCGGGCCTGCTCTCCGCGATGAAATCATCGACGCCCGCTTCACGGGCAATCGTCGCCGCGGTGAGCGGGTTGTCGCCCGTGCACATAATCGTCTTGATGCCCATCCGGCGCAGCTGGTCAAACCGTTCCTTCATGCCCGGCTTCACGGTATCCTTCAGGTAGATCAAACCAAAGATGCGGTTATCCACGGCGACGGCAAGCGGGGTTCCCCCCTCTGTGGCGATGGCATCGCTATTTGGCGACAAATCCGAAGGGATGGGGCCTCCTTGCGACTGCACCCACGCCTTGACGGCATCCACCGCGCCCTTGCGGACTTTCCGGCCATCCCTCAGGTCCATGCCGCTCATCCGGGTCTCTGCCTTAAATTCGATAAATTCCGCCTCAGCTGTCATACTTTCATCTACTTCGATACCTTCCTTCTTCAGCAGCTCCAGTACGGAGCGTCCTTCCGGCGTCTCATCTTGCAGCGAGCTCACGGCCGCCCACTGGGAAACCGAGGCGAGCGATTCGCCGCCGACGGGAATCAACTGGCTGGCCATCCGGTTACCAAACGTAATGGTACCCGTCTTATCCAGAATCATCGTGTTGATGTCACCGGCGGCCTCAACCGCTTTGCCGGACATCGCCAGCACGTTGAACTGCGTTACCCGGTCCATGCCGGCAATCCCGATCGCTGACAGCAACCCCCCGATCGTGGTCGGGATCAGACATACCAGCAGCGAGATCAGCACCGGAACGGTCAACTCGATGCCAAGATACTTCGCTATCGGAGCGAGCGTAACGACAACGATCAAGAAGATCATGGTTAACACGATCAATAACGTGTTCAGCGCAATTTCATTCGGCGTCTTCTGACGGGAAGCTCCTTCAACAAGCGAGATCATCCGGTCGATAAACGATTCCCCCGGATCGCTCGTAATCCGGATGCGGATCGTATCGCTGACAACCCTGGTCCCCCCCGTGACCGAGCTGAAATCGCCGCCGGCTTCTTTAATGACGGGGGCGGATTCCCCGGTAATCGCCGATTCGTCAACGGATGCAAGGCCCGCAATCACTTCCCCGTCCCCGGGAATCATCTCGCCCTGCGCGACAATCACGATATCCCCTTTGCGCAAAGCCGTGGACGGCACGGATTGTGCCCCGCCGTTCTCCATCACTTTGCGGGCTGTCATTTCCTGCTTCGACTGCTTAAGGGAATCGGCCTGCGCCTTGCCGCGCCCTTCGGCAAGCGCCTCTGCGAAGTTTGCGAACAGCAGCGTGAACAGCAGGATGACGAATACGGCCAGGTTAAATCCGATACTGCCCTCGGTACCGAAATAGGACGGAAATACCGTCATAAGCAGCACAACCAGAGTCCCGGCCTCAACGACAAACATGACCGGATTTCTCATCATCAGGACGGGATTCAGCTTCGTGAAGCTGTCCTTCAGCGCCTGACGGACCATCTCTTGGGACATCGCTTTTTTTCTCGTATTATTCATGGTAATAGGCCACCTTTTCTATTTAACGAATCGTCAGATGCTCGGCAATCGGTCCCAGCACCAGCACAGGCAGGAAGGTCAAGGCACCGATGATCAGGACCACCGCGATGAGAATGCCGGCAAAAAGCTTATTATCTGTCCGGAACGTTCCGAGCGTCTCGGGAACCCGCTGCTTCCGCATCAGTGAGCCGCCTACCGCCAGCAGGGCAATCATCGAAATATAGCGCCCGATCAGCATGACCAGTCCGGTGCTGATGTTCCAGAACGGCGTGTTATCCGCAAGGCCCTCAAACCCGGAGCCGTTATTGGCGGCGGATGACGTGTATTCGTAAAGCACCTGCGAGATGCCGTGAAAGCCCGAATGGGCAATGCCCGCCTGTCCCGCATCCGTCATGAGCGCGAGCGCCGTCGGAGCAAGGATGATCAATGGGTGTACCAGAATGACAATCGCGATCAGCTTCATCTCCCGGGCCTCGATTTTTCTGCCGAGAAATTCGGGGGTACGGCCAACCATAAGACCGGCCAGGAACACCGCCAGGATCGCGTACATGAGCATATTCATCAGCCCGACGCCTTTTCCGCCAAAAACGGAATTCAGCATCATCAGGGACAGCGGCGTAATCCCGCCGAGCGGCGTGAGCGTATCATGCATGTTATTGACCGACCCGGTCGTGGCCGCGGTTGTCACCGTCGTAAACAGGGAGGATTGGGCGATCCCGAACCGGACCTCTTTGCCCTCCATGCTGCCTTGCGAGGCGTCGATGCCCAGCTGGTTTAATGCCGGGTTGCCGTTGGTTTCCGCAGCATAGTTCAAGGACAGGAAGCCGATAAACAAGGTCATCATTACCGAGAATATGATCCATCCCTGCTTGCGGCTCTTCGCGAACAAACCAAATGTGTAAGGAAGCGCCGCCCCCAGACTCCACATGGACAGAATCTCGATCACATTGGTCAGCGGGGACGGGTTCTCGAACGGATGCGCCGAGTTGGCCCCCATAAAACCGCCCCCATTGGTGCCCAGATGCTTGATCGATTCGAGCGCAGCCACCGGACCCGCCGCTATTTGCTGCTCGCTTCCTTCCAGCGTCGTGACGCTGAGCGTAGGCTTCAGGGTCTGCGGCACCTGCAGCGCCACCAGCACCATCGCAATGATGAAAGCAGCCGGAATGAATACCCGGGTATGCGCCTTAACGAAGTCCTCAAAAAAGTTGCCGACGGTCGTGCCCTTGCTGGTCACCGCCCGGATAAAAGCAATCGCCACGCACAGCCCGGTCGCTGCAGACGTAAACATCATCATCGTAATGACGGCCATCTGGGCCAGATAAGACAATCCCGACTCGCCGCTGTAATGCTGAAGATTCGTATTGGTCATAAAGCTGATAATCGTATTGAACGACACGGTCGGTTCCATAGGGCCAATGCCGTTCGGGTTCAACGGCAGCACCTTCTGCAGCCGCAGAATCAAGTAGCCCGCCGCAACCAGCACGATATTCGTTAACACAAAGCTGACGGTATATCCTTTCCATGTCATCCCCTTGCGTTCTTTCAAGCCGATCAGAGCAAAGATCGGTTTCTCCGCCCAGGAGAACCATCTGTCCGTTCCATTGCTTTCATAACGAAACACCTGATATAGATAAGTTCCCAGCGGCTTGACCAGCAGCACCAGAACGAGTATAACGATGGCAATTTGTAAAATGCCCATGACGAATGCCTTCCTCCTTCAGCCGTTTCCCTAGAATTTTTCAGGGTGAATCAGCGCATAAATCAAATAGAGAAAAATAAAAATCGTGAATATCAACATGATCATCACGGCTGATCAGCCTCCGGTTCCGAAACCACGCGCCCGCACCAGGACATAAACAGCATGAGCAGTCCGTAGGTTCCTCCCAAAATGAGTGCCATAACTAAATCCTGCATGAATGCAGCCTCCCCTAACTCTTGTGGCGTCAGTCCAAACGCTTAGCTCATAACGGCTGCCATCAGAAAGGACACCTGATGATGATTCGTATGAAGCACCACATCGGCACCCAGCCCTTTGTATATCAAGCGCGGATTGCCGGAATGGGTGATCACGTAAATCGGCTCCGAGGTCCATGTCCGGCAGATCCGTAAATAGCGGCAGCACAGATTCAAGCTGCTTTCGAACAGAAACACCTTGCTGACGGGAAACTCGGGAATGATCCAGGTCTGCTCGTCTCTTGTATCAATCAACATGATGGGTTTGCAGCCCAGTTCTCGCAGCCTCTGCTGCTCAGCCCGGTTGTTGGCTATGGCTGCAAACGGAACACGTTTGTGAATCAGCTGGCGGACGAATTCCTCCCCGGCCTTGTTCGGCGCGGATACCAGGATGAATTCCTGTGGTTTCTCCATCTTCGTTTCTCCTCCTAAGGTCAGAAAGAGAAGGCAACAACAAAGAAGCCTGCGGAAAGAGAAGGACTCTTCCCGCAGGCTTCTTACAGGACACGGTGAAATACACCGTGGCCCAAGTCCACGACAATCGTTGCCCCTCTCGATACGCTTACGAGGTTAGCTGACGGATTCGGGCGTGAGAGTCGCCCTACCCATAGACCGTTATCTTGTCTACAGGATTCACCCCAGAGAGATCAGGTTCATCTCCCGACTGGTTCCCCCGTTCCTTTTCCATTCAAGGACTCAGCGAAAATTAAAAACGAGTAGCATGTTATTCTATTAGCCATTGACTTGTCATCCAGACTGGGCATAACAGCACAGCAACAGGAGGTTCACGCGGTGAGAGTCGCCTCTACCTTCAAATCTCAGCAAGGCCCATGGTGCCTTCTCCTAAGATTCGATCCATAAAGAACCCGGCGCAGCTCTCACACTGCCTTTAGATCTTTGTGGAACGACTGTCCGTATGCCTTGGTCGTTGATGACCGTCAATTCATAGTTCGTATCATACGTCCGGCCCTGCAGGATGTAAATGTGAGCAAAAACACATCTGGCGTTATGTCGAACAGGAACCAAGCAGTATTTCGTCTTTATCTTCCGAATACTGCTCTATACTATGTATTTCTCTTGTTTTCTCTTATTTATCGCAATCCAACGAGATACCGAGTTTTTGCCACGATAATAGATGACACGGCCGATTGTACGCGTTTTCTTTTACCGTTTTCATCACATTTCGGAATCTATTGGTCCCATACGGTCATTTACTTTTCGTTTCCTCCGGCGTATGATTCATCCATCTATTCGAAACACGTTATACGCCGAGCTCCCGACAGACCGGGAGACGGGGGAACCAAAGTCACCAGTCTTCGATTGGTGACTGGGGTGAATCCGCTGCGCCTAGGATCGAAGGGCCCAGTGGTAGGGTGCTCTCAGTCCGAATCCGTCAGCTAACCTCGTAGGCGCGTTGTTGAGAGAGAATACCATCCAAGCTTTGGCATAGCGGCCGCCGGTATTGGGCCTCTAACCATAAATAGGCCTGGAGAGCATCTCTGCTCACCAGGCCTATTTGCCGTGCATATAACATGCTTATAAAGGAGCGTAGATCATATCATGACGAAACTCATCGAGGCAGCGCTTACACCCGTCATCGAAACCGCAGTGCCTGCATTAGGTGAAGAGACTATCGGCCATATGGAGATATTTCGTTTCGATCGGGGCTCGGCCGAATGCTTTATCCCCTGGAGCGATCAAGGCTGGAACTGCGGCTTGTTCAAAGTCAGCTGCAAAGACGCGGCAGGATATGTCGAATATGCCCTGCCAAGCACGAGAGAATTTTCGGACCTGGTCCGCTGGGCATCCGTCTTCTCAAGGCTGAGAGGCATGTCCGTGACTGAGGCCATTCGCTATGCCCGAAAGCAGCAGCAGTGGGGACCCGCACGGATGCAACTTGCTGTATCCGCCCTCGCCGATCTGGAGATCAACCTGCATCGGCACATCACCCGAGAGCGGTTAGGCGGACTGCCACTGGAGCGCTCCTTCCTTATGAATTGCTCGGAGGCGTATTATCATTTCTAGGGGCAACAGCTACAGAGAGCTACTATCCCCGTTTCCTTTGGATTGGGCACTTCTAAGCAGCCTGATGTTTTTTGAAACCATGAAGAACCCCGTCAAAAAGCCGCTTATTTCATCAGGCATTTTGACGGGGTTCTGCAATCGGATCCCGCTCACTTGAACATATTTTTGAGCACCATCATCAGGTTGGCCGGCTTCTCTGCCAGCCTCCGGGTGAAATACGGGTACCACATCGTTCCATAGGGCATATAACACCGGATACGGTAGCCGTCCTGCGCAAGCGCTGCTTGATCGTTCATCCGCAGTCCATACAGCATCTGAAATTCATAGTCCTGTTTGTCTATGCGGCTCTGCTCGGCAAATACCTTCACCCAGTCGATGATGTTGTCATCATGCGAGGCAATCGCGACGTAGGCCCCTTGGTCGAAATGCATTTTGACCAATTTCTTGTAGTTGTCAATGACCTCCCGCTTCTGCTGAAAGGCGATGGTTCCCGGCTCTTTGTATGCGCCCTTTACCAGCCGCAGATTAACGCGGGCCCTTAACAGATTCTTCACGTCCTCCTCCGTACGGAACAAGTAGGCCTGCATCACGGTCCCCACATTGGTCAGCCCCTCCTTATGAAGGCGGAGCGTCATATCGATGGTTGCCTGGGTATACGACGAGTCCTCCATGTCCAGGCGAACGAAGTTGCGGTGCTCTTTAGCCTTTTTTACCACCGACCTGATGTTTTCGTAAGCCTTCTCGGGGTTCAGGGCCATGCCCATTTGCGTCGGTTTCAAGGATACGTTCGATTGCACTTCGCGCCTCGCAATCCCTTCCACCAGCTTCAAATATTCCTCCCGGTACCCGGCCGCTTCATCCAGTGTCGTAATGCCCTCCCCCAAATGATCCAGCGTAACGAGAATGCCTTTCGCGTTCAGCCTCTCGATTTCGTCCAGCGCCTCATCCAAGGTATCGCCGGCAATGAATCGGCCAGCCAATTTCCGGCCGTACTTGATCGACAGCCATTTCACGAGTTTATTGCCGGACACCGTCAGGATCACTTTACGGTACAGCTCGGTTCCGTCCATGCGCGCGCCCCCTTTGCAAGGTAAACCAAAATGCACTCTATCTAACTCATATGCAAAAATCATGACGGCATGCAGGAAGACATACATATTTAAATAGAGGTTTTCACCAGGAGATCCTAATCATGCCACCATGACGATCCGCAGCTGGACCATTTGCCTGAAGCTTCGATTCATATCATGTTAAGGAGGGGCCTCCCCATGCGAGCACCTTTTCGGAACGAACCATTTATGGACTTCAACAACGAGTGGAACAACAAGTTATACGATGCGGCGTTATCCGGGGTCGAAGCCGAGCTTGGCCAATCGTACCCCTTGGTTATCGGCGGTACCAAAATCCATACGGAACATACCGCAAAGTCGGTCAATCCGTCGCGCAAACGCCAAGTCATCGGCGTCGTGTCCCAAGCGGATACCGAGCTTGCCGAGCAAGCCATTCAGACGGCGGCGCGTACTTTTGAGACATGGAAGCACACCGAGGCGAACGAGCGGGCACGCTACCTGTTCAAGGCNGCGGCAATCATGCGGCGGCGCAAGCTCGAGTTCTCCGCGCTGATGACCCTCGAAGCCGGCAAGACGCGTGCCGAAGCGGACGCGGATACGGCCGAAGCGATTGATTTCATGGAGTTCTATGCCCGCGAAATGCAGCGCCTGAGCGCGCCCCAGCCGCTGACGGTCCACGAGGAGGAAGAGAATCATCTCGATTACATCCCGCTTGGCGTCGGCATCGTCATTCCGCCTTGGAACTTCCCGCTCGCGATTATGGCCGGTATGACCACGGCGGCCATCGTCTCCGGCAACACCGTTGTGCTGAAACCGGCGAGCACCACCCCGGTCATAGCCGCCAAATTCGTGCAGCTTCTGGAAGAAGTCAGCCTNCCTCCGGGTGTCGTTAACTTCCTGCCTGGTCCGGGTCAGNAAGTGGGCGACTATTTGGTGGATCACCCTTTGACCAGGTTTGTCAGCTTTACGGGTTCCCGCGACGTTGGACTGCGAATTCAAGAGCGTGCGGCCAAAACACAGCCGGGGCAGCGATGGATNAAGCGCGTCATCGCCGAAATGGGCGGGAAAGATGCCATCATCGTGGACAACGAAGCCGATTTGGACCTTGCTGCGGATGCGATTACCGCTTCGGCCTTCGGTTTCTCCGGCCAGAAATGCTCCGCCTGCTCCAGAGCCATCGTGCATGAGGACGTCTATGATACCGTGCTGCAGAAGGTCATCGAGCGCTCCAAGAAGCTGGTGATCGGAAACCCCTCCCATGCCGAGGCTCAGGTGGGACCCGTCATCGACGATAAGGCGTACCGTAAAATTCTCGACTATATCGAAATCGGGAAAAGCGAAGGCAAGCTGGTACTTGGCGGATTTCCGGGCGATCCGGAGGGGTATTTCATTCAGCCTACGATTTTTGCCGATGTGGACAGCACTGCCCGTATTTCCCAGGAGGAAATCTTCGGCCCGGTGGTGGCCTTCACGAAGGCAGTCTCCTTCGACGAAGCGATTCAATTCGCCAATAATACCGATTATGGGCTGACCGGCGCGGTGATCTCGAACAACCGCGCGCATCTGGAGCAGGCACGGCGCGATTTCCATGTCGGCAACCTGTATTTGAACCGGAAATGCACCGGCGCCTTGGTGGGCACCCACCCGTTCGGCGGCTTCAATATGTCCGGAACGGATTCCAAAGCCGGCGGCCGCGACTACCTGCTCCTGTTCACGCAGCCGAAGGTGGTATCGGAACGGTTCTGAATACGGCGTGCCAAAAAAACCTCTCCATGATCATGGAGAGGTTTTTAATGTACCTTGTTTTGTCGGCATTATGCCCTGGCTTTGCCCTTAATCTCCCGGACCACTTTGCCCTCGAAGGATTGGTTCATCCAGTAGGCAAGTTGAATGCCTTCCTCGCTGAAGGTGCATTCCGTCGTTAAGTAGAACGGCGTCTCGGTCAGCCTGACGGTCAGCTGCAGCGTCCGGTCATCCTTCCAGGTCATGGAGGCAGCATACGCTTGATCCGTCATCATGATCAGCTTCGTGGTTCCCGACTTCCACTCGCTCCGGCCTAGGGCAATCGAGTTGACGCCATGTTCCCCCGTAANCTCCATCACNCCGCCATCCTCTTCAAACCGGACGGAGAACGAATGNAGCTTCTCCTCGTTCTCTTCGAGATCATAGACGATCCCGGATACGTCCTTCTCCATCGGAGATAACGCCTNCTCGCTTGGCGGATCCAGCTTAAGCGCTTGCAGCGTTCCGGCAAGGGATGAGGCCGCGTCGGCATCGGCCGGCAGCGGGTCTGCTCCCATCGCCGGCAGCACATGCTCCCATACCTCATTCAGCACGGCCTGCATATCTCCAAGGCCGGAGGTGATCGCCAGGACTGCATCCTGCTCTGGGAACACGATGCAGAATTGTCCGAACGCGCCGTCGCCGCGGTATGCTCCATGGCGGCACATCCAGAATTGATAGCCGTATCCTTCAGTCCAGTCCGAAGAGGAATCCGCAGGTCCNTTGGATATCTGCTTGGAGGTCGCTTCTTCAATCCAAGCCTCCGGAATCAGGCGCCGGCCATCCCATTCTCCCTTCTGAAGATAGAGCTGGCCAAACTTGGCGATGTCCTCGGTCTTCAGCTTAAGACCCCAGCCGCCGGTGTTGATTCCCTGCGGGCAGCTTTCCCATGCAGCCCCCTGAATGCCGAGCGGTTCGAACANACGGGGCTGCAAATAATCCAGCAGCGTAATGCCGGTGACCTTCTGCAGAATGGCCGAGAGCATGTANGTCGCTGCGCTGTTATATACAAAGTGGGTTCCAGGTTCATGCTCGACTGCTTGCTTGAAGAAATCATCCACCCAAATATCGGACTGGATGGCAGGCTCCTGGGCATGTCCCGTGCCCATGATCAGCAAGTCGCGTATCGTCATCGCGGACAGATTCGGGGACGGATCCTCCGGTTTATTTTCCGGGAAAAAGCCGATCACCCGATCCTCCAGCGTAATCCGGCCCTCCTGGACCAGGAGTCCAATCGCGGTAGAGGTAAAGCTCTTGCTTAGCGAGAACAGCATATGCGGTTTGTCCGCGTCGTACGGCTTCCACCAGCCCTCCGCNACGGAATGCCCGTGCCGAACCAGCATGAAGCTGTGTAGCTCAAGCTCCTTCTCCTGAATCGAGTCGATAAAACGTTTGATGGACTGAGATGAGATTCCTTGGTTTTCGGGGGTACTTCTTGGCAATAATCGAACCGTGTTCGTGTTCATCCTATTCCGCCTCTCCCTNTATAACAAGATAAATTCATCATGACTCTTCCATTATACACCAGATATCGGCACCGCTTCATCATATCGCACGGCACNGAAGCCCCANCGTTCGCTAATCTCGTTCAAGTCCTCCCGTGCAAGGAAAGCGGCCTCCTGATCACGCCCTCGTGCCAGCTCCTNCCCATCCACTTGAGCATTGCCGCACTGCACCATTTCCTNCGAATACAGCGCCGGATGGGACAGGAAGAAGTATTGTTCGTCCGTCAGGCCGCCAAGCACCCTTTCAAACGACTCGGCCCCGTCCGGAACGCCGCCGGGGAAAAAGTTGTAGTAATATCGGTGGTTGATAAGCCCCTTCGCTTCCATCCAGCGGTCCAGCTCCGCTTGCAGCCCGGGAATGAAGCGCTCGGGCAGCATGTGGGAATCCGCGTAAGAAATGTTGAAGCCAGCCGCAGTCAGTTTATCCAGCTGCGCTTCGCACTCTATAAGGATCTCCTGCAGCGAAGGCGGATGATGTTGAAACAAGCTCGGGTCCTGATAGAAATACCCGGCCCGATCGACAAGCGAAGGAACCTGTTCCTTCGCGGCAACAGGTCCCCAGCGTACGTTATCCCATTCGGCGTTCAGCGTCATATGGAAGCCGAAGCAGATGTCCTTGCGATGCGCCATCAGCTGCGCGGCCTCGGCAAGATAAGGACCGGGCGCCATGATGGACACATTTTTGATGAATCCGGCCTCTACGGTCCTGGCAATCGCAGCATTGGCGGATCGGCTGGAAGCATAATCGTCGGCTCTCGTAATGATCCGCCTCATTTCACAGCACCTGCGGCAATCCCTTTGATAATGTATTTCTGCGCGAAAACGTAGAAAATGACAACCGGGATGATCGTCAGCGTCAGACCGGCCATCGCCTGGTTCCACACNATCGTGAATTCTCCGAAGAAATAGAAGGTCGAGAGCGGGATTGTCCGCAGCCCTTTGTCCGACAGCGTCAGCGATGGAAGCAGATAGTCGTTCCACAGCGCGATGACGTTCAGGATCGCGATGGTCACGCTGATGTTCTTCAGCAGCGGGAACACGATCCGCCAGAACACGCCCAGCTTGGAGCAACCGTCAAGCGTAGCCGCCTCCTCCAGCGCAACGGGCACGGATTTGATGAACCCGTGGTACAGGAACACCGCCATACTGGACGTAAAGCCGACGTTCATATAGATCAAGCCCTCATGGGTGTTGAGCATCGGAATGTGCAGATTGGTGCGGATCCAGTCCATCACCTGCATCAGCGGCATCATTAGCGTCTGGAACGGAATCAGCATGGTCGCCACAAACGTGAAGAAAATGACCTTGCTCAGCTTATTGTCCGTCCGCACCAGCATCCATGCCGTCATGGAGGCGAGCACGATGACGATGATCACCGAGATGACGGTGACATACAGCGAGTTACCTAGTGCCGTGAAGAAATTCATCTTCTCCATCGCGGATTTATAATACTCAAAGCTGAAGGAAGAAGGCAGCGCAAGCGCATTCTCATACAGCTCGGCACGATCCTTAAAGGAGTTGATCAGCATGATGAAGACCGGAGATAAGAAGACCAGCGAGGCGAGGAACAGCAGGATATCGAGCAGCCATTTCCCTGATTTCTTCATTACATCTGCACCTCTCTTCTCTTCGTGATGATGACTTGCGTCAGCGTGAGTCCGGCCACAATCAGGAAGAAGATGATCGCTTTCGCCTGACCTAATCCATAATTACCGTAAGCGAAAATTTCGTTGAAAATATTCATCGCAAACATCTCCGTCGCATTGCTCGGACCGCCCTTGGTCAACGACAGGTTCACGTCATAGATTTTGAACGCCCCGGACAGCGTCAGGAACAGACAGATCGTGAACGAAGGCATTAACAGCGGGAACACGATGCTCTTCAGACGCTGCCACAGGTTGGCGCCATCGACCTTCGCCGCTTCCATCAGCTCATCCGGAATCCCCTGGATGCCCGCGATGTAGATGATCATCGTATAACCTGCCAGCTGCCAGGTGAATACCGCAACGATCGCATACAGCGCAAACTGCGGATGCAGCAGCCAGTTAAAGAACACGCTGTCGAATCCGGTCTTCTCTCCCAGGAAGCTGAACGCATCCGTAAAAATAAACTGCCAGATGTAACCCAGAATCAGGCCGCCGATCAGGTTCGGCATGAAAAACATCGTCCGCGCCGCATTTCTCGAGCGGAGCTTTGTCGTCACCAGCAGCGCAAAGCCCAGTCCCAGTACGTTGACGCATACCAGCGCGAGCAGCGTGAATTGAACCGTATGCCAAGCCGATGACAGGAATCGGTCGTCCTGGAACAGCTGAACGTAATTGTCGAACCCTACGAATACTTTCGGATTCGCCGGAATGCCGTCCCAATTGACGAAGGAGTACACGATCCCGATAATGAACGGGATGATGACCACGGTCGTGAAAATAAACAGAAGCGGCACCGTAAACAGGGCAAACCAGGCTTTATCCTTTCTTTTGCTCATAATCCATACCTTCTTTCCGTTCCGGATGATTCCCGCAAGGCGGCATCAAACCTTGAAGTCGTGATAGAAAAAACAAAAGCCTAACGCTCATCATCAGAACGTCTGAGGCTAGGCTTTCGTTTTCATGGAATTGTGATATCAGATGATTGCCTTTTCGGCTTCAATTAGATTATTTCGATGCTTTCGCCCATACTTCATCGAGTTTCTGCAGGAACTGCTCGCCTGTCATGCCCGGATTCATGAAGTACTCCTGCGTAGCCGGAGCCAAATCGTTGGTGATGATACCCGATGGGAAGTAATTCAGCGCCCAAGTGATCGTCTCGCCCTTCGTGGTTGCTTCGTGCACCGCTTGAGACAACGGATCCAGATCGCCTGCTTCAATGTTCGTTAGAGCCGGGATGAATTTGAAATCGTCCACGATGGCCTTTTTGCCCGTCTCGCTCGTGAAGAGCCAGTTCAGGAAAGCGTTTGCGGCTTTGACTTCCTCGGCGTCCGCCTGGTTGTTGACGACCCAGTAGCTGGCTACGCCTACGGCGATCTTATCGTTGCCGGCAAGCGGGAACGGCATCATGCCGACTTTGGAGCCGAAATCGCCGAAGTCCGCAAGCATGGAATAACTCCAGTTGCCCTGATGCACCATAGCCGTTTTTTCCGTTGCAAAGTCGCCCATCTGGCTATCGTATTTCACTTCCAGCGGATTCTTGGTGTTGGCCTTGATGACATCCATGAATTTCGCCCATTCCTGGAACTCCTTCGTGTCGGCCATTTTCACTTCGCCCTTGTTCAGCTGGTCGATGAAGGCCAGCGGATCGGATTGAAGCGCAAACGGCGTGTTGATGATGTGTCCGATCAGGAAGTAAGCCTCCTGGGACAGGCTCAAACCGTTCTTGCCGTCAGCCTTCAGCTGCTCCAGCGTCTTGGTGAAGGAATCCAGGTCCTTCATGTTAGCCGGATCCACCAGATCCTTGTTGTATACGAGACCGAAGCCTTCTACGCCGTACGGAACGCCGACGGTCTTATCTTCGACCTTCAATTCCATGTCGGGCGCAATGTTCTTCACGTACTCCTCCCCGCTCAAATCGGAAAAATAGGATTTCAGCTTCTCGGACTCGGGTCCAGGAGCCACGCTGAATATCGTTGGGCCCTGGTTGCTGCTGAGCTTCGCCACCAGCTGCTGCGAATAAGCGTCGCCAGCGGCACCCCATACTTCAACCTCGTTGCCGGTTTCTTCTTTATAGGTTTCAACCAAGGCTTCAAGAGGTTCCGTAATTTCGACTTTCGATTGGAAGAGGGTAATCTTCTTCAGCTTATCTCCCCCATCTCCTCCGGCTGCTGCTCCAGAATCTTTGTCAGATGTACCGCCGCAGGCCGCGAGTGTCGCAACCAAAGCCGTTGCCGTAAGTATGCTCAATACCTTTTTTACTTTTTTCAAGTGACACGCCTCCCCCTCAAGGACTCTATAAAGTAAAACGTTTACAAACCCATCATAGGGCGGTTTACCTAGAATGTCAATAAAAA
>Ga0055538_1000495_pt1 | contig 14238 bp, 12 predicted proteins | sample AraplaCvi_mLB_r2_2_FD_55038 | JGI IMG/M metagenome (GOLD analysis project Ga0055538, IMG submission 55038) | Arabidopsis root microbial communities from North Carolina, USA - plate scrape CL_Cvi_mLB_r2 | ecosystem: Host-associated > Plants > Roots > Endosphere | place: USA: North Carolina | reverse complement strand
AAGGTTGCTTTTCTCTGGTTGTGAAAGAAGTGGCTTTGCTCACTAAGGGTTTCCCGCGATGGTATTAACACCAAAAACATGGGGGCGAGTATAAAGCCAAGTACAGTCCCAACCGTATTCGTCANCAAATCATCTACATCAAATATACGATAGGGGCATTCAAAAAAGCCAAACAAAGCGGTTCGTTGGGTTATTTCAAAGAACAGCGAAACACCAAAGCCAATAAGAGCAGCATGAAACCATTTTACTTTACCCTTGAAAAAATACCTCAGAAACACACCTAAGGGAAACAAAAGCAAAACATTAAAAAACATTTGATAAAAGGCCCGCGTTGTTAACAAATGGAGATAACTTGAAGGGTTCGTCCAATGAAATCCGCTTTCACGCTGAATATCCCGGATAAATTGAAAAGGACGATATTGAATGAGAATCGTACCGGGATCCATTGAAGCACAATTATTCCGAGCACTGGGGAGTGGAAAAATCACTAAAAAGAAAGCACTTAATCCATAAAAGATAAAACTTAAGATAAGTAATGTTCTCCAAAAGCTAAAGTACCCATGTTTACGATACTGATAAACGGCCCAAGGAATCGTCAGAAAGGACGCTAATAATAAACATACGGAGATCGCAATGAAAATAGGCAATACATAAGCTTGCATTTCATTCTCCCTTTCTTGAAGCAACTAGAGAAATAGCAAATGAAAAGATAAATAATCTTTAGTCNTTTATATAAGCATTTCCATAAGATTGATCTGGCAATACGTTATGATCCATTTCATCAAAGGGCACAGAGACGTAAAAGATCTGTGAAGGTGGATGACCGAAATACAATAAGGGCCGCTCCATGAATAAAAAATAAGATATTGACTTGGTGTTAACACCAAGTTGTACGATAACGTTGCACCCCGTTACGAGCTGCAGAAAAGAGGTGACCTCATGGGAGAAACATTCTCCATCAAACAAGTGTCTGAACGAACCGGATTGACCGAGGATGCCATTCGCTATTACGAAAAAATCGCGCTCCTTCCCTCTCCCAAAAGAAAGGATAACGGCCATCGTGTCTATCACATAGAGGATGCCGAAATTATGGAGTTGATCACATGCCTGAAGAAGACAGGAATGTCGCTGGAGGATATGAAAGCCTACGTGCATCTTCCCTTTAAGGAAAATATTCAATCCGTTCCGGAGCTGAATGCCATGCTCCAGAATTACCGTCAAAAAATTACCAGACAGATTTCGGACCTGCAGCGCATTCTGCGGTTCATCGATGACAAGTTGAACCAAAATCAGTCCCTGCTTAATCCCGACAAGGCGGCCAGCAAAGAATCTGAAGTATAGGAGATTTACACATGACTGAGAAAAGAATGAATAACGTCGCCTTGATCACGGGCGCAAGCTCCGGCATTGGCTTGGAGCTAACCAAGCGATTGTTGTCCGAAGGCTGGCAAGTCCTCGCTTTGATCCGTTCTGCCTTTCCAACGGACGATGCACGGATTCAAGATGCACTGCGATTGCGGCAGCTCAGAACGTACAAGGCTGATTTGTCGGTTTTCACGGAGCTCCAAGCCTCGCTGGATCAGATCAAGAAACACGAGGGTCATATTGACTTGCTGTNTAATAACGCAGGCGTCTCCTTCGGCGAATTATCNTACTCCCAACAAGGGCGCGAGATGCATTTTGAAGTAAACTCTATCGTCCCTTATATCATCTTGATGGAACTGAAGGAGCTTCTTGGGAGGGGCAGCTTCAAGACGGTAATCAATACGTCTTCGAATGCGTTGTTGCATCTCAAACAGTTCGATCACCGTACCTTGGCGTCCCCTGTCGGGTTCAAGAAGCTGATTGGGCCTTATGCTGCGAGCAAATTAGCCTTATCGTTGTGGACTCAGGAGATCGCCACTTCNATGCAGGCAGAGGGCATTACGATCCGAAGCGTCTGTCCGGGAGGGAATAAAACAACCATGACCAAAAACGCNGGGATGCCAAAATTCATGATCCCGATCCGTAACCTGTTCTTCTCCCNTCCCAGTGAAGGAGCTTCACGTCTGTATGAAGCAGCGCTAGGTCAATCCCGACAATCGACGGGGGCATTTCTCAACAAGGGTAAAGCAACGCCTTTGAAATTCTCAAGCCAAGGTGCAGAGCTGCTTAGCACGATCGAGCTAATCTATANGCAGGAGTTTGCAGCCAAGTCTTAGAACCTATGCAGCGGAGAGTCCGTGATGTTTTCAGTCGATCCCAAGAAGGCTAGTTATCGAGCTGCCATTCCTCCATGAATCGTAGGGTGTTCCGCGCATGATATTCAGCCAAATTTGAAGCAAAGACCTGATCCGGAAATCCTCGGTGAAGAAGCTTCAAGCCGCCCGAGGTTAATGAGATATAGTGATGCAGAGGGTAAAATAGCATCCGATTCGGATCAAGCCCGTTTTGTTGGAAATACCGATAATGCTTCCCGAATCGCAGCTCCAGAAATGTATGCTCATGCTCGATGTCTAAGAATTGCGCACCTTCAATATCAATGAGATAGGGCTCTAAACGGTCTGTGACCAGGACATGGTCGGGTCCCAACTCGCCGTGGATAAAGCCATATCGCTTGCGTGAATCTATTCTGGATTCCAGTTCATGCAGCACAGTGAGCAGTCTGTTGTGATTCTTCCGGATACTCTCGTTATGCAGGACGATGTAGGACAGCTGTTCCTTGGCATNTTCCAGCTGTACAAGATGGCATCGCTCCCGTTGGTTCCCGCTTTGATCGGGCTTTCCGTAACTCTGCCTGTGGTTTGCATGCATGCGTTCGATCATGCTGCCTATCCGTTCCAGGACCTCATCCCGGGCCCGTTGATCCGGATCTTGGAAGTAAGCTTCTGCCTTCTGTCCTTCAATACATTCAACAAGAGCATAGTCAAACGGGTAACGGTCCTGTCTCGTGTGAAGATCATATAGAGCAGGCGTAGAAATACCATGATTCCTTAACCATCGGTTATTGGTTTCGAACGAATGACCGCCAAAGGATCGTTCATGCACACGCTCGTTCGCTATTTCTTCCTGAAAATAATTCTTCGTCAAATCCCACACATACAGCACGCAGGCAAATCCATTGCGACAGTGAATTTTATAGACCACCTTTTGCGCTCCGCCATGCATCTTCGTTACATCCGCCACAATATATCCAGTACCCAAAACCTTCCCGACATACTCCTGTACATCTGTTTCATCGAGGTGACAAGTCCCACTCATGAAACCACGCCCCATTCCATTGTTTTTGCCGGCTCCCCCACTCTATGGCATTTCCGGGCAAAAATATAGACTATTTCTTTCGGCTCTGCTATGATGTTGAATTAGGTCTTGAATAAAATAGCCTTACGATTTATAGCCCTTGGACGCTTGGTCCAGGGGTTTTTTTGATGTGTTTTGTATATAAAAAAAGACCAAGCAAGGTCTTTCTTGCTCGGTCTTCTTAAGGGATCTCGCATTCGTTTCCCGTGGTACACGATGATCAACTATCCAGCCATCATCTTCGGGACGTTCCACGGGTGGCAANCTCCCTTACGTGCCGCAGAAGGTTCGGTAAGGGCGGGAACGCTCGGGCACGATCGCATATTCCGCCTGTTCCGGGGAATGCGCGTATGGATTAGACAGAACGTTCAGCAGTTCTTTCATCACGCTGTAGTCCCCTTCGTTCTCCGCGGCTTCCAGCGCTTCCTCCACCCGATGGTTCCGCGGAATGACCGCAGGATTGCTGCTGCGCATCAGCTGATGGGATTGGTCCCTGGATTCCTGCTGGCGGCCAAGTCTTGCTTGCCAGCGCTCGTACCAGGAAGCTACTTCCGGCGTGCCGTTTAGAGGCGTGTCCTCCAGTCTGTCAAACGTTAACGCACGGAAGGTATTGGTATAGTCTGCCTGATGATTTTTCATCATCTTAAGCAGGTCTTCAATTAGAGATTCGTCCTCCTCCTCTTCATGGAAGATCCCCAGCTTGGCTCTCATGCCTGCAAGCCACTGCTCGTGATACAGATCGGTGAAGGACCCGATCGCACCCTCGGCCAGCTTGATTGCCTGCTCTTCCTCTTCATGCAGCAGCGGAAGCAAGGCTTCNGCCAATCTTGCGAGATTCCAAGCNGCAATATACGGTTGGTTGACATAGGCATAGCGGCCTTGAGAGTCGATGGAGCTGAATACCGTATTCGGGTCAAAGGCATCCATGAAGGCGCAAGGCCCATAATCTATCGTTTCGCCGCTGAGGGTCATATTATCGGTATTCATCACCCCGTGGATAAAACCGACAAGCTGCCATTTGGCGATCAGAACCGCCTGACGCTGGATGACCTTCTGAAGCAAGACCAGATAACGGTTGGCACCATCACCAAGGTCTGCCTTCGGGTAATGCCGCTTTAGAGTGTAATCGGCCAGAGCCCGTAAATCCTCGGTTGTCCCCGCTCCTCTAACATATTGAAACGTCCCCACCCTCACGTGACTTGAGGCCACGCGGGTCAGGATGGCGCCCGGCAAATCTCTTTCACGGGTGACAGGCTGGCCGGTCGCCACAACCGCCAGGCTGCGGGTAGTCGGAATGCCCAGCGCGTGCATGGCTTCGCTGATAATATACTCGCGCAGCATCGGACCCAGTGCAGCCCGGCCATCGCCTCCCCGGGAATACGGCGTCCGGCCCGAGCCCTTGAGCTGAATATCCATGCGATCCTTCTGCGGCGTGATTTGTTCACCTAGAAGAATCGCGCGGCCGTCGCCCAGCATCGTAAAATATCCGAATTGGTGCCCGGCATATGCCTGAGCGAGGGGCTCGGCCCCCTCGGGTATCTCGTTGCCAGCAAGCATTGCCGCTCCTTCCGCTCCTTCCGCGCTTTGCAGGGCATCGGCGTCCAATCCCAACGATGCTGCCAGCGGTTCGTTTAGAACAATCAGCTCCGGCGAGCGCACAGGCGTGGGATCTTGCTTGGTAAAAAAAGATTCCGGCAATTTCGCGTAACTATTGTCAAAATTCCATCCTATATCGTTCAAAGCTTTCCGGTTGGTCATGGGATCTCCTTCTTCATGCAGTTTGATAATGACGGTATCTACCTATTATTTAAACACAAGTCGCTCTTTGTAGGGTTTACTGAAGGAAATTTATTATTCTGCTGGTTAATTGCTGCATTCATAAAAAAATCGCCATCGAGAATCCCTCGACAGCGATGTTTGGTTCAAACGCATCCTTAGTCCCGATTCGCCAGCTTCGCCAGCAACCGGATAATTTCGATGTACAGCCAGACGAGTGTTACCAGCAAACCAAACGAGCCGTACCACTCCATATACTTAGGTGCTCCGTGCTGAGCGCCCTCTTCGATAAAGTTAAAATCCAGCACGAAATTCAGTGCGGCGATGATGATGATCACAACGGAAATTCCGATACCGATCGGGGTGCTGTCATGCAGGTAAGGAACGGCTACGCCGAACAGGCCGAGAACCATGCTAAACAGGTAGACAAGCGCAATGCCGATCGTTGCCGCGATAATCCCCTTTTTGAAGCCTGGCGTGGCCCGGATCAAACCTGTCTTATACGCGAGCAGCATGCCCAGGAATATGCACATCGTCAGTAAAGCCGCCTGCAACGTGATGCCATAGTACAAATATTCGTAATGCGCGGATAATGCACCCAGGAAGAAGCCCTCCAGGATCGCATAGATCGGCGCCAGATACGGTGCTGCCTTCGGCACAAAGCTGATGATCAGCGCCAGGACAAAACCGCCGATCGCTCCGCCGATCATGAACGGGAATACCTCATACCCGTTAAAAAACATAACCCAAGAAATGACCGCTGCCCCGATCAGCAGCGCGAGCAGCATGAACGATTTGTTCACCGTTCCGCCAATCGTCATCGTTTCTTGATTGTTGTAATACCCACTCTTCTCGAAGGTATCTTCGTTGAGTGTCGGATTTCCACTGCGCCCTATCAAATAAATTGCCTCCCTAACTGTCTGTTTTATATCCATTTTAACATAGGTTGGAATATTTTAGGATACGCAAAATATTGCATTACGGACGAATCCAACCGAACTAGAAACTAGCTATGATGACGATAACGGTATGCAAAAAGAAAAAGCATCTCCTGCAGGGGATGCTTTTTTTGTTAGAAGCGAGATCATGGATCGTGAATNCGCCTTGCCTTACTCCAATCCATTAATGAAGGCCTCGAAGTTCGCGGCAAGACGGGTGATCTTGTAATCGCTGGCCTTGTCCACATGAATAACCTCCGGCTCCCCATCGTTCCCCGATGAACGGTAATCCAGCATCACGACCTCGGACGGGGACGGACAGTCGCAGATCACCACGCCAATCTCAGGATACCCGCCGTTCTCGATCATAAAGCGGCTGCCCAGGCTTCCGCACAAGGATTTTTTCTTGTCTCGTCCGATTCCCAGAATACCTGATATTTCAATAAAATCCTGTGCTCCATCCTCTATAGGGAATTTCCGGTTTCGGGGAATCCCCCCGTTATGTACTTTCATGGCTTGAATATAAGATGCCGGCAGCTTGAAGACCAGCGCTTCCTCCACGGATTCGATCAGCTCGTCTGTAGGCGGAGCAGAAACGTATTTATCGGCCTCAGGGGCGCCGTCATCCCAGAAATTCAGTACGTCAGGATCCGTATAAGACACGGCGGCACTGGACTTCTCTGCTGGCTTCGGAGCCGTTTTGTTCCGGATCCATTCCAGAAACTCCAGCGTATCCTCATCTCCAGGTTCTAAATGATCGGCCACTTCAAACGCTCTCCGAGCATCTTCGTATCGGTCCAAATAGTAATACGCGAGCCCAATGCGGTAATGCCACAGCGGATCGTCCTTGCCCTCTTCCTGAATGGACAGAAATTGCTCAACCGCCTCTTCGTAGCGTTCGAGATTGTTCAGCGCCCGGCCCAAATGGCTGATCAGCGCATAATCCCGCTCTTCTTCCGGGATCTCCGAAATCGCATCTACGATTTCTTCAAATTCGTCCTCTTCATGCCACTCTTCCAGCTGCTCCAAAAGCTCCTCATTCATCGTTCATGCCTCCCACTCTATTCATCCTTTCTGAAATTATACCATTCCAGCATAGCCCTCTCCAGCATGGAAGAGCCAGTAAAGATCGCAATAATTCAAATGAAATACTCCCATGCTTAGAAAAAAACAAAACACTGACATAAAGACGTCAGTCATCACCGCTCATAATAGCCATAAAACCATTCTTAATCGTGTTAGGAGGAGAATAAATGATGCACACAAACCAAACATTGCGGGGATTTGCGACCATCATTTACTGGGCAGATGATATGGAAGCGGCAAAGGCTTGGTATTCCGACCTGCTGGGTATTACGCCATACTTCGAAAGGACAGGTCCCGACGGGAAACTGGCTTACGCCGAAAATTTCGGATTGGGGACTACCGGCACGAGCTAGGTCTCATCGATCGCCGTTTTGCCCCTGGTCAGCCGGCGTCCGTCACCGATCCATTCGGCAACATACTTGGCATCATGTACAATGCTCATTACCTAGAGATACTGAATTCCAGAATCCAGGGGTAACCAGAAACATGCTTCTTCACTCTTCGATCCAGCAAAAAAGGGAGCAGCCTAAGCTGCTCCTAATCAAAACGGCATCCGCATGAACTTACACAACATAATCCGCCATAATATGCTCGATATCGAACGGGGTCACACCATGTTCCACCGAGAAGATCGTTTCCGCCTGTTCCGCATGATCTACAAACTCTCCTCTTGCCTTGGCATGCAGCATGAACAGATCATACAGATCGGGCTTCCGCAGGGCTGTCATGGCTTTGCCCATCAAGACCATCCCCTTCTGATTCCCCTCCACATTGTTGTAGTAGTGTGGATGTCTGGTTAGGGACAGATCGGTCCAGATGACCGTACGCTCCACCAGGTCCAGGATGACGGGAATAGCGATCTGCGTATCGGCGGCGACATCGATTTTATTAGCCACCGTCGAGGGCTCGAATATTTCACCCGAACCGGGTTTCTTCCGCATCATCCAGCCCACGAAGCACTCCGGCAGGTTGCAGTACGGTTGCTCTGTATACGAATGAAGAGTCGCCACAATATAACGTCCGCCGTATTGGACGATCGATGGAATATGCAGATCAATGAATTCGCATGCTCCTTGAGGAGCTGACACGATATCCCCGCTGTGCACGGCCCTGTAATGGGAAGACCGCAGATTCGTATAAGAAATATGCTCGACGTACTGCCAGTTGTCATCATACATGACGGCGGACAGGTCAATATCCACGCGGCCCGTAGGCTCACCGTTCACGCGTCCTTCCTTCCACCAACTGAAGAAACGGATGGTATCCCCTTCCGTCATCGGCACGCGGCTTCCCCGAACCAACGTATGCAGGGCTTTGCTTGCCGATCTCTGCGAGAACGGCACATGATAGTCCTTCAATCGCTTATCGACATAGGCCTTCCCCAAGGGCGGCAGCGCGGCGAACCGCTGGACCAACGCCTGCTCGCATACCTGCATGATGTCTCGACATGCCGCTTCATCGATCTCAGGAAGCGTATGGGATACGGCAAAGGCTTTAGCCACATTTCCTTTCGGGAAAAAGACGCGCAGCTCTTGAGGTTCGCAGCGGCGGGCAAAATGATTCTTCACTTGCAGCAAGACAGGCGTCGATACTTGATTCGCCACCTCGCCAAACGCCAGAACGACATACTCCGTATGTTCGGTGGAGCGNAGCAACTGATCCAATCTGCGGGCAAANTCGCCCGGACGCTGCATCAACAAATCGATCAAGTTCCAGACCTGATCGTACTGAAATGCAAGCTCGACACTCCCGTTATAGGTGGTAAAGGGCTTGTGATTCCGCAAAATATCAAAAGCTTCCTCGCAGCGTCTATACCGGTGTTTATATTCGGAAGGATGGAGGATTTCGCCCAAACGAATCCAGCGACCCTTAAATCTGAGCATATCCTCCGTTATCGGATGGCAGCGTTCCAGCAACCCCAGTAGCAGCCGTCTCTCGCGCCGCTTAAATTTCCGAAACCGGGTGGCTTCCGCCAGACTGACATCTCCGCCTGACCAAGCCACCGCTAGACGAAGGACATCGGTCGCGGTTTTGAAATAACGCCCGATCCGCTCGACATCCCCCTTGTCATGCTTCATTAACGCAGCTGCCACGAATCCCGCATTCTCCTTGAACGGAATCTCGGGAGGGAGAATGACATCCAGTTCCTCGGGGTCGACAAGCTCAATAACGGCCTCTATATCCTGTTTATCCGTTGGGGAGATGGAGCCTTTAGCTTGGATCAACTGTCGTATCATGGCATAGAAATCCGCCTTGCTTCCCAGATCAATGGTTTTCACGTTGACTTCATCCTGCAGCGGAGGTCTTTCCTCATGCTCATATACAGGCAGATCCCAAGTCAGATCATGATAGATGGCATTCAAGTACAGCTCCGCATCGTCCTCCTCCATCACCTGCACCGGAAACGCGGGATACATCGGCTCATAGTTTACATGTGCGCCTACCATCACCCGTAAATCGTCAATCAGCGGTTGATAAAGCGCTTCGAACTGCTCTTTGGATAAGGCTCGCACGGCGTGCAGCAATGGATACGAGAACGTATACCCAAGCTGCTCGATATTCTTCACGGCCGTCGCCAGATAGGCTTTTGGGAGACGATCCGATTCATTCTCTGCATCAACCATCCATTTGTTCGCTCTTCGTAAATAAATCGAGTTCATCATATCAAGAGTCCAGGAAAGCCATATCCCTAATGTCATTGAAAGAATTATAGAAGGAAGGAATATGATAGCCTGGACGCCTCCTCTCTTGAATCAAACTCTCTCAGGAAAGCTGCGACCCTAGGTTCGCCAATTGAAATAGAAGGAAGGATCGCAATAGCCTGAAGGCCAAAGGTTGAAGTCCATGACCTCAAACCTTTGATGAACCCATCATCCCATACCTTGCAGTCGGCCAACAGGGCGAAAGTATTACGACTGTGGAAAATTAGGAATGATTTTACTCTTCATCATGATGAAAAAGCGACCGCCGCTGGTCGCGGCAATCGCTTCTCTGGTAAGTGTTATTTATTTTCATGGGACTAGAACAAAAAAAGCGAAACCCCTAGACTTATCTTTTTTGCTAAAATAAACTTAAAATGGAAGCCGTACGATTTTCGAATTCCCGATCATGATTGGAAAGCGAGGTGCAGCCATTGACGACCCTTATTGTGATCATCGTCATTTTCTCACTGATCACGCCGTCCTTCTTCATCGCGAAATTCACCAAGGAATTACGGGCGAACAACAACCGAAACGTGCAGCGCAAGACGATTCTCGCGAGCGGTACGCCCGCTCAAGCACAGATNAACTCGATCCGGCAAACGAATGTGCAGGTTGACGATCAACCTGAAGTGTTGCTGGACCTAAGCGTCACGAAACCGGATGGCGGGACGATCCATACCGTCGTAAGAACCGTTATCCCGATCATAAGCATCCCCACGTTCCAACGAGGCAATATCATCGAAGTAAGGCATATGACCATAGANAATGAGTTGAAATTCGAGGTCGTAGGCGCCTATATACCTTGACCCTGAATTCTCGATTACAGCTCTCCCTCAAGAAAACGGATGAGATACGATTCAGGCTGCGCAAGGAACTCAGTAAAGCTGCATAGATCGGCGTACGTCTGATGCTCCACATCATAACAGCCAATCAGGCCCTTTTTCTTCGGATTCCATACGAGCTGCAGATCGGAGTAATTGTCAATGTCGGCTGACAGGCGCAGAAGCTGCTGGCGCCCGACCTTCATCTCGATCGTGTCGGTCAATGCAAAGAAGTCGATATACCCGATTTCATATTCATTCTCCGGCAGCTCAAGCCGCAGCTGGNCTCCTGTCAGAAAACGGACCAATTCATCGGTCAATTTATACTTTTTCAGCGCATACTTCTTGTTCTCTAAGCTATGAAACTCGGCCGGCTCCAGCGATTTCAAGTAGTCGGCCAGGACCGTATCCTTATTGCTGACCGCAATCGTATACGGCCGCTCGCCGNCCTTTTCCGCCAACGTCACGTCAGCGCCGCGCTCAATCAGATGCTTGACCATGCGCTGATTCCCCATCCGCGTGGCCACGGTTAGCGGAGTCGCTTGATAAGGATAGACCATATCGGGCTGATTATAATTGATGTCCGCCCCATGATCGAGTAGATAATCGAGTGTCTTATAATCATGGTCGGACACGGCTTGGCGCAGCACCGCGCTGCCATGCAGCTTGAGATCCAATCCCAGCTCATGAATGAGCGGGATGTTTTTTTTGTTGCCGTAATAGGCCTGTTCATATGCGCCGGACCCGGTTTGATTGAGTTTGTCCAGCTCGGCGCCCTGCGCTGCGATATAACGAACGATATCTTCCTTGCCGTACCGCACCGCTCGCAAAAAAGCCGGATTATGATGNACATTCAGGTTAACGCCGTGCTCGACCAGCAGCTTCACCACATCCGCTCGCTGCGAGATCAGCGCCAGATCGAGCGGGCTTACCGTCGTATACTTGCTTAGTTCGATGCCCTCCTCGATATCCCAGCCTGCGGTTATTGCCTCCTGCAAAGCCGGAATGTTCCCTTGGTAGATGTGCATCGCAATCTCCGGCAGTTCCTCGAATTTGCCGATATCTTTCAGAACGATCATCGATATTCCTCCCAGCGTAAAACCTGTGTATGTATGCGGGGCTTTTCCTGCTGCGATGTTATCGGGATTAACGTCTGTAGGCTCATGGCCATTCATGTGGAGATACATATATTCCACTTCTTCCAGCGGCATTTGCAGCGTTCGGCTGATTTCATAGAGGCGATGTCTTGCGCCAATGTTATGATATCCTTTCGCACCCTTTCGACAGGAGCCATGCCTCTATATCGGCAAATGCCTGCCCTGCATCCTGTTCATAGAAGACGGCTACCTCTTGCTGATAAGCATAATTGAATCGTACATATCCGCCCAGTTCCCGGTAGAACAAGCTGCATGTGTATTCGTTTTCCACGCACAAATCCGGCGGAAAGGACGCTTGACACATACCGGCCAGCTCGGGCAGCGAAGGCTGATCCTCCCCTGGCGGCAAACGCAAAAAGAGATGGCTCCGCGTACCCGTCCACGGTTCGTAATAGACGGCTCCCTCTTGGCTGCTTCCATACATCTGACGGTATATTTCATCCAGCACCGCGGCGTACAGGCCTTCATCGTTCCGCTCCCGTGACTGCAGCAAGATTGCTTGTATATGCTCCGCATGCCGAGGCAGCCAGAGCAACTGAGCCGTCTGGGGATGCACCGCCAGAAAATCACCGTCCACCGTTGTGCCTATAGCGATACACTCTGCAATCTGCGGCTCNGTAATGGGACTGTNATCGTCATGCTCCCATAACCCGTACTCGGCAAAAGGCTGCAGCACCTCCCTATCCGGCTGCTGGACATTCATCCACCCGCGGTAAGTCCCTTCGCCGAATCGCTGCATAAACCGGAAGTAGCCCGGCGGATAAACCCCCTCTTCCTCTCTTCCAAGCACTTGACTTTGGCCATCCGACAGCGGCCTCGGTCCCGATACGATGTACATGATCACTCCTCCTGTTTTCTTCTATTATTCCACAATTTTCAAGCCATGACGAGAACCCCATCCGACTTCTTCCGTTCGTTCTCCCTGCTTTTATGACACGTGTCATACGGATCTCTTTACAGGTGTGAATGTTGCGCCAGGGAGATCGTACCTACAATAGAAAGACAAGAGAACCTAGAAGAAAGAAGGAATGGAAGAATGGAACAACGAACGGGCAGAATTCGCCTGCTGGATATTTTGCGGGGCTTCGCGATCCTGGGAACGCTCGGGACGAATATTTGGATCTTCGCGCATGCGGGGGATCTACGCTACATTACCACCTTTGATCACTCCGGCTGGTGGGGAGCGGACGATCTTCTCCGGATGATCATCTTGTTTCTGGTAAACGGGAAGCTGCTCGGACTGCTGACGATCATGTTCGGGGTCGGTCTGGAAATGAAGTACCGGCAGGCCAAGCGCAAAGGAAAGCCGTGGCCTGGCGTTTATTTATGGGCCGTTCTGTTTTTAATCCTCGAAGGCCTGCTGCATTTTATATTAGTCATGGAGTATGACATCTTGATGAGTTACGGGATTACCGCCATCATTGCAGCCTTTATCGTAAAGGGCGGCGACCGGCTCATCGCCCGCACGATGAATGTAATCGGCAGTATCTTTGCCATCGCGATCCTGGCCCTTGCGGGACTCATGCTGGCAAGCGGGGCCAGCGTATCGCTNGGCAGCTTTGACGATGTCGCTGCTCTCTATCAGGAAGGCACTTGGATCGAGCAGGTCCGGTACCGGCTGGCGAATTTCCTCCCGTTGCGAGCGGAGGCCATCCTCGTCATCCCGACGAACGTGTTTCTGTTCCTGCTAGGGGTTCGCTTTATGCGCTCAGGCGTATTCGCCCCGGACGACAACGGCAAAAGACTGCGAAAAAGGCTATTCAAGCTGGGTATATATGTCGGCGTGCCGCTCAACCTGCTCATATTCGTTCCCGGCGGCGCTTTCGATCTGCCGGTGCGCTATTTATTCGCTCCACTTATGTCTATGGGGTATATAGCAATCATTGCGAGAATGATACAATATACGAAATGGGAATGGCTTTGGTGCCGTCTGGAGAACGTCGGAAAAATGTCACTGAGCTGCTATGTGCTCCAGAACATCATCGCATCCACCATCTTTTACGGCTGGGGGTTGGGGCTTGCCGGCAAGCTGAATTCAGCGGCCATTATCGCCATCTGGCTGGTTATCTCCGCATTTCTGCTGGGCATGGCGTCCCTATGGCTCCGCCGCTTTAAGCTGGGGCCCATGGAGACCGCCCGCAAACAGGCGATAGGTTTCTTCGAATCAAGATAGCCGAAATTGGGGGCTNGATATGTTCTANAAGTTGTACCCGAGGGATCAGATCAAAAGTTATTTGCTCATCGATATCATANTGACCGTATTCTTATGCTACCAGGTGTTTCGTTCGGATACGGCGCTGGGACTGTGGGGCAGCCTTTTGCTGCTCCTGCTGTTCCTTGTTTCATTCTATGTCGCATTATGGCGTCGGGGCGGCTGGCTGCTGGCTGCCGTGCTGGCGGGCCTGTTCGCTGTAGGCGTACTCGGGGTGTATACGGGGCCGAGCACCCTGCTGTTCGGGATCATTTTTGCCGATTTGCT
>Ga0055538_1000492_pt1 | contig 14328 bp, 13 predicted proteins | sample AraplaCvi_mLB_r2_2_FD_55038 | JGI IMG/M metagenome (GOLD analysis project Ga0055538, IMG submission 55038) | Arabidopsis root microbial communities from North Carolina, USA - plate scrape CL_Cvi_mLB_r2 | ecosystem: Host-associated > Plants > Roots > Endosphere | place: USA: North Carolina | reverse complement strand
CTTCTCTTAAAGCCTGCACCGCTTCGCTTTGCAGCAGCTCCGCTCCGCCCTTGGCGATCATCACGGGATCGACAACGACCTTCCCCCAGCCGAATGCCCGAATCCGGTCGGCAACCAGCCGAATGATCTCGGCGTTAAACAGCATGCCCGTCTTCAATGCATCTGCCCCGAGGTCCGAGCCAACCGCTTCAATCTGCTCCGCAGTTGCTTCGGGCGGCAGCGGATATACGCCGTGAACCCCCAAGGTATTCTGCACCGTGATCGCGGTAATCGCCGACATACCGTACACGCCGAGCTCCTGGAAGGTTTTCAGATCGGCCTGAATGCCGGCGCCGCCACCGCTGTCAGACCCGGCAATCGTCAGGGCACGGGGTATGCTAGCCTCGCTCATCGCGTGCCTCCGGCAGCCGCCGCTCCCGCTTCACGCACAGCGGCATACCCTTCCAGCGATCCTGGATGAAGCTTCGCCAGCTCGTCCAGGAAAGCGACCTGGAAGCTCCCCGGTCCCAGATCTGCCGTTCGCTCAGCAGCTTTCGCCGCCGCGGCCCCATAGAAGGCCAGACCCGCCGTACCTGCAAGCAGCAGGTTCGCTTCCACCGCGGCAAAGGCACCCAGCACCGAGGTCAGCAGGCAGCCTGCGCCGGTTACCTTCGTAAGCAGCGCATCCCCTCCAGCAATGATGCGCACTTCCGTTCCATCGGTAATCACGTCCTCTTCACCGGTAATGGCCACGATCATGCCTAACTCGCGCGCAGCCCGCACGGCCAGCTCGGCATGATTGCTGCCTGCACTATTGCCTGCGTCTACGCCCTTGATCTCGCGGACCTCCCCGATAAGGTGAGCGACTTCAGCCGCATTTCCGCGCACGAGCGAAACCTTCACCTCGCTTAGGATCCGCAGCGCCGACTCCGTCCGAAAACGGGTTGCTCCCGCGCCGACCGGGTCCAGCAGCACCGGCACGCCATGGGCATTCGCCGATTGTCCCGCGATCATCATCGCATCCACCAGCTCGCGGTTCAGCGTGCCGATGTTCAATACGAGCGCGCCCGCGATGGCGGCCATATCCGCCACTTCCTCCGGCGCGTAAGCCATGACCGGCGACGCGCCCAGCGCGTACAAGCCGTTAGCCGTAAAATTCGTAACCACCACGTTCGTCATATTGTGAACGAGGGGGCTCGTCTGCTGTACCTTCGTTAAAAGCGCCGAAACCTCTTTTTCCCATGAACGCATTTTATATCAGCCTCTCTTCGCTATAATGGAATTCCATGTGCTTGTGAACATCGCTCTTTACAGCACCGCAGCCTCCAGCTGCACCGGCCACTCCTCCTGCTTATAAGCCATGTCCCAGAACAGATACTCCAGCTGGCAGCTCAGCATAAAATGCTCCCTCATCCGTTCCCGCTCGGCTGCCGTCGCACGCTCCGCCCATGCATCGACACGGTCGCGGAATTTGGCTGTTGCGTCTTCCCCCCGGTTTCCGTAAAAAGAAATCCAGTCGTAAAACGGATGGGAGGCATCCGGCTTCACCTCATTCAACAGCTTGCGGCCAATCTCCAGGTACGTCCATGGGCACGGCAGCAGCACGCCCATAATCTCGCCCAAACTACCCTCATGTGCTACAGTCAGCATATGACGGATGTAATGATGCGCGGACGGAGCCAGCGGATATCCTTGCAGCTCTTCATAGGTCACCCCGGCGGCTGCGCAAAAATTCTGATGCGGGTGCACCTCGCTGTGCAGAATGAATGAAATCTGTTCGTTAAAGGCTGCGATCTCTTCCCGGCTGGTCGATTTGGATATGGCTATTCCGTAAATCCGCATGTAGGCATTCAAATACTCAAAATCCTGCTTCACATAGTGAATCAGCTGTTCCCGCTCCAGATTCCCCTCGGCAATGCCTTTTACGAAGGGATGATCGAAGATTGCTTGAAAAATGCCTCCCGCCTGCTGACGGAGCGTTTGCGTGAAACTCATGTTTGTCCCCACCTCCAACATATTGAAGAGCAGGAAGTCCGTAAGACACGACTTTTCAGACAACGCTAAAAAGCCGCCCCGAAAACTGGAGCGGCTTCGTCAACAAGCCCGGGTACGCCAAAAAGCGCACCGAGACCTCATGTTCGAAGGCTCCACTTTCCTACGCTAGTACGAACTAGATCAGGTTCAAAGGGTCCAAGATACGCTCTTGTCTCAGCCGCCAACGGCTCCCCTAGTGGACTTCCTATTCTTTTGATTAATACTGTACATAGGTTTGCGGGTGGTGTCAAACTTGACGCGTATTGGGATGCCCACGTTAGCCGTCCCATAGCAAGAAGATCTCGAAGTTGAGGAATGACAGGAGCTGCTCCAGGACTAACGGACAGAGGATGCGTTATTAGCTAAATGGAGGTTATTTTCGAGATTTATCGGACACCAGATACGTTATTCATAGAATATGACGGCAAAAGGACAGTTTATTGCGGTAATAAAGGATCCTGTGTCCGATAGGTTTAAGAATCGGGGGCTAATATGGAAAATAAGGGATCTGGTGTCCGCTAACTGGCGGTCTAAGTGCGACTGCTGGTTTTGTTGCTATTGTTCGTCTTGTTGCTACTACTCGTCCTGGTGCGACTGTTCGTTTTGGTGCGACTGCTGGTTTTGTTGCTATTGTTCGTCTTGTTGCTACTGCTCGTCCTGGTGCGACTGTTCGTTTTGGTGCGACTGCTCGTCTTAGTGCGATTACAAGTCTGGTGCCTCTCGTGTCTTAATGCTTCAGCAGGTTTTGGTGCTACCTCCCACCATGTTGCGATTGCTAATCTAGTGCGACTGTTCCAGGACTAACGGACTGAGGATGCGTTATTTATCTACATGGGGGTTATTTTCAAGATCTATCGGACACCAGATACGTTATTCATAGAATATGACGGCAAAAGGACAGTTTATTGCGGTAATAAGGGATCCTGTGTCCGATAGCTCTAAGAATCGAGGGTTAATCAGGAAATAAGGGAACTGGTGTCCGCTAACATGTTGGGGACAACGGGAATATTGCCGCAGAACTAGTCGAGCGATNGGGCTGCCTGTATGGCGATGCTGCTGATGCGACAGAGCTGCAGAACCCGCCAGCGATGCTGGCGCTGCAATCTAGACGTGAGAGTGTCGGTCGNCTTGTTGCTCTAGGACCTTCATGGACATAAGCTTCCACAGAATATGGAACCAACAAAGCGAGCAACAGCCTGCCACCCAAGTATCATTGCACAAAAAAAGGAGACCCCTTAAGATCTCAGATCTTGAGGGATGCCTCCTTTATCCGCTTATTCCTAACATTATCCGCTATACGATAATACTAGCGTTCCCGCATCCATCTTCATTCTTTACTGAATGCCGTAAAACTCCTGGAGCTGGTCGATCATCAGGTTGGCCGCCAGGATGCCGCCCGCCGTATTCCAGATCGCGTCATCCACTTTGTGGGCTTGACCGTTCTTCACGACGTTCAGGTTCTTCCACAGCGGATCGTTGATCCATTCCTGCTCGGTTTGGTTGGCGCCGCCATCCCCTGTCTCATAAGTGAAGTAGAACAGTCTGTCGGCTTCCACCTCAGGCAGACGTTCCTTCGTNATCTCGTCCACGAAATCGTCCTTGGCGTTCTTGGTCATGTCGTTGCGGGCGATGCCGATTTTATCGAAAATAACGCCCGAGAACGTATTGGTGTGGTACACCCGGGTCTTGCCTGCCATGAAACGAACAACGGAGACGGTTTCGTCAAGCTTGCTGCCAGCCTTCTCTTTAAACTCCTGGATCCGCTTGTCGTAGGCAGCCAAAAGTTCTTCGCCTTCCGACACTTTGTTCAGCGCCTTGGCATACAATTCAAAATTGTTCTGCCACTCGCCGCGAAGATCCTCGGCAAAAACGGTCGGCGCGATTGCCTTCAATTGCTCGTATACTTTCTCCTGACGCATCTTGTTGCCGATGATCAGGTCAGGCTGCAGACCAGCGATCAGTTCGATGTTCGGCTGGCTCTCTTCCCCGACCACGGTAACGCCTTCCATCTGGTCTTTAATATGCGGATACCATGGATCGCCCGTCCAGGATCTGACGGCACCTACCGGCTTCACGCCCAAGGCCAGAAGCGCCTCGGTTCCTTCGTTCGTGAGGACAACGACCTTTTGAGGCGTTCCTTTGATCGTTTCCGTCCCCATGGCATGCGTAACTTCATACGATTCGCCGCCGGCAGCAGCGCCGCTGTTGCCCTCTGCGGTATTCGTCGTGTCGCCGCCCGCGTTGCTTGTCCCTTCTTGCGCCGGGCTTGCTCCGCACCCCGCAAGAATTGCGATCATGATCAGAGCCAGCAAGCTAAACTTGAGGCCTCGTGCCCGTTTCTTTGCCATTCCTGTTCCCATTCCTATCTTAATCCCCCTTGTGTCATATCCCTCTATTTGAAAATCATTATCAATCACTGATTCAAAACTATAAAGGGTTTCGTGAAAAATATCAATATATTTNTGAGAATGATTATCAAGCTCATTGACAGATAACGTCCCTTCACCTAAAATTCATATGAACTTAATTATTCATGGACTTAAGAAAGTGAGTATATATGCGCGTATTCGGACTATTGATATCGCTATTGGCGCTGGCCGCTGCCGTCNTGGGCAGCATCGCATTCGGAGTAACGAACATCCCTCTTCATCAGGNNTGGGAATCATTCACTCACTTTAACGGAAGCAACGAACATCTGATTATTCTCACGGCAAGGCTTCCTCGAGCACTCATTGCCGTCGCCGTGGGGGCATGCCTTGCGGTTGCGGGTGCGCTCATGCAGGTCATCACGCGCAATCCGATTGCATCGCCGAGTACGCTGGGCGTGAATTCCGGCGCGGCTTTCTTCATTATTNTGGCATCGGGCTGGCTCGGCATTGGCGGACTCCAGTCCCTTACCTGGGTCGCGTTGATCGGAGCCGCCGTCAGCGGCGGTATCGTATTCTTCCTCGGCAGCATCGGCAGGGACGGCATGACGCCGGTCAAAATCACCTTGGCGGGGGCTTCCATGGCCGCTTTCTTCCACTCCCTGACCCAAGGATTAATGCTCTCCGACGGCAAAATGTTCGATCAGGTGCTGGTCTGGCTGGTCGGTTCGGTAGCCGGACGTGATTTGAACCAGCTAACCGCCGTATGGCCGTACATGGCCGTTGGCATGCTGGCTGCGCTGCTGCTGGGACGGCATCTGAACGCCCTCTCCATGGGAGACGACATCGCCCAGAGCCTCGGGCAAAAAACCGCACTCATCAAGCTGTTAGCTGCTGCAGCCGTCATCCTGCTGGCCGGCGGCTCCGTAGCGGCGGCGGGACCCATCGCATTCGTAGGGATCATCATCCCTCATATCGTTCGGTATTTAATAGGAAATGATTATCGGTGGATACTACCTTACAGTGCGGTGTTTGGCGCACTCCTGCTGGTGACGGCCGATCTCGGCTCCAGATACATTGCCATGCCGAAGGAAGTCCCTGTCGGCGTGATGACCGCAATCATCGGGGTGCCGTTCTTCGTGTACATAGCCAGGAAAGGAAGGCGAGCACAATGAGTAAACACCGCATATTCCGTTCCCGGAACGCCAAAGTCTCGTTTATGCTGGAGCGAAGAACCCTATGGGTGTGCCTGATCCTATTCGCGCTTTGCATTGCAACCATGATTATCAGCACGGGAACCGGCAGCCAGTTTGTTTCGCCGCTGCATGTCGTCAAAGCGTTATTCGGCGACGCTCCCCCGATGGAGCAGGTCATCGTCATGCAGCTAAGGCTGCCCCGTATTATCATTGCCGTGCTGATCGGCGCGGCTCTCGCGGTGGCGGGGGCGATTCTGCAAGGCGTCATCCGCAACCCGCTTGCTTCTCCGGATGTCATCGGCATTACGGAGGGAGCATCGCTGGGGGCGGTTCTCTTCATTTTCATATTTACGGGCGCCGTATCCATCCATTGGATGCCGCTCTTCGCCATTCTCGGCGCTTTTTTCATTACCGGACTGCTGTATGTGCTTGCCTGGAAAAATGGCGTATCGCCGCTGCGACTCGTCTTGATCGGAATCGGGGTATCGGCCGCGATCAAATCAATCTCCTATATGCTGATCATCTCCGGACCGCTGCAGCTGGCGGACCGTTCGCTTACCTTCATGGCGGGCAGCATTTACGGCATGTCCTGGGATAAGGACGTAATGACCTTGCTTCCTTGGGTTGCCGTTCTTCTTCCGCTAACCTGGCTGCAAGCCAGAAATGTGAATATCCAGGCCCTGGGAGACGACGTGGCCAGCAGCACGGGCGCGCAGGTTCAAAAGCAGCGGCTGATTCTGATCGGACTCAGCGTTGCTCTGGCCGGAGCGGCTATCTCGATCGGCGGCGCCATTGCTTTTATCGGATTAATGGCACCGCATATGGCCCGCAGGCTCGTGGGGCCCAACTTCGGAAGCGTGCTTCCGGTCAGCGCGCTGATCGGTGCGATTCTGCTGCTTGTCGCGGACCTGGTGGCACGGACNGCCTTTCTGCCGCGCGACGTGCCGGCAGGCGTATTCACCGCCGCGATCGGCGCGCCGTTCTTCCTCTACCTGCTGTATCGTAATCGCAATCGATTCTAGAACCGAAAGGAGTTAAAGCGTCATGAATACGCTGGAAGCAAAGGGATTGGGTCTGTCCTACGGGGGAGACTTTATATTCGAAAATCTGAATTTAACCGTGCCTATAGGTAAAATCACCGTGTTTATCGGCAGCAACGGCTGCGGCAAATCCACTTTGCTGCGCTCCATGGCCAGGCTGCTGAAGCCGCAGCGCGGCTCGGTCGTACTAAACGGGGCCGACATCGCAAGCTTGTCCACCAAAGACGTTGCGCGGAAGCTGGCCATTTTGCCTCAAGGGCCAACGGCTCCGGAAGGACTGACGGTCATGCAACTGGTGAAGCAAGGGCGCTATCCTTACCAGAGCTGGCTGCGCCAATGGTCGCGGGAAGATGAAGAAGCGGTCACAGCTGCTCTTGAATCCACGGGACTGACCGAGCTGGCTGATCGTACAGTTGACTCGCTGTCAGGCGGCCAGCGGCAGCGGGCCTGGATTGCGATGACGCTGGCGCAGGAAACGCCGCTCATTCTGCTGGACGAACCGACCACCTATCTGGATTTAACGCACCAGATCGAAGTGCTGGATCTGCTGTACGACTTAAACGCCAAAGAACAGCGGACCATCGTCATGGTGCTGCATGATATCAATCTGGCCTGCCGTTATGCCGACCATATCGTGGCCATCCGCGACGGGAGCATCAAGGCTGAAGGCAAACCGGGAGATATCATCAATTCCGACTTGATGCAGACCGTGTTCCAGCTCCCATGCGAAATTATTCCGGACCCCCTGTACGGGACTCCGATGTGCGTTCCGCGCGGGAAGGGCAAACACCGACCTTCGGCTGTCCAACCGAATACGNCAGAACCGANTCAGCCAACAACTACTCCGGCGCCCGCCCCTGAACTGGCAACGGTCTAGCATATACAAACATACAGCCGGCTTCGTTTTCGCGTTATGCGGGAAAGCCGGCTTTTTTAATTATTTTGACCTTTGAATCTGTTGGATCTGTTGGATCTGTTGGATCTGTTGGGTCTCTTGGTTCTCCCTCCGGTATGGAACTACGATAAGCAGCCGGGGACACAGCCGATCATCGGGTAAATGGAAGGCAACATAACCTCCTCCATATTCAACAATCCGTGCGGGCGCGAAGAAACAAAGAGCCTGCAGAGATACATTAAGGCATGTAGAGACATATCAAGGTCCACAGAGACACATTAAGGCCTGCAGTGACACATTAAAACCTACAGAGACACATCAAGGCATGTAGAGTCACAAAGAAGGCCGCCCCAAAACGTCGGGGCAGCCTTTTATATTTGTAATAAACGCTAAATACATAGGTTTCGTCTTCCATTGCACCACTTGTACACATGCTGTTCCGCTAACCATTCGGTTACCGACCGCTTATGACCATTTGCCTGCACGCGGGGTTTTATGCTTCTGTCGAAGCGGGAGTCCTCCGAACAGCTTGGACTTTTCACGCTTCCGTTGTTCCAGCAGTTTCTTTACCCCTCGCATCAACATGCGATACCTCATCTCATCCTCGTGGCCGAACTTGCGCATTTCGTCAAAGTACTCGTCTGTCATCCTATCCCCCTGTTGTATAAGTCTATAGAACTAGGATATAAGACCGAACTATACAATTTCTCAACAAGAATTGACCACGTTACGCCGTCGGTTCTTCCTGTTTAAGGAGGGTGAGTGCCGTTATTTTATATGTACAAGGACAATGCAACCGCCTGCAGACGCACCCAAATTGTCCATCCTTTCCAAAATTGAAAATACGCTTCACCTTAGATGGACTGATATTATAAAATGAACAACAAAGGAGGGGATCGCACATGCGGGGTATATGGAAGCTGAACTGGCCGGTCTGGGCAGGCATCNCGGCGGGCATTCTTCTCGGGCTGTTCCTCAAGATCATCGAGCACATCACCTCGCTGGAGGTCTACACGCTTCTCCTGAACGTCGATTACGTGCCTCTTCTGAATGAACTGAAGCTCTCCGAACTTGTCGAGTTTGCGCTGCATCTTGTCATCTCTATCCTGCTGAGCATCGCTCTAGCCATCTTTTTGAAGCAGAAGAACTGGTCCCGCCGGCGAAGCTTGTTCTGGGTTTCATTGGCCTGTTTGGCCGTAGGACTTCTCCTATATCCGACCACCGTCTTGTCTGACCGTACCCCGGAATTATCCGACCCTGCCGCCCTTCTATTCTGGCTGGCCGGTCATCTGCTGTACGGCATCGCTTTGGGCTGGCTGCTGACGAGTTCACGTGGAGCCTCTGCCTAGTCCGGAAAGCAGTCTTTCGAAAAGGCCGGTTTATAGATTAACGCAAAATCNGCTCCACTTGAATGGAGCGGCTTGTGTGTAAAGTATTATTTTAGAATTAATTTTCCAAGGCTTTCAGCTGATTAACGATAGGTAANACCCAATTTGGCAAATTAAATTCCCTATGCTTAATTACCCCGAATTCTACCTCCAGCACAATTTCTCCACTCAGTGCGCTATTATCTATCACAAATAGATGATCAACCAGACTCATGTATTGGAGAAGATTTTGCATAGAAGAATGATGCCGATGCATGATATCTTCGGCAGGGATGTGGTGACCCCCATTACGTACTCTGGCGGCTACTCGTTCGACATTTAGATTTGGATCACCAAGGCCTACATAAAACATGGTGACCTGGAAACCATTTGCCTTTGCTTCCTTCATAAGCCTAATAGCTTAACCACCCGAGAGCGTCGTTTCCATGGAGAAATCCCGTTGAAATTGAAGGCATTCTCGAGCTAATTTTATCGCCTCTTTTCCTGCAGAAACGCGAGCTGCTTCCGGTTGCCCCGGGCTCAGACGCCGAGCCAGAGCATCGGGATCAATATTTACACTTACTCCAATCCGGTCGATGATGAGATTACGAATCGTACTCTTCCCACTCCCGTTGTTTCCGGCAAAAACAAACATCGTTGTTGGTTCAACTGTCTTTTCCCGAGACATATTCCTTCTCTCCATTAGAATACTCCCTTACCAGTTTGCCAAAATCATCTTTATATACAACATAAGATTCGTTTACTTTGGCCTCAAGTCTTGCCCTTTCGCCAGTCAGCCTAATAAGTTTGGTTAATTGTTTATCCTTTTTCATAACCACAACCTCCAACTTATTGTCGTTGAATTCCATTTCTCTTTTAAATCATATCACAAACTGATTAATCCACCATATAGGCTTAACTTGTATAAACAACTTTGGAATTTGATTGGGTCCTTCAACGCAAAATGACCGCCCCCCTTGAATGGGAGCGGTCACAGCTATGAAACCGAATGCGCAAATGCTGTACTTATGCTATGGATCTNTCACTTTGGCTCTTTGGCAATTAACGTCCCAAGGACAAGTCCTTATCCTCTTCGCCAGCGGATTCCTCATCCTCGGCGAACAAGTCGTCTGCGGATGCCGCTACGCCATCCATGAAATCTTGAATCTGGCCGCTGTTGCGAGTCAGCGTGGCTACCGAAACCTCGTGTTTCTTCGCGATATCAGACTTCGTTGTTGGAATGTTAAGCGATGAAGTGACTATATATTCGATCGCACTTGCATATCCACCCTGTTTGCGGTACTTCGGATTGGCTTCTCTGGAGAAGCTGTTCCAGACCATCAGGAGGCTGAACACTTGAAACAACTGCTGCTCATCCTGCAGTTCGTAATCCCGGCAGATCTGAGGAAACACAGACTCTGCAAGCTCGCGATGCTCATCGGCGATCCAATCCATCCACCCCAGCTTGTCGTTGATCATCTGTCGCAACTGATCGACCTGTAGCTTAGGCTCTGCTGCTTTCGCACCAGGGAACTGGATGACTTTACCGTATACCGTGCGTTCATCTCTTTCAAGACAACATCTTTTGTACTTTTTCCCGCTTCCGCAGTGACATAGATCGTTTCTTCCTAGCTTTTTCATTTCCTAGCTCCTATTTGAATGATTTCTTCTATTATACATGGAAAATATGAAAATGCGCACCTCAAGCCTGTAGACCCTTAAGGTGTGCCTGCCTTCCGCGTCGTTACACTCTCTTACAGGGGGGCTTCCGATAAGAAGGTGCCGAGGCAAGCCAGATAGCAAAAAAGCACGGGTTCCCTCTATGAAAGCCGCGCCCTTTCATATTATTCTATAATATCGTCATAACGCAAGTAGGATGTAACAAATTTGTTAGAACCTATAATAGACTTGTGCCATTTTTGGTAAAGATTCCATAGATATAGGTCTTTGCGCTTATTGGTCAGCTAATAAGTCACAGATAGCCTTCCAGCATTTCTGCCACCGAGTCGGCGCACGCCCGGTATCCTTCCTCGTTCAGGTGAAGCCGGTCGTCCGATAAGTAACCCGCAAGATCCCGTTTCACCCGGGCGTTCAGGTCGTGGATCGCAATGCCGAGCGGCATGAGCGCCTCGATGGCTGCCTCATTGCAGGCATCGATCTCTTCATTGCTTCTGCCCTCCGATTCCGGATGCACCGGCGTCGTCGTGGCAAATACGATCCGTGCTCCCGTTCGCCGCAGCTCATGGGCAATGCGCTTCAGATGGGCTGCATATTCGCCGAGCGGCGTCAGTGCTTCAACCCTCGGAGCCTCGCGGTGCACATCCCACAATCCATTGTTCCAGTGGACGATATCCGGGATCCCCAGCTCGCTGATCCAGAGGTTGACGCCCCACAGCGTATAGAACGAGAACCGCCCGTTCTCTCCCGGTGCCACGACTTCTGCCCGGTCACCCAGCCGTTCTCTCACATAAGGCTCGTATCCCTCCCGGATGGAATCGCCCAGCAGTAAAACTCTTTTCATATGTCCGTCTCTCCTTCCATGCATCTATGCCTTGCAATGAAAAAGCCTTACCCTCATCACCCCAGGGTAAGGCCGCTCGAGCTCATGATGACGAACCCGTTATTTTCTCCGAATTAATAGCCCAGTGCGGTTTTGGCTTCCTTCCACTTCGCATTCAGCTTGTCAAATGCAGCCTGCAGATCGTCGGCCACGATATATTCCTGGACGTAATCGCCGGTACCGATGCCAATTTGCGCCTTATTCGCGATCTCGTTAAACTTCGGATCGGTCGCTTCGCTCTCGATCAGCGTCGGATTAAACGATTGGAATTCGGCGAGCTGCGAGATGGAGGACTCCGCCGATTTGATGATCGGCATGAAGCCGGAATCTTCCACGTATCCGGATTCCTTCACGAAGAAATCGACCCACGCGGTAGCAAGCTCTTTGTTCTTGCTGTCTTTGCTGACGGCGATGAAGTAATCCGAACCGAGCGGCGCGTTGTACTTGCCGCTATTATCGTACGGGAGCGGGAAGAAGCCGATGTCCTCCGAAGCTGCGCCGGCGCCGATTACCTGCGGAATCACCCAATTGCCCAGGAAGTACATCGCGGCTTTGCCGGAAGCCATTTCGCCTTTCGAAATCTCCCAGTTGTTTGTGTACAAGTCTTTCTCTACCCATTCCTTTTGCACGAAGGTGCGTCCGATATTCGCAAGGATGCCCCAAGCATTATCCACCTGGAACGGCGCTTCCTCGGCGACCTGCTTCGAGGCGAACTGCGGATCCCCGTTCACGTACCATGCAGAGTTATCCGCCCAGTTGCCCATCGTCCATTGGGCTCCGAAGTTCATGTACAGCGGAATGATGTCCGCCGCTTTCAGCTTCTCTGCGGCTGCGTACAGCTCATCCAGCGTGGTAGGCACTTTGTCGACGCCTGCAGCCTGGAACGCTTTCTTGTTGTATACAATGCCTTGCGTATTGACGCCGGTGGAGATTCCATAGCGTTTCCCTTCGAAGAGGGTATTGTCCGCAAAATAAACGTCCTCGAACATCGAATCCGGCAATGGCTCAAAATACTTGCCGTACTCCGAGGTGGCAAGGCCTGTCGGAATCATCAGCACGTCGCCGGCCTCGCCCGTGGTCAGACGGACCTGAATGTCCGTCGCATAGTTGGTCAATCCTTCGAATTCAATCTCCGCCTTCGGATATTTCGCTTTGAAGGCTTCCACGTATTTGTCCAGCGTGCCGTCGTTCACCAGGTCGGTGCGGTGCGTCAGCACCTTCAGCTTGCCGCCCAGCTCCGCTTCGCCGGACGCCTCGGTCGGCTCGCTGCCGGCATTGCCGCTCGGCGGTGCCTCGGTGCCTGCGTTATTCGTTTTATTTCCTCCGCAGGCGGCCAAAATGGATGATACGGTAAAGAGCAGAAGCAATGCCATCGTAAATCTTTTTTTCATTTCGTCTTCCCCCTGTACGTTGAATGTACTTGCGTTTCTTCGCATCTTCATGAAGCGCTTACTGATATCGCTTACATTTCAAATGATAATCGCTAACACGTTCAAAACAAATGAATTGTTTTTGTTTTTATTGTCATAAATTATGCTAACATATCATTTTCTTGTTAGGCGCGAAACAACCTGCTTCTCGGCAGCCGACAGGAAAAATCGCACCGTACGTCCTAACAAACGTGCGGTGCGATGTTACCCCTATGTTTATGTGCGGCTACCTTGAACACCGAGCCGGTACGCCCGTCCGATCCTGCATTAAACCCGGATGCCGGCCGCATAAAATGTCTTCACCGTCTCCTCGGCCAACTTGCCGTACATGCAATAATCATCGTTCAGGGACGCTTCCTCCACGCCATACAGCCGCGCCGGCCAATCCCACAGCATGTACCCCTGCATCCACTCCCGCTTGGCGCAAGCGGCGAACATCGCTTCATAATACTGCCGCTGCACCTCCTCCGACGGGCCGCCGGGCAGCGACCAATCGTTCGGGCGGGCCGCGGAGCCCTCTCGGCTGGGACAGCCGGCTTCCATGAAGAAGAACGGCTTGTTCCATCGGCGGACCGTGCCTTCGATCCGATCCAGCTGCTCCTCCCACTGGTCGATCGGATAATAGCCGCTGGAGGAGATGATATCTACCGCATCCCACCAGCCCACGCGCTCCTCCTGATATTTATCGCAATTATACGTCACCAGCCCACCGTAGGCGTTACGTACATCCGCAATCAGGGCCCGCCACTCCGCATCCCGCTTGTCAGCCTGCACCATCTCGCAGCCCACGCACAGCATCTCGCATCGCTCTTCCTCCGCGATTTCGGCATAATGGCGAATGAACTCCCCATAGGAGCGGAACCATTCCGCCCAGCTCGGTTCACCCGGAGCCTCCTCGTCGAAGAAGTTAATATGGGCCCTCCACGTTCCGTTCGCGACGTTCACGACCGGCTTCAAGCACACCTTGAGGCCCAGACTCTTCGCCTTGCGGATAGCCCATCGCACCTCATCGTCCGTCACCGTCGGTTCCTCCCGGAACGGGATTTCCGTCGACTGCGGCGTTGCCTGCACGGCCGACAGCGCGATGGCCACCCAATTCACGTCCATGTCCGCCATGCGTTCCATGGAGAATTCCGCCTCGGGTCCCGTCCAGGAGCCCCGTACGCCGGTCCACCCCCAGGTCATGCCGCATACTTTTTCCGTCCACGTGTTTGTCGAGTTCATATATCGAGTCTCCTCTTCTTCATCATCTAGTGTTCGTTATTTGACCGCTCCGTTCGTAACCCCCGCGAAAATGTACCGCTGCATGAACAAGAACAACGCGACCGTCGGAATGAAAATAATGAGAATGCCCGCCGAGATCACGTTCAGCTGCGCCGCGTTCGGACCGATGAAGGAATAAATCGCGGTGGATACCACCTTCAGGTCTTGGCTCGGCATATACAGGTACGGCGTGTAAAA